>Ga0114129_10000614_pt1 | contig 44231 bp, 50 predicted proteins | sample RhiMetdeltSRZDD1_FD_80071 | JGI IMG/M metagenome (GOLD analysis project Ga0114129, IMG submission 80071) | Populus rhizosphere microbial communities from Tennessee, USA - Rhizosphere MetaG P. deltoides SRZDD1 (version 2) (version 2) | ecosystem: Host-associated > Plants > Roots > Rhizosphere >...
AACTAGGGTTTATGCGGACGGTGTCCGTATAAGACTCCCTACAGGGGTTTTATACGGACACCGTCCGCATAAGTACCTTTCTACGGATTATACGTCTCCCGCTTTTGAAAAACAAAGAAAGTTCATAACAAATCGCAGCGACGAATATCCCTTTTATTCCCGGTCACCTCAAAATTGTCATTCCCTGCCACTGCCCGTGATTTTTGGCAAATCAGGCAGGTGGAACCTTCGCAAGGAGGGGATGGCGTCTTCTGAAACGGGTAATATAGGGACCATATAGCCACGGGAATTGTGGATAGTTTGAGGCGTCCTCTTTACTCCTTGACACTTCCTATCTCGAACTCTAAAATCACCTTTTCGGTGGAAATACTCTGTATTGAAGTAAAGGATGGACGGGATGGCTGGGATAGACCCAAAACAAAGCAAGCCGCAAGACAAGAAAAAAATTGCTGCCTCCATTGCGGTCGTTTCGGCGCTCGCTGTGACGGGTTATGAGGTCAACCGCCTTGCTGCCGATCCCGTCGGGGAGAAGGACTGCCCGCCCGTCTTTGCCGAAGCGAATGCTTCAAGCACCTCGCAGATCAACGTGGAGATCGCACCCTTGTCTGCGGGAGAGATCCTCAAGTGGGAACAAAAAGGCGGGACGATCAACGACGTCAGCTGCCTGGATCGCACGCCCGTTTATGGCATTGTGAAGGTCACTAGCGTGGACGATATCAAAAATGCGCTGCAATTCGCGCGTGAGAACAAGCTCAAGGTGTCGATGGCGGGCGTGCGTCACAGCATGGGGGGGCAGGCATTCTTTCGGAACAACCTTGTGCTCAACATGATGGGCTTTAACAAGATCCAGTTGAACGAGGCCGAGAAAACGATCACCGTCCAGAGCGGCGCCACCTGGCACGACATCCAGGCCTTCCTGCATCCGAAGTACGCGGTCAAAGCCATGCAGTCCACCGACATCTTCACGGTTGGCGGATCGATCTCGGTCAACGCGCACGGAATGGACCATCTGGCAGGCTCGGTGGGCAGTTCCATCCGTGCCATGCGCGTCATGCTGGCGGATGGGAGCATCGTGGACCTCAGCCGGGATGAGAACCCCGAGCTGTTCAACCTCGTCGTCGGTGGCTACGGTTTGTTCGGCGTCATCCTGGATGTGGATCTCGAGATTGTAGATAACGACGTCTACCAGACGGAGCGCCAGGTGGTGAGCTATAAGGACTTCCCCGCGATCTTCGAGAATGAGATCCTGCCGGACCCGAACCTGGGCCTCTTCTACGGGCATCTCTCCACTGCCCCCGCCTCCCTGCTCGACGAGATGATCTTTTACAAATACACAAAAGTGGATATGGGCGACGCCGAGATCCCGCCGCTGGGTGAGGTCTCAGGCATCAAATTACGCCGCTTCGTCTTCAACTTTTCCAAGCTGGGCGCGATCCCCATGAATATCAAATGGTATCTCGAGAAGAACGTCGAGCCGATGATGGAGTCCTGCACGGTGGTGCCGCGTACCCAGGCGATGGCGGAGGGCGAAGCCTGTTTCGTCTCGCGCAACGAGCCGATGCACGACTCGGTCGCCTACATCCGCAACGACCTGCGGGATGAGACGGATATCCTGCACGAGTACTTCATCCCGCGCGATCAGTTCATCCCGTTTGTGGATGGGCTGCGCCGGATCGTTCAGGACCACGACGTCAACCTGCTCAACGCTTCCGTGCGCGTCATCCACCCCGAGAGCAACTTCCTCAACTACGCGCCGGCGGAGATGTACTCGATCGTGCTCTACATCAACCAGCCGACGACGCCTGGGGGCAATGAGAAGATGGGCGTTGTGACGCGTGAATTAATCGATCTGACCGCGGATGTGAACGGGCGCTTCTTCCTGCCCTACCAATTGCACTACACCCCCGAACAGCTCCAGCGCTCCTACCCCATGATCGGCGATTTCTTCGCCGCAAAAAAGACCCACGACCCCGAAGGCCTGTTCACGAATACCTGGTATGAGAAGTACGGAAAATGACTCCTCCCCGAGCTGAATGACTGCGTGATCTTCGCAGTCATGTAGTCGAGGGGCGTGTTTCATGTAGAATTCTGTTTACTTGCAATGCGCGCTTCGACTGTTTTCCTCGCTCGCGCTCGTCACTCCGCTCAGCGCGGAGAATCTAGAAACTCCAGCACAATCTCAATAAACTTCGCCTGATCTTCCAGGTGCGGGATGTGATTGACTCCTTCCATCAGCACCAGCTCCGCATCCGGCAGGATGCTTTGCAGGTATTCTCCCTCCTTCCGTGGGATGACTGTATCCTGATCACCCCATATGATCAGCGTCGGCATCGTCAGCCTCTGATAATTCGCCGGGTCACTCGTCAATGAGATCTGCTGCGGACCCAGCACCGATTTGAGCCAGTCGCCCAGGGTATTCGTGGCGCCCTGCAGCACCAGCGGTTCCTGCAGGATTCTTATCTTTTCCCTGGTCGCATCGGCGGGGTCAAGGACCATGGCAGAGATCAACGTCTTCGTGAACAACGGATTGGTCGCCGTCGTAGCAAGGACCGGGTTTCGTGCCAACGGCGTCCCCAGGAACATTGCAATCGCGGAAGGGCTTTGGGGTGTTTGCGCAGGCTGAAGGTTGAGATTCAACCCGCCGACATCCACCAGGACCAAGGCGTCGATCCGGTCTGGGATCATGAGCGCGGTCTCCATCGTTGCCCCGCCGCCGAAGGAGTGCCCGAGCAAGATGGCATGCTCGAGCCCGAGTGTATCCATCAGGCCAACGATTCGCTTCGCCTGATCGGCGTTTCCATAGGATGGCCTAGCCGGTCGTTCCGAGTATCCAAACGGTGGGATGTCGATCGCGATACAGCGATAGCCCGCTTCCGCAAGCGGAGTCATCGTCTCGCGCCACAGCCCGCTCCACGCCGCGGTCCCGTGGATGAAGAGGATCACCTGCCCGTCCGCCGGACCCATCTCCTGGATGAACAGCTCGACATCTCCGGCCTGCACAAACTGCCCCACAGAGGGCGCGGCCTCCTGCCGCGTCTTCGTCTCGCGCAGGGCAGCCAGCAGTGTAAATAATAAAATGACTGCGACGAGCAGTCCCAGGATCGCGGCAAGAGTTTTGAGAAGATATCCCAGCCATGTTTTCATAACAATTTCCATAAAGACGTTGGTCGAGTAGGCAGCGGTGTTCGTTCGCTGCCGTATCGAGACCAACAGGTTTCAAAAGAGATTTTGTAACAAAAGTACTTTGCTTATACGTGGTCTCGATACGTCACGCAACGCTTCGACTTCGCTTTCGCTCCGCTCAGCGCGGCGGGACTACTCGACCATCGGAATCCGATAATCAATAATCATACATATGCTCGAACTGCAAGCCCTCCCTCGTTTTCAGCTCCTCGAAAAACTGCGCCATATCCCCCACGCGGACTTTGACCGCGGCACGTGTCTGACCCGGCTGCGTCAGGATCGGGAGGTTGAATAGATAGTCTCCATATTCAAAGTTATAGTCTGCATCCTGTGGACCCAGCAATGTGAAGAGGATTTCATGGTTGCCGGCGATCTCCTCGAACTGCACGCCGCGCTCCAGCAGTCCGGGCACAGTATTGGAAAAATATTCGAAGCGCGTGACGCGCAGAAGCTGTCTTTCCGCGTCGATCTCTTTTGCAATTTCAAGGTCCTTGCTCTGCATATGGTCCGCGACGCCCCGGGCCACGGCGTAGATCTTTTCCACGTCGGCGCCGCCATACGTCGCCTGCGCGCCGAGATTGGTAAAGCTTCCGTATAAGAATTTCCCTCCGTACTCGATCGTCAGCGCCAGCTTGCGTTCCCACTTGCGGATCGGGTCCGGTCCCCACATGCTGGTGTCATTCCACAGGCCCTGCAGTTTTTCCTTGAACGGGAAGAAATACCACGGGATCTCGTGCATGAATTGGCCGTACTCCTGCGCCACCTGCGCGGCATAGACTTCCTCTTCTGTCGGCGTTTCGGAGCTGACTAAATCCGTCAGGCGTCCGATCGTCCCTTCGTATGCACCCTTAAGCATATTCTCGGCGGTGAAACTGAGGCCGATGAACGCCAGCGTGAACTGCGAATCGCCGTTGAACGGATAGCGGCCGCGGATTTCACGGCACACAGCCGCGTAACTATCCCAGTACTGTCCCACTGCTCTGAAATAAGGAAAGTCACTCGAGCTGTTTCCCGCGATGAAGTCGGCATATTCGTCTGTGCTGTAGACGATATACCACTCCGGCAGCGTGAGATAGGTCTTGGATTCGGGACGATAGTAATCGGGGATCTCGCGGACCGCCTCCCGGATCGCCGCGTCGTCCGATGCAGGCGTCCCGGCAGGAGGGTTATCCCACACCCGGCACGCGACCCAGACTCGCGGCAGGTTCACGAGGGTAGGTCCCAGGGCAATCAGCAGGACCGCCCATATGAAGATCGCCAGGCAGCCCGGGCGGCGCTTGCGTCTATTCATTTGCAGCAAGGCGCTTGCTCAAGACGAACCCCACGAAGACCGCAAATCCACCGATGACAATATGAGGGATGTTGGCGAAAAATCTCGTGCTCAGGGGGAGCGGCGTAATCCCCTGTAGAAAAATTCCCCCGTCGAGATAACCCTGTCCGGTCAGGAAGCCGAGTACGCCATCCAGTCCGTAGATAATCCCAAACAATTTGAAATAGAATTCCGAGGCCCTGGGCGATCTCCACGCCGCGATCGCCGCCCAGACTCCGGAGGCGTAATGCAAGAGATCGTCATACCACTGCAGGCTGAAAATCCCCAGGGTCACGCCGTGCTCATCATTAATCCAGGGGATGTGTGCCAGCGTACCGAGAAAGAAAAACATAATTGCATACAGCCACGCAAGTTTTTGAATCGTGGAGATCTTCATGTTTGCTCCTTTGGGACAAGATGCGTCATCTTTGTTTGATTATTTTAGCACGGGGTCTGGCTCTCGCATGGATAACCGGCTACCTCAACAGCACTTCCAGCGTGGAATTGTTTTCGGCAACGCGCACGGAGAGCACACGTCCGATCCACTGGTAGAGATAAAAAGCCAGCTGAGGATCCTCCTGCATCATCCGGTTGTAGGACGGCAGGGACAGCCGGTACAAAACACTGGGTTTGGAAACCACAACCGTGGCCGTGCGGGACTGGTTGAGAAATAACCCCATTTCTCCCACCATGGTGCCGCCCTGCTGGCTCTTGAGGCGGATGAAGTTCCCTTTTGACATTTCAAGACGTGTTGTCACTTCCCCCGAATCGATGAAATACATGCAGTCTGGCGGGTCTCCCTGGTTGATCAGGATATGGTACTCCTGCGCCTCCTGTCTTTCCAAATAAGAAATAAACTTTTCCACATGATCGGCCGAGGGGAGCAGCTTCCTTAACTGAGCCTGCAAAGTGCCTGCTCGGATGATATTGGAGCCGCCTTCTTCCAGCAATAGCTTCGACTCGCACCACTCCATACCGTAGTCCAAGGTGGGAAAGATGCGTATCATAGGATCCTGTTCGTCAATAGCATTGCTCTTCAGCCTAGCTTTGATATTATTATTCATGTCTGTCAAGACCAGGTAGAACTTTTGTGACGAAGCCATTTGCTTCAGCCGCACAAAACTAAAGGTGGCGGACGCATCCAGGGCGGTGACGTGCTGAAAATCCAGGATCAGGTAGCGCAGTTTTTCTCGACCGGGATCTTTCGCTCGCAGACTCACCTGGCTGACCAGCCTTTGGGATGTGCCAAAAAAAATGAAACCCTGCAGCCGGAGGATGAAGATACACTCTCCCATGCTCTTGATCAGATGCCGCTGCTCAAACGGACGTTCCATGTTGCTCTGATAGGTGTTTCCGCTGAGTTGATCTTTGGAGATATCGATCCGGCTGTAATTCACCACAAATAGAATGACAGCAATGACAATCCCCACTCCCACGCCTTCGAGAAACCCTGCCGCGCCCACCACAATGAGGATAACCCAGACCAGAGCGTAGTCAATGGGAGTCAGCTGGAACCAGGCGTCATAGAGCCATTCCACGAGGAACGAGAGTCCGACAAAGAAGATCAGCCCTCCGGCGACGAATTTGGGAATCAGAGAGAGCAGGGTCGCACCAGACAACAGAGCCAATCCCAACACCAGTGTGGAAAATAGAGCCACCATCCGGCTGGCAATCCCCATCCGCAGCGCAATGGAGGAGATGCCCAGATGATGGTAGCCGACCGAGCCACCAGCCAGCCCGCCTATGATGTTGGCAACGCCGATGGAGATCAATTCACGGTCCAGATCCATGTCTTTTTGGGCGATCAACTCGAGTGCACTGGCGTTCAGGAGCAGCGCCACAATGCTGATCAAAGCCACGGCTGCGATATTACTCGCCTGACTGGCGATCAATCCCCAATCGACATCTGCCAGAAGCGAAAGATCCAGTGGCGTCCATAGTGCACCCTCGGGGAACGGTCCGAGCAGCAAGCCCATCTCACGCACCTGATCGATAGTGTATCCGCTGATCCAGATCACAAGATAAAAGAGAGCGACTGCGCCAGTCAGCAATGCCGGGTACGTCAGAAAGTGTTTCGAGCGCCGAGAGGCGATAAGCATGATTGCCCCAAACAAGATGCCGGGAATCCACAGCAATAGAGTTTCGGGGCGGAAAAGTAGATTCAGGTTTGCCAGGCTGGGTGGCTTGCCGGTCATAACACCCAGCGCTCCCTGCGCCAGGAGTAGCCCGGTGCCCGCGACAAACCCTCCCACCACCGGATAAGGCATAAAACGAACGAAGCGACTTAATTTAAAACTACCGACGCATACAAAGAACAACCCCGAAACAACCGATGTGAGGATCACCATCACAACGACTGTAATGAATTTTGCTTCGGGTGCTGCGCCTTCCATGCGCGCCGCGATCGTCAGGGCTGCCAGACCTAGAACGGCCGCGGGGCTATCCTGAGGTCCGCCGGTCAGGCCGGGCACCGAACTGGTCAGCGCGATGATCAACTGCATGATCAGCCCACCAAATAGAACCAGTCCAATCCCCCGGGCCGCGAAGGGGGAAAGCTCTCCCGAAAAGATCAGGATCGCAAACGAGATGACCAGAGGCAGGATGATCGCGCCGCCGGCCAACCCGAGGCTCATCACGGAGAGGAATTGGCGGAAATCGAATGTACGGGTCATGCCGGGGCCTCACTGGAGAAGGTTGATTTCTATACATAACACCTTTCGGGTGCATCCGTGTCAGCGAAGTGCGAGAAATAAAAAGGAGGCGGCCACGCAGCGTGCCGCCTCCTTTTTTTGCACCATGTTTTGGCAGGTTGGTAACCCGCCCCACACTCAACCGTTGAGTTGGTAGATCTGGATCAAATTCCCGCAGGTGTCATCGAGTACCGCCGCGGTGGTCATCCCCATATTCGTTGGCTCCATGGTGAACTCCACGCCGAGCTCGCGCAGCCGCTCATATTCCTGCTGCACGTCGTTAACCTGGAATGCCGTGAACGGGATGCCGTCCTTGACGAGCGATTCCTTGAGTGCCTTCATCGCCGGATAAGACTCATTCGGCTCGAGCAGCAGCTCGGTGCCGTTGGGTTCCTCCGGTGAAACGACGGTGATCCAGCGGGCGCCCTCTCCCAGAGGGATGTCATGCTTTTTGACGAAGCCCATCACCTCGGTGTAAAACTTGAGTGCCTTGTCGTAGTCGCCGATCGGTATGCTGGCTAATTTGATCTTCATCCTGATTATCCTTTCCTCATAAGTTGGGTGGCTGCCATACAGCCAAGCTGACGAAACTCACTGGGGCTGAGACCAAAATGCTGCCTGAAAGCCTTGCTGAAGGCCGCGTGGCTATCATATCCGGCCATATCCGGCGGCAAGCGCCACCTCGGTGATGTCCACCGCACCCATCCGCAGCTTACGCCCGGCGCGTTCCAGCCGGACCCGGCGGATGTAGCTAATGGCGCTCTCGCCCACGTGCGCCGTGAAGACCCGGTGGAAGTGCGGCACAGAGAATCCGGCAACCTCTGCCAGCGTTTCACGATCGAGCGGCTCGCCGATGTGCTCACGGATATAGCGCATCACGTCTTCGATGCACTCAGAATGGTCCTCAAGGATTTGTGTCTCGCTCAGCATACCTGGAATATAGTATATCAGAACACCTGTTCGCTATTCCAAATGTATCATCTGGCGCAAGTTGCACCAGCAGTCCCACAGGGATGCTTCGCAATTGCGCCGCTGGATGTGAAACTTTTTCGGGCTTGGGGCATCAAACTAATTGCAAGCCCGAGGAGTCTACTTTATGAATAATTTGAAGCGCCTGATCTGGTGTGCTCTCCTGTTTGGTATTCAGGCTTTATATTTCCCGCTCAACCGCTTTCTGCAAGGTGGTGTGGAATTCAAAACCGCGCTGGATAATTACGTACCACTCTGGCCCATCTGGGTGCTGCCGTATTCGTTCATCTGCGTCTGGTGGATCGCGGCCTATCTCTATGAAGCATTCTTCATCGCTTCGGCGTTTGTCAGCGTCGCCGCACTGACGATTTTTACTGTGTTTCCCACCTACGTGATTCGCCCGGCCCTGTCTGGCACAGATTGGTCCGCGCAGTTATTGAACTGGGTCTATGCAAATGATTACATGTACAATGCCTTCCCAAGCGGCCACGTTTACATTACTACTCTGATCGCGTTGTTCTGGTCACGCTGGTTTCCGAAATGGCGCTGGCCTCTGGCCGGGACCGTGGTCATCGTGATTCTGGCGACCCTGTTTACCCACCAGCATTATCTGCCAGATCCCATCGGGGGGCTGGCGCTGGCCTGGTTCGGTTATCGCATCGGGTTGTGGTGTGTTGCTGACAGAGATCCAGCTCGACAAGCGCTGGAACGCGCACAGGCATAAGCGTCTCCTGGCAGCGAGGCTGGCTCCTGAAAAGGAAGAGACTGTTCCGCCGAACATCACCCTAACCGGGTGAAACAGAATCAAAACTCGACTGCAGTTGGCGCGTACATCGATGTATTCTTTTCCGGCAGCTGCGTCCGGGGCACACCTGTCCTGAGGTACGCTGCCAGGGAGTGTGCGCCCGGTGCAAATGTTGGTCGTTCACACCGTACCGGCACTTGCACCGAACGCAAGTACAGGTGTATCCTTCGGTAGAATGCCATAAGGCTCATGAGAAGGAATGGTAGCAACTTGCGATAATTACCATTCTGACAGCAAGCCACGTTTATTCCGTGTCCTTCGATCGGGTTGGATCTGGCCCGCCCGGTTCCCCCAAACTCCAATTTGGCATGGGTGTGTTTTGGTCAACCGGACTCTCGCTGAGCTGTGAATTGGTGACGGCCATGCGACTGGCCCATTCCAGATAACTCACCAGTCTCGCGCGGAACTCGGGGTCATCCGGCATGCCGATTTCATCTGCCGATTCGAGGAACAACTGGACCCAGCGTTTTCGTTGTGTCTCGTCGAGCTTCCTGCCCACATGCCGGGAGATCATATGCGCATGACTTTTCTTGCTCTCTCCCGTATAGAGCTTGGGTCCACCCAGGACCTCCGAGAGAAAGTGGGCGACATATTTCGAATGTTCTGAGGACATATTACGGAACAAATCTCCGAGCATGTCATCTTTCAACACTTTGGCGTAGAATACCTCGGTCAATTTTTCAAAGGTATCCTGGCCACCTGCCCATTCGTATACGGTTGGTGTTGTCATTGGAATCGAGCCTCCTTTCGATACGGATAAAAGGACTTACTTCCAGATATGTCCGTACCCGTATTCGCCTTCGATCAACTTCCCTTCGGCAAAGCGCTCGAAGCGGAAGGGTGTGATGTCCACGGTTTTGGGTGTCCCGTCGAGGATCAGCTCCACGAGGCTGGCGCCCGCGGCAGGGGAGGTTTTGAAGCCGGTGCCGCTCAACCCGCAGGCGAGGTAAAAGCCGTCCAGACCTGAAGGTCCGTAGATGGCCCGCTGGTCAGGGGTGATGCCGTCGCGCCCGACGTGGATGGAGTGCAAGCCGCTCTCTTCGATCTTCGGAATGCGCTGGACCATGGCGTCGATGAGCTTTTCGAGGAATGTGAGGGTAGGCGTCTGGTCTTCGGCATCCGGCGGCTCGCCGCGCATTGATTCGTCTTCGCCCGCCGCCAGGATGAGCGCCTTGCCTTCCGGGCGGAAGTAACAGTTGATGGTGTCGTCGATCGCCGCCGGGAACCTGCCCAGTGACGGAGGGCGATGGAGGAAGGCGACATCGTGAGTCCACGTCTCGAGCGGGACCTCGATGTCTGCGAGGCTTGCGACTTGTTTTGCCCACGCCCCCGCCGCGTTGATGACAACCGGTGCATCGAAATTGCCGTTGGTGGTGCTGACGCCGGTCACGCGTCCCCCTGACGTGCGGATGGCCGTCACTTCGCAGTTTTGGCTCAGCGTTGCGCCAGTGCGTTTGGCAGACTCGAGGAACGAATTGGTGGTGAGGGTCGCGTCGGCGTAGCCTGAGTCGGGTTCGTAGGCGGCAAAGTCAAAATGGTCGGTGACGAGATCGGGGAATAGCTCCTTCACCTCTGCGGCAGAGATGACCGAGGTGTTGATGCCAATTCGCTGCTGGTTGGCGACATTGCCGCGCAGTTTATCCTCATGTTCGCGCTTGGCGATCTGCATAAAGCCGGTGTTGATGAACCCGCAGTCCCCACCGACACGCTCCCGCCAGTTACTGAAGTAGTTCCTGTAACTGACAAAGGTCAGCTCAGACTCGGCGGCGAGGTCATAGTGCATGCGGACGAGCCCACTGGAGTGACCGGTTGCACCGGAGGCGCTGACCTTGCGCTCGAGGATGGCTGTCTTAAATCCGCGTTCGGCGAGGTGAAAGGCGAGGCTGGCGCCCATCACGCCGGCCCCGATGACGATGGCATCGTAGGTTTGAGACATGGCTAGATTCCTTTTAAAACACAAAGGGCACAAAGATCACGAAGGAAAATCCAAGGGCTCATAAATTTTCCATAGGCGGTGTGGCAAATTGTAGCAGAATTTGAGAGGACCGGCAGATTTACTCTCCGCGTGCCACTACGCGCCAGTCGAAGGGCAGTAATTCTCGCAGGGTCATGACCGTTTCCCTGGTGACAAGGACTTCTGCACTGGGATTCTCCTCATGAAGTTGACTGATGAATTCCCGGCAACGACCACAGGGCGGCAGGATTGCCCCCATCCCAATTCACCGCGACCAGTTTTACGACACGGTTTTCCCCGGCTGTGATCATGGCAGCCGCGGCAGCATGTTCGGCGCAAAACCCCATGGAACTGGATGTATCAATACATACTCCTGTGTAGACCCTGCCACTCTCTGTCAGCAACGCCGCACCAACGCCGCCCGCTTCCGCCTCTCGCGAGAGGCGGCGCGGATTGAGCACGGATTTCGCTCGTTCATATAACTCGTCAAATTCCATAGCAGCCTCCATGGATACTCTTCTCAGCCAGGCTTCGTCATTTCCAGACCTGTCCTGCGACTCGCAGGAAATTCTCGCCCAAAATGCCCCTGATGATTTGTTCGCTGTAGCCCTTTTGACACAACAATTCCGTGAACTCGGGGAATTGCTCGGGTTCCACAATTGACAGGAAATCCGTGATTTTATCGGGCGGGAAGATATCGGGATAAGTCTCTATGTATTCGATGAGCTCCTGCTTGTCAATTACATAATCCAGGCCAATACCCACATGTTCCGGTCCGACGAGATCCATCACGTACTCGATATTCTGGACAATCAGTTCACTGCTGGTGCCGCCTAGAAAATCCCCGATGCCATTGATCCCTACTACGCCGCCTGTCTTGGCGCAGGCGATGATTTGTTCATCGGAGATATTGCGCGCGTGCTCTCGCAGGCCATTCGGGTTGGAATGTGAAAAGATGAGAGGCGCGGTCGAAACCTCAAAAGCCTCCATCGTCGCGCGATAACCCATGTGGGACAGGTCCACGACCATGCCCACGCGGTTCATTTCGCGGATCACATCCCTCCCGAAATCAGTCAGCCCGATCGTACCTTCCATACAGCCGCCTGAGGCACGGTTGTCCTTGTTATATGCCAGCAGCATCTGGCGGACACCCAGATCGTAATACAAAGACACCAGGTTAAGATTTCCAACCAGAGGATCCGACCCTTCCAGATCAAAGGCAATCGCCAGCTTGCCAGCCTCCTTTGCCTTGCGGATGTCGTCCACCGTCAAAGCGAGGAGATACTGATCGGGATGCGAAGCGATATAGCCTCGATAGCGAGCCAACACCTGCATGGTATTCTCGAACGAGTTCAAGTCCATGCCGATGTTGAGCGAAACAAAAGTGACACCACTCTCACGATAGCGCTTCAGTTCAGACAAATCAGCATTTGGGTGGAGCCGGAAACATGCGTGCGTATCCCAGATCAGGGATTGGTTGTGTATGTTTCTAGCTTGTTCTGAAATGGACATGGCATTCTCCGAAAGGTCTTAGGCTAGATCCTATTCTGAAGTCTCGTAAAGAAAATTTACCACTCTTTCGCTCTTCCCACCTGTGGAGCGATAAAACTCGATGGCATGCTCATCTTCTTCATGCGCCAAGACGAAAAATTCTTTAATTCCATTCCTGAGGCACTGCTGCTTCAAACTCCGAATTAACTTCTTTCCAATCCCCATACGTTGATATTCCGGTTTTACTGCCAGGTCATACAGAAACACTTCGGCATGTTCTGTGTAATATAGAGGTAGTTCGTATGCCGTCAAGCCTCCTGCCACTTCATTTTCGGCAAGAGCCACCAGGGCAATAAATTGGAGATTACCAAGCAGCCCCGAAAGATTCGCATCGTTACCGATATGCAACGAGTCTTCTTCGAAGACTGTATTGAATAGATCGACCAGTGATTTGAATAGTACCAAGTCTGATGCGTCCCGTCGTTTTATCTCGAATGATTTTGTCTTTTGATTCATGCTCCCTCTTCTTTGCGATGACTTCGATAATCCATACCCTGGACATCGCTGTCGATGACCATCGATGCGATCGTGACGTGCCGCGGGCGCGTGACCGCGTAGACGACTGCCTCCAGGATATCACGGTTCGTGACCATCGCCTGCTTGGTTCGTGATGGCACCGTTTCCCATTCTTCGTCGAGAGGCGAAATGTCCTGGATCCAGGGTGGGTGGATGCAGATGGAGCGGATTGGTGTGCCCAGGAACATCTGCCGCAGACCGTCTGCCAGGGCGGCTTGCCCGTGTTTGGCTGCATAAAACGGGACCGAGGTCGTATACAGGCTGACGTTGTGCAAGCCACTGACGGAACCGATCGTGACCACATCCGGGCGGGTGGATTTTTGCAGCGCAGGGAGGAGCGCCTGGGTAAAAAGGAACGTCCCCGTCAGCGCAGAGTTGATCACCGACATGACTTCTGCGGCTTCATACGGTGTTTCGCGCCCTCCGAGCCACCCGGCTCCATTGTTGATCAAGATATCTATGACAGGAAAGGTATTCGTGATTTCTTTTGCCGCCGCCTCGACACTTGTAACCTCCGACAGATCCAGCGCAAAGCTTTGCGACCGGCGTCCGGTCCGGTTTTCGATATGGCCAGCGATGACGTCCAATGCATTGAGCGAGCGACCGCACAAAATGACGTTGCATCCCAAATCTGACAATCCTAACGATAGCGCCGCGCCCAATCCGCGTGCGGCTCCTGTGACAATTACGTTGGTGTTCTGAAGGTTATGGAGCGTCTGATTTTCCATAGGAACCTTTCTGTGAATGATTGAATTGTAGCAGGCTTATCAGAGCCGCCCGAGTAAAATACAATTGAACTGGGTGTTCATCTTTCAATTTTGAATGCATAGCTTTTCTGAGGTGCTGAAATGAGAACTCGAACTCACGATGTTATTAGAGGGCGCGCCAAATACGTGCTCATCCTGATTGTCCTGCTCAATATGCTTTATCCCATCACGAGCAGTGGCAGTACCATTTCATTGATCGCCTTTGCAGCGTTGTACGCGGGACTATTCATCATAGGCATTCTCATCACCAGCGACAGCCGTGCTCATATCACCTGGTCGATCAGTATCGCTGTGATCTGGCTGGTCATGACCGTGATCTACGCCTTTGACCCGACCAACTATTGGAAGATTCAAGTCTCTTCTCTTGTTCTAATTGTTTTCCATTCCACGATCATCCTGGTGTTAATGCGTTTCATCTTTACCACTGAGCAAGTGACAGCCGATGTTATCTATGCAGCATGCGCGGTGTACTTTTTGCTTTCCTTCTTTTTTGTCCCCGTGTACGGAATGTTGGAAGCGGCTATCCCTGGCTCCTTCGTGGATAACACGCTCATCACCCCTGTGCGCTGGCAGCAATTTGTGTATTACAGCCTAGTCACATTGAGTACAGCAGGATATGGGGATATTCTGCCTGCGAATATGTGGGCACGCATGTTGGCTGGGCTGGAAGCAACGATCGGTGTATTATATGTAGCTATTCTCGTAGCGCGGTTGGTCAGTCTGTACGAAGTCAGGCGCAAAGACTAGCTCTATCTGTGATTCACAGAATGCATCATATGTCTCTACTCTGGAAATTGCTCACGATGCCTGGAGCAGACGTATTAACATAAACTGCGGAGGATATTTCATCCTCCGCAGTTTATCTTTCCTGCGCTGAGCGGAGCCCTCAGGGCCTAGTCGAAGTGCAGATTACTACTTACGGCGTATAGCTCACCTGAACAGCAATCCAATCGAGTGAGAAATCGCGGGAAGTACTGCTGGCGATGTCTGTAATCCGGACGCGGAAGTTCGCGTTGGAGAAGTTACCGCTCGCCCAGGTGCGTCCCCACGTATCGGCTGCGCCGCCGAGCAAGTAGGTCGCTTCGCTCGTCGTCAAGGTAGATGTGGATTTGGCTGCCGTCCAGGATGTGCCGCCGTCCCATGAAATCTGCACGCAGAACCTCGGCGATCCTGAGGCGCTGTCGACCCGCCCCTCCAGGCGGACTTCGATACCCGTAATGGTTGCTCCGCCCGGGATACTGATGCCATAATTGTAGAAGGTATGCCTGTCCTTACGGTTGCTGGTGCAGGAGGTATTGTTGTTGGTGCCGCTGTTCGTATCTACGGCAAATAAGCCATCGTTCGCAAAGGCGTTGGACGGGTCGGTTTGATATCCGTTGTTATCGCCCGAGCCACTGGTCACGGGTGCTTGTGCCGATGGGTTGAGCAGACCCGTATTCACAGGCGGCGTGCCATTGCAATACAGCGCTCCCTTGCCGATCACGTCATAGGGGCAGTCTGCCTGCTCCAGCAAATATAGGACCGCGGCGCGGTTGCGGGAGGTCTCGGCCGGGATCACCTCATCCGGCGGATAGAAGCCGCCCTGCGAGGACGTGCGCGGGTACATCTCGAACGTATAGTTCAGGATGCGATGCACGCCATACAGCCAGTCGTTGATCGTGCCGTCGGTGATATATAGGTCGCTGGCCTGTTCGGGCGTATACCCATTGGTGGCAGCCATCGCCTGGCCCATGGCGACCATCGTGTCCCAATCATCTGGGATCATGTCGGCGGGGATGTTAGTGGTGGTGTAGCCGTAGGGCCACAGGATCAATTCTTGATAGGTGTGAAAATCTATTGCCACCGTGATCTGTTGCTCGCCGCCGATTACACGGCTGTCCACAAAGTTGCTGACGACTGTTGTTTCTGGCGCGGAGAACGGAGCAGACCCGCGATAGGTTTCACTGCTGAATGTACCGCTCGATCCACCGCAGCAGCCCCAGCGATAGTCCCAGTTGCGGTTCAGATCGGTTCCTACATAGGATGATCCGGGATTCGGCTGGCGGTTTTTGCGCCACGAGCGATAGGTCCCGGTCGCGATATCGTACTCGCCGCCATCGGGATTCATGTCGAAGACCATCCAGATCTCGCGGTTATCGACCAGGTTGGTGATCTGCGGGTTCACCCTGTATTCATCGGTCAGGATTCTCAATGTATAAAGTGCCATCTCCACCGTGAGGTGTTCGCGGGCGTGCTGGTGGTGCGTGAAAAGAACTTCGGGTTCTGCTTCATCGGTCGCCACATTATCCGAGATCTTGCCAGCCCAGATGGTACGCCCTTCGTAGGATGTGCCCAGGCTGAACAGGTCGAAGATGGGGCCGTGGTCCACTTCCGCCTGCTGGATCTCTGCCAGCATCTCGGCATAATCGTGGTAGGCAGAGTCCGCGGATGGGAACGCCATATTTACAGCCTGCTTCTCCGTTGGCGGCGCAATCTTGACGTTCAAAGTCCTTTCGATATCCCGCTTCTCCTTGCCGGTGGCTTCTACCAGCACGTAATCATGACCCACCTCCAGGATCAATGCGCCGGTCGCGGCAATCGCAGAGCGCGTCTCTACATCGAATACATTCGAAATGTAATACACCGTTGTTTCGTCCTCGCCCTGGGCAGCAGCCGTCGACGTGGCCGAAAAACCAAACATCATTACGATCAGCAATATCCAGTGAAGCCAAATCTTTTGCCTGCTCATACAACTCTCCTCTTTAGCTATAAATGGGTTGGAACTCTGTATTCTGATCTCTGACAATGATGTGCGTAGATGTTATTTCTGGGGCTCTCCTCCTTGTTTTAACGGTAAAAATCGATCCATTCGATTTCAAACGTCTTCCCGGCATTCCGAATAAACTCCTGCGGGAGGGTGACTTCGAAATACCCCTCCTCCAGCGGAATTTTCTTTTCTGTTTCCGAAACGATCTCGATCTTCATCCACAATGGATGTCCGGGGAGAAGAGGGGTTTCGGTAGCAGACAAAAGAAGAGTCTGGTGAGCAGGGTTCAGTGCCTCTCCGCTTGGGATCGAGGCAGAAATCCGGTTCTGCGTGGACGTGAGACGCAGCTCCTCCAATCCCTTCAGATGCAGGCGCAGCATCATAGTTTCGGGCATGGTGCCCGAAACCAGCTCGAACGCTGCGGAACCGATCCCGGTCGGGCTTTGGATGTCGATCAGCGCGGCACCATTCTCATACTGAATGTCCACCTGGTCATCCGGATTTTTTGTGATGACCATGAATCCGGGTGCCTCCGGCTGCGCGCCGGGAGAGAGACCTCCACAGGACACAAGCAGGAAGCTCAATAAAATTGTCTGTAAATGAAATCGCTTCATTCGTTGGGATATAAAGAAGACCAAAGACGTAATAATAGTATAGCATGACTGTCAAGTCCGCCTCTGACTTTCGGAGATGGAGCATTTTGCCACATATTCCCCGAAGCATAGCGCAGTGTCAGGGGGTGTGCACTCGAGGCATCGGAACGGTTTATTTGATGTCAATCCGTTTTCTCGAACGGAGGTAATTCTAAAGTTATCGTATGATAGGGTTATGCCAAAAATACAGCTTGGGTACATCATGCCAACCGAATCGCTTGGACGAGTCGATATGGGGATCTATACCAGCACACTCCACCGTGCCCTGGAGATGATCAGTGGCGTCTTTGATTCTGCCTGGACAGTGGATCACCTGGATGATGGTGAGTCGGCGATGATGGAAGGCTTCACCAGCATTGCCTACCTGGCGGGAGTTCACACGCAGTTGAGATTTGGCAATACCGTGCTGTGCCAATCCTTCCGCAGCCCGGCCCTGCTGGCAAAAATGACGTCCACGCTCCAGTTCCTCAGCGGCGGGCGATTTATTCTGGGCATCGGCGCGGGGTCGAACGAGGAAGAATACCGCGCCTATGGCTATGATTTTCCGCCAGATGGGGTGCGGGTCGATCAATTGGAAGAGACGCTGCAAATCCTGCGCCTCATGTGGACCGAGAAGCAGGCGACGTTTGAGGGGAAGTACTACCGGGTGAATGAGGCGTTCTGTGAACCAAAACCCGAACCGCTGCCACCGATCAAGGTGGGTGCGTTCCGGCCGCGCATGCTGCGCCTGACCGCAAAATATGCTGACTGGTGGAACGCCTCCTCGTCCTGGCTGCGCAGGTACCATAGCATGTCTGCCGAGCTGGAGCGTGCCTGCGCGGAGGTGGGCCGAGATCCGGCGTCCGTCCGGCGCACATGGAGTGGTGGGATTGCGATTGCCAGAACACAGAAGCAGGCCGAGGTGTTGGCTGGCACTCGCATCAGCGCCCGGGCGGAAGACGGTGATTTTGGTTTTGTTGGCACGCCCGCACAAGTCGTTGAGCAGATGCGCCCCTTTATCGATCTAGGCGTCGATTACTTCATGCTCGGCTGTGAAGGCTTCCCTAGCCTGGAGCCGTTGGAGCTGCTGGTGAATGAAGTGGCTCCGGCCCTGAACTATGGCTAATCACCGTACAGCACGATCATTTATGTGAGCTGGGGATAAGGCGAGGGTCTCCCAATGGGAACCGTCATCTGTTGGCAAGCCTCACCGGAATTCACATCACTTGGAATTTTCAGCGAGCCTGCTCCATGTATAGCTGAACAATTCATTGCCCACCAGCAGATTCAGATCCCGGTCCAGCAGGAACAGATGATTCGCATCGGCTTTCAGGAAGGATACCGGACGCTGTGAGCCCTCCAGCTGTAGCTGGTACACGACGGCATCCGGATCGCCTTCTCTGCCCTCGAGGATCGTCCAGGCGCCTTCGCGGATGGTGCTGGTCCCCATATACATATACGAGCTGGGAGCGCCTGTCGCCTGGTCCACGTAGAGGGTCAGCCTCGATTTGAGTTTCAGGCAATTGGGAAAGGGAGCGATCTTCAACATCATAAACACGAGTTGATCGCAGGGGGATCTGCCCTCGTAGGCTCCCAATACAGACGAGCCAGGAGGAGTCGTTGGGATTGGTGGGCGTGTCGCTTCCGGTCCTGATCCTACCGGTCCATCCCTTACCAGGGGAGATCGATTGTCAGTCCTATTCAGTGTATAACTCCATGCCGCATTGCCGAGCATGAGGGTCCCGTCGCTATTCAGGATGTGCAGGATGTCGTCACTCATTTTCACAAATGAAACTGCCACCTGAGAGTCTCCCGAGCGGAGTTGATACACCTGCGCGTCCGGGTTTGCCTTCGTCCCACTCGCAATGGACCATGTCCCCTCCATCGATAGGGGGGTACCACCTCGTGCCGGACCCAGTGAATTGGGTTGAGAGCGTCCATACGTGCTTGTCAGCATGTAGGTGGTGGGTGACCCTGTCCTTGAGTCCTGATAGAGAATGATCTTCCATATCATCAACTCGCAGTCTGTATCTTCCGGGATCTGGGGCAATGGCCGAGTCTGAGCACTGCAGGCAGTAGTGCCCTCGAAGATCCCGCGCAGGGAGGTTCCTGCTGGCAGGGGAGGCGGGGTGGTCGTTGGCGTTTGCACGATACCAGGCGCGCAGGCTGTGAGAGCCAATAGCAGCGCAACTCTCAGAAACAGCTTGGAACGTAGCTTCATCAGGTTCTTTCCTCTGAAACGTAGTGTTCTTGTTGGATACCCCGCTCAACAGTGGTTGGTTCCTGCAAATCTCAAATGGTGGGAGCATCGCGTGTGCACCCGGTCTCGCAGCAGAGAAACGGACTTCGTTCCTTTATGGATGAATCATGGAAGGCGATTTTACAATCCTGACAATGTCCTGTGAAACAACCCTGGAATTCATGATGAATGTATGAAGCACAGGAACTGTCTGAACAGGAACACCGGGTAATAAAGTCTCTCTAACGGTTACCACCCCGTCGTTGAGTTCTTCTCCAAAGGGTGAGTATCGCCCACGCGGTCCTGCCGTTCCCGCGTAAATTCTGGCAGGTACGCCAGGGATGGGGAGCGACTCCATGAACTGGTTGTCAGCCAGTCGCTGCCCGATCTCTCCCATCAGGAGTTTTGCCAGGCGGTAATGCGCAAAGTTGTGAGCAGCCTTACAGACCCGGGTCGGTGACCCCAGAAAGAAACAGGCTGCCGGTTGGTGAATCAACCCCGGCAGGACTGCGCGCGTCAAGATGGAGCCAAGCGAATGCCCGATCATAATGTATTCATTCGCTTTGACGCGTTTGTTTATGAAGTGTTCCAGCCTCTGAATACATTCCTCCCAGCGCTCAAAGGTCACAGAATAACCAAAAAGATGCGGGCGGATGTCCGCTGCCCGCAAGCGCGCAGCCAGAAGCGACATCGCAAGCGGTGTGCGTCCCATCCCATGGATCAGAATTGCGTGCATGTGCGGATCTCCCTTCATGATATTTGAAAGATATTTCCTGCGCGCGGGCAGCGGCGGCGCTTTCTAATTTCTCTCCAGCACGCCCTCTAACTCGGGTATGGTTAGTCCAGTTAGAGTTCGAAGTCGCTGAGAGATTTGCTTATAAATGGATAATTGTTCTTTTGTTAATTCTGCTACTTCTGGTCTCAACCCAACTTCTTCGGGGCTAAAAGCAAATGAAATTACGGTGCTGGCGAGCAATTTCATGGAAACCATCACATGGAAGTAATCGAGATGCTCTACCGGCTGATGGAAATGAGAAACATAGGCATTCAAGATCTGCCTGCCCCAATCCTGGTTTCCGAGGTCGCCCATGATGAGCAAGGTCCAGGCTACGTCGATGCGATAATCGGAAACGGCAAATTGAGTCCAATCGATGACGACCAGACGATCATCCGAGCAGAGGAGGACATTGTTGGCGTGAAAATCCTGATGGACGACGGCGGGCTGGACAGTTATCTCGTGTTTGTGACTCGCAAGCCAGTCTGTGAGTTGAATAAAGCCTGTCAAGTTGTATTTTGTATACAGGGAACGATAATGAGAAATGGTTTCATCCAGCAAACGCGACGGGTTTTCCCGGTATGGTTCGGGATGTTCTGTAAAGGCGCTCCAGTCCAACTGGTGAAGCTGTGCTAAAAGGGAACCAAACCTCGAAAGAAGCTCTCTCTGTTGAGAAGGTTCTGCAGATGCCAGCGCCGGCCATAATGCCTGCCCCTCCAGCCGCTCGATGATTTCAAAAGGCTTGCCAAGTATTGTGGGATCCATTTCCTGCAGGAGCAGAGAGGGGACGGGATAGCCGGCGCTTTGAAGCAGTGTCAATGCTTTTGCCTCTCGTATCAACTTTTCGGCCGCTCCTTCCCCCGTGAACAGGCGCAGGATGTAATTCTGGGGTGAAGAGAGTGGACGCTGGAGCTGAAACGTATGGATCTCACTCTCGAATCCGCTCGCGAGGAAACGGACCCTGGATACAGCAGCATCCGGAAACCGCGAGGCAAGATAGTGAGATACACGATCTGCTGGAGATATTGTCATCAATCAACCAGTGCCGGAAGAGCCTCCACGACCTCACGCAGCGTGCCGTTTGCCCTGTGCACTGTGCCCTCATCATGATTACGGACAGAGTAGACCAGTGCCGTAGCGGCGTGCATCCCGTCATAGACCGTTTTTCTAAACCTTGCCGCCGGCCTCTCTTCCCCCAGACCATACGCCCTCCAGAAGTGAGTGTGGCCTTCCTCCGGCTCGGCGTGCGCCAGGATGAACATCGTCCAATCCGCCATGGGGTCGCCCCACCATGCCCGGTCGGCATCGAGCACCCCGACAATGCGTGGTCCATTTTCGTCGCGCGCGATCAGGAGATTGAATGCCCACAGATCTCCATGCAACAGGCGCGGGATTTGAACCTCATCCAGCTGCCCGGGATGTGCACGCACGATCCCCAGGATCTGCTCCAGGTCTGTGATTGCCAGTTGAAGTTCCTTTGCCGCCTGAAGCGTACGTTCCAGGCGATCGATCACTGCCTGGCTCCAGCGCTCGAATTGAAACTCGGGAAGCGGCAAGCCGAACCTTTCTCCGCGCACCTCGTGGATCTGCTTCATGATGGTTCCAAACTCATCCCACAGAATATTGTTTTCGTCCGGTGTTAATTCATCCCATACATGATCCCAGCGCTCGCCTTCGATGAAGGTCTGGAACATGTAGTCGCGGTCGATAAGCTGGTGGGTAAAGTCCACCAAAAGTGTCTTCGGCATCAGCGCCGCCATCGGTGCAAAGTATGGCTGCATGGCGTGTTCAGAGCGCATCAGGAATGCATCCTCCCAGGCAGTCTCCGCCGTATGAGGCGGAGCGACGCGCAGGATCACCTTATGTGGACCTGTAAACGTAATGAGATACGCCGTGTTGAACGTCCCCCCGCCCAGTTCCTGGAAGGACTCGATCTGAAGACTGGCGCCAAACCCGCGCCGGCACAGTGCTGTAATTTGATCCGTTGTCAGTTTCGTATCTATAATTCACATCCTAAGATATAAGCTTCCGGCAATAGATTCACCAGATCATCATCCAGATCCTCTGGCCTGGTTAGACGGAAGATGTGACCGTAATCTCTAAAGATACCCATTTCCATCTTGTGGATGCGCGGGTGAGCGGCCTGCCGTCTAAGCCAGAGATACCCGTCCAGCCAGCGCTTGCGCGGCATCGCAGCGGCAAATTGCACCTCCGCCTGGAAGACGATGCGTGTCTTTACCGGGAATACACCGACTGGACCAAACCGTTCCAGCGTCCGCACCAAATGATCGTACAAGGCACGGACGACAGGCTCTTTCCCTACGAAATGATCTTCCAGGTTATATCGTCCGCACGAATGGTTGCGGTTGACAGAGACGAATTGCCGACCGCAGTTCGGGCAAACCCAGAGGGATCTGCGTGTCATTTTTTTCTTCAACTAGCGCGAACTTCGAAGTGTGTCATCACAATTCATTCGAATCCATGCAGTGCAACCAAACATGAGAACTGGCGTGCCACTCAGCAGTGAAAGTGAACCAATCCCTTTGATTGACTGACAAGTTCCAGCAACTCTGACCAGCGGGCGTGCTGGGTATCCCGCGTAGCGGGGCTGTGGTGCGCGGTGTTTTCACACAACTTGCCACCTTTCTGGTAACTTCGGTGGAAGCCAAGTTGGAATTGGTTGCCATTGTAGCCACGAGCCATCGAAAGGATAACTTCGCTTGTTTATCCTGTCAAAAACTTCTTCTTGTGACTTCTCAATTCTCCTTACCCATTCCTCTTGGATGCCGCCTTCGCTAATGCCAGCTTGATACTCATCTTCATCTTTCCATTCCCAATTGTATTGAGGATCTATCACAATATCGAGATCCAGATCCAAAGTATCAAACCCACAATGGCTTCGATGATACGGAAGTTGAAAATTAATGTAGTGGCAGATGAATTGGCCTGACGCATGATCCCAAAACAAGTAGCACGAATAGAACTTCTCTGGCTCAAGAAATATCAGAAGTCTATTCCTTTCCCAGGAGAACTCTCTCAAAGATATGTGGTCCCGCTGTGCTTCTTGCCATCTTGTTCCCTGAGAGAAATCTTTGTTTTTTCTCCAACGCCAATATCCTTCAGGAAAGGCACATTGAGCGCCAGGCATGAGCAGAAGGACTGTTTCTTCTGGTTTATCTTTTACCACAATGACTGATTCTGCCAGCCACACCTGGTTATTTACGACGCCACGCAAAACGCAACTTTCCCCTGCAGTCCGATACTCCGTCACAGATTATCTCCTCCCGATATTCTTGATTCTATAAGTATTATTTGATGTTAGGCACGGTTTTAGTTTGAGAAACTTATCCAACGAGTTTTCCGCGAAAGATACCTGGCTCCGAATCGGGAATAACTGTCGCACCCGCCGCGCGAGCATAAAAATCCACAGATGCTACCCATCCGATAACAGCGTACGCATAACCTTCTTCTTTCATGGCATGAAGACATGCCAATAACAAAGCGGTACCAATACCCTGTCCTCGATATTCCTCTTTGACGCCCATCGCTCCAAACATGCCTTTGCTGGCAACATCATAACAGGCAAAGCCTACAAGAACTTCATCTGGTAAATCGTATAAGTTCTCTCTCGGAACATGTGCTGGACTTTTCTCAACGGCAATATAACAACTCGCTGGTCTACGTTCAAGCGCCACCTCGCACCCAATCGCCCAGGACTCTTTGAAGTGCTGGCGAACCCATTTGGCAAGGATATACTTTTCAGATGGATCCGGTCTTCGAATCTCTAATCCCTTTTGATTAAGTGCAATCAGAAGAGGTGCGACTTCAGGCACTGCGTACAGCTTTACAAGCATATCTGTCATGGGAGGGTCCGTTCAATGGGTCAAATGCTTCTCTTTTTTCCTTTTCTGGACAAGTGCCTAACGTTGAGTGTGCGTTATCTGCTGGTGGATAGGACGAGACAGCCCCATTTTAGTTGCCGGCGCTCGGACAGACGATCCCGCATTGCGGGAATGCCGGAGCAGACCCAACGAGCGCCGGGCAACGGTCAGTGCGGCGGATCGTTGCCGACGCGCCCGTCGATCGATTCCCGGATGAGGTCGGCGTGGCCATTGTGGCGCGCGTACTCCTCGATCATGTTGAGCAGGATGTAGCGCAGGCTGGGGGCTGGGCTGTCAGGCCCACCGGTCCGTCGCGACGGTCCGCCGTCGGCCATCGCCGCAGCGAACAGCGCGCGAGAGCGGGCCACGGCGTCGCGCCAGAGCGCATAGAGCTGTTCGGGGGAATCATCGGCGGCGGTGCGCCAGTCCCAGGCGGGGTCGGCGCTCCAGTCCACGGCGTTCCACGGGGGGAGTTGCGCCTGCCCGTGCAGCCACTCCGAGGACATGTCGTCTTCAAAGCGAGCGAGGTGCTTCAGCATCCCGCCCAGGGTCATTGCCGACGGGTCGAGCGTCGCCCGGAGACCGGCCGCGTCTAGGTCCCCGCTCTTCCAAGCGAACGTCGCGCGCTGGCGCTCCAGAAAGCCCAGCAGGGTTGCGTCCTCGTCGCCCGCGACGGGTGGCTCCCACCGCCCCTCCTCATACGCAAATTCCATCATGGTACCTCCTCTGCTGCATAGGTCACGCCAGCGAATGTGCTAAACATATTTTTGCCATTTTACCTCTGTTTCACTTTGCCACTTAACGGTTGGCGTTACCTGCTGGTGATCTCGACAGGCTCGATCCGGCGGGGCGGGATGAGTTGACGCCATCTTGGTCAAACCAGCCTCAAGCCACACAAACTGCCTGACGCAGACGATCACCGCTATAGTCCGGGTGCTCTTCCAGGGTTCGGGTGCTTACTTTGTTAGGCATTTCTTGATATGTCGAAGTAGTTGTTCTTCTGCCTGTATCCTTCAATTTTTCATCTATTCTTTGAAGGCTTGTAACCATTCTCATAATAGCGAAGAGCTAAGAATCGTTATATTGTAAAACGAGGTTAGGAGATGGAAGGACCTTCGCTTTACTTAGCTGCTAATCAACTAAAACCATTTAAGGGGAAAACTGTGCTGTCTTTATCAGGTAATTCTAAAATAGAAAAGGAAAGAATGCTCAAGCAAAAAGTGAAAAGCATTTTTTCCTGGGGAAAACACCTACTGATTCAATTCGATGAATTTGCTCTTCGTATTCACTTTTTACTATTTGGTGCATTTGAAGCAGAGGTTAATAACTCTACTTTAACAGGTGACTATAGAAGATCCTACACACCAAGACTTCAACTCGATTTTGAAAACGGAACTATTAAGCTGTTTAACTGTTCCGTTAAATTTCTAGAAACTGGGATTGCCAAAGCCAGCTATGACTTTACCATCGATATTATGTCGACAAAATGGGACTCTGACAAAGCTTTTGATTCTGTATCCTCAAAGCCTGACGTTGAAATTGCAGATATTTTACTTGACCAGGAAATATTTGCGGGAGTGGGAAACATAATTAAAAACGAAGTGCTATGGAGAGTCCGTATTCACCCTGAAACGAAAGTCGAAAATATTGCGCCTTCCGAATTAAGGAAATTGATTGCAGAAACTAAGAAATTTTCCCTTCTATTTTATAAATGGCGCAAAGTATTTTTGTTAAGAAAACATCTGGATATTTATCAAAAATCCATTTGTCCTCGCTGCGGGACAAAAGTGAAACGAGAAAAAACAGGTAAAAGAAATCGTTTCAGCCATTTCTGCCCTGTCTGCCAAATTAGAAGTGAGGGAATCGCCAAATGGACTAACATCAAAACCAGCCGGAAAAAATGAGTGGAATAACACAAGTTCTTTGCTCAAATTGATTTGCGCTACGCAAGTCAACTACACCTTGAAACTTTGTGATTGTCACTCTTGGTTCTCGTGCGCCCCACGGCTGGCGTTATGCCCCGCATGCTTCTACGGCGTACTGGTGGGTGTGATAAGGGGACGCCCCATTGACAGAACCAACGTCAAGCCAGGCAAACTGCCTAAAAACGCGCACGCTGCGAAGCAGCAGTCCCACCACGACAGTCCTGGTGCTCTCCCAGAAGTCGGGTGCATTACACTTGCACTGGGGCAGTGCCAGGGTCATCCTGGTGCTCTTCGGGACGCTGTGTGAGGCGCTTAAGCTTGTCCAAACTGTCGATTCCAGAACTCCCTGGCGAATTTTAGAAGTACGATGACTGATGCAACTAACATCAACCAATCACGTACGGTATGGGCTTCGCGCATATCATGGAATGCAAGCCAATTGACAAACAACAGTAAAAGACTTGTTATCAGCATAAGCAGGTTATCTAGATTCAACAGGTTTTTCATTTCTAACTCCTTACTGATCGAAGAGACAGTGTCTCTGAAAAATATAGCCCAACCCATCCATGAATTGAGCCTATCTCTATTTTCAATGCTTTCCCTCAGGTTATCAACTGTATACTTCACAAACTCATTGGTTTTTAGGGCGTCTGAAAATTGAAGAAAGCTTTAACATTGGATTGCCAACACCAGTAAAAGTTAAAGGAGTAGCAACAGGTTTCCAACCTTTCCAAACCAAGAGTTTCACGGCGTCCGGGAGTGCTGGGCCTTCTTGCCAATTCGGTATTTCGTGACTGTTTATGTATCGCGGACGCCCATTTTCACTCCTTATAAATAGATAGTCCCAATTTTGCTCTTGCATGGATACTCCTTTTATGATGAGGAGACTCTACAACCAAAAGCCCGGCCTAATCGCTGGACTTCTCTGCTTACTTCTTTCCTGGTTTCTTCTTTTCATCTACATCAGTCATCGTTTGTTAGTCAGTCTGATATAAGCGCCCAACGGTTGGCGTTACCCGCTGGTGATGGCCGGTGTAACTCCTGATTGGTGGTATTTTGTTGTGGACATTGCTTGTACACTTCCTTTCTGAAATGATTTTTCTGCATGCTGTATAAGGGATAGCGAAGCTGCCTGAAGATTATACGTCCGCTGTTCTATGGCTGGAAAACAGACTCTATTACAAAACGTTACAGGCAAAGATTCGCTTTGTTTACACGCTTTCGGCGGCACATAGTGCCTGCTGCGCGGACTTCCCTGGGCTTCAATCAGCCTGCCCTGGCTTCGCAATCAGTTCTCCCTGCCCCAATTCCATGTCTGATACGAAGCCTCCCCATCCAGGGCCTCCCTGATCCCGGACAGGAGCAGTCACCGCGATCAGCCGCACGGACTCCTCACTCCGTATCGTGTATCCATGCTTGATTCCGGCCGGAAGAAAGATAAAGCCTCCCTTTTCCAGGTCAAAGGTCTCTTCGCCACACTGGAACGTGACGGCGCCCTCCAACACATAGAACATTTCATCCTCGGTTCTGTGGGTGTGGCTCGGCGGCTCTTCGCCCTTCCTCGTCACATACTGCAGAAATGCGGCGCCGTTGCCGTTCTGAATTTCACTGGCTTTGAGGGTAAAGTCGATGCCGTATCGATAGACCCAGCCCTCACCCTCTTTGAGCGCGTACGGTTGGATCTGCCTGTCGGGTTTATCCATGATTTGCTCCTTATTGATAAAGCTCGGAATGAAATGGATCGCCTCTCAACTCTCACTTATCCGAGATTGAAACTTGCCTTTTCCCGGAGCGCATTTGGCAGCACCGGCCGTTTGCTCCTCTCGATCAAAAACGTCGCCACCTCGGTGATCTCGCGGAAGGCGTAATGCTGGCTTAAGGTCCCTTCCAGGTAGCCCGCGCCACTGGTGCCGCCAGTGCCCACGCGTAATCCGATCATGCGGCGGACCATCATGAAGTGGCGATAGCGCCAGTTGGAGAGCAGCTCGTCGATCTCGGAGAGGGTGTTTAGTAGTTCAAAGGGCAGATTAAAGATCGGCAAATTGCGATAGAGGGTGATAAAGAGGGCAGCACGCATTGCAGCCGGAGGCACGTTCCCCCGGCCCTCATCGAAGAAGACTCTGTCGAACTCCGCCAGCCGGTCCGCCTCATTCCCGGAGAGACTGCTCTTGTACGCCTCCCGGTAATCTGCCCAGAACCGGTGTTTATCCTCATGATCTGAGGATGTGCTCTGTTTATATTCCCTCCAGTACTGTTCCTCCAGGTAGGGCATCCGTTCCAGCCAGCCGACGATCAGCTCTTTGAGTGTGGGTTCGCTCTCTGCCTGATCCACGTCTTGCATATCGACTTCCGATAGACTCCCGCGCCGGGTGTATTTGTAATATTCCTTTTTATATCTCTGCTCCATCTTCAGCCCCAGTTTGGCCTCGATCAGGCGGAATTGTTTGCTCTGGAACCCCGAAGCGGGAAGCAGGACGTTGCGGAATTCTAAAAAGTCCAGCGCGGTCATCGTTTCGAGGACGCTGACCTGCTGGTTGATGAGCTCGAGGATCTTTCCGATCCGCTTGAGTTTCTGGACAACCTTGCTTAAGTCATCCGAGTTATCGTTGATCCGGTCCTGAATGAATACCTGCCGCACCAGATCCAGCTCGAAGAGGATCTGTTTGAACCAGAGCTCATAGACCTGGTGGATGATGATGAAGAGCATCTCGTCGTTGCCTTCTTCCAGAGATTCAAAGCTCCTGGGATGCTGGCTGTTCAGCAGCTTGTCGAGCTCGATATAGTCAGAATAATAGAGGTCTTGCATAAAGTCTCCTGTATGTCGTTGCGAGGAGGGTCATCGCCCCGACGAAGCAATCTCCTGTTGATAGGAGGAATATACCTTGTTCGCCGCTTCGACGGCGCTCTCAGCGGACGCTCGCGCCGCTCAGCGAGGGTAGCGCGAAAAGTATAGCACTACATCGGCTCAGGTATAATTTGGCGGCTATGTGGACTAAGGCTTTACTATTTGACTTCGATGGGCTGATCCTCGATACCGAGACGCCCGAATACCAGGTATGGCAGGCGATCTATCGCGAGCACGGGTTTGAGCTGCCCGATGAGGAGTGGGGGAAGATCATCGGTGGCTATGGTATCTCTCGCTTTGACGCGGCAGAACATCTTTCACTCCTCTCGCAGGGGCGGCTGGATTCCGTTTCCCTGCGGGACCGCCACCGCTCCGAGAGTCACGCGATCACCATTGCACAATCTGTCCTGCCGGGTGTGATGGATTATCTGCATGAGGCAAAACGGCTTGGGCTCAAGCTTGCCATCGCCTCCAGTTCCCCACATTCCTGGGTGGACACACATGCCCAGCGCCTCGGGGTCTTCGACTACTTTGACGAGGTCATCTGCGCGGACGAGGTGGCACCCGGCAGGACCAAGCCCAACCCCGATCTCTTCCTGACGGCGCTGGACCGGCTCAAGGTCCGGGCAAACGAGGCGATCGTGTTCGAGGACTCCCCGAACGGGGTCCGCGCTGCCCGATCCGCCGGCATTTTCGTGGTCGCCGTTCCCAATGCAGTCACCTCTCAGTTATCCATTGAAAACGCTAACCTTATAGTAAGGTCGCTTACAGATTTGTCGCTTCCTGAACTCCTGAATAAAGTAAAATAACGTTGCCAAATCACTCGGAGGAGATCATGACGACTCAAAAATTTAGATGGCAAGGGGTTGTCTCGAAATACGCATACCCGGAAACGTGGCGTAGTGTATGGCAGGTGCTCAACACGGTGATCCCATTCTTTGGGGGCTGGTACTTGATGGTTCGCAGCCTCGAAGTGGGTTACTGGCTCACACTGCTCTTGGCCGTCCCCACTGCCGGGTTCATGGTCAGATGCTTCATCATCTTCCATGATTGCTGTCACGGTTCGTTCTTCCGGAGCATGAAAGCCAACGACCGCCTGGGACTGGTCATCGGCGTCCTGGTGCTGACCCCGTTCTACCAGTGGCGACACAGCCATGCCGTACATCACGCCACGGCTGGCGATCTCGACCGGCGTGGCATCGGCGATGTGTATACCATGACGGTGGAGGAATATCTCGCTGCCCCCTGGTATAAGAAGATTGGGTATCGCATCATGCGCAGCCCGATCATCCTGTTCACGGTCGGGTCATTCATCGTCTTTACGGTTACGCACCGTTTCTGGGAAAAAGGCGCCGGGAAGCGTGAGCGCAGCAGCGTGATCTGGACCAACATTGCCATCGCAGCGGTGGTTGGCTGGCTCATACTGGAGGTCGGCTGGGCGGCATTCCTGCTGGTCGAAGTGCCCATCCTGCTCATTGCCTGCGGCGCGGGAGTCTGGCTGTTTTACGTACAGCACAACTTCGACCCGACCTACTGGGAGCGCCACGCCGAGTGGGAGTTCTTCAACGCCGGTATGGACGGTAGTTCATTTTACAAACTTCCAAAAGTACTGCAGTGGTTCACCGGGAATATCGGTTTCCATCACATCCATCATCTCAGCCCAAAGATCCCCAATTACAAGCTTGAGGAATGTCACAACGATAACCCTGAGTTCCAGATCGAACCGCTGACCTTCCAACATAGTTTGAAATCTCTCTTCTTCCGCCTGTGGGATGAAAAGCAGAAGATGCTGGTAGGCTGGAGCGCGCTGAAGAAATATAAACGGCAGACGGTAAAGGTAGAGGCATAACAAAAAAGAGACTGGCGCATGCCAGTCTCTGGTTTTTATTCTTGAGCTTTGAGATTTAGAAAGAGGCCACAGCCTGATCCACCGTATCAAAAATTTCAATATACTGGGTGACCCCCGAGATGTCGAGCATCTCACGGATATATTGTGCCGGGTTGGCGATCTTGAGATGTTTCTTGCCGTCTGCCGAGAGCATCTTGTGGATGACCACAATGGCGCGGATGCCAATGCTGGTGAGTGAGACGGTCTGACTGAGGTCCATGACCATGTCGCGCATTCCGTTGTTGTGCTCTTCTTTGGCAGTTTCCTCCAGTTCGGCAAAGTTACCCAGGTTGATACGGTCCTGCAAACGGAAAACTGTTACCGGGACCCGCCCCTGCGCTTGTGAGATTTGTACAACGCCCATGTATCGCCTCCATGCAGTATTGAGTGGATAATTTAAGTAATCATACACCAAAATAATAGGGTTCCCCAATAGGATTTTCGGACTGCCTGCAGTCTCCTAGCCTGTTTCCAGCAGTTTCAAGATCAGCAGGGCAAGAAACCCGACAAATAACGTGACCGTCGAAAAAAGGCTTTCCTCCGCCTGAACGTTTTCCACCAGCAGTTCCTCGGCGATGAGGTAGATCAGCGCCGCCGCGCCGAAGGAGAGTACCATAGCCACCGTAGCTTCCGAGGCATCTGCCAGTAGAAAGCCTGCCGTAAAGGCGCCGACCGACAGGAGCAGTGCAATCCCGCCTGTGATCCCCAGGGATTGCCACCACTTGAATTTGCCCTCCCGGAATTCAACTCCCACCGATAACGTCAGGAACAGGAGCTCAAGCGCCAGCGCGATGGCCAGCAGGAAGCCCAACTGCGCATTGGCGGAAAACCCGGCGCTGATCAACGCGCCGTCGATCAGGGTATCCACAGCCGCGGCCGCGGCAATGCCCGCGGGTACTTTTTTCTTTTGCCTGCCCTGATTTTCGAAGCGAACGACCAGCCACTTGAGTCCGATCATCACCATTCCGCCCGTGACAAAGCCCGCTACGATCCCTGGTAGCTTGCCCATTCGCTCGACCTCGGGGACGACATTCGCGGCCACCGCAGCCAGCACAGCCCCCGCCGCAAAATGCTGGATCGCGCTGCGGATCCTCACATCCGGATTCCAGAACAGGGCGATCACACTGCCAAGGAATCCGGCGCCAGTGGCAAGCAGGATGTAAGGAAGGGAATCAGCAAATTGATCTGGCAACGCGAAACGAGCTCCCGCTTCTCACTTAATCTGCGCTGATGGGGGATGGTTCGGGTTCAGGCTGTTGGTCCGTGAGTTCCCTGCGCGGCGTGAAAAAGACTGTGACCATTGCCAGCGCCGCCGCCACGAACGCGATGACAAAGACCAGGTGGATCGCATCTGCCATGGCAAAGCGCGCGCCCTCGGCGATGACCACCTCCGCCCCGGGCAATGGATCGAGCAGTTGCCGCACCATGTTTGGGTCGATCTGGTGTGAGGCAAGCCGTGCACTCAGCGCCGCGCCCATCACGCTGACTCCCAGTGTGCCGCCGATCGAGCGGCTGAACTGCAGGGTGGATGTTGCCGTGCCCAGCTGGCGCCGGCTTACGCTCGTTTGCACGGCGATCAGGTAGGCGGGGACGGATAGCCCCATGCCAATGCCCATCAGCGTGACAAAAACCATCAGGCTGGTCTGGCTGGTGTTCATCCCTGCCTGCGATGTCAGAAACGAGCCGATCGCCAGAGCCGCGGTCCCGAGGAGCCCCAGCCTGCGGTACCCAACGACGAGCATCAGGCGCGTGCCGATAATGCTCGCCGTCACCCAGCCCAGGAGCAGCGGGGTCAGCGTGATGCCGGCCTGTGTGGCACTTGTCCCCATCACAGATTGCACGAACAACGGAATGAAGGAAACACTGCCAAACAACGCCCAGCCCGTCAGAACACCGTGTACGGTGGCAGTGGTAAAAAGCAGATCGCGGAACAATGGCAGCGGCAGGACCGGGTCGGCGGCGCGGCGTTCCACCCATACCAACAGAATGAAAAGCACAACGGCACCCGCGATCAGGAGCCAGCTGGATGTGCCCGACCCCATGAGTCCGAGCAGAAGCATCACAACACTGACCGTCAGCAGCGCAGCGCCGGCGTAATCCACTGCGGGTCTTTCCTGACCGTGTGCCTGGTGATCGCGCCATGCCAGTGCGACCAGTGCTGCAGCAATCATCCCGGGGAAAACGTTGACGAAGAAGATCCAGCGCCAGGACAGCTGGTCCACCAGGAAGCCGCCCAGGAGCGGTCCCACAATGGAGGAGACTCCCCAGACACCGGAGAACAATCCCTGCATTTTCGCCCGTTGTTCGAGTGTGAACATTTCACCGATCAGGATGAATGCCAGCGGCATGATGCCGCCTGCGCCGATGCCCTGCAGGGCGCGGGCAAAGATCAGCGAGGTCATGCTGGTTGCGAATCCGCACCAGATCGAACCGATCAGGAACAACGCCATCGCCGAGGCGTATAAATTGCGGCGCCCATAAATATCGGAGAGCTTGCCGTACAGGGGGACAGCCGTCGTGGATGCCAGCATGAACGCCGAGAAGACCCACGAGTAATGTTCGAGTCCGCCCAGTTGCCCCACAATGGTAGGCATAGCAGTGGCAACGACCGTCGATTCCATCGATGCCAGGAACAGGCTGAGCATGATCCCAGCCGTAACCAGAATAATTCGCTTACGTGACATGGATTCCTTTCAAGTACCTTTAAGACAGAGGCATCCCGGCAATCATACTCCAAACCCGGGGCGCCGGCTTTCCTTAAAAATAACTGAATCTCAACCGGTTCGTTGTGTTAGGTGGAGGACAATATGACGCCGAAAATCAACCCTGATTTGATGTACCTCATTATCGCAGCACTCGCTTTTGTGCTGATCAATCGATAGAAGTAAGCCGCTTTAGGGGCGTTTTGTGATGGGGACTTATGTGTTCGTGCAGTCTGCAAAGGGATAGAGTGGTTTCTCTCTTCGCGTCGAGTGGATGAGCTCAGGCCGGGGTGAAGGCCGGGCTGGACAGGCGTGTCAACGGCGGTTTGCCAATGGGGTACACGTTAAAACCGATCTCATAGAGTTTTTTAGGGTCAAGGAGGTTCCTTCCATCGAAGAGGAAGGCGGGCTTGGCCATCGCATGATAGATTCTTTCATAGTCGAGCTGGGCATATTGTTTCCATTCGGTAAGAATGGCAATCGCATGCGCGTTCTTGGATGCGGCATACGGATCGGATTCAAAGGTCACGCGTCCCGCCAGCTCCTTGAGATCCTCCGCCGCATTCTCCATGGCATGTGGATCGGTGATCACGACATTTGCGTGCTCTTCCAGCAAGGAGCGGCAGACTTCCAGGGCAGGGGATTCGCGTGTATCACTGGTGTTGGCTTTAAAGGCTGCTCCAAACAGGGCAATGCGCTTGCCTGCCACCGTGTTGAACATCGATGCCACCATGTTGGCAGCAAAGCGTGCTTCCTGGTACTCGTTCATGAGCACGACCTGTTCCCAGTACCTCGCCACCTCCGGCAAACCGTAATGATCGCATAAATACACAAGATTCAAAATATCCTTCTTGAAGCACGAACCGCCGAATCCTACACTTGCCTGCAGGAAACGATGGCCAATGCGGTCATCGCGCCCGATGGCATTTGCCACCTCACTGATATCCGCTTCTGTTTTCTCGCAGAGAGCGGAGATGGAATTGATCGACGAGATACGCTGCGCCAGGAATGCATTTGCCACCAGCTTCGAAAGCTCGCTCGACCAGAGATTGGTGGTGATGATCCGCTCGCGCGGGATCCAGCGCGCATAGAGCTCCACCAGCTTTCCGACCGCCTTTCGACCCGACTCCGTTTCCCGTCCGCCGATCAGCACCCGGTCCGGGTTTTGCATATCACGGATGGCGGTGCCTTCGGCCAGAAATTCCGGGTTGGACAAGACATCAAAATGGAGTCCATTCCCGTTGGAATTCAGGATTCTCTCCATCGCCTCTGCCGTTCGCACAGGCAGGGTGCTCTTCTCGACCACGATCTTGGATGTTGTTGAGTTTTGCAGGATCTGACGAGCGGTCTTCTCCCAGTATTGCAGGTCCGCTGCCCGGCCCGCGCCCCGTCCAAAGGTCTTGGTGGGCGTGTTCACGCTGACGAAGATGATCTCCGCCTCAGCGATATGGCGATCAATCTCGGTGGAAAAGAAGAGATTTTTGCCGCGGGTCTGCAGCACGATTTCATCCAGCCCGGGTTCGTAAATGGGCAGCTGATCGGATTGCCATGCCGCAATGCGCGCCTCATTGATATCGACGATCACGAATCGGTCTTCTGGACAATGGCTGGCGAGGATGGGCATGGTGGACCCACCTACATAACCAGCGCCGATGCAAAGAATGTTTGTCATAGCGGTTTCCTTGATCTGTTGAGATTACGTTTACAAGCCATCATGCAGAGAACCTGAGTCCTTTTGGATGGGATTTGGCAATGATACTGCAAAACTCAGCACATTGGAGAAAAGTTGTTACCCTGCGCCTGGGGATACCGGTTATCCAAAGTGATCCGATGTCGGATCCCAGAAGTCACCTTCCAGCCCCAATCTGGCGAAGATGCCGCGCATTTCATCAGGTTTCGGGCGCCGCGAAGTTTCCTTCAGGCGGGTGGAATACCAGGTTGTTGCCAGAGTCCACAATTGATCGATGCGCACCAGCGGACGCACCGGGACATTATGTGCGGCGCACCATCCTCGAACCTGTTCCTCCGACCGGAAGAAGAGCATATTGCTTCAGGTGAAGACGATATCATCCCACCATTTCGCGGCGGGCACAAGGCAGTGGAAGAGCCAGTCGGAAGGTTCCGGTCCCCGCGTTCCTACATGCAGGTGAAACGCTTCGCCGGACTGCGCGCAGCGGGAGTGGACGGTCGCGGCCTTCTGCAATGCCGCCGGGATGCCGAGTGCATCCCAGGCGCAGTTGGCAAAGTATCGGACGCCATTCGCTTCCACCGCGTGCTGGGTCGGAACCCCTGAGAAGGGCGGCGCCATACGGATCGATGCTCCATCGGCCTCGAGCACAAGCAGCCTCTGCGCCCGAAGTCGCTGGTAGGACTCGAGCACGTTTTCGACCTGTGCATCCATCGACGTTGCCACTTCTGCCGGTGCCGGGGCAAGCCCCGTCGTGGCAAAGTGATTGTAAATCGCGAGTTTTACCCGTGTATCAAAGTCCATCACTTACCTCATACTCTGCATTCTGTGTGCGAAGGCAGTGACGCGCTGGTCCAGTTCGAGAGGATATTCATACCCCAGGCTTTCCCCAACTTCCAGCGCGACCTCTCGAAAGAGGGTGATCGTGCGAAATAACGCTTCCCAGTTGTCCCGGGTGTTTGCGCCGGCATAGGTATCTTCCAGTTGAGGCCAGATCTCGGCAGGCAGCTTCTTTTTCAACCCCTTGCCGAGGGAGCCGGTCGCAGCAGACCAGTTGTGCTCCACGCCGGCGCGCCATTCCAGCATGGGGCGCAGGTGCACGTGTTTCATGTCGTAGTCCAGGCACCATTTGGCGGGCAGCAATTCTCCACGCAGCAGACATTTCGCCATGTAAGGTACATCCGTGAAGAAGTCATTGATCAGCAACCGGTAGGCTTCCTTCGTCGGCCGCCTCGGAATGTAAGCCTGATAGGTCGGCGGCTTCAGCTCGCGGGTTAGGTGATCCTTGTCGAGCAGCACGCGATACCCGGCGTCCAGCTCGGCTTGCAGCACAGGTGCCCGGACGATCTTCTGGAATAACTCGACCGGCCAGAGTGTGAAGTCGATTTTGAGCCCATCGGCATATTGCGTGACGTTCGCCGTGTTGTCGATGCCATGCTCCGGGTCCGGGTAAATCGGGTCCCAGTAGACGACCAGCACTTCCCCGAAATCCTCCAGCCAGCGCCGGTTCTCGTAAAAGGGATGGATGTCTTCCACGATCAGGATAACATCATAGTCGGAAAGAAAATCCACAGTGGCATTCGGGACAGCACGCGTGCTCGTCAGCAGCATGGCGCGGATGGAAGACCGCTGCTCTGCCCACTGGATTAATTTGTTGAAGACATCTTCTTCTTGATGCTGAAACAGTTGATCCATGTAGAGCCTATATCAATAAATCATGTCACTCTGATGGAGCGGCGCCCGGGCGCCGCGCGGAAGAGTCTGATACTTTTATCAACGGAGATTCTTCGCTTGACTGGGGATGAAATTTCAACGTAGCTCGAATGACATCTTTAAGCCGCTTAAAAGCGTGACCTATTTGAGCAGCGTCTCAATATCGCTGAGATGAGCGTCGCGGTGCAGGGAGCGGTTCATTCGGAACTGGGTCTCGGTGGCAGCGGCATGCTCCTCCAGTTGCTTCGCAAGCTCGGCTGTGAGAGTATCGAGTTCCGCATCCACAGCTTCGGCGTACGACAGGCAGAGTTCCACCGCGGTGCGCGGATCGAGAGCATGGCAGACAATTTGGAGCGCGTCATTGACCGCCCTCGAGTCGATCGGGGAGGGGTCAAGGCCTTCTTCCAGCCAGCGGCGAAGGATGACGATCATGCGCTGATCCCAGAAGGCAAGATGGGCAAGGAGCGCCGCGACCGTCCAGCCGTAATCGGTGGAACGGGCGAGATCTTCCTCGGAGAGCCTGCGCACTAGCGTTTCCAGGCGTCGGCGGGATTGGGCATTCTGTTCGGAATAGGGGAATGTCATGGTCTGGTCCTTTGATTGAAACTTAATACGGATTGTCATTCTTCGCTTCGCTCAGGGTGACATGCCTTAGTATACGATCGAAAATAAGCATTCCCTTACTTCCATACTCCTGCATATTTCTTCTTGTATTTGGGGTCCTCTTCTGTTTCGATCAGCGCCAGCGCTCTCTCTTTGATCTTCTCATCCCCTACTTCATCGTAAAGATTTCGAAAGTCCTGGATGATGTCGTACCGGATCAGCGTACAGTTCTTGTGGATGATACAGTTCTTAAACCAATCCGCAAGAGCATCGACCACGGTCTTCTGCATTTTCTTTTCCCGCCCCACTTTCCAGATGGACTGCAAGGTGTGACGGGCGGTGACGAACTTCTCATCCCCAGTGACCGCCATGAGGGCCGGGAAGTCCTTTTTCATGCGGTTCTTCGGATCGCTCTTCGCCAGGTTCGCAAGGACCTGCGCCGATATCGCCCGCACGTGATTATCTTTGTGGCGCAAGCCTGCCACCAGCTCGTCCCATATTTCATATGCCCAGTCGACAGGCATTTCTGTTTCTCTGAGAATATAGGAGAACGCCTGGTTTTGTAAATCCCGATCTTCGGAGCGGAGGTGATCTATGTGCTTCCGCGTTTTACCGTCCATTTTTATACCCTTACCAGATTGCCTATTCCAAAATTTCCGATTCGAACCGGCGCATGATCTCGTTATGCGTTTCACGCGGGGCTGATTCGAGGGTTGAGATCAGCGCGCGCAGACGCGGAGTCAGGATGATCAGATAGCGCGCCGGTCCATTTGTTTCCACATAATCGTGAGGAACGCCTGCAGGCACGAAGACGGTTGTCCCGGCTTCCGCCACCACTTCTTTGTCGCGCAGCCGGAACGTCAGCGTGCCTTCCAGGACGTGCCACGCCTCATCGTCCGCGTAGTGGACGTGCAGATAGCCGGGTCCGCTTCCACTCCATTCATGGACGTCAAACGTTGTGCCGGTCGCGGCGATGGGACCTCCCCCCGCTTCTCGTTTTTGTTTGTCTGGAACGATAATAGGCTCGGTCATTCTCTTTATTGCTCCTCTACCAGCGGATAAAAGTAGGTCAGTCTCGCTGCAGACGCCTGACCCTGTTTCACTCGGCAGGCTATAAACCTGCCCTACGGGTCTTGTTTTCAAGATCAGACAGATGATCGAGTTCATGCATGGCGATGGTACGGGCCCGCCAGTAAACGGATTCCTTCCGTTTCTTGCCTTCTTCACGGATCACTCTGCTCCATTGCTCTTCTCTCAGCGCAGTAAGGACGCGCAGGAGAACAGCGCGACGAAGCTTGAAATAGGCCAGCAGGTCTGAAAACGGCAGCAGGTCAAATTTGAGAAGCTTGCCCCACTCTCGCTCCGGATGGACATCGGGAATGAGCGGCTCCTCCACGAGTAAAGCCAGGTAGATCGCCTCGGAAGACCGGTCCTCCGTGTGGATCAGATGCGCCAGATCTTCTGTGAAGGAACGCTCGCCTGCCTCGAGTGGCTGGCGAAGCCTCTCCTCCGGGAGAGATCCGCTTAAGCTCTCCAATTGCGCCGGGGTAGCCGCCAGCACATCCATCACCTTTGTGATATTTGCGCTGGTCAGGTCTGTTGAGATCCCTTTTTTCATGATCCGGAAGAAGCCTCGATCTGCCACAGATCTGGGTAATTGATCACGAAACCGGCTGAATCCACGTTGAGTTCGGCCACAAACTGACCACCGCCGCTTTCATAGCGATAGGTATGCTCGTCCAGGCGGCGGTATTGCTGTGGGAGCCGTTCCAGCCTGAAGCTCGGGAACCGCAGCCAGGCAGCCTGGACTTCGGAAGCTTCTCCCACTTCCAATTTCAGGCGACGGATGGGCAACAGATTCGTCGATGGACTGAAGTTCAAGTCGATATCGGTACAGCCCATCACATCGGGTTGCTCGGCTCCGTTTAGCCACCATTCTCCCTTGGGAGTTGTTTTGATCTGAATATCAATCAACGTGGTTCCGATCCAGCCCTCCACCTGCGCGGAAAGAGTGTACCAGGCTTCATCGCACACGATTTGATAATCCAACCGGCAGGGTCGCTGCTCGTGCGAGAAGACTGCCGTTCCCTCCAGGGCCCATTCGGTTCCTGAGGAAAATAGCCGGCACGATTCGTGGCCCGCGAAGAAAGACCCGCGCCAGAGGATGGATTTAACTGTTCCTGTTTCTGTATCTTGTTTCATTCCACAGTAGAGTTCTGATTGTCGTTGTTTGGATCGTTGGGAATGTCAGGGAGAAGATGGAGAAAAGTATAGCATTAATCATTCGAGGTTTGCTAGTCCCCGCGCATCAATGAGGTTTGGACAAGGATGCTCTTAACGTGTCGCCCCGTCATCGACCGGCTCATAGCCCAGGTCCGCTCGCGCATTGGAGATATCCCAGAAGGCATCCTTGTTATTCGAGATCCCGTAATAAATGCCAAAGGTCACGTCAGAGGCGAGGCTCTTTTCCACCAACTGCACTAGGTCGCGGTAGCTGAGCCATATTCTCCGATTTTGAGATTCCTTGGTTGGGTCGTCATCCTTCAGTACGGCTCCGATGCGCAGGCAGATCGCCTGGATCGCCCAGCGGTCGAAATAGTAGCGCGCCACGGCTTCTCCAAAGGCCTTGCTCAAGCCATAATCACTGTCGGGACGAATGGGGTCTTCTGGCGAGATCATCGGCGGACCCGGCTGCGTATACTTGTACAGGTTTGGCTCGAACCCATGATAGGCTCCCGTGACATGGTTGGAGCTGGCGTAGACCACTTTCGGCACCTGGAACTCACGCGCCGCTTCAAAGATGTTCCGGGTTCCGATAATGTTGGCGTTCAGGACAGACTCCCAGCTGGCATCGACCCTGGGGTCTCCGGCCAGGTGGATGATGGCATCGAGCGGACGGAACTGCCTCAAGACCTGTGCAGTCTGTCCGTAGTCCGAAATATCGGCAGACAAGACCTTCTCTGAAAATTCTCCCTGGCGGTCCAATCCATAGAGCGTGTGCGTCTGCTGCAGCGCATTCCGCAGTACGGTGCCGATCAGCCCGTTGATGCCTGTGATCAGTAATCGCATATCACCTCACCTACTTGATGATTGATAAAAACTGCCGCATCGGATGCGGCAATCGATTTGGTGCGGGGTGGGTGGAAGAGGATGTTCTGTCCCGCTTATTCTTCCCTGTTGAGTTGTTCGCTTAGATATGTGCCGCCCTCGAGGACATGCCGAATGCCTTTCACAACATCCTGGAAATCGTCCTTCAACACATAGCCACGCGCCCCTGCAGCCAGAGAGCGTTTGACATACTGCCCCGCAGAACGACCTGAGATCATCAGACAGGGGATGCCCGGATATTTTTGCTGGATCATCGAGACCAGCTCGATCCCGCTCGTGCGCGGCAGGACGACATCCACGAGAGCCAGATCCACTTGAAGATCTGCTTGCTGCTCCGACAACCATTCCAGGGCATCCTCGGCACTCTCGGCCACATCCGCCACGTTGAATTGCCCTTTCGTACGCAGGATGTGTACAAGCGTTTCTGCCATGATCTTATGATCTTCTACCAGGAGGATCGAACACATGATTAGTTGGATTTCCTTTCCGCGGGGAGCTCTATCCTGATATTGGTGCCCTCACCAGGCTTGGAAACAAGCTGCATGTGGCAGCCCAGCAGGTGGAGACGGTCCTGAATGATCAATAAGCCGTGAGCTGCCTGTGAGTTACCTATGACTGCCTCCACGTCAAAGCCTTTGCCATTATCGCTGACGGTGATGCAGGGACGTCCATTCACACGCTCGAGCGTGACCTGCGCATGTGGGACGCCGGCGTGCTTGACGACGTTAAAGAGCAGCTCGCGGATTGACTGGAATATCAGCATCCGCATGTGGCTGTCCAAATGGTCCAGCTTGTCGTTTGCTATCAGGTCCACCTGCAATCCATATTGCTCCTTCATGCGGAAGGCCAGCCAGGTCATGGCTTCCGCCAGCCCCTCACCCTGCAGAACGATCGGGCTGAGGTCGATGCTCAGGTTGCGAGTGATCGCGACCGACTCGGAGAGCGACTCCTGGATCTGGTCGAGCTCCCGGTAGGTATCTGCCGACAGGTTGACATCCTTTAAAAAGGCCAGCTGCGCCTTGACTGCAAACAGGCGCTGCTGCAGGTCATCGTGCAGCACCTGCGAAATGCGATGGCGCTCGTCCTGCTCCGCCCGGGTCAGCTCGGCGGCGAGTGAGCGGATTTTCTCCTCCGCCTGGCGGCGCTCGCTGATATCGGTGGCAAGTACGGCGATCCCGCTCATTTTATTCGGCCCGAGCAGGTAAATGGAAAGCTGGACGGGTACGCGCTCCCCTTTGGCATTTTGCAGCGTGATCTCCTGGCGTACGCCCTGGGATGCTGCATCCTGAAAGCTCGCCACGAACAAATCCTGCTCCTCCGGCACGATCAGGGTCTGAAAGGAAGTGCCGATGAGTTTTTCACAGTCTGCCTGGATCATTTCGCCAAAGCGCCCATTACAGTAAAAGATGGTCCCATCGGGAATCAGCGTCACCGCACCCTCATTCATCAACTCGACCATCATCCGGTAAGGGATCTCCGATTCATTCAGTGTCACCACCTGGATGCCGTTCTCCCGGTTTACTACGAACGCATCCACCATATATTCCTGGATGGCGCGCAGGGTCTCCTCTGTCTCGGCCAGGCGGTTCTTCAATTCATCGGCCTCATCCTGGACATCCTGTTGGGTTTGGTTTCTCTTTACCATCGCTCAAATCACCTTTCACGTTCCTCGACTCAAAATGATCCTACTTCTGTTCACGCAAGTCTAGCCCAACGAGTACACGTTCCGTATTGGAGAGATCGCCGATGATCTTCTTGATTGGCTCCGGTAACTTTCTCACCAGCGTCGGGATGGCAAGGATCTGGTCGCCGCTTGCCAGCTGCGGCTTCTTCAGCAGGTCGATCACCTCAATGTGATATTGGCCGGGCATGTGCTCTTCACAGATCTTCTTCAAGTTGGCGAACGCGGCCAGGCTCTTGGGGGTTTGCCCGGCAACATACAGCCGCAGTTCGTAGGCCTTTTGTGTGCGCCCCGATCGAGCACCGGGTTTCTTCTTTTCCATGGATGTTCTCCTTCCTGCTGCTTCTATAACACTCCGGTAGGCAGGAATACAAGAAAGCTGCATCTCAGCTTTTACTGAATTCTATTCGACGCCCGGCAAGGTCTATATCGCCAATCTTGATTCCATCGTTGGTCAACTGGAAGGAACGGATCTGGTTCGAATGTGCCATGCCGCGGGATTTCAGAATAAACAACCCGCGCTGGCGTTCGCCATTGTGCTCCAGGTTCCGCAAACTGATCCAGGCATCGATCAACGAGGAAATGCCCACCACCGATTGATCGGCGGCTTCCGCGCCCGAGATCACACTCACAAATACTCCGGTGATCTGGCTCGACTTGAGAAAGTCAACAATCCGGGTTACGGCGGATTTGATCTCGACAGAGTTGCCCACCATGGAAAAGTCCGTAATCGGGTCCAGGATCACAATGTTGGGCTTGAATTCCCGGATCAGATCATACATGCTCACCAGGTGTACCTCCAGCCCATACTGGCTGGGACGGGCAACGTGATAACGAAGCAGCCCTTTCTTGACATGTGGTGCCATGTCGATGCCGACCGAGCGCATATTGCGCATGATCTGATGCGCGGATTCCTCAAACGCGAAATACAGACAACGCTCGCGGCGCTGGCAGGCTTCATCCACCAGAGCGGAGGCAAGAGTTGTTTTTCCCGTTCCAGCCGTCCCCGTGATCAGGATGCTGCTGCCCCGGTAAAAGCCCCGGCCACCCAGCATCTCGTCCAGCTCTTTTATACCTGTCGATACCCGGTCCACAGATACCTGATGTTCCAGACCGAGCGATGTGATCGGCAGGACCGAGATGCCATGCCGGCCGATCAGGAAGGGATACTCGTTAGTTCCGTGCAGGGTGCCGCGATATTTGACGATCCGCAGGCGCCGTGTTGAAATCTGTTCGTTGACCCGGTGATCGAGCACGATGACGCAGTCCGCCACGTATTCCTCCAGCCCAAAGCGGGTCAGGGTGCTCTCGCCGCGTTCGGCTGTGATGATGGCAGTCACACCCTTATCTTTGAGCCAGCGAAACAGCCGCTGCAGCTCGGTGCGCAGGATGCCCTGGTTAGACAGGGCAGAAAAGAGCACCTCGATTGTGTCGAGCACCACCCGTTTGGCGCCGATCGAGTCGATAGCGTGCCCGAGGCGGATAAAGAGTCCCTCCAGGTCGTAATCGCCGGTCTCTTCGATCTCTCCCCGTTCGACGCGCACGTGATCGACGAGCAGCTTCTTTTGTCTGCCGAGCTTCTTGAGATCGAATCCGAGCGATGCCACGTTCTGTGCCAGTTCCTCGGCATTCTCCTCGAACGCCACGAAGACGCCCGGTTCATCAAATTGGGTCGCTCCATTGACCAGAAACTCCATGGCGAAGAGCGTCTTGCCACAGCCTGGCCCGCCCGCCACGAGAGTAGGTCTGCCCTGCGGCAGACCGCCGCCGGTGATCTCATCCATGCCGGGAATTCCCGTTGGCGCTTTGGGAAGAGGTCTTAGTTGGTTATTTTGTTTTGCCGGTGTCACAAAAATCTCCTCGAAGATCTTCAGGAGTGGTCGAGCATAGAGCGATCATGCCGGTTGGCAATCACATGATGTTCTCTATTTCCTTGTAAATTTTCGCTGATGAGGGGGCGATGACAGGTGTTTCATGCTTTTGGACGGCTGAATGATGCTGCCGATTTTTCCCTTCAGAACAAATCGGAGGTGATGTTGATTATATACTTAAATGACCAAAC
>Ga0114129_10000615_pt1 | contig 44215 bp, 52 predicted proteins | sample RhiMetdeltSRZDD1_FD_80071 | JGI IMG/M metagenome (GOLD analysis project Ga0114129, IMG submission 80071) | Populus rhizosphere microbial communities from Tennessee, USA - Rhizosphere MetaG P. deltoides SRZDD1 (version 2) (version 2) | ecosystem: Host-associated > Plants > Roots > Rhizosphere >...
CGCTCGTCGGGACAGTCCACGGTGACGTCGCGCACGTGCACCGCCGGCGTCGCCTCGACGAGGTCTATCGCGCCGAGGCTGCAGCCGCGCTCCCCGATGACGGTCGCCACGTGGGCGAACATGCCGGGGCGGTTCGCGATCTCGAGTCGGAAGACGAGCCGGAAGGTGGGGCTGAGGACCGCACGGGTCGGCGCATCGGGCACGCTTGCCAGCGTATCGCGGCCACGAGCGACGCGTGCCGTCACGGCACGCAAAGCGCAGAGTTGCTTGTACTGATGGGACCGGTCGTCGGCGTCCTCCTGCTGCTCGCCAGCCTCACGTCCGCGGGCCCGGCAGCGACGGGCGCGGCGGGTCCCGCTCCGATCGGCGCGACGTGCGCTGGATCGGTCGGGCCCGGCATCGCACCGCCGCAGAGCGTGCCGCGCGGTATCGCGGGTTTCCACGCGGCCTGGTACGGCCAATCCGGGTATATGAGCCTCTGCGCCGGGGAGCGCGCGACCGCGACCGTCGCGTACTTCAACACCGGCTCGCGAGGCTGGGTCCGCTCGCGGCTGGGCGAAGTCGCGTACCTCGGGACGTGGGAGTCCGAGCCGGGTCAGGATCAGCCAAGCATCCTCGGCGGCGACGGCGGACGAGGGTCGCCCGCGACGGGGTGGCCGCGCTTCAATCGCGTCGCCCTGCAGCCGGCGTCGTATGTCGGTCCGGGTCAGATCGCGTGGTTCCAGTTCATCGTGCAGGCGCCGTCGCTGCCGGGCACCTACCGCCTGGGCATCCGTCCACTCGTCGAAGGGGCGACGTGGATGGAGGACTACGGCGTCTTCTGGGTCGTCACCGTGCTGAACGCCGACGGCACGGCGCCGCGCCCAACGCCACCCTCACCCGCCGGCGTCACCTACCGGATGACCGGCAGCGTCAGTGCGTCGGACATCGCCGAGGTTCATGAGGGCGTCGCTCGCGCGAGCGCGTACCTCGGGGCGAACGTCGGCGGTGACCGCACGCACGCGCTGACCGTCAATCTCATGGTCGGTAACGGCACAGAGCGCTTCTGCTGCACCGCCGCCGGACCGTCGTTCGACATCGTGACGAGCAACACCGCGTGGTCGGCCCCGACAGCGGCGGCACCTGACACCTGGACCGCGTCGACAGAGCGCAAGGAGCTCGCGGCGCACGAGTACTCGCACACCTGGCAGTACTCGGTCGGCGGCAGGGCGTGCATGGTCGGGGGACCGCGCTGGCTCACCGAGGGCATGGCCGAATCGCTGGCGTACCGGTCCCTCGTCGATGCGGGCGTGATCCCCGCGGCGAACATGGACGTGTTCACCAAACGCCAGCTGCGGAGCGCGCAGTACGTGACGCTGCGCTCGCTGGAAACGGGCTGGCCCGCTGAGGCGAATCCGTTCGCGGTCGGCTACCTCGCGGTCGACCGGATGCTCGCGGCCAACGGCCCGCTCGCGCTGCGGAACTGGTGCGCTCGGGTCGGTCGCGGCGAGTCCTGGCAGTCGGCGTTCACCGCGGCGTTCGGCCAGAGTCCGGACGCGTTCTACACGAGCTTCGAGGATTTCCGCGCGGCGTACGTTCGCTAGAGCGGCAACGCGCCGCTAACGCACGCTGCGTGGTTTGAAGCGGCGGCGTGACTTGTGATAGCCGCCGCCCTTCTTCGGGATGACGCTGATGGAGCCATCGACCTCAAGAACCGCCGCGGCGACCTCCGTCAGGTCGGCGATCCCGTGCTCGCGGGCCGCCATCTCGAGATCCGCGACATCGACGTGCTCGCTGTCCATGTTCTTCCTTATCGGCTCACCATCCTGAAGCAGCAGCGTCGGCTCCTCGACCACCAAGCGGCCGAGGACCGGCAGGCCGCGGCCGAAGCGGCCAAGGAGAAGATTGAGTCCGACGAGCGTCGCCGCCGACACGAGACCTCCGATGAGAGAGACGTCGCCACCGGTCATCGCGTTCTGCACCGCGTTCGCGATGATGAGGATCACGACGAGGTCCGCCGGGCTCATCTGACCGAGCTCGCGCTTGCCCGCGATGCGCAGCAGGCCGAGCACAACGAGGTAGACGACCATGGTCCGCACGATGACCTCCCAGAGCGGAACGCCCAGGTCGAACATCGCGGGACGGGCTTATCCCGCGAGCTTAGCGAGGAACAGCGTCTCCGCGAGGCATACGCGCTCGAACTCGGCGAGATGCAGTCCCTCGTCGGGCCCGTGCGGACCGGACTGTGGGTCGTCCACCCCGGTGACCAGGATCTCGGCCTTTGGGAAGAGCTCAGCGAAGTCGAAGAGGAACGGGATGCTCCCGCCAGAGCCGACATCCACCGCCTTCGACCCCCATGCCTCGGACAGCGCGGCGTGCATCGCCTTGTACGCGGGTCCGCCGGTCTTCGTCGCGAACGGCTCGCCAACGGGATGACGATCGATGTGCAGCTCCGCGCCCCACGGGACGTTCTTCTCGAGGTGTTTGACCAGCGCGTCGAGGGCCTTCGCCGCATCCTGCCCGGGCGGGATGCGCATGCTGACCTTGGCGCGCGCGACCGGCACGAGCTGGTTGACCGCGTCGTGCACCGGCGGAGCGTCGAGCGCCAGCACCGAGATGGCGGGCATCGTCCACATGCGGTCCGTGAGCCCGCCGTCGGCGATCAGCTTCACGCTCTTTCGCGCGCCGGCCTGCTCGCGAAGCTCACCCTCGGTGAGATCGAGCGCGGGCGCCTTCCCGCGGACCAGGCCTGGGACCGCGACGTTGCCCCTGTCGTCGTGCAGCGTCGCGAGCAGGCGCGCCATCGTCATGAGCGCGTCCGGGAACGGTCCGCCGAAGCCGCCGCTGTGCACCGCCTTGTCGAGCACGCGAACCTCGACGACGCAGGCCACGACACCGCGAAGTGTCGTCGTGATCGCCGGCGCGCCGATGCGCCAGTTGCCCCCGTCGGCGACGACCACGGCGTCGCAGCGGAGACGATCGCCCTCACCTTCGAGGTAACCGCGCAGCCGCTCGGACCCGGCCTCCTCCTCGCCTTCGATGAAGACCGCGACACCGACCGGCGGCTTCCCGTCGTACGCGCGCAGCGCCGCGATATGCGCGAGGACTCCGGCCTTGTCATCGGCCGCCCCGCGCGCGTACAGGCGTCCATCACGCTCGGTGGGCGCGAAGGGCGGTGTCTTCCACTCCGAATCGGGACCCGGCGGCTGAACGTCGTGATGCGCGTACAGGAGAACGGTCGGTCTACCGGGCGGGGCTTTGAAATAGCCGACGACCGCGGGATGTCCCCCTTCGGCTCGCAGCACGCGCGTGTCGGCGCCGACGGCGCGCAGTAGCTCGGCGACCAGCTCGGCCGATCGCACGAGCGGCGCCGGATCGTGACCCGGCGCGCTGACCGACGGGATGCGAACGAGACGTTCGAGATCCGCACGCACCTGCGGCATGAGCTCGCGAACACGGCTGCGGAGGTCGGCCGCGGGAATCGTGGTCACGGGGCGATTATCAATCAGAGAGCGCGCAGCCACAGCGACGGGAGCGAAGCAGGCAGGAGAGTCAGCGGACGCATCTCGAGCGAGAGTCGAGACCGCGGGACGAGCTCAACGATGAGAGATGAACGGAGCGGGCCCGTTTCGAGCGAGAGATGCGTCCGCTGCTCATTCGTGCCCGGACTGCTTCGACGCTAGGGCAAGCGATTGAACCAGAGCAGCGAGAACGCCCCGGCGAGGATCGACAGCACCGCCGCGATCGCGGTGAGATACGAGGTCACCTCTGTCTTCTGCTCGCGGAGCACGAGCTGTGTCGAGAGCCTCTCGTACACCTCGCGCAGATCGGCGCTGCTGGATGCGTTGAAGTACTCGGCCTCGGTCAGCTCGGCGATCTGCTTGAGGGTGGCCTCGTCGAGGCGGGTGCGGATCTGACGGCCCTGCAGCCGGAGGATCGTTCCCTGCGCGCTTCCGACGCCGACTGTGTACACACGGATCCCGCGGCTGATGGCCTCGCCGATGATCTGCAGCGGCGCCGGGAACTGATTGTTCTGCCCATCGGACAACAGGATGATCGTCGCCGGCGCATTCAGGGTTCCTCCGGGAGGCGCGCTCGGCATCGGCCCCTGCCCGCCGGTCGCCTCGAGCCGCTGCAGCGCCTGCACGCTCGGCGGGATCTCCTCGTCGTTCTCGAAGATCGCGTCCAGCGATGTGAGGATGCCGCGGCCGATCGCGGTCGCGCGCTGCGGGCGCAGGCGGTCGATCGCTTTGACGACGAGATCGTGGTCGGTCGTCGGCGACTGGACCAGCGACGCGTCGCCCGAGAATGACACGATGCCGACGGACACGTCCTCACCCTGACGCGCGACGAACGCCTTCGCGGCCTCTTTCGCCGCCTCCATGCGGTTCGGCTTGAGGTCCTCGGCCTGCATGCTCCCGGAAACGTCGATCGCGAGGATGACGACCCCCTCCTGTACGGGCATCGAAACGACGGTGACGGGCCGCGCGACGGCGACGGTCATGAAGAACAGAGCCGCGAGGAACAGGGCGGGCGGTATGTGGCGGCGGATGCCCGGACCGCGGCCGAGCGCTTCCTTGACGAGAGACAGGCTCGCGTAGCGCAGCGCGTACTTCTGGCGTCGCCGCTGGGCCCAGACATAGAGGGCGATGAGGATCGGCACGATGAGCACGAGCCAGAGGCCAAGCGGGAAGATGAAATTCATGAGGCCTTTCCCATCGCGCGTTGACGCGCGCGGCGGAGCTTGCGCGTCGCGGCGAAGCGGACGACCGAGCGGACCAGGTCCTCCTCGGTCGAGAGCTCGAGTGTGTCGACGCCGGCGCGGCGGAACGCGGCGCCCAGCGCGCGCTCTCGCCTGTCCACCACCTCGGCGAATCGTTTGCGGAACCGTGCGTCGTGCGTGTCGATGTGCAGCGCCTCGCCTGTTTCGGAGTCGGTCATGATCACGAACCCGATGTCCGGAAGCTCGCGCTCGCGCGGATCGGTGAGACGGATCGCGAGCGTCTCATGACGACGAGCGAGGAGACCGAGCGGCTTCTCCCAGCCGGGCATCGTGAAGAAGTCCGAGATGATGAAGACGAGCGAGCGGCGCCTGATCGAGCGCAGCGCGGTCTCGATCAGCTCCGCGAGTGACGTCGCGGGCGAGCTCTCGAGGCGAGGCCGGCGCTGCAGCTCGTCGATCAGTCGCAGCACCTGCATCCGCCCACCGCGCGCCGGGACGACCTTCTCGACCTTCTTCCCGTAGAGGATCGCGCCGACACGATTGCCGTGCCTCGTCAGCAGGCGCGCGACGACGCCGACGAAGTCGACGAGCAGGTCGCGCTTGAGTGCGCTCGCCGTTCCGAAGTCGACCGATGGCGACAGATCCAGCAGGAAGTGCGCGGTGATCTCGCGGTCCTCGAGGTACTCACGGACATGCGGGAGGTCGAGTCGGGCGGTGACGTTCCAGTCGATGTTGCGCACGTCGTCGCCCGGCACGTACTCGCGGATGTCCGCGAGGTCCAGACCCTGACCGCGGAAGATCGTCCGGTAGTCGCCCTGAAGCAGACCGTCCAGACGACGGACGATCGTCCAGTCAAGGCGACGGAGCGTGCGCTCCGGCGTCCTAGCGGACGAGAGCATGACCCTGCATCGGTGCGGCCGGCACCGGGATCCGCTCCATGATCTTCGCGACGAGCGTGTCCGGGGTGACGTCGTCTGAGAGCGCTTCGTACGACAGGACGATGCGGTGCCGGAGAACGTCGACGGCCACATCGGCGATGTCCTGTGCGAGCACGTAGCTGCGTCCGCGCATGAAGGCCAGAGCACGGGCGGTGAGGACGATGTTGATCGATGCGCGCGGGCTCGCCCCGAACGTGATGTACTTCGCGACGTCCTGGACGCCGTAGTCCTTGGGCTGGCGCGTCGCGGTCACGAGACGGACGATGTATTCCATCAGCACCGGATCGACGAACACCCTGTCGACATCACGCTGCAACAGGGTCAGCTGATCGGTCGTGAGGACCGGCTGGACCGCGGCGAGCGGGTTGGTCATCCGCTCGACGACGACGAACTCGTCCATCTCGCTGGGATAGGTGATCAGGACCTTCATCATGAAGCGGTCCACCTGCGCCTCGGGCAGCGCGTAGGTGCCTTCGGTCTCGATCGGGTTCTGCGTCGCCATGACCAGGAAGGGATCGGGCACCTTGTGCGTCTCCCGGCCGATCGTCACCTGCCGTTCCTGCATGACCTCCAGGAGCGCCGACTGCACCTTCGCCGGCGCGCGGTTGATCTCGTCGGCCAGGAGCAGGTTGGTGAAGACCGGTCCGAGCGAGGTCTGGAATTCGCCGTTCTTCTGGTTGTAGATGCGCGTGCCGACCAGGTCGGCGGGGACGAGGTCCGGCGTGAACTGGATGCGCTTGAACTCGCCGCTGATGGCCTGTGCGACGGTCTTCACCGCGAGAGTCTTCGCCAGACCGGGAACGCCCTCCACCAGGAGATGACCACGAGCGAGTAGCGCGACGATCATGCGCTCGAGCAGGTGATCCTGGCCGACGATGACCTTCTTGATCTCGAAGAGCAGGCGCTCCATCTGACTGCCGGGACGGACGCTCGTTGTCATGGCCGTTCCTTCCTTTAGTCCGGGGGGATGCCGAGCCCGGCCCCTGCCGCATCGATCGTGACCGCGAAACCCACCCCGCTGAAGACCTTTCCCGCTGGATTGACCAGTCCTGTGACGATACCCACGACATCCCCGTTCTGATCGACGAGCGGTCCGCCGGAGCTCCCGGCGTTCACCGCGGCGTCGAACTGGATCAGGCCGGTGATCGGCTGCGCGAGACCGGGCGCGGTCATCGAGCGGTCGAGGCCGGAGATGACGCCGGTGGAGTAGGAGCCGGTGAGCCCGAAGGGATGGCCGATGACGAACGCGTGGTCGCCGATCGACAGGCGGCCCGGATTTCCGAGCGTCGCGGGCTGGAACTGAGCCGGCGGCGCGAGAGCCCGCAGCACCGCGATATCGCGATCGGGAAGGCGGGCGACGATCTCGACCGGCGAGATCGTGCCGTCGCTGAAGGTCACCGTGACGTCGCCGCTCCCGTCGATGATGTGCAGGCTGGTGAGGATGTCGGCCATCTCGTCCACGATGACGCCGGCGCCGGTGTTTGGCGCCCCGCCCGATGCCTTGGCGACGACCTGCACCACCGAGGGTGCGACGTGCTCGTAGACGGCCACGGAGAGCAGAGGTGTCGGCGCGGGCGTGGGCCGATCCTGCTCGGCCCGAAGCGCCACGAGGCCGCCGGTCTGGACGGCCGTGACCAGATACCAGGTGAGGACCACCAGCGCGATGAAAGCGAGCGGCGCGCGCAAACGATCGGCGATGCGCTCGCGCAGCGGTATGCGCCGCGAGGGCTCAGGCGTCGGACCAGGCTCGGCGACGTCCCCTCGTGGAAACTGACCGTAGGGTCGATCGGACCTCGACATCGTCACTGCGGTCCAGCCAGTTTAGGCCCGGGTCGAGGGCGCACCTTATGAGTTGGTTAAGGAAGGCGGCGGCCGGTCGGAACGACGTCGGTCTAGTCGGTTATCGGCACCATATAGCCCTGGCCGCGCATCGTGGCCAGCACGTTCGGGCGGCGCCAGTCGTCCTGGAGCTTGCGCCGCAGATCGCGGATGTGGCGGTCGACGAGGTTGCTGTTCGGCTCGGCGTCGGCCCCCCAGACGCAGTCGATGATGTCCTCGCGTGATACGACGCGTCCGGCGTTCGCGATGAGGACGTACAGGAGTCCGCGCTCGAGCGGCGTGAGATGGGGCGCTTTGCCGTCCAGGGCGATATGGCCGTCGGTGATGTTGACGTGCAGCTTGCCGACCTTCACGTCTCCATCAAGCTCGGGGAGACGGCCGGTCGCGCGATGGATCGCCTGGCTCGCGCGGATGACCAGCTCGGTGGGATCGAAGGGCACTCTCAGGATCTCGGTCGCGCCGAGGCCGATCGCATTGAGCGCCCCGGTCATCCCGTGATTGCGCACGAGGACCAGGACAGGGCGGTTCGTCTTCACCATCTCGGCGATCGCCTCGCCGAGGCCGCCGTCGGCGGCGGCTTCATCCAGAACGGCTAGGTCGTAGCCGGCTGTGCCGACCTCGCTGATCGACATCTCGCGGGGAATGGCACGGATGTGCTCGAGCGCCAGCGCGACCACACCCGCCAAGGGTGGGCGCACCACGAGGGCGACCTTGAAAGGCGGGTGATCCTGAACAACAGTCATGATTGGTGACGTTCACTAGACTCGCTTGATGGTCCGTAACGTAAGCACCCAAAAGGTACGTATACGAACGTAGCGTCACGAAGCGCGCTACCGAAGATCACGCCACGCGAGCGTGACGTGCTAAGACACGTCGTCGCGGGTCGCGCGAACAAGGCGATCGCCGAGGAGATGGGGATCGGCGAGCAGGCCGTCAAAGCCCACATCTCTCGTCTCTTCCTGAAGTTCCGGGTCGAGAACCGCGCCGGGCTCGCGGTCGCGGCCATGACCGAGGCTTTGGACGAACGCTCCCTCGCCGCCGGCGAGCTCGAACGGCTCGCTCGCGAGGAGCATCGCGACGCGCTGCGCACTCGCGCGAAGCTGCTGGCGTCGCTCGTGGGACGAGCTCCTGCCGTCGTCATCGACCGGAAAGCGCGGGTCCTCTTGGCGAATCCGGCGTTCCAGCGGACTTTCGTCGCCGCGCTCTATCAGGACGAGCGCGGGATGAAGCTACCCGCCGATGCGACACCGCTTTCTCGCGCCGCGCGCGGCAAGCCGGCGTCCCTCCGGTTCAAGCTCGCGAGCGGGCCGCGCAAAGGCAGCTGGTGGCATGCGACGGGCGAGAGGGTCGAGTACAAGGGCGTTGGCGGTTGGACGGTCCTCGTGTTCCGCAGGGTCCGTGGACCGGCGGACTAGCGGCGTCCCACGAGGCCATGATGCGTGACTGACCAGGGCTCGACGGACCAAGGCTCGCCTTCGCGCGCACTGCTCGTGGTCAACCCGGCCGCCGGGGAACGCGGAGAAAAGCGCGACGCGGGAGACCTCGATCGCTGCGAGGCGGTCCTTCGGGACGCCGGTTTTGCGCTCGACCGTGTCGAGACCGGAGCGGAGGGGCCGACGTCGGCCGACCTTGCGCGGCGCGCCGTCGAGCAGGGTTACGAGGCGTGCATCGTCGCCGGGGGCGATGGCACCGTCGCCGCCGCGGCCGCCGCGCTACTCGACACACCGGTGGTCCTCGGGATCCTGCCGTTCGGGAGCGTGATGAACATCGCGCACGGCTTGGGTCTGCCGCTCGATCCGCTCCCGGCGGCCCAGGTCATCGCCCGCCGTCGCGTGCAGCGCGCCGACGCCGGCGAGGTGCGTGAAAAGGTCTTCTTCGAAACGGCCGGCATCGGACTGGATGCGGAGATCTTCGGGGCCGCACGTCACGCTGAGCGCGGCGACTGGCGCAGGGCGCTCCGGCGTGGGATGCGCATGCTGACGCAACACTCCTACCGTGTCGCGATCACCGTCGACGGTCGTGAGGATCGCCAGCGCGCCCTCCAGATCCTGGTGATGAACTGCCCGTACTACGGGTTCGCGCTCGAGATCCTCCCGCAGGTGAGCATGACCGACGGTCTGCTCGACGTCGCGATCTTCCCGCGCATGGGCCGCCTGGCCCTGGTGCGCGCGTTCATCACCGCCTGGCGCGGTGGCGAGTTGCCGACGCGCCCCGTGTCCTACCGCGGCGCGCGCGTCGAGATCGCGTCCGACGACCCGATGGCCGTGCACGCCGATGGCGTCCTCGCCGGAGGCTTGCCGGCGGAGCTGGTATGCCGCAAGGGCGCGCTTCGCGTCTTCGCCTAGCGCATCAGCCGCGCGACGCTCCTCAGATCGCGGACGAACGCGCGCATCTCCGCACGGCGTGAGTCATCGTCGGGCGCTCGCAGGATCGACGACGGGTGCACGGTCGCAACGACCCGGTCCGCGAGCGGTGACGAGACGAGCTTGCCGCGGTCCTTCGTCACGCGGAAGGATCGCCCCAGCAGTGCCTGCGCCGCGGTAGCCCCAAGCGCCACGACGATGTCCGGCCGAACCAGCCGCAGCTCGAGCTCGAGCCAGATCCGGCACGCGGCGATCTCCGCGCCGTTCGGCCGTTCGTGCAGGCGCCTCTTGCCGCGTGCGCGCCACTTGAAATGCTTCACGGCATTTGTAACGAAGACTCGTTTCCGGTCGATGCCCGCGGCCGCCAGAGCATCATCGAGGACGCGGCCCGCTGGGCCGACGAACGGATGTCCCGCCAGATCCTCTTTATCGCCCGGCTGCTCGCCGACCAAGAGAATGTCGGCGCTGCGAGGGCCCTCGCCGAACACGGTCTGTGTCGCGCGAGCCCAAAGATGACACCCGCGGCACTCCTTCGACGCCTCCGCGACGCGGCGGAGGGAGCGCGGATCCTTGATTTTGGGGTAGCCGTTCTCGTCTCGCACGCCAGGCGCGGAGTGGTGCGCAGCGGGCGTGCCAGTTGGATGTGCAGCCTGCTCGCTCGGCTACTGAGTATCCATGCGCGCAACGAACTGCCTCTTGAACTGTCGTGACATGTTCGTATCCTGACTGTTACCCGAACGACATGGTCGGGTCGCGATCTTGGGGAGGCGCGTCATGTCGACTGTCATTCACTTCGTGTGCCGCAACCCGGCACATCTCGCCACCCGCTCGCGTCGCGGCGTCGGCGGGACGGTCATGCATCACGGCACGTTCGGCTACTGCGATGGATTCGCGTCGGATGCCGACCATCGTTGGGTCGCGACCGGCGGCCTGTACCTCGAGCAGCTGATCAGGGAGGAAAGTGATGACCGCAGCGATGACACCCGGTACGTACCGCACCCGCTCCGGAGCGCTGGTCCACTGCACCTCGCGCGCTGACGGCACACTCCGGCTCGAGCCCGAGGACCTGTCCTATTCGGGCAAGGGCGGCGAAGAGCTCATCAAGCTCTCGGACGATCCGTATTGGCCCGACATTCCGCGCCCGACCGCGGACCCTCTGCTCTTCGCCGACTAAGTCTTCCTGGATTTCGTCTCGCCTTTCCGGCGACGGGTCTTATTCGTTGTAGCGGCCGCGATGCGCTTTGCGACCTTTGGCGAGCGGCCGCGGGCGATCGCGCTCTTCTTGATCTTCTCGTACTGACGCTTGCGCTTCGGGCTCTTCACTCCACGCGGTGGCATGAGACGAGCTCCTCTCTCGGTATTTGCTCGTGAACGATCAACGTCCGCTGCAAGCGGCGCACCCCGGAAGCACCGATCTGCGCGTGACGACCCGTCAGCCAAGCGAGCCGTTGGCATTGCCCCAGCGGGCGGTCGATGGGGTCAGCGTGAAAACGGACGGGAACGGTCATCAGTCGCGCGTACTCGTCATCGACGACGATGGCGAGCTCGCCGAGGTCTTGCGGCAGCCGCTGCGCGAGTCGGGTTACGCCGTCGCGACGGTTCGCCATGGAGCAGCGGCTCTGGATCTGATCGGGCAGATCCAGCCGGACCTGATCCTCCTCGATCTGCGGATGCCGATCATGGACGGCTGGTCGTTCGTCGCTCAGTACCGGCGGAGCCGGAAGTTGGCCGGACGGATCGTGCTGGTCAGCGGACATCCGGAGGTACGCGAGATCAGCCAGCGACTCGGCGCGGACGCTTACGTCGAGAAGCCATTCGAGCTGGTGCAGCTGCTCCGTACGGTCCAGCAGCAGCTCGGGGCCGTCGGCTAGAGGGCCGGCCCCTCCTCCGGTTGTGCGCCGGCGACGCGCTCGACGCCGCTCTCCGCGGGTCCGACCAGAAGGAGGGCGCGCCGAACGGTCTCCGCCACTCTGTCGGACTCTGCTTCGCTCACGATGTGATCGGCCACGCACGCCCCCCCCGACTTAGCTCTTGCCGTTCCCCCGGTGCCTGTCGCGCGCTCTGTCCCCGTGAGCGCGCTCCCGCGGCGGTGCGGGATCGTCCCGGTCAACGATCGCCTTCTCGCGCTCGATCTCGTCGAGATCCTCTTCCTCGGCTTCCATGAATTCGTTTCGCGCTTTCGGACTTGCACGCAGCAGCTCGTCCAGCTTCAGGTGGATCGCGCGCGCATCACGGTTCTGCGTGTTCTGGATGAGGAAGACCATCAGGAATGTCGCGACGGTCGTACCGGAGTTCACGATGAGCTGCCACTCGGTCGAGAACCCGAACAACGGCCCGGTGAGAAGCCAGACGACGATGAGCGATAGGGCGACCAGGAACGCCGCCGGGGCACCCATCCACTCCGCGATGCGGCTCGCGAAACGCGAGAAAGTGTGACTCAGCCCGCGTTGCGGCAGCTTGTTACCCACCGCGACGTGATGCATCTTCCGCTGCCTCGTGCTCACGCTGGTACGGCGGGCAAATGGCGTGCCACCGCTCGCTAGTCGGGCAGGTGTTGCGCGCGTTTCTTGAAGTCCGCCCACGGATCGCCCGCCGCGATGCGCTTCTCCAGCGTGCGAATGGTGAACCGCCGTGGGTCGAGCCGCGCGGTGACCTCATCCCACGCGAGGGGCATCGACACGGTCGCGCCGGGACGGCGCCGCACCGAGTACGGCGTGACGATCGTCTGCAGGTAGGTGTTGCGGAAGGGATCGGCGTACACCCGCTCGCCGCGCGCCTTCTTGCTGAACTGCATCGTGACGAGCTCAGGCTCTCGGCGCGCGAGCTCTTCGCCGACACGGACGGCGAACGCCGTCACGCCCTCCTGCGAATGCCCAGGTCGCAGAGGAACGAAGACGTGAAGGCCACGGCTGCCCGACGTTTTCGGAAAGGAGACGAGACCGTTCTCGTCGAGGATCGTCCTCAGGACTTTGCCCGCGCGGACCGTGTCAGAGAATTCACCGCTGCTCGGATCGAGGTCGAACGCGAGCCAGTCCGCCTCACGCATCGATGCCACGCGCGAGTTCATCACGTGCATCGAGATGCAACCGACCCTGACGAGGCCCAGGAGGGCCTCGAGGTTGCCACCGACGAGATAGTTCACGTCCTTGCCGGTGCTCTCCGCGCGCAGTCGCAGCCGCGGCGCCCCAACGGGGATGTTGCCCTCCGGGAAGTTCTTTCGGTAGAAGCACCCACCCAGCATCCCATCGGGGCAGCGCTCCGCCGTCAGCGGACGATCGCGCATCCACGGCAGCAGCAGGGGCGAGATGGCGTGGTAGTAGCGCGCGATGTCCCCTTTGGTGATGCCCTCATCCGGCCACCACACCTTGTCGGGGTTCGAGATCTCCACCCCGCCGATCGTGGCGGTCGCGCTCACTCGCGCCGCGCCCACGTGCACTCCTCCGGTCGCTTGTCGGTGCGCAGGCCAAGGAACGCGGGCTGCCGCAGCTTTCCGTCGGCGGTCCACTCGGCGTAGGCAAGCTGCGCGACCAGCCGCGGTCTCACCCAGGTCGCACCGGCGATGCGTGGCGGCGGATCGAACGGCGACTCGGACGTCTGGAGACGCTTCAGCTTGGTCCCCAGGTCGTGCAGGACCGCCTGGGTATATCCCGTGCCGACCTTCCCCGCGTACCGAAGCTTCCCGTTGTGATAGAGGCCGACCAGCAGCGCGCCGAGCTCCGTGCGCGACCCCTGCGGCGGCGTGTACCCACCGACCACGAACTCCGACTCGCCGCGCACCTTCACTTTGAGCCACGCCCGCGAGCGGACGCCCGGCTCGTAGGGCGAGGTCGCGATCTTCGCGATGATCCCTTCCCAGCCTTTCTCGCGGGCGGTCGCGAGAGCGCGCTCCCCGTCGCGCGGCAGCCGCCGCGACGGCATCAACGGACCGGCGCGCCGGGGGACCAGATCGAGCAGTCGCCGTCGTCGTTCGTCGAGCGGCCGCCCAAGGATGTCGCGGCCGTCCGAGCGCAGGCAGTCGAACACGACGTAGACGGCTCGGGTGCGTGGGTCCGCGCGGCGCTGCAGCAGCTGGAAGCGCGACACGCCCACCGCATCGAAGACGACCATCTCGCCGTCGAGCACGACATCGCGGTCCGGTAGATCGCGCAGCGAGTCGACGATGCTCGCGAAGCCGCCGGTCAGATCCTGGCCGGTGCGCGACAGGATCCGCACACGGTCCGCGTCGCGGTACGACACCGCGCGTATGCCGTCGTACTTCTCCTCGTAGACCCACTCGGGTCCGGTGACCAGGACTTTGGACAGCGATGCCAGCATCGGCGGGATCGGCGATCTCAAGTGCGCGTGGCCGGAGCCGAGCGCCTCGGCCGCGCCGCGGGGTCGCCGCTGGCTGCCCTCTCGACATCGCCTCCCTCGTCACGAGCGATCTCCGCGAGCAGACGCTTCGTGCGGACCGACCGCGGATGGGTCTCGGTGATGTCGGTCGTGTTCGCGTCCGCGTCGCGTCCTTTGATGAGGAGCCACTTGCGCTCGCCGGTGCGGACGAGCGTCCACCGCCCCTTGAGCTTCTTGCCGTGCAGCACGAAGCGCAGCTCGCCCTTTCTGTGCGCGGCCGCGGGGTCGGCATCGTCGAGCATCTCGTAGGTGCCCTCGTCCCAGATCATCACGGTGCCGCCGCCGTACTCACCCGCGGGGATGATGCCCTCGAATCCCGCGTACTCGAGCGGGTGATCCTCGACCTCCATCGCGAGCCTCTTCTGGCTCGGGTCGAAAGAAGGACCTTTCGGCACCGCCCACGACGGCATCGCGTCGCCGATCTCGAGCCTGAAGTCGTAGTGGAGCGCCGTCGCGCGATGCTTCTGGATCACGAAGCTCCGGCGCGTCGCCGAGCGCGCCCGACGTGGCGCCGGCTCGGGCGTGCGCATGAAGTCGCGCTTGCGCTCGTACTCGGCCAGGCCTGCGCGTGGGCTCCGTTTCTTAGTCGCCGCGATCCTTCATCCCCTTCGGCGCCGAGTGCTTCGCGTCTGTTTTCTTGTCGCGCGCGACGGAGCGCCCCGCTTTGGTCTGGTCGTCCGTAAATTCGCCGGACCGCGTACGCCGGACGTAACTCGAGGTGCGTCCGCTCTTCATGGTCGTTCGCTTCCCCACCGGTCGTTTGGACTTGCGCGTGGCCATCGTGTCCTCCAGATCGTGTCGTTTTGCGTGCGGTGATGCATTGACGTGGCCAACCAGCGCTTTGCGGGAACCCTGCCTCGCAGATAGAACAATTGTTCTATACTGGACCCGGCCATGGGGAGCGGAGCTGTCTATCGCGAGATCACGGTGAAGAGCGCTCTCACCCGCGTGCAGGGCATGCCCTTCGCCTGGAGCCTCAACCCCTACTACGGATGCGAGCGAGCGTGCGTCTACTGCTACAGCCGTGAGTACCACGCCCGTCGTGGGCGCGACACGGGCGCGGGCTTCGATCGCGAGATCGACGTCAAGGTCAACTTTCCCGAGCTGCTCGCGGCCGAGCTGCGTCATCTCCGACTGCGCGAGACGGTCGCGCTCGGGACCGCAACGGATCCATACCAGCAATGTGAGGGTCGCTACCGCATCACGCGACGAACGCTCGAGGCGCTCGTGGCGTCGCCTCTGCCGCTCGTCGTCATCACCAAGGGCTCGATGGTCGTGCGCGACATCGACCTGCTGGCGAAGCTCGACGTGAAGGTCTGCGTCAGCATCGGCACGGTCTCGGAGGAGATCGCTCGCACTTCGGAGCCGCACGCGTCGCCTCCCAAGGCGCGGCTCGAGGCAGTGCGGCGTCTCGTCTCCGCGGGGATCGACGCCGGAGTTCTGGCAGCCCCGATACTTCCCGGCCTCAGCGATTCCGAGAAGTCGCTCGATGCGGTGGCCGCGGCGGCAGCCGCGCACGGTGCGACCTTCTTCTCGACCCGTCCGCTCAAGCTCGATCCCGGCGTGAAGCCGCATTACTTCGCCTTCCTGGCAGAGCGTTTTCCCGCCCTCCTTCCTGCGGCCGAGGCGCAGTTCGCCGCACGCGTGAATCCGGCGCACGCATACACGGACGCTCTCGAGGAGCGCGCCCGTCGCGTCCGCTCACGGTACGAATTCGTAGAGCGTCCGTTCCGAACGCCCGAGCCCGCGGGTCCGTCGCAGCTGCGCCTGCTCTAACGCCCGCGGGACTGGACGCCGCGGGACGCTCGCGACCACGCGAGCAGCTCGTCGTGAGGCAGGAAATTGACGATCCGGTCGCGCTGGATGCCGGCGCGGATCGCCGCCGCGAGACCGAACTCAACGAACGCGAGCTCGTGCGGCTGATGCGCGTCGGTGTCGATCGCCACGCGGCAGCCGGCTTCGGCGACGAACCGCAGGCTCGCGACGTCGAGGTCCTGGCGGTCGGGCCAGCTGTCGATCTCGAGCGCGACGTCGCGTTCGGCCGCGGCCCGTGCGACGCGCTCCCAGTCCGCGTGGAGTCCATAGCGCACGTCGTACCGCCGGCCACGCGGGTGCGCGAGCACATTCACGTTCGGATTGTTCAGAGCGCGAAGGTACCGTTCGGTCTGGTCCTCGGTCACGCGAAGGCGCGAGTGGAACGCGCCCAGCACGACATCGCTCCCGCGCAGGACCTCGTCCGACATGTCGCCGGTGCCCTCCGGCGAGAGATTCATCTCCAGCCCTCGGAGGACAGCGAAGCCCCGTGGGAGCGAAAGTGACAGATCGTCGATGGCACGCCACTGCTCGCGCAGCTTTTCCTCGCTCATGCCGTGCGCGATCGGCAGGCCAACGGAGTGGTCGGTGACCGCGACGTACTCGTAGCCGCGCCCCATTGCCGTGGCGACCATCACCTCGAGCGACTCCGCGCCGTCGGACCACGTCGTGTGCATCTGCAGGTCGCCGCGGTAGGCACGCACCCAGTCGGCATGCGATGCGAGCGTCTCACGCGCGTCCGCCAGCGTGAGGAAACCTTCACGCAGCGGCGACGGAGCCGCCACCGGCGGCGGCTCCTCTAGCCAGCGGCCGATGATCGACGCGAGCCACGGACCGACGAGCGGGAGCTCCGTGAGCGATCGACCCTGCGCGTGCAGATCCGCGGCCTCTTCTGTCCAGCGCCACAGCGTCGCGCGTGCGGCGCGCTGGAGCGCGCGGCGGCGCTGCTCGGTGTGGCTCTTGGCCTCGAGGGACAGCAGCTCCGCGATCTCGCGGTTGCGCAGCACCCCCGATCAGACTGCGAAGAGGTCGCTCACCCGTACTGCGCGCGCGAGCGCCTCGTGTGCGCGCCGAACGTCGTCGACGTCGATCGGCGGCATCGTGGCGCGTCGCATTCCGCTGGTCTCCAGGACGACCATCGACTCGGCGCTGCACGTCGGGCAGGCCACGACAACGATGCAGCGGCGTGTGGTCCACTCGACCTGACGCATGAGACCGCCCGCCAGACCGCGCTGACAGCTTGGGCACGCGAGCTTGGCGAGACGCTCGGTGTCGACCATCGACCAGTCCATGCCTGATGCGAAAGCAGGTAGCGTGCCAGCCTGCTTACCCGACGAGCTCCCGCAGACGGATTGCGTCGCGCGGCGCGTGCCCACCCTCGTCGTTGTTGAAGTACGCGAAGACGTCGAGCCCCTGATCGCGCCAGGAACGGATCCGCTCAGCCCAGTCACGCAAGGCGGCCTCGTCGTAGCTCCCGGCATACAGACGGGTCTGGCCGTGAAAGCGTAGGTACACGAAGTCCGCGGTCACCGCGCCGCGTGTCGGCCACCTCGGCGTATCGATGACGCAGAGCGCGACGCGCCGTTCCCGGAGCACCGTTATCGCCTCGTCGGTGAGCCAGGAAGCGTCACGCGGCTCGAGCGCATGGCGTTTCCGCCTCGGCGCGACCGCAGCGAAGAACCGCGCGAGGCGCTCCGCATCGAAGCGGAAGCGCGCCGGGAGCTGCACGAGGACGACCGCGGCTTTCGGACCCAGCCCCGCCATGGTGTCGTATGACCGCGCGATCATGGCGCGGTCCACGTCCAGTCGCTTCATGTGCGTGAGGTACCGGTTGAGCTTCACCGCATAGACGAAGGTCTCCGGCGCGGCCCTTCGCCAGCGCTCGAACGTCGCGCGCGCGGGCTGCCGATAGAAGGGATTGTTCAGCTCGACCGTGTCGAATCGCTCGGAGTAGTACTCGAGCCAGCGCGTCTGCGGCAGGCCTTTCGGATAGAAGCGCTCGCGCCAATGGCGATAGACCCAGCCGGACGTACCAATGCGCACGACTCCCGGCATCGACCTAGCCTACGCACGGATGCGTGAGCTCGCGAAGATCTTCATCGCGGTCGGCACGCAATCGGTCGGCGGCGGGGCGAGCACGCTTTTCCTTCTGCGTCGCTTGCTCGTCGAGCAGCGGCAGCTCATCAGCGAACGCGCGTTCAACGAGGCGTGGGCGCTGTGCCAGCTCAGCCCCGGCATCCACCTCGTCGCGCTCGCCGGCCTCCTCGGGCAGCGCATCGCCGGGTGGCGCGGCGTGCTCGTCGCGGTCTCGGGGATGATGGTCCCCGCCGCGATCATCACCGCGCTGATGACCGCCGCGTACGGCGTCATCGCGGACCACCCGCTCGCCGAAGCAGCGCTGGCGGGTATGGCGCCGGCGACCGGCGGTATGACCATCGGTCTCGCGATCGTGCTCGTTCGCGGCGCGAAACGGCACGGCCCGCGCGCGATCGTCGACGTAGCGCTCGTGGCCGTCGCATTCGGCATCCTGTTGTTCACGACGGTCTCGAGCATCATGGTGATCGTCGGCGCGGCCGCACTTGGGGCTCTCTTCCTGGGACGCGAGCGGCCGACGTCCCCCGAAGGCGCGACCGACTAGCGATGGACCCACTGTCTTTCTTTCTGGTGCTGCTCAAAGACTCCGCCCTGGGCCTCGGCGGACTCGGTTCGTTGCCGATGCTGCGCCAGGACCTGGTCGCGACCGGTCTCGCGACCGACGCGCAGCTGGTGCAAGCGCTCGCGATCGGACGCCTGTCCACCGGGCCCAGCGGCCTCTGGATCGTAAGCCTCGGCTACCAGATGGCCGGGCCGGCCGGCGCGGCGATGGCGCTCGTCGCGTCGAGCCTTCCCCCGCTCGTGATCCTTCCCGCGACCGCGGTCGCGCGCCGCTGGTTGCTGTCGGTCCCTTTCGCGGGCCTCGTGCGCGGAGCGGCTCTCGCGACGGCCGGCTTGCTCTCGGCCACCGGGGTCTCGCTGGTCGTGCCGCCGGGCGACGTGCCGTCATGGTGGCAGGTCCTCGTCGGCATCCTGGCCGCCGCGCTCACGTATCAAGGCCGTCTGCATCCCGCCGCCGTCATCATCGGTGGCGCCCTACTCGGTCTGTTGCTCGCCGCGTAAATTCATAGAATCGGCGCCCTGAGCGCGCTCGATCTTGTCTCTGCGCTGACCCAGATCATCTACGTGCTGATCTTCATCAGCGTCTTTCTGCGTGCCATTGGCCACCCAACACGGGCTCACACCGACATGGCCCTCTTCTTCGGCGCCCTCGCCTTCGTCATCCTGGCCTCACGCGTCACAACACTCAGTGGCACGACGCCGCCGCCTTGGCTCATCGCTGTCGAGGTAGGGGTCCTCATGGCCATGCCCTACATCCTCCTGCGGCTTGTCGACGATTTCACGCAGCTGCGCGCTCTCGTCAAGCGGGTCGCGGAGGTGGGTTTCGTCGTCGGCGTGATCGCCACGGCCGCGACAGTGCCCGCGCTGCCCCCGCCGGTCACCCTCTACATCGTCGGCTACTTCTTCGTGGTCTCGCTGTACTGCGCGATCGCGTTCATCAAGGCGTCACGCCGCGCGCGCGGCGTGACGCGGCGTCGCATGGAGGCGGTCTCGCTTGGCTCGATCCTTCTCGGGACGAACCTCGTCCTCGCCGGACTGACACCGCTGGCGCCGGAGGACAATCGCGCCATCCTGCAGGCGCTCGGGCAGGTGCTCGGCCTGAGCTCGGCCATCGCGTACTACCTCGGGTTCGCGCCGCCGCCGATCCTCCGCAGGGCGTGGCAGGAACCCGAGCTTCGCTCCTTCCTCGCGCGCGCCGCCAGCCTTCCCCGACTCCCGACGACCCTCGACATCGTGCGCGAGCTGGAGCGCGGCGCGACGAATAGCACGGGTACGGCGGCGCGCATCGGGCTCTGGCAGGAGGACACGTCGAAGCTGCGGTTCTGGGAGGACGACGACACGACCGTCGATATCGAACCGGGCAGGAACTTCGCTGGACGCGCGTTCGAGCTTCAGCGTCCGATCTTCAGCGCCAATCCGATCCGAGACAACCCCGACGGCGCGGCGTCGTACCGTTCGCGGAACATCGGCGCCGTGCTCGCGACGCCGATCACCGCCGGCGAGCGTCGGCTGGGGGTTCTGGCCTTCAGCGCGGAGCGTGCGCCGATCTTCGCCGTGAGCGACATCGAGCTTGCCGGACTTCTCGCCGATCAGGCCGCGGTGGTCCTCGAGAGCCGCGTGCTCATCGACCACGCGACGCGCGTGCGGGCGCGGGAGGAGGCGACACGGCTGAAGGAGGATTTTCTCTCCGCGGCCGCACACGATCTCAAGACCCCGCTCACGACGGTGGTCGCGCAGGCTGAGTTCCTCGAACGCCGCGCGGTACGGGAACCGAGCGCTCCCGCCGATCTCGCCGGCATACGTCGCGTCGTGCGAGAGAGCAAACGCCTGGCCGGCCTGGTCGGCGACCTCCTCGACGCAACGCGGCTCGAGCAAGGTCGACTCATCGGTGAACGAGAGCCGGTCGATCTCGCGACACTGGCACAGGAGGTCTGCGCGCACGACGCTGCCGACCTCGGACTCTGTCAGGTCGAAGCGGCGGCTCCGGTCGTCGGCGCATACGATCGCCGTCGTGTCGAGCAGCTGCTGCAGAATCTGGTCGAGAACGCGAAGAAGTACAGTCCTGACCGCACGCCGATCAAGATCAAAGTCTGGCAGGAGGGTGCAGAGGCTCGCGTCGCCGTAGAGGACTTCGGCATCGGGATCCCGGCGGCGGATCTCCCCCGGATCTTCGAGCGGTTTTCGCGCGCGTCAAATGTCGACGACAAACGTTTCCACGGCATGGGCCTGGGGCTATTCATATGTCGCGGCATCGTCGAAGAGCACGGTGGTCGGATCTGGGTGGAAAGCGAGGTCGGCAAAGGCTCGACGTTCCACGTCGCGTTGCCGATCGCGAATGGAAGGAGACTCAACTAGATGATGGTTCTCTGGGCTGGTGGTCCCCCGCACAGCGAGGAACCGCCGTCGGGAAGCAAGGCGCGGCCGCGGACCGGTGGCGATGGTCAGCAGGACACCGTCCTCGTGGTGGACGATGACACGTCGATACTCGACACCGTCAGCTCCATCCTCACCGGCGAGGGTTATCACGTCGTCAGCGCGGCGACCGGCGAGGAGGCACTTGCGGCCGTCGCACGGAAGGCGCCCGCACTGATCCTGCTCGACATGCGGATGCCCGTGATGGACGGCTGGGCCGTCGCGCGCGCGCTGCGCGCACAGGGGATCACGGTCCCTATCGTCGTCATGACGGCCGCCGAGAGCGCGAAGCGCTGGGCCGACGAGGTCGGAGCTGAGGGTTATCTGGCGAAGCCGTTCGGTCTCGACGACTTGCTCGCGACCGTTGAGCGCTTCCGCGGTCCCGGAGGACGAGCGAACTAGGCGCCCTCTTCGCCGCCACCGACGGTGGCGGCGATGGCGAGATCCTGCGGTCGGATCTTCTTCGGATCGAAGGCGCGCACGCTCTTGGTCATCCGCGTGAGCGCCTCGGCCACCGTCATCGGCGGCCCGGCACCCTTCTTCGTCGGGATCCACCGGACCGGATTGCATCGCGCGACGACGACGGCGCGCAGATACGGGCTCTTCATCCCCATCTCCTGGAGCGCCTTCACGTGTGCGCTGACCCGGTCGTCGATGTCGAGCACGCGCACCGCCCACTGCTCGCGCTGACGGAGAGAGGCGGGAAGTGTCTGATCGAGGAACACGTCGACACGCCGCAGCATCGAGTTGTACGACGAGCCGGAGAAGCGATCGCGCTTCTCGTAGGCGCAGCCGAGGGTGAGGAATGCCGGCGACTCGAACGAGGTCGCGTGGTCCTTCTCCTTCGAGCGCGGCTGTTCCTTCGCGAGCGAGCGCGCCATGCGGATCACCTCAAGGCTCCGATCGCGCAGGTTGTGAGCCTTCTCCGTATTCAGTGCGAGGATGCGATACGCGAGCGCCGGATCCGCGGTCGCGAGCACGGTGATCGACCGCTGCCCGAGCTGTCGCGCCGCGGCGATGCGATGCCGGCCGTTCGGCGAAAGGAAGCCGTCCTTCGCGGGAATCGCGATGACGGGGTCCAGGAACGCACCGGTATCGCCGATCGCGGTCGCGAGGCGCTCCGCGTGAGTTCGCGACAGATCGCGCTGAAATGGCGTGGCTTCGACGGCGCCGACCGGCAGCGTCGCGAACACGAGCGGCGTACCGCCGTATGGGTCGCGGTAGGCCCCGATCACGGCACCGCGCGAGGAGCGGATGTGCGCGACGAGCTCCTCGATCTCGACGTCATCGGTCGCGATGGCGCTCTGCGTCGCCTCGGGTCCGCGCGCCTCGGCCGGGCCGCGTCGCTTTCGCGTCGTCTTGCGGGTCGTCTTGCCTGCGGCCTTCTTCGCGACTGTCTTCTTTGCGGGCACGGCGCTCACGATAACCCGCGCCTCTGTGGTGGGCTCGCGCGCAGCTGTTGGCTCGCGAACCGGTGCGCGTCGGCCCCGATGCGCTCGAGGATGCGGTCGACGTGGACGGTGACGCCGCGGCGCGTGAAGTAGCGACCCAGCGTCGCGATGTCTCGAACGAGTAGCTCGTGTGCGGCGGGATGCGTGACGATCTCGACGGTCTGCGAGAAGTCGATCAGTACGGCACGGTCGCGCCACCAGAGAACGTTGAAGGCCGAGAGGTCGCCGTGCACGCGATCGGCGGAAATGAGCAACGACAGCTCGTCGACCAGCTCTTCCCAGACCCGACGCGCGACCGGTGGCTCGAGGTCGACCTCGGACAGGCGCGGGGCGGCGCGCTGCGCATCGCCGATGAACGCCATCAGGTAGCCGTCCTCCAGGAGCTCGACCGGCGGCGGAACGGTCGCGCCGGCGTCGTGCAAGCGGACGAGGCTGCCCCACTCCTGCGCGATCCAGCGCGCCTGAGCGGCCTCGTGGCCGAACCGCGTCTGCTTCTTCATCGCGCGGTGCTCGCGGCGCGTGCCCTCACCCCAGACGCCGCGGTACATCGAGTCGTTCTGAAAACCGCGGCGCTGCCGCGCCTTGAAGCGCTTTTCCGCGAGCAGGGTCGTTCGGTCGCCCGAGGTGCGGGCGACGAGGTGGACCTCGCTCTCCTTACCGGTCTTCACGACGCCGAGGCGCGTGTCGTGATAGCCGCCGGTGACCAGCCAGCCGCGTGGAAAGAGACGCGCTCGAGGCATGCGTCCTCCGCGGAGGAGGGCATGGGCGAAAGGCACCGCGCGCGAAGCTGCGGGGCCTTTAGGCCGCGGACACCACGGCGAGGAGGCCGGCGCAGTGGTCGCGTGCGGTGCAGACGCTCATGTCCGGCCTCCCTTGCTTTCGTCGCCCGATGGGCGCTCGCGAATCGTACACGCTGGCATCGCGCGTGCCTAGACACGGCGCGGTGGGTACCGCGCGCCGCACCTCACGCCGCGTCATCGACATCACACGCCTCCAGCCGGACGCGGTGCTGGCGTCGCTGCGCGATCCCGGAGTCCTGTTCAACATCGGACTGCGCATCGCGATCGTGGCGTTCACGATCGACGCGCTGATCAACGCGGCCGATCCGCGTTTCGAAGGCAAGGCGCTCGGGCCGCGCAACGTCGGGATCTCGCTCGGCTTCTCGATGCTGTTCCCCATCGTGTACCTCGTCGCGCGCCGCTGGACGCGTTACCCGTTCTGGTTCGACGATCTGTACCTCTCGATCTTCGCGCTCGACATGGCGGGCAACTCGCTGGGCCTGTACATCTCGGTCCCGTGGTGGGACCACATCCCCCACTTCCACGGACCCGGAGCGCTGTCGATGGTGCTCATGGGCGCGTTCGGCATGGGCGCCATGGCGGCGGCGGGCCTCGCGACGATCCTCCATGTCGCGCTTGAATGCCATGAGTGGTACGGAGACGTGCTGCTGGGAACGCACAACGTGAACGGGGTATGGGACACGGTCAACGACCTCGCGTATGGACTCGGCGGGGTACTCATCTACTCGGTGATCTTCAAGCGATTCGGATTCACAAAGCGCAGGCGCGCGAAGCCGGAGAAGCGTTAGCGAATTAGCGCTTCGCACACCTGTTCACGACGTCGCGACTTTGCTAGCTTGCGATCGGCCGGAAGGAGGGCCATGCCGGGAAGGACCACGGCATGCCCTATCGCGATCCTGAGAAGCGGCGCGCGGCTGCGCGCGAGGCAGTTCGCCGCTGGCGGCAACGCCACGGGAAGGCTTACGCGCCACGAAGACGAGAACTCGACCGCCAGCGCTACGCGGCGAACCGAGGTTCGGTCCTCAGCGCAAAGCGACAACGCTACGCGACCGACCCGGCGTTCGCGGATAGCGTTCGCGCACAGAACCGTGACTGGTACGAGCGCAACCGGCAGAAACGCCGCGCCTACAACGTCCGCTACCGCCAAGAGCATGGCGATGAGCTGCGCGCCAAAGAGCGTGAGCGCAACAGCCGTCGTTACATTCAAAATCCGCGCGCACAACTCGACTACTACAAGCAGTGGCGGCTACGAAATCTGGAACGCGCTCGCAACTACGTGCGTGTGTCCGGAAACAAGCGCCGCGCAGCAGCCGCTGGACAGCACTTCACATTTCGGGAGTGGGAAGCGCTAGTCGTGCAACACGCGGGGCGCTGCGCATATTGCGGTGCAACGGAACGCATCCAGGCCGATCACCGGATTCCGCTCGATCGCGGCGGCTCGAACGAGATCGGCAACATCCTGCCTGCCTGCCGCCACTGCAACTGTCGCAAACACACGAGGACGGAGGAGGAGTTCCGCTCGCTTCTACAAGCCGAGCGGGCGTCCGCGCTGCTTAGGTCCCTGGCGTAGGGCTTGCGCGGCCGCGCTGCGGCACGACCAGATCCTCGCCGAAGATCTTCGACCGCGGCACTTCATCGAGGAAACGCTGGATGCCGTTCACGATGGCGAGAGCGACCCCGTCGCCGTGGTCCAGCATCAGAGCGCGGTCGTGTCCGTTGGAGAGGAATCCCATTTCGAGGATCGCGGCGGGTGTGTGAGCAGCGGCTGCGTGTTGGTAACGTCCCCAGTTGAACGAGTAGTACCCACTCATATTTCTACTTATTCCAGCAGCATCCCACTCAAGTCCGGTCTGCTTCGCGTACTCCTCTCGCAGCAGGCTCACGAGCCTGTCCTCATACGGCCCACGGCGTGATCCGTGCGCGATCTTGAATCCGCTCTTCTCGAGAGTCTCATCGCCGTCCATGTGCAGGGCCAGGAACACGTCCGCGAGGTAGCCCGGCGGAACCGTCGTCGGGATGATGTCGACGACGTACCCGCGCGCGACGAGCTGCGCCTTGACCCGCTGTGCGATGTCCATGTTCACGTCGACCTCGTCGACGCCGGCCCAGCTCGTTCCGGTCTGGAACGTGATGCGCGAGCCGAGCTCGGCCGGCACTTTGTCGGTGTCCAGATGACCGACCTGGATCCCGATGCGGCGTGGCCCTGTCGGCATCGGCGGCTTCGGGATGCGCACGCCGTTCTGCTGTACGAACGCGCCACCGGGTGGCGCGAGCGCGACCGGTGGGACACCGGGCACGTCGCGCGAGGGATCGAGGTCCTCGGGATCGATGTCCTGGAGCATCGGGAGCGGCGCACCGGGCTGGACCGCCACGCCGCCGCCGGGCTGCAGGCCGGGGGCGCCGGGGATGAAGGGTGTGCCTCCGGGAGCCACCACTCCGCACGAAACGATCGCGGCCGCGATGACCGAGAGGCCGGCGACGGCGACCACGAAAAGACGACGCATCTTCATAGGTTATTCGACACGTACGTGACTGACCCCTCTTATCCGCTGGAATCGGCGGCGGTCGGGTGCGATGAGACGCGCGGGATACCCCTGGGAAACGACCAAGCGTGCCCTGTCCCCAGACGGCGCGGGCCGAACGCAGCGTCCCGCTCGGTCGTGCGCAGCGTCCCGCTGGTCGAGTGCAGCGGGCCGGGGCTCCAGTGCTAGTCCGGCGCGAATGCCAGAGACTGGCCGCGTGAGCGCCGACGACCTCATCTACCTGAGCCGCGAGCCGCTCAATGCCGAGACGCCGCTCGAACGTCAGGTCGGCGTGATCACGCCCGCAGCGCGCCACTACGTACGCGACCACTTTGCGATCCCACCGGCCACGGACCGCATCGCGGTCGACGGAGCGGTGCGAACGCCGCTCGACCTCGCTCTCAGCGACATCAGATCGTTGCCACCGCGATCGCTCGTGGTGACGCTCGAGTGTGCCGGGAACGGAAGGGCCTTCCTCGATCCGCCGGTGCCCGGCGAGCAGTGGCGCACCGGCGCCGTCGGTACGGCTGAGTGGACCGGCGCGTCGCTTCGCGCGGTGCTCGAGATGGCGGAGCCGCTACCCACCGCGGTCGAAGTCCTCTGTGTCGGCGCGGATGCGGGCATACCCGCGGGCATGGCGGCTCGCATCTCGTACGAACGCTCACTTCCCATTGGCGACGCGCTGCACGACGACGTTCTGCTTGCCTACGCCATGAACGGGGGCGACATCCCACCCGAGCACGGCGCGCCGCTGCGGCTCATCGTCCCCGGCTGGTACGGCATGGCGTCGGTCAAGTGGCTCTCGCGGCTGCACCTGCTCGAGCGGAGGTTCGCGGGGTTCTTCCAAACGGATCGGTATACGGTGGGCGAACGGCCGCTGCGGGAGATCGCGACACGAGCCCTGATCACGTGGCCTCGGGATGGTGAGCGGCTCGCGCCACGACCGTTCGTGGCGCGGGGCTACGCCTGGAGCGGACGAGCCGAGCTCGCACGGGTCGAGCTCTCCGCAGACGGTGGGCGCCGCTGGCGCCAAGCGACGCTCGCCGAAGGCTTCGCGCGCTACGCGTGGCGGCAGTGGCACGCCGACATCGCACCGAGCGCGAGTGGGCAGCTCGTCCTTCTGGCGCGCGCCGTGACCAGCGCGGGCACGACACAGCCGCTGCAAGAGGTGCGCAACGAGCGTGGGTACGAGAACAACGCGGCGCGGCCGGTCCGGATCGAGATCGCCTAGCGGGCGACGGGCTCCCGCGCGCCGCTCAAACGCTCGCGCACGTCCGGCACGAAACAGGTCTCGATGAATGGCGCCAGCCGCGGCGCGGTGCGGATCACCTGGTCGAGCAGGGCCTGGCCACCGACCACGTTCGACTCGGCGCCGGAGTGGACGTTAAGGACACCGCTGTCGATCCCGTCATAGACGCGCCCTTCTTCGCGGTCGTACACGGCGCGCCGCGCCGGGTTCCGCCCGTCGAACCACCCGCGGGCCATCCGCCACAGATCATCGAAGCGCGGTTCGCGTGTGACGTCGCGAAGGCGTTCGAGGGAATAGACCGCCGAGGCGACCCCGTACGGCTGAACGGTCGGCTCGTCGAAACCGCAGTCGACCCGCGGTGCGAGGTACGTGAGGGCGCTCTCCCGCGCGACGGCGAGAAGGTCATCGCGTCCGAGAAGCTGCCCGGCGTCGGCGAGAACGCCCTCCTGCTGGTGGCCCCAGAGGTGTGGCTCCGTCTGATCCGGATTGTCGAACAGCACGCCGTCGCGGCGGCATGCGGCTATTTCGTCGCACCAGCTGGGAAGCTGCGCTCGCAACTCGGGAAACTCGCCCGCGCGCAGCAGCTCGCCAGCCATCAGCACGTGGATCGAACGGATGTCGGGCGGCACGTCTCTCGCGGCTCGGATGTGCTCGATCCCACGCTCGAGGCCTGCGCGCGCGCGTTCCTCTCCCAGGATGACCGTCGCGCGCGCGAGCGCGCGCACGCCGCGAGCGTGCCAGAAGTTCCCGCCCGGAAAGGACGTGACGCCGGCCTCGTTGCGCTGCCCCGACCAGTTTGAGATGAAGTTCACGAAGCGACCGTCGTCCACCTGCATGTACAGGAGGAAGTCGAGCAGACCGAGCGCCCACGCCCGTAGGCGGGGCAGACGGGTCGCCGCCCAGACGTCGGTGAGGAGGATGAGCGCGCGCGACGCGTCGTCGACGCAGGCAACGCCTTCGAATCCGCGCTCAGCCGCGGGAAACGTGCGATCGGCGGCGTCCGCGTACACCGCGATCGCGCAGGCTCGCTCCCCCGCGGACTCGACCGGGACGGTGAGGCGCGCCAGCTGACGAAGCACGACTACACCCGGACGAGGCGCTCGGCCGCACCGCGCCAGGGCTCGAGACTCGAGACGATGTCGCGCACATCGAAGTCCGCTGCCGCGATGACGGAGTCGGCCGCGCCGTAGTACATGCGGATGCGCCCGTCGCTGAGCTCGACATGCCCGCAGGAGAAGATCGTCTCGTTGAAGAGACCCGTGCGCTCGAATGTCTCGACCGGCTCGAGGATCGGCTGCGCGGAGCGCGCGAGGATCTTGCGCGGGTCCTCGGCGTCCAGCAGCAGTGCGCCCATCGCGTAGCGCGCGTCGCGGTCGACGCCGTGATACAGCTCGAGCCAGCCTTCGGCGACGCGGAACGGCACCGCCGAGCCGCCGGTGCGGAGCTCATCCCAGTAGTCCTGGCGCGGAAGAGCGAGCGTCTCGTGGCCGCCCCACGACCGCAGGTCATCGCTGAATGCGATCCAGATGCCGCAGATGCGGCTGAACGACTGCGGCATCGGCCGCGTCAGCGCCACATAGCGGCCACCGACCTTCTCCGGAAAGATCACGACGTCCTTGTGATCGGGCAGGAAGATCACGCCCTGCCGCTCGAAGGTCCGGAAGTCGGTCGTCGTTGCCAGGCTGGTCGTGATACCCCAGCGAGAGACGGAGACGTAGGTGATGTGCCACTGGCCGTCGATGAAGGTCGCGCGCGGATCCTCGATGCCGTACTCCTCCATGTCCGTGTGCGGAGCTATCCCCGGCGTCTCGTCGATCGTGAAGTTCACGCCGTCGGTGCTGCGCGCCACGCGGAGGTGTGAGATCTGAGCCAGGAAGTCGATGTACCCCTCGTTCGCCATGCGCAGGCTGCCGCTCGAGTTCCGGTAGCGGATCGACCGGGGATCGCGCAGATCCAGTCCCGGCAGGTTCGTCGGAATGTATGCGACGACGACGCGCGGCGTGCCGTGACGCGTGTCCAGGAAAGCCATGCCGACCAGCTGCTCCTTGCGGTAGTGCGGCGGCAGCGGCTGAAGGATCGGATGGGGCGCGGAAAGGTCGAGAGTCAGCGCGTCGGGGCCGGGCGTGACGTCGGTCCGCGGCCGTTCAGCGACGCGCAGGAGCAGGATGATCTCGTTCCCGACCCGCGCGGCCGCGGCGTTGAATACCGACACGACTTCGAGCGTCGGCAGGGACGGTTTGACGTCGCGAGCCGTGATGAGCGGATTCTGTGGGAGTCGATCGCCCAGGTTCATGCGATCGGTGTCGGCTCCTCATGGAGCTCTTCTTCCGGCTCCCGCTCGGGCGGTGCTGGCGCGGCGGGTGGCACGAGCAGCGGCGCGCCGGCGCGGTGATCGAGGACGTCGCGCATCATCGCCAGTACCCGGCGCCCGATGGCGGGCCACGCCATCTGCCTTCCATATTCATAGGCACGCAGCTCGAGCTCGCGCTTCTTCTGCGGATCGCCGAGCACCGAATTGACCGCGGTCGTGATCGCCGCGGAGTCGCGGAACGGGACGAGGATCCCGCGGCCGCGGTCGAGCACCTCCTGCGCGTGCAGGTAGGGCGTCGACACGATCGCCTTCCCGGCACCGAGCGCGTACGCGAGCGTGCCGCTGGTGATCTGGTTCGGGTCGAGGTAGGGCGTGACATAGACGTCCGTCGCCAACAGGTAGTCGACGACCTCGCGCTGGGTCAGGTACTGGTTCACGAACTTCACGTGGTCACGCATGCCGAGGCGAGCCGCCGAAGAGATCAGCGAGTTCCGGTAGGCCTCGCCCTCACGTCTCTGCAGCTCGGGGTGCGTTTGGCCGACCACGAGGTAAAGCGCCTCCGGATGGCGCGCGACGATCGCAGGCATCGCCTCGATGACGAACTCGAGACCCTTCCGCGGATCGACAAGGCCGAACGTGGAAACGATCGGTCGATCCTCGACGCCGAGCTGCCGCTTCAGGCGGTGCCGACCTTTGGGATCGATCGCCGGCATGCCGTGTTCGATGACGACCGGCGGACGCCGTACGCCATAGACCTCGCGCAGCAGACGCGCGGCGGTCGTCCCCATCACCACGACCTGCTCGCTGTGCTCGGAGATGTAGCGGATCGTCTCGAGCGCCCATGGCTCGGGCTTCGGCGCGACCGTGTGCAGCGTCGTCACGACCGGCTTTGTGCAGCTCTCCAGGAAGACGCGGAGGTGGTCGTCGTACGTGCCGTCGTGCCACACGCCGTACAGCCCGAACTCGTGCTGCACGTTGACGATGTCGACGTTCGACGCGCTGATCGCGATCGCGGCATCACGGTACGTGCACGGCTCCTCCTGCTGGATCCGCCAGCGCACGTCGGGCCCGTACGCCCGCGCCGCACCGGGTTCGTTGATCGCCGCGGCGTAGATCCTCGCGCCCGGATCGGCCGATTTCACCGCGGCCGAGAGATCCGCGGTGAACGTAGCGATGCCGCAGCGGCGCGGAACGGAGGAGGCTACGAAGGCAATACGCATAGCACTATTTTCCCAACTGGGCGCTCGTTTGGAGGGACGCTGGCCACCCGAAGCGGGCGCCGGGAGAAGGGGTCATCGAGGGGAGTGCCCGCGTTCAGTGTACCGCTAGCGTGGGCCCTCAATAGGCAGTCCTGCGTTCCGCCAAGCGCTGAATCCGCCCCGTACGTTGGCCGCGGTGATGCCATGCCGCTCCAAGATGCTCGTCGCGAGGCTTGAACGCACACCGCTCGTGCAGTACACGACAAGCGTTCCGTCACGCGACACCTCACCGATGCGCTGTTCGAGCTCCTGATACGGGATGTGTTGGGCCCCGGGAATGTGACCAAGCGCGTACTCAGAGCGCTCGCGCACGTCGACGAGCCTGGCTCCATCTCCCGCGAGCTTGCCGGCGGTGCGCGCGTCGAGCTGCTGAATGGTCGCGGTCGGCTCAGACGCCGCCATGGGTTCGGCATATCCGCGCACGTCGTCGAAACCGATGAGCGAGAGCTGCGCCCTTAGGCGCTCGGCCTGCTCTTCGTCTCGCGTCAACAGCACGACAGGTGTGCCATACGCGACAACAGAGCCGCAGCGGGCTGCGAAGCCGTCGTTCCCAACGATGTTGAGCGCGCCGCGTCGGTGACCGCCGCCGTACAGATGCGGTGGCCGCGGATCCAGGAGGGCCGCGCCAGGCGGTAGAGGATCGCCGAGCAGCGGCAGGGGTCGGCGATCCGAGAGCGTCACACCGCTGTGGTTGAGCGCGCGAACGTGCGGGTAATAGGCCGGCGCGACCGGCAGCCCGCGCGCGATGGTCTCGTGGAACCGGGCGTAGTCGCCGGCAGCGGCGCGGGCGACCTCGTTGTGGCGGCGCTCGAATCCGAGCGTCGTCCACCGGGATCCCGCGACGGTGGCCGTGCAGGCGCTGCCGCCACCGTGCGTTGGGAACACGGCGATGTAGTCGGCCAGGCTCAGCACCTTGTCGCGCAGCGTCGCGTAGGCGTCGCGTGCGAGCCGCTCTTCCAGATCGGGCCCGAGCAGATCCACGCGCGCGATGTGATCGACAAGAAGCGCACCACCGCTGAAGAGGTACTGAGGATCGTCGGCGCGGCGGAGATCGCTGACGAGGAACGCCACATGTTCGGGGGTGTGGCCCGGCGTTGTGAGGCAGCGCACGCGGAGCGCGCCAACGTCGACCGTCTCACCGTCGCGCAGCGTCGTGTGCGGGTACTCGAGCCGAGCGTCGGCACCGGCCACGACGGCGATTGGCCGCAGCTCCGCCAGCGCGCGCGAGCCCGACAGATAATCGTTGTGTACGTGTGTCTCGAACGAGTGCGTGATGAGCACGTCCAGCTTGGACGCTGCCGCGAGATACGTGTCGATCGCTCGGTCTGGATCGACGACGAACGCGACGCCCGCATCGGGGTCGGCGACGAGATAGCTCGCATGGCCGAGTCCCGCATCGAAGAACTGCTGCAGCAGCACGGCGCTCGAACGATACCGCCGAGCGGCTAGATCGGACGGAGCCCCGCGAAGCCGAGCACGCTTGGCAGGACCGAGCCGAACAGATAACCAGCGATACCGCCGAACGCGGCAAGCGCGACGACCTCGAGTCCGGAGCGCATCGGCTCGCGTTTCGTCCACCTGGTCTTGACGACGCCGATCCCGAAGACGACCGCGGCGCACAGAGCGATCGAGGCGGCAGGCGCGATCTCGATCGGCAGGATGAGGTACGGGAGGATCGGTACCAGCGACGCGATCCCGAACGAGCCACCCATGACGAGCGCACCTTGCAGCGCGCCTGGGCCCTCATCGACGACGAGGCCGAGCTCCTTCTCGACCATCGTCTTCAGCAGGACGTTGGGCTCGCGCGCGAGCTCGGCCGCGACACGTCGCGCGGCCGCTTCCGAGAGGCCCTCGGCCTCGAGCATGAACGCGACCTCTGCTTCCGCTTCGGCGGGGCGGTCGCGTACCTCTTCGCGCTCGTTCTCGATCTGCGCGACGTAGATCTCACGCTGACTCTTCGACGAGAGGTACTCGCCAGCGGCCATCGAGAAGACGCCGGCCAGGGCGGATGCGATGCCAGCGACGAGAACGGCGTAGCGATCACCGCTGGCGCCACCGACGGTGCTGACCACCGCGAGCGTGCTGACCAGGCCGTCCTGCATACCGAACAGAGCTTCGCGGATCTCTCCGAGGAGATCGGCTTCCTTGCGCTCTTCGGCGAGATGCTGGGCCAGCCACTCTCGATCGAGATGACGAGCGTCGAACTCGGGTGGCTCCGCGGTGCCGCCTTTGCTCAGATGACCCGCCCTCGGCCGCCCGCGTTGTCGACGAGCGGCAGCTTCGCGCGATCCCACGCGTTGACGCCGCCCTCAAGGTTCTCCGCTTCATAGCCGAGCCGCCGCAGACCGCGAACAGCCGCCTCGCTGCGGCTGCCGCTGCGACACACGGCGACGATGGTCTTGTCCGTTGGTAGCTCCCCCAAGCGGGCGGAGAGCTCCCGGAGCGGGATGTGCTGCGCGCCGTCGATGTGACCGGCCGTCCACTCGTCGTCCTCCCGGACGTCGAGCAGATGGAAGTCAGCGCGCCGCTTGCTGAACTCGTCGACCTGCACGGAAACGATTCTGCTCCGAAGCAGCGGAGGGCGGCGAGCACAATGGCCGGGTGACCAAGCGAGCACGACCTTTCGGATGTCCCGCAGGAGAGTCGAGACGTACGGGTGAAAGCGGCCAGGCGCTGGTCGAGACCGCCCTGTCGCTGTCGCTGCTGGTGTTCACGATCCTCGGTGGGGCCGACATGGCGCGCGCCTTCGCCGCGCAGATGGGCGTGCAGAACGCGGCACGGGCAGGAGCGGAAGCGGCAGTGACGCGCGCCGCCACGACGGACCCGCAGATCGTCGCGTACGCGCTCGACGAGCTTGGTCGTGTCGCCGGCGTCGACTCCACCGCCGCGTCGATCACGGTGACGCGGACCACCGGAGCCGGGGGCGAGTCGCTGGTGAACGTGCGCGTGCAGTACACGTACCGAACGCTCGCTCCCTGGCCGTTCGTCCCGAACACGCTGTCGCTCGATCGAACCGCTACGTTCCGGAACTATCCGTAGTCATGATGATTCGCGGAGCCGCCACCGAAACCCTCTCAACGCGCGACACCCCGTCCCTGCGGGACGGGGTCCCCTCGCGCGCGGGGGCCCTCGGTGGCGGCTCCGCTCTCTCGTCCATGTTCCGAGTTCCTGCACGTCGCGATCTCCCTCGGCGCTCTTCATTCTCGAATGACAGGGCGCAAGCGCTCGTTGAGACCGCGCTCGTTCTCCCGCTCCTTTTGCTCTTGATCGTCGGACTCTTCGATGTGGGGCGAGCGGTGTGGCTCAGCAACACGCTCGCGACCGCGGTGCGCGAGGGATCCCGCTACGGCGTCGTGCACGGTGCTCTCAGCGGTGCGCCCACGGGACCCGGCTCGGCGACCTACACGCCACCCGACACGGACACGGCCATCACCGCGCACGTGCGCAGCTACGCGACGGGCGTGCCCGGCAGCCTCACCGTGAGGTCAACGTGGCCCGACGGCAACGCGAACCGCGGCAGCAGGGTCGTCGTGAGCGCGAGCTTCCCCTTCGTCCCGATCCTGTCGCAGGTCTTCCTGGGCGGCGGGCTGGGCATCACGCTGCAGTCGAGCTCGACGCTGGTCATCGACCAATGAACCTTTGGCGGAGCGATGAAGCTGGACAGGCACTGATCATCATCGCCGTGGCGCTCGGCGGTCTGCTGCTCGGCATCGGCCTCGCTCTCGACACAGGACAGATCTTCGTCGCACGGCGCGCCGCGCAGACCGCGGCCGACGCGGGCGCGTGGGCGGGCGCGGCGGTCCTCTATGCCGGCGGCAGTGCGGCGCTGGCGCGGACGGCGGCCACGGACGACGCAACGCGCAACGGTTACACCGCGGGCACGTACATCTCGGTAACGGCGGCGTCACCTCCGACGAGCGGCACATATGCGGCCGACCCCGGATACATCGAGGTCACCATCACCGAGCAGGTCCTCACGAGATTCCTCTTCGGCGCGAGTGCCGGCCGCACCGCGGTCACGGTGCGCGCTGTCGCCGGCCTCGCGCGCTCCGGCACCGGCCAGGCGGTCATCGTGACGCGCTCGAGCGGCCCGAACACGTTCATTGTGGCGAACAACACCCGATTCACCGTCACCGGCGGCGGCACGAACACGAACACGACCAATAACAACTCGGTCCAGGTCGGCTCCGGCGCGATGCTCACGGCGACCTTCCACCGGGTGACCGGCAATGTCGGCGCGGCCGACGCCGGGCGCATGAGCCCGGCGCCCGTGACGGGAGTGGCCGCGGCGGTAGATCCGTTCGTCACGCTCGCGGGTCCGCCCACGACGGGCGTTCCGCTCTACGCCGGCCAGAACATCACCGGCGCGACCGTCACGCTGAGTCCCGGCATCTACACCGGCCTCGTGACCGTCGGGAACGGCGGCACGGCGCGGCTCAACGCCGGCAATTACATCTTCCGCGCGGGTTTCACCACGACCGGCACCGGATCCATCGTGCTTGCCGGCGCCGGAGGGGTCCTCCTGTACAACGCCAACGCGAGCTACCCGGCCGCGGGTGGAGCGTGCGGGAACTTGTCACTGGCCGGCACCGGCACGTTGACGCTATCCGCGAGCAAGACCGGCTCGTACGCCGGGATGCTCCTCTTCCAGGGCCGTACCTGCACCAACGGCGCGGCGATCACCGTACGGACAGGCACCTCGCTCAGCGGAACGCTGTACGTCCCTGCGGCAACGCTGACGATCACCGCGGCGAACAACGTGACAATCGCTTCGCAGATCGTGGCCGATCAGCTGACCGTGACCGGAGCCAACACGCTGACGATGACCTTCACGGGGGCTGCCGTCGCAGGCACGCGCGTGCCATCACTGGTGGAGTGATCGGCGCGACTAGGGTCGTAGGATCCGCTGCGCCTCGGTCGTGAAGCTCGCGCCCGCGGTGCCGGCCGGTCTGGCGTCGCCCGGCGCGCGAAGGAGCAGCTGAAGCGCACCGCCAGAAGCCTGCAAAGCGGCGATGCGTTCCGCGGTCGTCGCATCGACGCGGAGCGTGTAGACGGTGATCGTCTTCGCGAGCACGGGGATGTCTTGGATGACGATGCGACCGACGAAGTCCGTGCGCGTCGGCTCGACGATACCGAGCGTGTACAGCAGGTCGACGTGGTCGCCGGCGACGATCAGTCCTCCCGCCGCGTTCGCGTCGGGGATGTTGACGGACATCGCGCGGAAGGCGCTCGAGTTCGCGATGGTCTGACCCGGCGGCAGGACCGCGATGATGCCCTCGGTCCCCAGCTGGGCGACCTTGGTCGGCAGGATCGGTTCGTTCGCCGTAAGGCTCACTGTCGTGATCAGCCCCACCGCGCCGTTCGTGTCGCGAAGCGCGTTGACGGGCGCGGCATCGCGCGGCAGCCGGACGACCTTCAGGTCGCCCGAGCCGAGCGCGGAACGCGCCTCGATGTCGCGTGACGCGACGACCACATCGACCATCGCGACATCGGTCGGGGGAGCGTTGCGCAGGGCGCCGGCCCAGAGGTACGTGCCGATTCCTGCCACGACGGCGACGAGGACGCCGACCACCAGCAAGATGCGCGACAGGAGGCGCGTACGTTGTGGTCTGTACGGGTCTCCGAGGTTGATTCCCGTACTCAAGGAAGTCGTATCGTTTCGCAACCGCGCATTGCGGCGAGTCTAGAGGCGGGTGGAAGACCGGAAGGAAGGCATGGCGGGCGAGAAGATCCTCTGCGTCGACGACGATGACTCCATCCGCAAGCTCTGCACTGTCTATCTGACCAAGCGCGGGTACCGGATCGAGGCGGCCGCGAACGGTGTCGACGCCCTGGCCCTCATCGCCAGCAAGGGCGCGCCGGACGTCGTGATCACCGACGTGAACATGCCTCTGATGAACGGTCTCGAGCTCGTCAAGCGCCTGAGGGAGGACCGCAAAACAGCCCGCACGCCGATCATCGTCCTGTCCGCCGCCAAGCAGGAGCAGGACATCCTGGCCGGGTACTCGCACGGGGCCGATGATTACATCGGGAAGCCCATCGACCTGGCTGTCCTCGTCGCGAAGATCGAGACGATCCTGCGACAGACACGCGCGGTGGTCGAGGTGGTGGCGGCGCCGCGAAAGCTCGGCGTGGTCATCGCGTTCGCGCATGGCAAGGGCGGTGTCGGCGCGACCACGCTCGCGGCCAACGTCGCGGCTGCGCTCGCCGCCGATGGGAAGTCCGTCGTGCTCATTGACCTGAATCTGCAGTTCGGCACGGCCGCGATGTTCTTCGACCTGCGTCCGCGCGCGACGATCGTCGAATTCGCGCGCGGCGATATCACTCGCGTCACCGAGGAGGACTTCGCCGGGTACCTGGCCGACCACCAGAGCGGCGTGCGGATCCTCGCCGCCCCACCCTCGCCCGAGGAGGCCGAGCTCGTGAGCGTTGGAGCGGTCCAGCAGGCGATCGACCTCGCGCGCGGAGGACGCGATGCCGTCGTGCTCGATCTCGCCGCGAAGCTCGACGAGATCACGCTGGCCGCGCTCGACGTTACCGACATCGTCTGCGTCGTCGCGGCGCCCCACCTCGCGGCGCTCCGCAGCACATCGGACACGCTCGCGATGCTGACGCGGATCGGCATCTCTGACGAGCGGATCCTCGTCGCGCTCGTTCGCAACACGGCCAAAGGCATCGACGACGCGGGGGTGGCGAAGTTCCTGAAGCGCAAGGCGGACATCGTCGTGCCGTTCGCCGAGAAGGCCGACGCAGCCGCGGACCTGGGAGTTCCGTACATCCTCGCCGAACCAAGCGATAAGACGGCCGTGGCGCTCCGGCAGCTCGCGGTCCGCCTCGCGACACGGAAAGCGATCCCCGCATGAGGCCGCCCTATCCGGTCGAGCTCGTGCCGCTGTTCCCTGAATTCCTCACCAAGCGGCGGACGAAGTTCACCCTCCCGCTGCGCCTCATGGAGGAGCTCAAGATCGATCGGCCCGCCCTGTTCTTCGCGATCGGCGCGGTCGCGCCGCAGGGCGGCGGACGCTTCAGCGAGATGTGGAACCCGTACGCGACGCAGTGGGATCAGCACAAGCCCGCATCATCGGCGGCGCGTGACGCGGGCCTGGTCCAGGAGAAGGACGGGCGTTGGGATCTGACATCCGCGGGACGCGACCTCGTCAAGCGTGTTCGACGTGAGGCCGATGCCTATCTCGCGTCGCTTCCGTCGCCGCTCCCGGCTGACGACCTCGCGCGGCTCGCCGCGCTCCTTGCGCGGGCGTTCGACGCGACGTCCGCCAGCCTCGATCGACGCTGGCACTCACACATCCCGCGCGCCGCGCGCATGGCCGGCGACGGCACACATCCGATGGTCGCCCTCGAGAACGCGATCTACGGCCTCTGGCAGGCGCGCGACGACTGCCATATGGCTGCGTGGCGACAGGCGGGCCTGGATGGTCCCACGCTCGACACACTCACACGCATCTGGCGGGCGGAGGCCTCCAGCGAAGCAGACCTGGCCGCGAAGCTCACGTCGCAGCGGCCGGCGGACATCGCGGGCCAGCTGGCGCGCCTGCGGCGCGACGGCCTGGTGGCGGACGGCGATCCGCCTCGGACGACCGATAAAGGAGCGAAAGCGAGGCAGGCCATCGAGGACGAAACAGACCGCCTCTTCTTCAGCGGATGGCCCGACGACGTCGGCTCGGCCGCCCCCTGGATCCGAGAAAAGCTCGCCGCGGTGAACGCGTCCTTCTAACCGAGTTGGGTCAAATTTCCGTCTAAAGATGCGTCGCTCTTGCGGCGTGGGCGAGCCTGTAGGGCGAGCCGACACGCCAGTCACAACGATCTGGGCATAGCCCAGATCGTTACTGCGGCGGGGCGCGAAGCGCCACGCGCCAAGCAGAACGAAGCGGCCGCGCCGCTTCGTTACATGTGGCACGACAAATGCGATACACGACCGTCATGATCGAGCAGCGGCCTTCCAGCGCCACTTCCCCCACGCACACCGGCGCGCGCGTGATGATCGTCGAGGACGACCGGGACATCGCGATGCTCCTGTCCAGCATCCTGGCCGAGGAGAACTACGCGACCCACGTCGTCACCGATTCGCGGCAGGCCGTCGAGACGTTCGAGAAGGTGCGGCCGGACGTGGTCACGCTCGACGTGATGATGCCGAGCCTGGACGGCATCAGCCTCTGCCTCGAGCTCCGAAAGAACACCGACGTCCCGATCCTCTTCATCTCCGCGAAGAAGGAGCCGCCTGACCGCGTCGTCGGCCTGCGCGTCGGAGCGGACGATTACATCGGCAAGCCGTTCGACAACGACGAGCTGCTCGCGCGCATCGAAGCGCTCCTCCGCCGCGCGCAGATGTCGCACGACGGCGCCGGCGCGAAGCAGCTGCGCTTCGGCCGCTTCGTCATCGATAGTGGCAGCGTCCAGGCGATAGCTGGCGACCGGCAGGTGCAGCTCACGCCGACCGAGTTCAAGCTTCTCCGCACGCTCGCGGGCGAGCCCGGCCGCGTCTTCACACGCGATGATCTGCTGACCGGCGTATGGGGCTACGAACCGGGAAGCGACACGCGGCTGGTCGACGTTCACGTCGGCCGCCTGCGCAAGAAGCTGGAAGACGCCTCGGTGACGGAGGTCGCGATCGAAACGGCGCGCGGCTTCGGTTACCGCTTGGTGGACGCCAGCCGAGCTCGCTGACCCCCGCTGCGCGAGCGGCGCTCGCGCGCCGCTGAAGCCAGACCCTGGAGCACCGAAACCGTGTCTTCCCATCCGATGCACGCATCGGTGACGCTCTGCCCGTAGACCAGCCGCGACGGGTCCACCAGGTCCTGGCGGCCCGCGACGAGGAAGCTCTCGATCATGACGCCGGCGATGCCGATCTCGCCCGCGGCGATCTGTGCGGCGATGTCCGCCGCGACGACCGCTTGCCGGAGGTGATCCCGCTCGCTGTTCCCGTGACTGGCATCGACGATCAGCCGCTCGGGAAGGCCGGCGTCGCGTAGCGCGTCGAGCGCACCCCGCACGCTCGCGCGGTCGTAGTTCGGGCCGCGTGCGCCGCCGCGCAGGATCACATGACCGTACGGATTGCCGCGCGTGCTGACGAACGCGGCCAGGCCCTGCTCGGTGACGCCGATGAATCGATGCGGATGGGCGGTGGCGCGCACCGCGTCGATCGCGATCTGCACCGTGCCACCGGTGCCGTTCTTGAAGCCGACCGGCATCGAGAGGCCCGACGCGAGCTCGCGGTGCACCTGGCTCTCGGTCGTCCGCGCGCCGATCGCGCCCCAGCTCACGAGGTCTGAGATGTACTGCGGTGAAACGGGATCGAGGAACTCGCAGCCGGCGGGCAGGCCGAGCTCGGCCAGATCGAGCAGCAAACGTCGCGCGAGGCGGAGGCCGTCGTTGATACGGAAGCTGCCATCGAGGCCCGGGTCGTTGATCAGGCCCTTCCAGCCCACTGTGGTGCGTGGTTTTTCGAAGTACACGCGCATGACGATCCGCAGGTCACCCGTGAGCTCCCTCGAGAGCTTCTCCAGGCGGCCCGCGTACTCGATCGCGGCTCCGACGTCGTGGACGGAGCATGGCCCGACGACGACGATGAGGCGATCGTCCTCGCGGTCCAGGATGCGCACGAGCTCGTCCCGGGCGCTCGCGACCGTGCGCGAGCCCGCCTCGGAGAGCGGGAGCTCTTCGAGCATGATCGCCGGCGGGATGAGTGGCCGGTAGCCTTCGACGCGGAGGTCGCGGGTCTTCATCGCGACACCTACTCTACGGAGCCGTGCCGCTCTACGGCTACCGCGGGAAGCGACCCACGGTGGCATCCGATGCGTTCGTGGCTCCCACGGCCGTGCTCATCGGCGACGTGACGGTCAGGTCCGGCGCCTCGGTGTTCTTTGGCTCCGTTTTGCGCGGCGACATGGACCGCATCGAGATCGGCGAGCGCTCGAACGTCCAGGACAACTGCACCATCCACACCGACGCGGGTGAGCCAACGATCATCGGGTCGGACTGCACGATCGGTCACGGCGCGATCGTCCACTCGTCGATCGTCGAACGGAACGTGCTGATCGGGACCGCCGCGGTGCTCGTTGGCGCGAACACGGTGGGCGAGCGCACCATCGTCGGCGCGGGCGCCGTGCTCGCGGAGCGCTTTTCCGCGCCGGCGCGCTCGCTGGTGCTTGGCGTGCCCGCCCGCGTGATACGCGAGGTCCGCGACGAGGACGACCGCTGGACGATCGGGGCCGCGCGCCACTACGCCGAGCTCTCCGCGTGGTATCGGGAGAACCTGAAGGAGACCGACTAGCTGCCAACGCTGCGGCTGACCGGCGCGGACCTCAGCATCGCCGACGTGCTGGCGGTCGCCCGTCGCCACACGCCCGCGGCGCTCGATCGGACCGCGGAGCGACGCATGTCGGAGTCCGCGAAGCTCGTCGCGGAGCTCGCCGCGGGCGACGCGCCGGTCTACGGCGTCAACACCGGCTTCGGAGACCTCGCGACCGTTCGCATCCCGATCGGCGACCTGCGCGCGCTCCAGCGCAATCTCATCCGAAGCCACGCCGCCGGCGTTGGCGACCCGCTGCCGATCGATGTCGTCCGCGCGGTGCTGCTACTCCGCGCCAATACGCTCGCGGCCGGTCGCTCCGGTGTGCGACCTGATCTCGCGGAGATGCTGCTGGAGCTGCTCGACCGCGGCGTGCATCCGGTGATCCCGATGCACGGGAGCGTGGGCGCGTCGGGTGATCTCGCGCCGCTCGCGCACGCCGCGCTCGTGCTGATGGGCGAGGGTGAGGCCTTTGTCGAGGACGCTCGCATGTCCGGAGCCGACGCGCTGAAGCGAGCCGGACTGAGACCGCTGGACCTCGGCCCGAAGGAAGGCGTCGCGCTAATCAACGGGACCCAGGTCATGAGCGCGATCGGCTGTCTGGCCCTTCACGATGCCGCGGTCCTGGCGGCGACCGCCGACATCGTCGGCGCGATGTCGGCAGAAGCACTACGCGCGACGGACGCCGCGTGGAACGAAGACCTAAACGCCGCGCGACCGCATCCCGGACAGCAGACCGTGGCCAGGAATCTGCGCTCGCTGATGGAAGGCAGCGCGAACGTCGCCTCGCATCGGGTCGGCGATACGCGCGTCCAGGATCCGTACTCGATCCGCTGCATGCCGCAGGTGCACGGCGCCTCGCGCGACGCGCTCGACTACGTCCGGCACGTGCTCGAGATCGAGATCAACGCCGTGACCGACAACCCCCTCGTGTTCGCGGAACAGCGGCAGGTCGTCAGCGGTGGGAATTTCCATGGGCAACCGGTCGCGATCGCGCTCGACCTGGCGACGATCGCGGTGGCGGAGCTGGCCGACATCAGCGAGGCGCGTGTGGACCGCCTCACGAACTCTCACACCAGCGGCCTGCCGCCATTCCTCAGTCCCGCGGCGGGTACGAACTCGGGCTTCATGGTGGCGCAGTACACGAGTGCCGCGCTGGTCACGGAGAACCGCCTGCGCGCATTCCCCGCATCGGTCGAGTCCCTTCCGACGTCCGCCGGCATGGAGGATCACGTGAGCATGGGTGTCCACGCCGCGCTGAAGTTCGCGGCGGTCGTGCGCAACACGCGCGATGCGCTCGCCATCGAGGCCCTCTGCGGCGCGCAGGGCCTCGACCTCCTCGGCGTGACGACAGCACCGGGCGTCGAGGAGGCCCGACGGGTCGTGCGCGAGCACGTGCCGAAGCTCGAGACCGACCGCGCCCTCGCGCCGGATATCGCGGTGATCTCCAAGGTCATCGCAGACGAGATCCTCCTCGCCGGCGTGAGGTCGCGCATCCCCGATCTCGCGTGACCGCGCCGCGCGCGGTCGTCTTCGACCTCGGCGGCACGCTGGTGCACTGGCCCGATTGGGAGGGCGGTGCGCCGGCGAAGTGGGGACTGGCGTACGAGAGCCTGCGCGCGGCGCATGGCGACGTCACCGCATCGAAGGAGCAGTTCGTCGACGCCATGCGTGCGGCTGAAAAGGCTCACTGGGAACGCGTCGACCGCGACCATTGGAGCGGCCCGCCGACCGGCCTCGTGAGCGAGGGGTTCCGGCAGCTGGGCATGGAGGCTGACGATCGCGCGCTGCTTGCGGCGCTCGATGGCTACGCGCGCGCGGTCGCGGGCTGGTGCACCGTCTTCGCGGATACGCGCGGAACGCTCGCCGTGCTGCGCGAGCGCGGTTACCGGCTTGGACTTCTCTCGAATACGTGGTGGGCGGCGGAGTGGCACAACGCGGACCTCGCCGCGCACGGACTCGCGGGAATGCTCGACGAGCTCGTCTACACCTCTGACCTGCCGCACTCGAAGCCGCACCCCTCGGTATTCCGGGAGGTCGCTTCGCGGCTCGGCGTCGAGCCGGGAGCGTGCGTGATGATCGGCGACCGGCAGATCGACGACGTGGCGGGCGCGCGGGCGGTCGGCATGCGCGGGATCTGGCGGCGCAACGACTCGGGATTTCCAACGTCGGATGTCACGCCCGACGCGACCGTCGATGCGCTCGCCGAGCTGCCGAGGCTGCTGCGGACCTGGGGCGGCGCGTGAAGCGCTGCGCCTGGGCCACGCGCGAGCCGCTCACCAGCTACCACGACAAAGAGTGGGGCACGCCGCGCCACGACGAGCGCACGCACTTCGAGTTCCTCGTGCTCGAAGGTGCGCAGGCCGGTCTCTCGTGGGAGACGATCCTGCGGAAGCGCGCGGCATACCGGAGCGCTTTCGCGCGGTGGGACCCGAAGAAGGTCGCGAAGTTCGGCGCGCGCGACGTCGCGCGCCTCATGCGCGATGAGGGGATCGTCCGCAACCGGGCCAAGATCACCTCCGCGATCGGGAACGCGAAGGCGTTCCTCGCGGTGGCCGACGAACACGGAAGCTTCGACGCCTTCGTTTGGGGCTACCGCGATCCGGCGGCGTTGTCCCGCGACCTACGAAAGCGCGGCTTCCGGTTCGTCGGGCCGACGATCTGCGAATCGTTCATGGAGGCGATGGGTCTTCTCGACCACCACGAACGCGGGTGTTTCCGGCGGAAACGCTGATCCGCGCAGCCTCGGGACTATGGCGCCTATACCGGTGACCGTCGCGTATCAGGTACGAATGTCCCCCTGTGCTGGGGGGTTGTTGCGCTGGGGGGTCCACCTAGACTTTGCCTACGTGGGCGGTATCGCCCGTCGAGCTTGCAGGGAAAGGAGGTACTCATGATCGCTTTCTTCCGTGACGAAGAGGGTCAGGGCCTCGTCGAATATGCACTCATCATCGCCGTCATCGCCATTGCCGTCATCGTGGCCATGATCTTCCTTCGCGGCCAGATCCAGAACATCTTCAGCAACATCGGCAACAACCTGACCTAAACACGGCCACGTCTTGATGAACGAGCGGCCCGGGAAACCGGGCCGCTCGTTTCATGAGGGGGGTTGCAGGGGGTTCTCCCCCTGCGATGAAGAGGGGGGTTGCAGGGGGTTCTCCCCCTGCGATGGATCGGGAGACCGGGCCGCTCGTTTCATGCACC
>Ga0114129_10000617_pt1 | contig 44123 bp, 36 predicted proteins | sample RhiMetdeltSRZDD1_FD_80071 | JGI IMG/M metagenome (GOLD analysis project Ga0114129, IMG submission 80071) | Populus rhizosphere microbial communities from Tennessee, USA - Rhizosphere MetaG P. deltoides SRZDD1 (version 2) (version 2) | ecosystem: Host-associated > Plants > Roots > Rhizosphere >...
ATGATCGAGGCCGTGCATCGCTACGAAGGCACAGTCAACCAGGTCATGGGTGACGGCATCATGGCGCTGTTCGGCGCGCCGCTCGCTCACGAGAACCACGCCGTCCGCGCTTGCTATGCGGCGCTCCGGATGCAGGAGGACGTCGGGCGATACGGGGACGAGATGCAGCGCACGCTGGGGGTACCCATCCAGATCCGGGTCGGCCTCAACTCCGGCGAGGTCGTGGTCGGGACCATCGGCAGCGACCTGCGGATGGAGTACTCGGCTGTCGGCCAGACCACCCACCTGGCCGCGCGGATGGAGCAGATGGCCAAACCCGCCACCGTGCTTCTCACCGCCGACACCCTGCGGCTGGCCGAGGGGTACGTCCAGGCCAGAGCGGTCGGGCCGGTGCCGGTTCGCGGATTGGCTGACCCGGTCGAGGTGTACGAGCTGGTTGGCGCCACCACGGCGCGAACACGCCTCCAGGTGGCGGCGGTGCGCGGGCTCACCCAGCTCGTCGGGCGCCAGGCCGAGCTGGGCCTGCTGCGCCAAGCGCTTGACCAGGCCCGGGACGGGCGAGGTCAGGTCGTGGCGCTCGTCGGAGAGGCGGGGGTCGGGAAGTCGCGCCTGGCCTGGGAGATCACGCGCTCCCACCGAACTCGCGACTGGCTCGTCCTCGAGGGTAGCGCGGCGTCCCACGGCAAGGCGACGACCTGGCTACCCATGATCGACCTCCTCCGGGCCTACTTCCGTATCGACGACGGGGACGATGCCCGCACCGTCCGGGAGAAACTCATCGGAAGGCTCCTCACGCTCGACGAGGCCTTGCGGCCTACTCTCGCCGCCTTCGAGACTCTCCTGGAGATTCCCGTCGACGAAGTGGAGTGGGGTCGGCTGGACCCGCCGGTCCGGCAGCGACGGACGGTGGAGGCCGTAAAGAGCCTGCTGTTGCGAGAGAGCCAGGTCCAGCCCCTTCTTCTGGTGCTCGAGGATCTCCACTGGTTCGACGGTGCCACGCAAGCCCTCCTGGACAGCTTGGTCGAGAGCTTGCCGGCTGCACGCGTGCTTCTCCTGGTGAACTATCGTCCCGGGTACCAGCACGCCTGGGGCGGCAAGACGTACTACAGCCAGCTGCGGCTCGACCCGCTGCCCCCCGAGACGGCCGAAGGCATGCTCGACACGCTCATGGGCGGGGACGCCGGGCTCGTTCCGCTGAAGCGCCTCCTGATCGACCGGACTCAGGGGAACCCGTTCTTCCTGGAGGAGACCGTCCGGAGCCTGGCCGAGAGCCGCTCGCTCACCGGGACGCCCGGCGATTACCGTCTGGACACCGCCCGGCCGGCGATCCAGCTCCCGATGACGGTGCAGGCCGTTCTCGCCGCCCGGATCGACCGCCTCCCGGCCGACGACAAGCGCCTGCTGCAGCTGGCTTCTGTCATCGGCAAGGACGTGCCGATGCCGCTCCTCCGGGCTATCGCCGACGTGCCCGAACAGGACCTCCAGCGCTCTCTGGCTCGTCTTCAGACTGCCGAGTTCCTCTACGAGACGCGCCTCTTTCCGGACCCCGAGTACACGTTCCGGCACGCCCTGACCCTGGAAGTCGCCTACGGAAGCCTGCTCCACGAGCGGCGGCGCGAGCTCCACGCGCGGATCGTCGACGCGCTCGAGCGCTTGTACCCCGAGCGGCTGACCGAGCACGGCGCGCGCCTGGCCCACCACGCCTTCCGGGCCGAGGCGTGGGCCAAGGCCTTGGCCTATCTCAAGCAGCAGAGCGAGACGGCGGCCTCTCGCTCGAGCCTTGACGCCGTCCTCGGCAGGAACGCCAGCGTCGGCAGCGCCGAAAGCGCGGGGGCGCTCTGGTGGAGCGGCGAGCACGCCCGGGCGATCGAGGTCGGCCAGCGAGATCTGGCCGTCGCGGCCAACTTCAGGGACTTCGGAATGAGCATCGTCGCGACGTGCCGCCTCGGCCAGGCCCATCACGCCCTTGGCGACTACGCACGAGCGGCGGACTTCTTCAGGAGCGCCATCGCGTCGCTTCATGGCGATCTCGAGCGGGAACACTTCGGAATGGCGGGGCTGCCCACGGTGTTCGCCCGCGCATGGCTGAGCTGGTGCCTGGCCGAACTGGGCGATTTCACGGAGGGCATCGCCCGAGGCGAGGAGGCCGTCGCAATCGCCGAGGCCGCGGACCACGCCTACAGCCAGGTCCTGGCGACCTGGGGCCTGGGGACCCTCTATGTCGTGCGCGGGAACCCGGAGCGTGCCATCACCGTCCTCGAGCGGGGTCTGGTGGTCGCCCGCATGGCGGACATCTCACTCCTCTTTCCGTTCGTCGCCGCCCCCCTCGGGGCGGCGTATGCCCTCGCCGGGCGGGTCGGTGAGGCCGTGCCGCTTCTCGAACAATCCGTGGGCCGGGCCGTCTCCCTGAACCTCCTGGCGAACCACGCGCTCCGGCTCACCTGGCTTGGGGAGTCCCTCGGGCTCGCGGGCCAGATCGAGCGGGCCGGCGAGCTCGCCGCGCAGGCGCTCGCCCTCGTCGAGCAGCAGGGGGAGCGCGGCAGCGAAGTCTACGCCAGGCGGCTGGCCGGCGAGCTCGCCGCGCGGCGCGAGCCGCCCGATCTCCACGCGGCGTCCGCAGCTTACAGCGACGCGCTCCACCTTGGGACCGAGCTCGGGATGCGGCCGCTCGTGGCGCGGTGTCATCTGGGTCTCGCCACCCTACACCACTGCGGCGGCGCGGCGGCCGAAGCGCGGGCCGAGCTGGACGCAGCCGTCGTGGGCCTCCGTGAGCTGGAAATGACCCACTGGCTCACCCGAGCGGAGACGCTCGGGCTCGGCGTACCGGGCTAACCGCGGGAGCCGTGCGGCTAGTGCGACGGACGGCGATTGCGTGACTGGTGGCTCGGCCAGGATGGCTAGCGGAGGGCGACTGTAGCTCGGCGCGTGAGACAGGCGCGGGTGCGAGTCCGGACCCGCCCCTCCCGGGTGGCCGTGGCCGCGGGCCACGTGCTCCCCCGCCGGTTCTACGAGCGGCCAGCGCCCCGGGTGGCGCGGGCGCTCCTGGGCTGCGTTCTAATCTCCCGGATCGGGGGAAGCCTCACGGGCGGGCGGATCGTCGAGACCGAAGCGTACCTCGGGCCCGAGGATGGCGCGTCACACGCGGCGTTCCGGCCGTCATCCCGATGGCTCTTCTATGGGCGAGGCGGCATCGCGTACGTGTTCCGCGCCTACGGGCTCCATCACTGTCTCAATGCGATCGCGGGACCGCGCGGGACCCCGGGCTGCGTCCTCATTCGCGCGATCGAGCCCCTGTGGGGGCTCCGCGTCATGGCACGCCGCCGGGACCAGGTTGCACCGGGCCGATCGACAAAGGGGCTCGTGGCGCTCGCCAGCGGGCCGGCGCGGCTCACTCAGGCGCTCGGGATCACGCTTCGCGACACCGGGAGCGACCTCCGGCGCGGGACGCTCACGATGCACGCGGCGGCACGACCCGGACGCCCGACCGTGGCGACCGGGGCGAGGGTCGGCATCACGCGATCGCGCGAGCTGCCGCTCAGGTTCTGGATCCGCGACGACCCGTTCGTATCGAGACGGACGCCCTGAGGGTCGTCGGCCGCAGGCGCGGCGCTAAGCCGAGTCCTACTCGCGAGACAGCCTCGTCGTTCCCATCGCCTGACCACCTGAGTCAGACTCGATGATCCCTCTTATCAGACGGCAGGATAGCGGATCCCGTCTGAGACGCCGGATTACGGGGTCCCCACCGGCCGGACTCGACCGCGGTCAGGAAGTCGAGCACCGCTCGGTTGAACGCCTCCGGCTCCTCGAGGTTGATGGTATGTCCAGCCTTGGGGATCACGACCAGTCCCGACGTCCGGATACGTCGCTTCAGGAAGATGCCGGGCTCGAGGCATGGGTCGTCCTCGTCCCCCGTGACGATGAGGGTGGGCACGGTGAGGCGCTCGAGGTCCGCCTCGAGCTCGTAGACCGACGGCCGCGCCAGCTGGACGCCGCGCATCGTGAGGCCGTGGCCGAGGGCCGACTGCGCCGCGAACAGGTCGTGGAACTCCTGCCAGCCCTTCGGGTCCTTGTCCCGGAACTGCACCCGCGTGGGGCCCTGACAGTAGACGTCGGCCAGCGTCGCCATGGGCTCGGTGAGGAACCGCTGCGCTGTGGCCGCGACATCGCGCTTGAACTGGGCACGGTCGGCCGCCACGCTCCCGTACCCGCAGCCCGCCACGACCAGCGACAGCGCCCGCGCCGGGTGGCGGATACCGAAGTGGAGGGTCGCGTAGCCACCCATGGACAGGCCGCAGACATGGGCCTTGTCGATCCCGAGCGCGTCGAGGAGCCCCCGGATGTCCTCGACGGCGTGGTCCTGGGAGTACGCGGCATCCGCGGTCGGGACGTCGGAGGGCGGGTAGCCGCGGGCGTTGAAGACGATTGCCCGGTAGCGGCGGGCGAAGAAGCGCACCTGGAGATGCCAGCTCTGGGCCTCGCCCGCGAACTCGTGAACGAAGACGAGCGGGGCGCCCCGGCCGGCCTCCTCGTAGTGGAGGCGGATGCCGTTGACGGGGACTCGAGGCATGAGGCTCTCCGGTAGCCGCGCGCGGCGTCACCCGAGCGCGACGGGCAAGAATCGCATTCCGCGGAAGACCAGCGAATCGAACCATTCCGGCGCTGCGGAGCGCCGCGTCAGCTCTGAGAGGCTCCCCAAACACGCGTCCACGACCGCGTCAGGCCCCTTCGGGTCGCGCGCGGTCACTGCCTGATCCGCTCGCCGCGCGGATCCCAGAGGGGTTCAGCGGTCACGAGTCCCCCGACCCACTCCCCGAAGAACTCCACCTCCACCGCCGTCCCCGGGATCGCGAGCTCCGCGGGAAGGTACGCGTAGCCGATCGACAGGCCGACCGAATAGCCGAACCCGCCGCTGGTGACGCGGCCCACCACGCGGTCCGCCACGCGCACCGGCTCTCCACCGAGCCCGACCCAGGCCGGGTCGGAGAGGGTCAGGCAAGCGAGCTTCCGGCGCACCCCCTCTGCGCGCTGGCGAGCCAGCGCCTTGCGGCCGAGGAACTCGCCCTTCCCGAGCTTGACCGCGAACCCGAGTCCGGCCTCGTATGGCGTATCGTCGGGGGTGATGTCGGCGCTCCAGTAGCGGTACCCCTTCTCGAGCCGGAGGGAGTCGATGGCGCGGTAGCCAGCCGCGACCAAGCCGTGAGGCTGGCCCGCCTCCCACAGCGTGTCCCACAGCTCGAGTCCGTACTCCATGGGCGCGTAGATCTCCCATCCGAGCTCGCCCACGTACGTCACGCGCACCGCGAGAGCGGGGATGCGCCCGACGGCCAACTCCTGGGCCGTGAGGTACGGAAACGCCGCGTTCGACACGTCGGCCGTGGTCGTGGCCGCGAGGATCTCGCGAGCGTGCGGCCCCCAGAGGCCGATGCAGCAGAACGCTCCGGTGACGTCGAGCAGGGAGACCGAGCCGTCCTCGGGCAGGTGCCGCTGGATCCAGCCGCGGTCGTGGGTGCCGAACGCCGTGCCCGTGACGATCCGGAATCGATTCGGACCGAGGCGCGTCACCGTGAAGTCGCACTCGATCCCGCCACGCTCGTTGAGCATGGACGTGTAGACCACCGAGCCGACCGGCTTGTCGACGTCGTTGCCGCAGAGGCGCTGGAGGAGACCGAGCGCGCCGGGCCCCACCACTTCGAGCTTCGAGAAGGAGGTCTCGTCGAAGAGCCCCGCTCGCTCGCGGGTCAGGAGGTGCTCGGCCTCGATCGCGGGCGACCAGATCCGGCCCGCGAACCCGCGCGGCCGGCGCCCCTCGTCGCCCGCCCCCGCATTCGGCTCGAACCAGTTGGGCCGCTCCCAGCCCGACTTCTCGCCGAACGAGGCCCCGAGCCCGCGAAGGCGCGGGTACGCCGGCGACAGCCGGAGGCGCCGCCCTTCCTCGCGCTCCTGGTTCGGGTAGCGGAGGTCGTAGTACGTCCGGTACACCTCGTGCGTCCGCTCGAGGGTGAGCCGTCGGGACCGGTACTGGACGCCGAACCGGCGGAGGTCCATGTGCCAGACGTCGAGCCCCGGATCGCCCTCGACGATCCAGTCAGCCATGATGCGGCCCATGCCGCCGGCGCCGGCGATGCCGTGGGCGCAGAAACCGCACGCGACGAAGAAGCCACGGACCTCCGGCGACTCGCCGAGGATGAACTCGCCGTCCGGCGTGAAGGCCTCGGGGCCGTTGATCAGCCGGACGATCTCCGCGCTCCCGATCGCCGGCACCCGGTGCACGGCGCCTTCCATCAGGGGCGCGAAACGCTCCCAGTCCGGCGGCAGGAGGCGGTGATTGAAGTCGGCCGGGATTCCGTCGAGCCCCCACGGCGCCGGCTCCCGCTCGTACCCGCCGGCCACCAGCCCCCCGACCTCCTCTCGGAAGTAGACGAGGTGGTCCGGGTCCCGCAGCATGGGAATGGTGGGGTGCACGCCCTCGATCGGCTTCGTGACGAGGTACTGGTGCGCCATCGGAACGAGCGGAATCGTCACGCCCACCATCCGCCCGATCTCCGGCGCGAACATCCCCCCCGCGTTCACCACGACCTCGGTGCGGATGGTCCCCGCGGTCGTGTCGACCTCGCGTACCCGGCCATCCCGGACACCTATGGCGAGAACGCGGGTGCCGGTACGGATCGTCGCCCCGCGCTGCCGCGCGCCCTCGACCAGGGCCATGGCGAGGCCGCTCGGATCGAGGTGCCCGTCCGTCGGCAAGTACACGGCCCCCAGGACGCCGTCGAGCCCCATCACCGGGAAGAGCCGCCGCGCCTCGGCGGGCCCGATCTCCTCCAGCGGCAGCCCGAAGGTCTTGGCCCAGCCGGCCTGACGCCGGTGCTCGAGCGCGCGCTCGGGGGTACACGCGAGTCGGAGGCTGCCGGTCTCCTTCCAGCCCGGATCGCGGGCCGTCTCGGCCGCGAGGCGTCGGTAGCACTCGACGCTCCACATCATCAGACGCGTCAGCGCGACGGAGGAGCGAAGTTGCCCCACCAACCCCGCCGAGTGGAACGTCGATCCGCTCGTCAGCTCGGCCCGCTCGACGAGCACGACGTCGCGCCATCCTTTGGCCGTGAGGTGGTACGCGATGCTCGCGCCGCCCACGCCGCCTCCGACGATGACTGCCCGAGCGTGCTCGGTCACGGCGCCAGATTGTAACAGGGCGGCGGGGCCCTTGACATCGCCTGCGCCGACCTGTGAAGTTGAAGGCATCGAGCGATCTCCGAGCCTTCACGACCGCATACCCCTCGCGCGAGGAGCTTGCAATGGATCACGCTGAGGCCAACCCCCGGAACTCGTCGAAGGTCCCCCGCCGCCACGTCCTGCTCGGCGCGGGCGCCGCGCTCGCTGCCGCCAGCGCCTGGCCGGGCCCCGCGGCCGCCCAGACGCGCAAGGGCGAGATCGTGGCCGGACTCTCCGAGCGAATGCTCACGCTCGACCCGGGGAATCACTACTCGATCTCCGCGACGTCGGTCCTCCGGCACATCTACGACCCGCTGGTCGAGGTGACGAACGACTCGAAGTTCGTCCCCTGTCTCGCCGAGTCGTGGACACCCGTGGACAATACAACTTGGCGGTTCAGCCTGCGGAAGGGCGTCAAGTTCCATGACGGCACGCCCTTCACGGCGGACAGCGTCATCTACTCTCTCAAGCGCGTCCGTGACAACACGAAGCTGATCAAGGCGTTCGTGTACAAGGACATCGAGGACGTCCGCAAAGACGGCGACTTCACCGTCATCGTATCGACCAAGCGGCCCTTCGGCTCGCTGCCCGCCCACCTCACGATGCTGGGGATGCTTCCCCCAGCAGCCGCCGCGAACGAGGACGCCTTCTTCCAGAAGCCAATCGGCACCGGTCCGTTCAAGTTCGGAGGCTGGACTCACGGTGAGCAGATCACCCTCACCGCGAACGCCGATTACTGGAAGCCCGGGATCCCCAAGGTCGAGAAAGTGACGTTCCGGTTCATCCCGGAGCTCTCGACCCGCGTCGCCGGGATCCGGACCGGTGAGCTCCACGTCATCGACCGGGTGTGGCCAGACAACGTGCAGACCCTCCGCTCGACCGCGGGCGTCCGCGTCCTCGACACGCCGGCCATCGAGGCGCAGCGCTGGATCTTCCAGCTCGCCAAGGAGCCGGGGAAAGATCCCCGCGTCCGCAAGGCCATCTCGCTCGCGATCGATCGGAACGTGATCATCAAGGACCTCCTCCTCGGCTACGCGCGTCCGGTCGTGAGCCCCATTCCGCCGGGCCTCATCGGCCACACGAACCTCGGCCAAAAGCCCTACGATCCGGCGAAGGCGAAGCAGCTCCTCAAGGAGGCCGGCTACCAGAACCTCTCCATCGACTTCGTGATGATGAAGGATCTCTATCCGAAGCAGCTGGAGATCGTGCAGGCCGTGGCCGCGATGCTCGGCGACGTCGGGATTACCGTGAACATCAAGAACCTCGAGATCGCCACCGCCCGGGAGGCCCGGAGCGCGGGCAACTACGACATGTTCTTCTCGGGTTGGGCGCACATGCCCCACGACCCCGACTGGTACCTCGGCCAGTGGTTCACCAAGGCGGGGGCCGAGAAGCTGACCCGGTACGACAACCCCCGGATCGAGCAGCTGATCGCCGAGGGCCGCATGCCGGATCCCAAGATCCGCCAGCAGAAGTACGAGGAGATCGAGAAGGCCCTCTGGGAAGACGAGCCGGAGATCTGGCCGTACTACAGCGTCGCGATCTACGCGGTGAGCGAGAAGCTCCAGAACTTCCAGGCGCGCCGCGACTACTACGTCCTGCTCTACGACGTAAGCGTTCGGTAGTCCGAAGCTCGCCGTGCCCGCCGGCCGGCCCGGCTCTCCGCGCGACCTCGGAGGCCGGCCGGCGGCGAGGCTGGCGGAGGGGGCCGCGCGTCACGCGTCGCCCGCCTCCCGACCCTGATGCAGGCCTATCTCCTCCGCCGAATCGCCCAGTCGGGTCTCACCCTGATCGGCATGTCCGTCCTCGTCTTCGTGATCCTCCGGGTGCTTCCGGGGGATCCCGCGAAGATGCTGCTGCCCGAAGGCGCCCCGCAATCCGCCGTCGACGAGCTGAACCGCCAGCTCGGGCTCAAGGAGCCCCTCTACGTCCAGTACGGGATCTTCCTACGGAGCGTCTTCCGCGGGGACTTCGGCCAGTCGTTCCAGTATCGCGCCCCTGCTCTCCTGGTCGTCCGGGAGCGCCTGCCCGCGACGCTGCAGCTCACGCTGTGCGCCATGGTACTGACCGTCGCCTCGGGGGTCACGATCGGGATCGTCGCCGCGGTCCGCCGGGGCACGCGCTACGACTATGCCGGCACCGTCCTCGCCGTCCTCGGCCAGTCCCTGCCCAGCTTCTGGCTCGGCATCATGATGATCCTGCTGTTCGGGGTGACGCTCCGGTGGCTGCCGACCTCGGGATTCCAGAACTGGACGTACCTCATCCTGCCGAGCATCACGCTCGCCGCGTATCCGACCGCGCTCGTCGCCCGGCTGACGCGCTCCAGCATGCTTGAGATCCTGAACCGCGACTACATCCGGACCGGCCGGGCGAAGGGTCTGGCCGAGCGCGCCGTTGTCCTCCGCCACGCCCTCCGTAACGCCACCATCCCCGTGCTGACGGTGATCGGGCTCCAGATCGGGACGCTCTTGGGCGGGGCGGTCATCACGGAATCGGTCTTCGCCTGGCCCGGCATGGGGAAGCTCGTCGTCGACGCGATCTACTTCCGGGACTTCCCGGTCGTCCAGACCGTCCTCATTCTGTCGGCGACGATCTTCGTCCTGATCAACCTGCTGGTCGACGCGCTCTACACGGTCGTCGACCCGCGCATCCGCTACCGCTGAGCAGGGCATGCTCGCCTTCGCCCGTCGGAACCCGCTGGTTCTGGTCGGAGGCATCATCCTGCTCATGGTCGTCCTGGCGAGCGTCTGCGCACCGCTCCTGACCCCCTCGGACCCGGTCCGTCCGAGCTTCGGCCAGCGTCTCAGGGCTCCGTGGGGTCTCGGCGGCACCTCGGCACGGCCCCTCGGCGCCGACAACCTGGGACGCGACATCTACGCCCGCCTCCTCTACGGGGGACGGATCTCGCTCGTGCTGGCCACGAGCGCGGTCGTGCTGGCGACGGGTGTCGGCGTGCTCGTGGGGCTCGTGGCCGGATACCTCGGAGGCCGTCTGGATGACCTGGTCATGCGGCTCGCCGACGTCCAGCTGACGTTTCCGGTGATCATGCTGGCGATCGCGATCGTTGCCGTCGTGGGGACGAGTCCGTTCGCACTGGTCGGCGTCCTGGCCCTGTCCGGATGGGTCCTCCACGCCCGGACCGTTCGCGCCAACGTGCTCACGATCCGTCACCTGGAGTACGTGGATGCCGCCTGGGCCCTCGGCGCGAGCCAGCTCCGCGTCGTCTTCCGCCACGTGCTGCCGAACACGCTGGCGCCGATCCTCGTCATCGCGTCGAGCCAGTTCGCCACGATGGTGCTGCTGGAGTCGGGTCTGTCGTTCCTCGGGATGGGCGTCCAGCCGCCCCAGCCCTCGTGGGGCGGGATGCTCGCCGAGGGCCGTGACTACCTCTCGAACGCCTGGTGGCTCGCCACCGTGCCGGGCGTGGCGATCTCCCTCGTGGTCCTCGGGGCGAACCTGCTCGGCGACGGGCTTCGCGACCTCCTCGACCCGCACCTCCGCGCCTGAACGCCCGCGGGACCTGGCCCGCGGGGGCGACTCGAGGTGACCCCGCTACCGGCCTTCCAGGAACGAGCGGAGCATCCAGGCCATCTTCTCGTGTCGCTCCATGAGTCCCGTCAGGAAGTCGTTGGTCCCGGCGTCTCCGTGTCGGGCCATCACGACGTCGAGGTCCCGACGAAGGGTCTGAATCAGCACCTCGTGGTCCGCCAGGAGGTCCCGCAGCATCTCCCGCGCGGCCAGCTGGCGGCCGGGATGCTCCCTAAGGCGCGCGAGCTTCATGAACTCGGCCAGCGTTGCCACGGCACGTCCGCCAAGGGCGCGGGCCCGCTCCGCCACGTCGTCGATGATCTCGTCGAGCGCCTCGTACTGATCCTCGAAGAACTTGTGCAGATCATTGAACTGCGGCCCCACCACGTTCCAGTGGTAGTTCCGCGTCTTGGTGTAGAGCAGGTATTCATCGGCCAGGAGCTGCGACAGGATCTCCACCACTCCCTGACGCTGCTTCTGGCTCAGTCCGATGCTCACGGCCATGGTCGCCCTCCTTCGAGGAAGCCGGTCACCATGAGTAAAAGTAGCGATCCCGTCGCGGTCAGGCTCAAATTCTTCGACGGGTCTGCCCGGACCACCGATTCCGACCGCGGACGGCCTTCTCGGGCTATCATGGAGTCAGTCCGCCGGCGGCGGAGACCTTCGCGGGACACTTGCACGTGCGCGCCCTCAAGATCCTGGCCGTCGTCCTCCTCGGCGCCGTCGCCCTGCTGGGCGTCGGGCTCTTCGTGCTCACCCGGTACCTCGACTCGGATGCGTTCCGGCGGGCGGCGATCGGTGCCGCCCAGGAGACGCTGGGCGCCCCCGTGGCCGTGGGGGAGCTGCACGTCTCGCTCTTCTCGGGCGCCACCTTCCGGCAGGTCGTCGTCGGCAATCCTCCCGGCGTTCCCGGGGAGCTGTTGCGGGCCGAGGCCCTCGTCGTGCGCCCGCGGCTCCTGCCTCTGCTCCAGCGCCGGCTCGAGATCAGAGAGATCCGTCTCGACGCCCCGGCGGTCACGCTGACCCGGAGCGACCACGGCGAATGGAGCTTCGACCGCCTGGCCCCACGACCAACGCCCTCGCCCTCCTCCGCGGGCTCCGCGGGCAGCGCGGAGGCGCCGGCGCCCGTCCCCGCCCCCATCGCCCTCGACGTCGTCGTTCCCCGCCTGACGCTGAGCCGAGGCTCGCTCGTGGTCGCCCGCGAGCGGAAGGGGCCGATCGTCGGGGCGAGCGGCATCGACGTGGTCACGTCCTTCTCGCGAGTCGGCAGCGTGGTGGCCGGTGAAGGGCAGCTCACGGTCGCTTCGCTCCGCGTCGCGGAACGCGTGGAAGTCCAGGCGCTCACCGCCCCGCTGCGGTTCGGCGGCGGCGACCTCACCCTCGCACCGCTCCGCGGCACGCTCGCGGACGGAGCGCTGGGAGGCCAGATCACGGTCCGCCTGGCCGGCCCAACGCGTTATGCGATCTCCCTCGACCTCCGTGACGCCCGTGCGGAGACACTCTTGGCCGCGCTCGGGGGCCGGAGCCTGAGCGGCCGGCTGCAGGCGCAGGGGAGCTTCACGGGCGCGGCCGAGGGCGTTACCGGGCAGGGACATACCGAGATCCGCGACGGTCAACTTCACGATTTGCCCGCGCTGGGGGCCGTCGCGGCCGCGCTGGACCTCCCGCTCCTGCGCGACCTCCGGTTCGAGGAAGGCGCCATCGACTTCGTGCTCGCGGGTGACGTGCTCCGGACGCCCGTGGTCCGGTTCATCGCTCGCGACGTCAAGATCCTCGGCCGGGGCGAGGTCCTGCTCTCCACCGGCATCCTCGCCCACGAGCTCACCCTCCTGGTCCCGCCCGCCGTCGTCCGCCGTGCCCCTCGCGAGATGCGCAGCGCGTTCACCGAGCGGCCCGATGGCCTCATGGGCGTCGACTTCCGCGTCTGGGGACCGCTCCGCTCTCCGCGCACGGACTTGCAGGACCGCGTCCTCCGCGGCTTCGCGGAATCGCTCCTGCGGAAGGGGCTCCGGCAGTTCCTGCGGTAGCGTCGCTCGCAGGCTTGGATTGTCCGGGCTCGACCCCTCGGCTATAGTGGCTCGGATCATGGCGCGGCCGTCGCCGTTCTACGGATGGTGGGTAACCATCGCGTTCGCCGTCATGGTCTTCCTCTCGAGCGGCGTGCGCTTCTCGGTAGGTCCCTTCCTGAAGCCCATCGTCGCCGATCTCGGAACCGACCGCGCCACCTACTCCCTGGTTGTGTCCCTGAGCCTGTTCCTCTACGGGGTGTTCATGCCGTTCGTGGGCCGGCTGGTCGATCGCTGGGGCGCGCGGCCGGTCGCCGTGCTGGGGATCCTCGTGTTCGCGGCTTCCCTGGGCGGCACCGGTCTCGTGACGCAACTCTGGCAGCTGGCGCTCGTCTACGGCGTCCTGGTCGCCCTGGGTTTGTCGGCGACTGGCCATGTCGTGGGCTCGGCCGTCGTGTCTCGGTGGTTCATCCGACGCCGGGCCACGGCGCTCTCCGTGCTGGGCGCGGCGTCGATGGCCGGCATGAGCCTGCTGGTCCCGGTGGCGATGTGGCTCATCCTGACCGTCGGCTGGCGTGCCGCGTACGGAATCATCGGACTGGCGGCGGCGGTCGTACTCCTCCCCCTTGCCCTGTGGGTCGTCCGGGAGTCGCCGGAGTCGATGGGGCTCGCACCCGACGGCCTGGCCGCCGAGCCGACGACGCGGGACGCCGCCTCGGAGCGCACAGCCGTGAGCGACGCCATCCGGACCACGCCTTTCTGGCAGCTCTGCGGCGGCATGTTCACCTGCGGGTTCTCGATGAGTCTCCTCTCAGCACACGGCGTGCCGATGCTCACCGACCACGGCTACCACGCGATGCTGGCCTCGTCGGCGATCGGCGTCCTCGGCGCCTCGAGCTTTGCGGGCGCCATGATCCTCGGCACGATCGCCGACCGACTCGGCCGCCGACCCGTGCTGGCGTGGCTCTATGGGACACGGACCTTGCTCTTCGCGGCGCTGTTTCTCGTCCACGACAGCCCCCTGGGCCTCCTCGTCATCTCGGCGCTCGGGGGCGCGAGCATGTCCGGCAGCCTCGCCATGACCTCGGCGCTGACGGCCGACATCTTCGGGCGGTTCTCGGTCGGCTCGGTCTTCGGGACGATCTTCGTCGTCCACCAGGGTGGCGCAGCGCTCGGCTCCTGGCTCGGTGGGCTCCTCTTCGAGCTGACCGGCGGCTACGGTGCCGCGTTTGCGGTCGCCTGCGTCCAGCTCCTGATCGCGGCCGTCATCAGCCTCACGATCGACGAGGCGACGCGCTGCGCCCCCCGCCTCCACCCGGCCGCCGCGGAGCCATAGGCCGTCCGGGCGCCATGGGCCTCGAGGTCGTCGTCCCGCGCGTGTCATCCGTGGGGCTGGCGACGCTCCTCGACCGCCTGGCCGCCGCGGGGCTGCCCAGCGCCCTGGCCATGGTCGACAACGTCCTCCAGGGCCCGGGCGCCACCCCTCCCGCCGCCTGGCGCGACGCGCGGCTCCGGACGCCCGCCGGCGTCGTGACGCTCCGCCGGGTTCCGAGCGGCGTCGCCGTGGTGGTGTTCGGCAACGCCGACGAGCCTCTGCGCGCGGCCCAGCGGACGATCGCCGAAACGCTCCTCGCGCTCCATTGACCGCAAGCATGAAGATCACGGACGTCGAGGTCTACGTCGTCGATCCCACCGGAGGGGCCGCGACCTACAACGAGGAGCCGCAGAACGTGTGGACCTTCGTCCGCGTCCTCACCGACGCCGGCGTACACGGCTGGGGCGAATCGAGCAACTTCCCCGCCAACGGGAGCTTCATCATCGCCGACGCCATCCGCCGCCTCCGTCCGTGGATCGTCGGGCAGGACGCGGCCGACATCACGGCGATGTGGCATCGGCTCTTCCGCAAGGCTGCCTACCTCGGGCCGCGCGGGCTGCCGACTGCGGTCGTCAGCGGAATCGACATCGCGCTCTGGGACATCAAGGGCAAGGTCGCCGGGCGCCCCGTGTACGACCTCCTCGGGGGCAAGGTGCGCGCCAGCGTGCCGCTCTATGCGAACGGCTGGTTCGCCGCCCAGGACGGTCACCCCGCCTGCGCGAAGCCGGAGGACTACGCGGCCGCCGCCCGGCGCGTGGTGGCCCGGGGCCACGCGGCCATCAAGCTCGACCCTTTCCACGAGATGGTGCCGTACCACACGGGGTACCTCACGGGGGGGATCACCGCGGTCGGCGAGGAGTTCGGCGTGACGTGCGTCGCCGCGATCCGCGAGGCGATCGGACCGGAAATCGTAGTCCTCATCGATGCGCACGGCCAGTACAACGTGCCGACGGCCGTCCGGCTCGCCCGCCGGCTCGAGCCGTATCGCATCGGCTGGTTCGAGGAGCCCACGCCGCCCGAGAGTCTGGAAGCGCTCCGGGCCGTGCGGGAGCAGGTCTCGGTTCCGATCTGCGTGGGCGAGCGGCTCTACACGCGCTGGGACTTCCTGCCGGTGCTCGCCGGCCGCCTCGCGGACTACCTCATGCCGGACGTCGTCTGGACCGGAGGGATCAGCGAGGTGATCCGGATCGCCGCGCTGGCGGAGACGTACCACGTGCCGGTGACACCCCACAACGCGATGGGCCCCCTCCAGGTCGTCGCCGGCGCCCACGCCATGCTGGCGGTGCCGAACTTCTTCCGGCTCGAGCACAACGTGGCGAACGTGCCCTGGTACGACCGCTGTCTCGACCGCCCGCTCGACCTCCGCGGGGACCAGCTCCACCTCTCACCGCGACCGGGGCTGGGGGTCGAGCTCGACCCGGCGTTCCTTCGGGCCCATCGGGCCCGCGGCTGGTCAGGGTAGCCACGCTCTAGGCGGAGGGCACGCCGCGGATCATCCGCCGGCCGCCGTCACGCCGGCCAGGTCTGGTCGCCGCCGTCGACGCGCAGCACCTGGCCCGAGACATGGCGTCCGGCATCCGTCACCAAGTACGCGACGGCGTGGGCGATGTCCTCGGGCTGTCCGTAGCCCTGGAGCGTGCCCACGTGCTCCACCACCCCGGGTTTGGCCTGGCCCGTCGCGACGAAGCGCGGCGTCATCGTCCCGCCCGGCGCCACGCAGTTGACCGTGACGTTGTAGGGCCGGAGCTGCACGGCGAGGCAGCGCGTGTACTCGTGCACGGCGGCCTTGGCCGTCGCGTACATCACGCCCTCGGCTCGCCCGCTGAGACCGGCCACGCTCCCGACGTTCACGATGCGCCCCGCGCGCCGCTCGATCATCTCGGGCGCGACTTCCCGGCAGACGTAGATGCACGACAGGAGGTTCCGGTCGATCACCGCGCGGAGGTCCTCGATCGCGATGAAGACGCCGTCGTTGTTCGGCGGCCGCCCGCCGCCCGGCCCCGTCGCCCCGGCCGGGCCGATGTCACCGCCCGCGTTGTTCACCAGCACGTCGATCCGGCCGTACTCCGCGCGGACCCGGGCGACCGCGGCCTGCACCGCCTCGGGCCGCGTCAGGTCGGCCGCCACGCCCAGGACCCGCCGCCCGGTGCGCGCCGCCACGTCACGCGCGACCTGATCGAGCGACTCGCCCTCGCCAAAGGCGCGCGCCGAGGTCTGGGTCGTGCCGTGGACGACGAGATCGGCGCCGAGGTGGCCGAGGTGCTCCGCCATCACACGCCCGAGCCCGCGCGAGGACCCCGTCACCCACGCGACCTGTCCCGCCAGGGATGCTACCGTCATGGATCGAATCTCCTCCTAGGGCACGACCAGGCGGCCGTGCTCGACGACCGGGCGCCCGCTGGCACGCACCGTCGCGTCGGTCAGAAAGAACCACTGGTGGTAGCTCGACCGGTAGGGCCCGCCCGACTCCGCGTTATCGCCCACGCTCACCCGGATCACCCCCGACCCGTAGCCGTAATAGGGGATCGCCGGCAGGCCGGGGAGCACAGCCAGCTTCGGATTGACACCCACGTTGAACTCGCCGAACCGGTCCCGGTCGCCCGACTGGCTCCGCCACACCGCCTCGAGCCAGGCGCCGTGGTGCTCGCTCGTGAGCCGCGTGATCCGGTTCCCCGCGAACTCGAGTCGCACGCTCCCCACCCGGCGCCCCGCGAAGGTCTCGGGCGGCGTGACCAGGACGCCCTCGGTCCGCTCGATATCGACCGTCCGGATCGCCCCGGCGGGCAGCTCCACCTCGCGATCCCGGGCGCTGCCGGGCCGGGCGTAGCCGTCGATGAACGCCTTGGAGGCGTCGCCGTTGCCCAGGTGGAAGTGCGCCCCGCGTAGCTCGAACCGAAGCCGCGTCCCCCGCGAGTCCGTCACCTCGATCTCGCTGTCCTGGAGCGCCTCCGACACGCGCCGCTGGTGCGCGGTCAGGGCGGCGTAGTCCATCCACAGCGCCGCGTCGTAGAGCTCCGACAGGCGTCGGAAGAGGCCCGCGTCCATCGACACGTCCATGATCCAGTGGAAGTGGATCGCCCGGCCGGGCCAGGTCTTGATGATCTCCTCGGTCTGCCAGACGTTGTACGCCCAGCTCGTCGGGAGCCAGATGTAGACGTCGGCCAGGGCGAAGAGCGCGGCGACCGCCCGGTCCTCCATCGCCCGCGAGCCGGGGTCGTCCCGACGGCGGAGCTCACTCCGGACCCGCTCGAGTCCCGGCGGGTGGAGCATGTGCACCGCCAGCTCGACGGCTCCGGCTCGGTTGACCTCGACGCGCACGGCCTCGGTGAGCGGGGCGAAGTACGTGGGGTCGGCGTGAATCAGCACGCGCTCGCCCGGCGCCAGCTGCAGCGCGTCGTGGACGATCAGCTGGGCAACGCGCGTCCAGTCGGTCTGGTAGTCGTACGGAATGCCCATGCCGCCTGGTGTCGCTAGGTGATCGTCGGGCGCTCCGCCGGGTACCGCTCGTAGCGGCGGTCGCGGACGACGCGCGCGATGCGCGCCACCGCCTCGTGGAGATCGGCGAACGACGTGTAGAGCGGGGCGATCCCCAGGCGGAGGTTGTCGGGGTAGCGGAAGTCCGGGAGGACCGCCATCTCGTCGATCAGCGCCCGGTCGATGCGTAGCGCCTCCGGGTGCCCCAGCGAGATGTGCGAGCCGCGCCGGGCCGGGTCACGGGGTGAGTTGAGGGTGAACCCGAGCGGCTGGAGCTGCCGCTCCCAGAGGCGGACGAGGTACTCGGTCTGGGCCACGGACTTCGTGCGGACACGGTCCATCCCCGCTTCCAGGAGGAGGTCGACGCCCGGCTCGACCGCGAGAAGCGACAGGACCGGCGGCGTCCCCACCAGGAAACGCAGGATCCCCGGCGCCGGCCTGTAGTCCGGCGCCATGTCGAACTGATCGCGACGCCCGAACCAGCCCCAGACGGGATTGGCGAGCGACTCCTGGAGATCCCGCCGCACGTAGAGGAAGGCGGGGGCCCCGGGCCCCCCGTTCACGTACTTGTAGGTGCACCCGACCGCGAGGTCGACTTCCGCCGCGGCGAGCTCGACCGGCATGGCCCCGATCGAGTGCGACAGGTCCCAGAGTGCAAGCGCGCCCGCCCGATGCGCGAGTGAAGTGACCGCCGCCATGTCGTGGACGAACGCCGACCTGTACGCCGTGTGCGAGAGGGTCACGAGCGCCGTGTCCGCGTCGATCGCACGCGCGAGCGTCTCCTCGGACACGGTGAGTCCGTCCTCGGACTTCGCCACCACGAGACGGTGACCCCGACCGAGCAGCTCGATCACCCCCTGGAGCACGTAGAGGTCTGTCGGGAAATTCATCTCGTCGGTGACCACGGTCCGGCGCCCGGGACGGGCTCGGAGCGCCGCCACCACCAACTTGAACAGGTTGACCGACGTGGAGTCGGACACGACGACGTCGCCCGGAGCGCCTCCGATCAGGGCGGCGAGCTTGGCGCCGATCCGCTGGCTGGCGGTGAACCACCCCTCGCCCCATCCGCGAATGAGCCGTCCGCCCCACTCGCGCTCGGTCGCCTCGCGGAGCCGCGGGGCGGCTTGGCGGGGCAGCCGCCCGAGCGAGTTGCCGTCGAGGTAGATGAGGCGTGGGTCCTTGACGACGAACTCGCGTCGGAAGCGTGCGAGCGGATCGGCCCCGTCCAGGCGGCGAGCTTCCTCGAGACCACCCGCGTCGGCGGATGCCGGCGCCGGGCGCGCCGCCCGGGCCGTCGCTGGCACCTCCGCGGGAGCGCGGTGTCGTGGGCCGCGGACGCCGTGCCCCCGGCGCGCCGACAGCCGGCGAGTCGGCCCGCGACCGGACGTGTCCCGTGATGCCGGCCGGCGCCGGCGTGGCCGACGTCCCTCAGGTCCCGCCATCGATCGTCCGCATCTCCGCGCGCGTCAGGGTGAAGTCGAGGGCCCCCGCGTTCTCCCGCACGTGGGCCGGGTCGGTGGCCTTGGGAATCGCGAAGAGCGCCGGCCGCCGCGTGAGGAAATTCAGCGCCACCTGGCGCGGCGTCCGCGCGTGACGCCGCGCGATGTCGGCAACCACCCCCCGCATGTAGCCTCCGCGGGCCAGCGGCGTGTAGCCGACCACCGCCACCCGGTTTCGCTCGCAATGCGGTAGCACGTCCGCCTCGATGGCCCGGTCCCGCAGATGGTAGAGCACCTGGTTGGAGGCGAGCGGGAGGTCCCCGAGGGCAGCCTGCGCCCGGCGCAGCTGACTCACCTCGAAGTTGCTGACGCCGACGAGACGCGTGAGCCCGCGCTTGGCGAGCTCGGCCATCGCCCGCATGGTCTCCTCGACGGGATGGCGCTCCGACCACCAGTGGAGGAGGTAGAGATCCAGGTGGTCGGTCCGGAGGCGCCGGAGCGAGGCCTCGCACGCCCGGATCGTCCCCGCGTGCGAGGCGTTGGACGGCAGCACCTTGCTCGCGAGGAAGACGCGGTCCCGCTGCCCGGCGATGGCCTCGCCGACGACGCGCTCCGCTCCGCCGTCCCCGTACATCTCGGCGGTGTCGATGTGGGTCATTCCCAGCTCGATGCCGAGGCATAGGGCGGCGGCCTCGTCCCGGCGCCGCTCGGGCTTCTCGCCCATGCGCCACGTCCCCTGCCCGATCACGGCCACGGGAACGCCGGTCGGACCGAACGGGCGCATGATCACCGGCGTCCCTCGGCTCCGCTGCGGGCCGCGGGTACCGGCGCCCGGAGGCCCACGGGGTCCGGCCCAACCCGGACGATCACTTTCCCGAAGTTCTTCCCCTGAAGCAGGCCGATCAGCGCCCCCGGAGCTCGCTCGAGGCCGTCTACCATGTCCTCCCGGTACTTGAGCTTCCCTTGCCCGACCCATTCGGTCAGCTGCGCCAGACCTTCCTTGTACCGGGCGGCGAAGTCGAACACGATGAAGCCCTGGATGCGCACACGGTTCGTGAGGACGAAGCGCTCGTTGCGCGGAGCGAGCTCGGGCTCGGTCAAGTTGTACTGCGACATGAGGCCGCAGACCGCGAAGCGCGCGAAGAGGTTGACGTGGCGTGACACTGTCTCCGTGATCCGGCCGCCCACGTTGTCGAAGTACACGTCCACCCCGCTCGGGCAGGCGGCCTGGAGCGCCGCATTGAGGTCGGGCACCGTCCGGTAGTTGATCCCCGCGTCGTAGCCGAGCTCCCTCGTGATGTAGTCGGCCTTGGCATCAGAGCCGGCCAGCCCTACCGCCCGGCAGCCCTTCAGCTTCGCGATCTGGCCCACGAGGCCGCCGACCGCTCCCGACGCCGCCGACACGACCACGGTCTCCCCCGACTTGGGCTGCCCGACCTCGAGCAGCCCGAAGTACGCCGTGAGCCCGGGCATCCCGAGGACCCCCAGGGCCGTGGAGATCGGCGCGATCGTCGGGTCGATCTTCCGGACGCCCTTCCCCGCCGACAGGGCGTACTCCTGCCAGCCAAACCGGCCCTCGACAACGTCGCCGACGGAGAAGCCCGGGTGATTCGAGCGGAGGACCTCGCCGACGACGCCCCCTTCCATGACGTCGCCGAGTACCACCGCAGGGACGTAGGACCGCGCGTCACTCATGCGCCCGCGCATATAGGGATCGAGGGAGAGGTAGATCACGCGAACGAGGAACTCCCTCTCGCCTGGCTCCGGGACGGGGGACGTGACCAGCCGGAAGTCACTCTCCCTCGGGTAGCCCGCCGGCCGAGCGGCCAGCCGGACCTGCCGATGCGTCGACGGGATCACGGTGGCGAGCCTAGCCACGCCCTGGGCAGGCGTCAAGGCGGGAGCGGTCGGACGCTAGAATCCTCGCGCGGGGGTTCAGCCGCCGCGCGTGTGCATCTCGAGGTGCGGATCCTGCCGCAGCCCCTCGATCTGGACGAGGACCCCCCGATGCCCGATGGCCTCGAGGTCCTTCCGCTCCTCCGCGCCGCGGTCCCGGCGCCGCGTCCAGCCGCCCGCGATGAGAGCTCTGAGCTCGTCCCGCGACGCACCAGCCCGGAGGGGCGTCCGAAGATCCACCCCCCTCTGCGCATAGAGGCAGAGGTACCAGGTTCCATCCGCCGTGAGTCGGCTCCGGTCGCACGTCTGGCAGAAGGGCGTCGTGGTCGAGGCGATGATGCCGAACGTGGCGCCGTCGCGCAGCCGGAACCGCTCCGCCGGCGCGGAGGTCTCCTCGCGGATCGGCTCGATCGGCCCGTACCGCGCGGCCAGGCGCTCGAGGATCTCCGCCCGGGAGACAACCTGACTCCGCGACCAGCGGGTTGCGCCCCCCACGTCCATGTACTCGATGAATCGCACCTCGGCGTCGACGCCGCGGGCGAACTCGACGAGCTCGACCAGCTCGTCCTCGTTGACCTCCCGGATGACCACCGTGTCGATCTTCAGGCCGGGGAACCCAGCCACGCGGACGGCTTCGATCCCGCGCAGCACGGCAGCATGGTCGTCCCGCCGCGTGAGCGCGCGGAAGCGCTCGGGCCGGAGGGTGTCGAGACTCACCGTGACGCGGTGGAGACCGGCCGCCCGCAGCGCCGACGCCTGGCCGCCGAGGAGGACGCCGTTGCTCGTCATGGCGAGGTCGCGGACGGCCGTGACATCCGCCAGCATGCGAACGAGGTCGGGCAGGTCCCGGCGGAGCAGCGGCTCCCCGCCCGTGAGCCGCACCTTGTCGACCCCGAGCTGGGTGAAGACCTCGACGAGCTGCTGGATCTCCTCGAACGTCAGGAGGTCCGCCCGACGGAGCCAGGCGTACTCCTCCTCTGGCATGCAGTACTGGCAGCGGAGGTTGCACCGGTCCGTCACCGACACCCGGAGGTTCCGGAGCGGGCGGCCGAGAGTGTCCCGGAGGCCACGGTCGAACGACGACGTCATAGGTCCCCCATTATGCCGCATCTCCGACCGGTGGCCCCCTAGCCGCGGGTCCGGCGGCGTTGCGGGAGCCGCGCCACGGTTGCTAGGCTACGCGACGGGAGGTGCTCCATGTCCACGTCGACGGTCCTCTGCGAGCGCCACGGGCGGATCGGTCCGCCCGAACTGGCCGAGCGGCTCACTGCCATTGGCCAGTGGTGCGCCCCTCGGTGGCCCGTGACACGGAGGAGCCCGACTCCGTGGAAAGCCTCCTGACCGCGGCGCTCCTCGTGGCGGTGTTCAGCGCCTCTGCGTCCGCCGAGGAACCATCCCGGACCGTCCGGTTCGTCACCCTGAACGTTCTGCATGGCGGACCTCTCTCGGGATGGAGCGGGAACGACCAGCACCTGGATGCCCGGCTCGATCTCGTGAGCGAGGCCCTCCTCGTCCTGCGCCCGGACGTCGTCGCGCTCCAGGAGGCGTCATGGAGCCACCGCCGCGGAGAGGTGGCGTCCCGGCTCGCCGGGCGGCTCGGGCTGAATCACGTTTACGCGCCTGCCTCGACGCAACTCTTCGACACCGTGTGGATCAACCGGGTGGCGGCCGCCCTCATGGACTTCTCGGAGGGGCCGGCGATCCTGAGCCGCTTCCCGATCGCCCGGTGGGAGGCGCACCGGCTCCCCCGGTGCGGCCGGCGATTCGAGCCCCGGGTGCTGCTCTTCACCGAGCTCGACACGCCCCAGGGGCGGCTCCCTGTCTTCTCGACCCACACGGCCGGAGACCCGTGTCACACGCGGGCCGTCGCGAGGCTGGTCCGTGAGCGCAGAGCCGATCTGCCGGGCGTGCTGATGGGCGACCTCAACGCGGTGGAGTCCTCAGCAGCGATCGCGGCCTTGACCGCGGAGGCCGGCTTCGTGGATGCGTTCCGCGCGGCGCACCCGGAAGCCCCGGGGTTCACGGTCTGGCAGCCCGTCACCGCGCCCGACCGACGGGCCCTCCGGCGGGTGGACTACGTCCTCGTCGCGCCGGGCCGCATCTTCCCCGGGGCCGTGATGGCCAGCCGCGTCGTGGTCGACGCCCCCGGCCACCTGCCCGACGGCAGCGTGCTCTGGCCGTCCGACCACTACGGCGTGCTGGCGGACCTGGTCGTCTTTCCACCCACGTCGGCCCGTGCGGCAGGCGAGGATGACCCCGGCCAGGATCCGGACGGCGCCGGCCTGAACTGACCCGGTCGGCGCGAGGGCCTTCACGGGACGCACCCGGGGCGTGGACCGGGGGCCCGCGAGGACGCCCGGGGCGACGGTCCGGACCCGCTCCAGGGCGAAGTACGGCTGGAGCGATCGTCTAATCGGCAGCTCCGTCCGGGGAGGGTGCGCCTCGATCGCGGTTGACACGGGGACCGCGCCATCCCATCGTAGTGAGCCGGGAGGACCCGAGCATGACGCGCACGCGCTCCGCCGCCATCGCCATCCTCGCCGGGCTTGCCCTCGTGGTCACCGTCGCGCGCGGCATCGACGCGCAGGCCCCGAAGCGGGGCGGCGTGCTCACGCTTGCGCGTCAGGGCGAGGCGACGAACCTCGACCCCCACAAGGTGCCGGCGTTCACGAGCCACCGCGTCTTCGAGCTCGTGTACAGCACCCTCACGCGGCTCGGGCCCGACCTCTTGGTCCAGCCCGACCTGGCCGAGAGCTGGACCATCTCGCCCGACGGCACGCAGATCTCCTTCCGCCTGCGGGCAGCCAAGTTCCACAACGGCGACCCGGTCACGAGCGCGGACGTGAAGTTCACGCTCGAGCGGATCGTCAACGCGGACACGAAGGCCGTCGCCCGGGCGTGGTTCGGCGACATCGACCGGATCGAGGCGCCGGATCCCCGGACGGTGGTGCTCCATCTCAAGCAGCCGAACGTCGCCCTGCTCGTCTACCTGGCTCACCCGAACGCGAGCATCGTCTCGGCCAAGGTCGCGCAGGGCGCCGGCGGGGACCTCTCGAAGAAGGAACACGCGATCGGATCGGGCCCGTTCCGGCTGGCCGAGTGGGCCCCCGACAACTTCATGCGCTTCGAAGCCTTCCGGGAGTTCTACATCCAGGGGCAGCCGTACCTCGACGGCGTACGGATCAACATCGTGCCGGACGAAGCGGGGCTGGTCGCCGCTCTCCGCACGAAGGCCGCGGACATGGCGCTGATCGCCGACGCGCGTGTCGCCCAGACGCTCGGCCGGGAGGCGGGCGTGGCCGTCAGCGCCAAGCCGAGCCTGAACTACCATCTCCTGTTCCTCAACACGAAACGAAAGCCCCTCGACCACCCCAAGGTCCGTCAGGCGATCGCGTACGCGATCGACCGGAAGCAGATCATCGACACCGTCGCTCTCGGCAGCGGCGAGCCGACCGGTCCTCTGCCGCCCTCGCTCGGGCAGTACGCGGTGCCGGTGGGCGAGTACGAGCTGTATCGACGAGACGTGGGGAAGGCACGCCAGCTACTCCAGGAGGCCGGTGTCGGACCGGTGAGCCTCACCATCCTGACCCAGACGACGGAGCCCGTGTATGCGAAGGACATCGCCCAGATCGTCCAGCAGCAGCTCGGGGACGCCGGCATTCGGGTGAACATCGAGCTCCTCGAGTTCGGCCAGTGGGTCCAGCGCTGGCTCAAGGCCGACTTCGACATGGCCCCCGGGCTCAACTCGGGGCAGCCCGACCCCGATTTCTACCTCTTCCGGTACTTCACGAACGACGGGAACCTAAACTTCGTCCATTCTTACCAAAACGCCACATCAAGCGACGCCATCAAGCGAGCGCGAACCGTGGCCGACCCGGCCCGTCGCCGGGAGCTCTACGCGACGGCGCAGAAGGAGCTCGTGGCGGGGGTCCCGTTCGTCTGGCTCTACGTCGGCCGCGACTACGTCGGGCTCCAGCAGAGCACGAAGGGCTTCGTCCACCTGCCGACCGGCTCGGTTGTCTACCTGCGCCAGACGTGGCTGGATAAGTAGGGCCCCGCGCCCGGCCGGCGGGGCCGGGCCGGCTCGGCCTCGCCGTGACGCGCTATCTCCTGCGTCGGCTCCTCGCGCTCGGGCCGACGCTCGTCGGCGTCTCCGTGCTGTCCTTCCTCTTCTTGCGCCTCGTCCCCGGTGACGCCATCGCGGTCCGCCTCGGCACGAGCACCGTCCTGACGCCGCAGCAGCTCGCCGAGCTGCGAGCCTACCTCGGCCTCGACCGCCCGCTCCCCCTCCAGTACCTCGGCTGGCTCGGCGGCTTGCTTCGCGGCGACGCGGGCTATTCCTTGCGCACGGGCCAGCCCGTCGTCGGCGAGATCGCAAGCCGGCTCCCGGTGACCATGGAGCTGGCCCTGGCCGCGGCTCTCGTCGCCCTCCTCATCGGTCTCCCCCTGGGGATCCTGTCGGCGCTCCGGCCGAACTCGTGGCTGGACCTCGCGGCCCGGAGCCTCGGGCTCCTCGGGCTCTCGCTCCCGAACTTCTGGCTGGGCACGCTCTTCGTCCTTCTCCTCGCGCGTTACCTGCGGTGGATGCCGAACACCGGCGGGTACGTGGGCTTCACGGAGGACCCGTGGGCGAACCTCCGGTTTCTCCTCTTCCCCGCGGTGACGCTCGGCGTGGCGATGGCGGCCGTCGTCATGCGGACGACGCGCTCGGCGATGCTCGACGTCCTCGGCACGGATTACGTCCGGACGGCTCACGCGAAGGGGCTCGCCGGCCCGGCGGTGGTCGGCCGCCACGCGCTGCGGAACAGCCTCATCGTCGTCGTCACGATCCTCGGGGTCCAGGTGGGCTACCTCCTGAGCGGCGCCGTGGTGGTCGAGGAGATCTTCTCGGTCCCGGGACTCGGGCGGATGCTGCTGACGGCCATCAACCAGCGCGACTACGCCCTGGTCCAGGGGGCGGTGCTGGTCGTGGCGGTCCTCTTCGTGGCGACCAACACCCTCGTCGACCTCCTTTATGGCTGGCTCGATCCCCGGATCCGACTGGGCTGAGGCGGTCGCCGGCGGAACCGCGCCGAGCGCCTGGGCGCCGCTCGGCGCCGGAGCCCCCTTCCGCGTCGCCATCGCGCTCGTCCGGAACCGCGCGGCCCTCGCGGGGCTCCTGATCGTCGCCGTGTTCGTGCTTGTCGGCGCCGCGGCGGACCGGCTCCCGCTGCCGAGCCCGCTCCGGATGGTCCCCCAGGACCGGATGGCAGGGCCGAGTTGGACTCTCCCCCTCGGCGCGGACACCTTCGGCCGGGACCTCCTCGCCCGGCTGGTCCACGGCGCGCGCCTGTCGCTCGAGGTCGCCTTCGCCTCGGTCCTGACCGCACTCGTCGCGGGATCGACCCTCGGCCTCCTGGCGGGCTACGCCGGTGGCCGGGTCGACCAGATCCTGATGCGGACGATGGACGTCTTCTTCTCGTTCCCGGCCGTCCTGCTCGCCCTCGGGATCGTCGCGGCGTTGGGGCCACATCCGGCCAACGTGGTCCTCGCGATCGCCGTCGTGTACACGCCGATCTTCGCCCGCGTCGTCCGGGGTCCGGTGCTCTCCCTCAAGGAGCGCGAGTTCATCGAGGCGAGCCGGGCGCTCGGCGCTCCGGCCGGACGGATCGTCGGCCGGCACATCCTCCCGAATCTCGCCTCGGTGCTCGTCGTCCAGACCAGCATCGCGCTGTCGTGGGCGATCCTCACCGAGGCGTCCCTCTCCTTCCTGGGCCTCTCCGCCCAGCCCCCGATGCCCTCGTGGGGCGCGATGCTGAACGAGGGCCGCCAGAACCTCGAGCTCGCACCCCACCTCGCCGTGTTCCCGGGCCTGGCCATCATGCTGGCGGTCCTCGGATTCAACCTCCTCGGCGACGGCCTCCGCGACGCGCTCGACCCCCGGCAACGGCCGTGAGCCGACGCCCTGCTCCTACGGGCCGCCGGACCGCGGCCGGGCGTCCACCCGCGCGCCGACCACGGCACCCTACCGCTGCGCTGCTGATCCGGCCCGCGACGCTCGGCGATGTGCCGGTCCTGGCGGCTCTGATGGCCGAGTCGCCGCTCCTCGGTCGCTACGGCACGACCATCGGTGGAGCGCTCGACGCGCTCACCAGGGGCCGCGCGTCGGGAGACGGGCTGATCGTCGCCGCGGCGCCGAACGGCCGGCTGATCGGAATGGCCTGGATCGTGCCGAGCCGGATTCTCACGGGAGCGGCCTACCTCCGCCTTCTTCTGGTCCGAGCGGAGCGCCGGCGCGCCGGCGTGGGGGCGGCGCTGTTGGCCGCCGCGGAAGCGGCCGCCCGGGTGGTCGCGAACCACCTGGTCCTCCTCGCCACGACGGACAACACCGGCGCCCGGCGCTTCTACGAGCGTCAGGGGTACCGCCACGTCGGTGACCTCCCCGGGCTCGCACGCGCCGAGCTGGACGAGGCCCTCTACTGGAAGAGCCTCCGGCCCCACAGGGCGCGCCTGCCGGTCTGACCCACCAGCACCAGGACGCGACAGACTGCTGAGCCATGCGGAGGACCATGCGGGCGGTGGTCACGACGGGGCATGGCGGGCTCGACCGGCTCGTCTACCGGGAGGACGTGCCCGTCCCGGCGCCCGCTCCGGGCGAGGTGCTGATCGCCGTCGGCGCGTGCAGCGTCAACAACACCGACATCAACACCCGAACGGGATGGTATGCGACGAGCGTCCGGGGCGGCACCGAGGTCGACGCGGCACAGGCCGACGCAGCGCCATGGACTCACGTCTCACTCGCCTTCCCGCGCATCCAGGGCGCCGACATCGCCGGGCGCATCGCAGGCGTGGGCGCAGGTGTGTCGGCGTCACGAATCGGCGAGCGGGTGCTGGTCGACCCCTGGATCTGTGACCCCGGGAATCGCCTGAAGAACCCCGTCTACGTCGGCAGCGAGCGCGATGGCGGCTACGCGGAGTATGCGGTGGTTCCTGCGGCGAACGCCCATCGCATCGCCACGTCCCTGTCCGATGTCGAGCTGTCGACCTTCCCGTGCGCCTACACCACGGCCGAGAACATGCTTCGGCGGGCCGCGCTCGCCGAGGAGGAGACGCTCCTCGTGACCGGGGCTTCGGGCGGTGTCGGCACCGGACTCGTGCAGATCGGCCGGGCACGCGGCGCCCGCGTCATCGCCCTCACCTCGCGCGCCAAGGCCGGCGAGGTGCTGGCCCTCGGCGCGCACCTGGCCATCGCCCGGGAAGAGCCTGACGTCGCCGGAGCCATCGACGCCTCGACGGGAGGCGCGGGCGTGGACGTGTGGGCGGACGTCGTCGGCGGCAGCGGATTCCCGCCGCTGTTCGGCACGATTCGCGCGGGCGGTCGCTACGTCGCCTCGGGCGCCATCGCCGGCCCCGTCGTGGAGGTCGACCTCCGCGTCCTCTATCTCCGGGACCTCACAATGCACGGCGCGACCGTGCCGGCGGCGGACGTCTTCCCCGCTCTTCTCCGCCGAATCGAGTCGGGCGGACTGAAAGCCGTCGTCGCGCACACCTATCCGCTGTCGCGCGTGCGCGAGGCGCAGGCCGATTTCGCCGCCAAGGGCCACGTCGGCAAGATCGTGCTCGTACCTGATTGACTCCCGATGAGGGCAGACGGAGAATCCGAACACCTCGGATGATCACGACTGGACGGGTGCGCGGCGGCTTCAACCAGTACGGGTTCACGGTCGGCATCCTGATGCTCGACACGCGGTTCCCGCGCGTCCCGGGCGACATGGGCCACGCCGCGACGTTTCCGTTCCCCGTACGCTACCATCGCGTGCCTGGAGCCGTGCCCGACCTAGTCGTGCGACGGGGTGCGGCCGGGCTCCTGCCGGCCTTCGTCGACGGCGCGCGACAGCTCGAGCGTGAGGGCGTGGGTGCCATCAGCACCAACTGCGGCTTCCTCGTGAAGTACCAGGTGGAGCTGGCGGCAGCGGTGCGGGTGCCCGTGCTGACGTCGAGCTTGCTGCTCGTGCCCCTCGTCCACCGGATGCTGCCGCCCGGGCGGCGCATCGGGATCCTGACCGTGAACGCGACCGCCCTCGGCGAGGAGCACCTGCGCGGCGCCGGTATCGGCCCCGACATCCCCCTCGCCGTGGCCGGCCTGGAAGGCGAGAAGGAATTTACCCGCGTGCTGCTGGGCGACGAGGCCGAGCTGGACGTGGACCAGGCCCGCGAGGAGCACGTGCGAGTAGCACACCGGCTCGTGGCGGACCATCCAGACGTCGGTGCCCTCATCCTCGAGTGCACCAACATGCCACCCTACGCGCCGGACATCCAACGCGCGACGGGCCTCCCCGTGTTCGACGTCGTCTCGCTGGTGACCCTCGTACACCAGGGATTGTTGGCGGCTCTGCCGCCGCGCCCGGCCTGACCCGACGGTGGCTCCCGTCACCGTACGGTGAGGTGTTCCCGGGCCCGCATCAGGCGCGCCACGCCCGACCGCAGCCCGGCAAGCGCCTGAGGGACGGACCGGGCCGTGCTCGAGCCGCTCTCGGACGGGCGCTACCGACTCCTCTGGCTGACGGGGCTGTGCGCCAGCACCGCCCGCTGGATGGACGTGGTCGTCCTCGGCTGGCTCGCGCTCGCCCTGACTGACTCGCCGCTGATGGTGGGCGTGGCCGCGTTCTGCCGCGCCGTGCCGATGATGGCGCTGGGCCCCTTCGCGGGCGTCCTCGCGGATCGGCTCCCCAGAGTGCACGTGATGAGCGCGGTCCAGGTCCTGAACGTCGCCGCGGCATCAGTCCTCGCCCTCCTCTTCGTTACGGGCCGCGCCGGATTCGGGATCCTGGTCGCGATCGAGGTCGTTCTGGGGATCGCCTGGGTGCTCGACTTTCCGGCACGCCGCACCGTGCTGTTCATCGTGGCCGGCCGCGAGCGCCTGACGGCCGCGATCTCGCTGGAGACCGTGTCGATGCAAGCCGCCAAGATGGTCGGTCCCCTCCTGGGAGGGCTGTTCCTCGCCCAAGCGGGGCCCGCCGCCTGCTATCTCGCCTTCGCCGGCCTCTCGCTCGGCGCCCTCATCGCGACCCGACGCCTCACCCGGCGAGTCACGCTGCCCGGCGTGCCCGGCGTAGAGCCCGTGCTGGACAGTCTCCTGGCAGGGCTCCACGAGGCGCGCCGGCACCCGGCCATCCTGGGCGTGCTCGCGGTCACCGTCCTCATGAATACGCTCGTCTTTCCCTACCAGCAGATGCTGCCGGTCTTCGCCCGCGACGTCCTCCACGTGGGACCGGTCCCCCTGGGCCTCCTCGTCACCGCCCAAGGGCTTGGCGCCCTCATCTCCTCGGCGGTGATCGGGATGCGGGGCGGCCCGGAGGGCCAGGGGCGGGGGCGGCTCTTCGCCGGCAGCTCGCTCGCGGGCGCGCTCCTGCTACTCGCCTTCGCGTCGTCCCCGTGGTATGCCCTCTCCCTCGCGCTCCAGCTCGCCATCGGAGCCACCGATTCGGGATTCGGAACGATGCAGAGCGCGATCGTTCTCCTCGCGGCCCCCGAGCGAGCCCACGGGCGGATCATGGGAATCCTCTCCGCCTGCATTGGCACGCAGCCCCTCGGCAGCCTGTGGATCGGGTTCCTCGCGAGCCGCGTGGGCGCCCCCCTCGCCACGGGCCTCAACGCGGCCCTCGCGGTCGCCCTCATGATTCCCGTCGCCGTGCGCCTGCTCGGGGCCGGCCCGATGGACCGGCGTCGGCCGTCCTGAACGCATCGCGAATGAAGGGCCGATACTTATCCCTCGCGGGACCATCGACTAGGCTCTGGCCGTGACGACGCGGCTCATCAGTCCGGCCGTGCCGGAGCGCTCGCGCACGTCTCGCGGGCGCGGGGTGCCGCGCCCGGTCGGCGACCTCCATGCCATGATGGAACAATGACACCCACGACAAGGCGGTCTGACTCTTGCCCGACGGGCGCGAGCCAGTCATCGGGTCCGCGGGGCATTCTTGCTCCACGAGCGTTCGGGACACCAGCGAATCGGACGAGGCCGCGAGGGCATGCGGATCCCAGGCGGCGGGTCCGGCGGTTGGGAGTGCAAACCAGCCTCAACGGCCCGCCGTCGTGTTTCGATGCCAGGAGGTGACCATGGGCTGTCTTCGTTGGATTTCCGCTTACGGGCGCGCGCGGAGTACGGCGGGCCCCCTCGTGCTTTTGCTGACCTGTTCGCTCGCGGCGTGCAGCGCCATCGGGGCCAGCAGGGCGGCCGCTCAGCACTCGGGGACCGACTGCACCGAGCCGATCCCGGATATCTTCAACCGAGTGTCGCCCGCCGTGGTATCCGTCGCCGCCACGTCCATCAACCCGTACCGGATCTCGGACCGCGTCCGTCACGTGGGGGGTTCGGGCTTCCTCTTCCACGCTGCGGGCCTGATCCTCACCAACGCGCATGTCGTGATGGACCGTCAGTCGATCCGGGTGACGCTCGATGACGGCACCACCACTGCCGCGCAGGTCGTCGGGGCCGATCCGATCTTCGACGTCGCGGTGCTGCGCATTCCGGAGCCCTCGGATGGGACACTGCCGACGATCGCCTTGGCGGACTCGGAGCGAGTGCGCGTCGGCGAGGAGGTCGTCGCCATCGGGAACCCGCTTGGACTCGACCAGACACTGACCCGCGGAGTCGTGTCCGCGATCAACCGGATCCTCCCCGAGACACCACTCTCCCTCTTGCAGCCGTTGATCCAGACGGACACTCCCATCAACCCCGGCAACTCCGGGGGCCCGCTGCTGAACCGCTGCGGCGAAGTCATCGGTATCACGACCGCCATGATCCCGGACGCCCAGAACCTCGGCTTCGCGGTCCCGATCAACCTCGCGAAGTCAATTCTTCCTGCGCTCCTGGAGCAAGGGCGGGTCGTCCGTCCGTGGATTGGCTTTCACGGCCAGCTCGTGGATACGGAGTTGCTGGATCTCCTGCGGCTCCCCCTGGTGGAGGGCCTGCTTGTCGAGGCCATCGAGCCCGGGAGCCCGGCCGCACGCAACGGGATTCGGGGCGGCCGGCTCGAGATCGCGATCGCCGGGCGCGAGTTCCTCTTCGGCGGCGATATCATCACCGCCATCAACGGCACGCGGCTGACCTCCGCGGAACGACTCCTTGAGGCCATGCGCGCTCTGAAAGTGGGAGACACCCTGCATCTCAGCGTGTTCCGCGAGGGGGAGTACAGCGACGTGGAGTACATGCTGCCGGAGCGGCCGCTCCTCCCGGGAGACATACCAGGGCAGTCGTCCCTGGCACCCGCCGCCGGCGGACATCGACGGGCGCCCGCGCGCACGACGCCGGCACCGGGTCCCCGGCGCCTGCCGGCCCCGTGACCGACTCCGCGACAAGTCGCGCTGCGGGCCATCGGCCGATCCCGCCGATGAGCCACGACCGCGATGTCCGGGACGGAGCGCGGCAGCCCCCCTCCTTCTCTCCGCGTCCGGCTCGGTTGTTCCGGGGGCTCGACGCAATCCAGACTGGCCGCGAGTGACACTCGTTGGGGCCGCTGCGGCATGCCCGGACCGGTCACGCTGGGCGTGGCTCTCGGAGCCCTCCGGGACGTTGGCCCTGCTCCTCGCCTGGGGCGGCTTCCACGCTCTGCTCCGGCTCGCGTTGTCCTCGGCCCTCACGGCGGACGACGCACGCGAAGCCGTGCTCGCCCAGAGTCTCCAGTGGGGTTACCAGGCGCGCCAGCCGCCGTTCTACAACTGGCTCGTGTGGGGCGGCTTCCGTCTCATCGGCCCCGGAATTCTCGCGCTCACGCTCGTGAAGTACGTGACGCTCGGCCTCGCCTTCTGGCTCGTGTACCTGACGGCGCGGCGGATCCTGACCGATCCGCGGCTCGCCACCCTCGGCGCCTTCTCGCTCCTCCTGATCGTCCCGATCAGCTGGACCATCCACGAGGCGCTGACCCACAGCGTCAGCGTCCTCGCCGCCTGCGCCGGAACGGCCTACGCCTTGGTCCGCCTCGGGGACGCGCCGCGCCGGTGCGCGTACGCGGGGCTCGGTCTCGTCATCGGGCTCGGGCTCCTCTCGAAGTTCACATACGTCCTCTTTCTCGCCGCGATCGTCCTCGCTGCCCTCACCGTGGACCGCTATCGCCGGCGCCTGTTCCGCCCCGCGGTCCTGATCGCTGCGCTCGTCGCGACGCTCCTGGTCCTCCCGTTCGCCCTCTGGCTGATCAGGGCGGGCCACGACCTCGGCCGCCTCTACGCGCGCGAGGTCCGGATCGAGGACGGGGACGCGTGGGCCTGGCAGGCGGGCATGGGCCTCGGGTACGTCGCCCGGATCGCCGCCTTCTACCTGGCGCCGGTCGGGCTCGCGCTGGCTGCATGCTTCCCCGCGATCTACCGGCGCCTGCCGCCGGGGGCGGGCGGTCACCCGGGTGGCCGACTCCTCGGATGGCTCCTCGCCTGGATGCTCGTCCTCCTCACGGTGGCCACGCTGATCGGGGGCCTTTCCTTCCTCAAGGCACGCTGGCTCATGCCGGCGTTCTTCCTGGCCCCGCTGTACGGACTGTGGCGTCTCGAGCGCCACGGCGCGCCCGAGACGCGCCTGCGCGCGTTCGCGCTCCTGCTGATCCTCGCCGAGGTCGTCGTCGTCGGAGGGCTGACCGTCCGCGTGATGGGGGCGAGCCTGTTCCGCCAGCCGTATCGGATGAACGAGCCGTACGATGCGGTCGCGGCCGGGCTCGCGCGTGCGGGCTTCACGCGCGGCACCATCGTCGCCGGTTTCGGCACGCTCGCCGGCAACCTCGCGGTCCGCTTTCCGGACTCCCGGGTCCTCCACACCGAGTACCCGGACTTCCAGCCGCCCAGCCGAGGATCAGGCCAGTGCCTGCTCGCCTGGGATCGGCACCGGCGCCAGCAGGGCAATCCCGACGCCTCCAGGCCTCCGGAGGACGTCGAGCAATTCGCGGCCAGGCTCGGGGTGACGCTCACGGGGTCGGAGCGGATCGGTGTCGTGGAGGCCCCCTTCCTCCACGACGCGGGGCGCGTCCGGCGCGTCTACTACCTCCTGTTCCCCGATGGGGTGGGCCGCTGCCGCTGAACGGGACCGCGGGCGCTTGCGCGGGCCGCCGTCCTCCGTGACAATCGGTCCGATGCGAATCGGCAGCGTGGACGTACGGGGACTCGCGCGCCTGGCGCCCATGGCGGGCGCGACCAACGCCCCCTACCGCCTCGTGGCGCGGGAGTGCGGGAGCGGGCTCACGACCACCGAGGAGATGGACGCGGTCTCGGTTCTCTTCGAGACTCCGCACGCGATCGCGGCCTCCGCCTACTACCCGGCCGAGCGGCCGCTCGCGATGCAGCTCCTCGGCAAGAATCCGGAGGCGCTGGCGCAGGCCGCGGCACGCTGCGAGGCGCTGGGCGCCGACGTCGTGGACCTGAACATGGGTTGCCCGGTCCAGAAGATCACCGGCAAGGGCAAGGGCGCGGCGCTTATGCGCGACATCCCGGCCGCCGCCCGGATCCTCGGCGCCATGCGCCGCGCGATCCGAATCCCGCTGACGATCAAGATCCGCGGGGGCTGGGACGACACCCATCTGAACGCGGTGGAGGTCGCGCTGATGGCTGAGGCGGAAGGCGTCGACGCCATCACCGTCCACCCGCGCACCCGCGCCCAGCTGTTCACGGGCAAGGCCCCGTGGACGATCATCGCGGAGGTAGTCGACGCCGTCCGCATCCCGGTGACGGGCAACGGGGACGTCCGCTCGATGGCCGACGCGCGCCGTATGACGGCGGAATCCGGCTGCCGTTCCGTGATGATCGGCCGCGGCGCTCTCGGGCGCCCCTGGGTCTTCGACGAGGGCTACGAGACACTGCCACCCCTGGTGCAGCGCGCCTACCGCACGCGCGTCATCGCCCGCCACGTCGCCCTGATCCGGGAGCACTGCCCCGAGAAGTACGCGCTGATCCAGCTCAAGAAGCACCTTTCCTGGTACACCGAGGGCCTCGGCCACGCGCGCGAGTGCCGGGTCGCGCTCTTCCAGGCCAGGGCGGCGGCCGAGGCGTGGGAGATCTTCCAGCGCTACTGGTCACGCGCGGAGCGCGAGCACGCGCCGACCCTCGAGGCGGCCACGGTGTGACCCTGTCCACGGGCGGAAGGAGGTAGCGGATGGCTCGCATGACCGGCGGGCAGGTCCTGGTGGCCTCGCTCCATCGCGAGGGTGTGCGCGTGATCTTCGGGCTGCCCGGCGTGCAGCTCTACGGGGCCATGGCCGCCCTTCGCGACGAGCCCGGCATCCGTTTCGTCGCTACCCGTCACGAGCAAGCGACGACCTACATGGCCGACGGCTACGCGCGGGCGGGCGGCGACATCGGCGTCGCGCTCGTCGTGCCCGGGCCTGGCCTCCTGAACGCTTCGGCGGGTCTCTCCACCGCCTACTCGGCGTCGTCGCCGGTCCTCGTGGTCGCGGGACAGGTCCCGAAGGGAAAGATCGCGCAAAACATCGGCCTCCTCCACGAGGTGAACGACCAGCTCGACGCCATCGCGCCCGTCGCGAAGTGGCGGCGGCGGGTGCTCGAGATCGCGGAGATTCCCGCCGCGATCCGCGAAGCGGGGCGCCAGCTCCGGACCGGCCGGCCGCGCCCGGTCGTCGTCGACATCCCGCCCGAGACGCTCGAGGACGAGGGCGAGGTCACCCTCCTCGATCCGGCCGCGGCCGCGCGCCCATCGGCACCGGCAGCCGACATCGAGCGCGCCGCCGGGCTCCTGGTCGCGGCGCGGGACCCGGTGATCGTCGCCGGCGGTGGGGTCAACCTCGCGGGCGCTCACGACGCCCTCCGCGCCGTCGCCGAGCACCTCCAGGCCGCGGTCATCATGACCGCCGAGGGCAAGGGCGCGCTGAGCGACGCGAGCGACCTCTCGCTGGGTGCCGCGCTCTGGTCCGGCTCCCCGGTCCGCGTTCACCTCGACCGGGCCGACCTCGTCCTCGCAGTGGGCACGCGCCTGGCGACGGCGGCGCTCCAGCCGGCCCAGCCGGTGATCCAGCTCGACGCGGACCCGGAGGAGATCGGCCGGAACCACGCGCGCACGCACGGCCTGGTCGGGGACGCCCGGGTGACCCTCGAGCGGCTCGCCGACCATCTCCGCGCGGCCGGTCCCCCCCGAGCGTCGCGCCGCGCCGAGCGCGAGGCCGTGCGGGCAGCGACGGCGGCCGCCGACGACCAGGAGCCCCAGGCCTCGATCCTGCGGAGCCTCCGCGCCGGAACGCCGCCCGGCGCCATCTTGGTCGGTGACATGACCCAGATCGGTTACCACTCGCGGCCTTTCTGGCCGGTCTACGAGCCCCGGACGTATCTGACATCCTCGTACTCGGGAAATCTCGGCTACGCGTTCCCGACGGCGCTCGGCGCCAAGGTGGCGCGTCCGGATCGCCCGGTCGTCGTCGTGTGCGGGGACGGCGGCTTCCTCTACAACAGTCAGGAGCTGTCGACGGCCGTACGGTATGGAATCGCGGTGGTCGTCGTCGTGTTCAACGACGATTCCTACGGGAACGTCGCCCGGGACCTCGACGAGGCTTGGGGCGGCAGTTTCGGCGCGGACCTTGCGAACCCGGACTTCATGCGGCTCGCCGAGGCCTACGGCGTGAGTGGCCTCCGGGCGAAGGAGCCGGGCGAAGTGGGCGATCTCGTCCGGGAGGCGATCGCGCTCGACCGCCCCGTCCTGATCGAGGTCCCCGTGGGGCGCATGCCTCGCCCCCGTTTCTTCGCCACGCGACGCATGCCGAAGCGGTTGGACCGGTAGCGCCCCGTCTCGCTCGTGGGAGCGGGCCGCGGGCGCTGGCGTGGCGGCTCTTGACCTCCCGTGTCCGGCTCGCTACGCTCAGGCGCGTCGTCCTCGGAACGGATCTCTTGCTCGGCCGTCGACCACGGGACTCCACCGGCGTGGGTGGGTAGAGGGATTCACCATGTGTGGCATCGCGGGCTTCTTCGCCAAGTCCGACGCCCGCAATGCCCCGGCCGGCGCGACCCTCCTCCGGATGCTGACTGCGCTGAGCTGCCGGGGTCCCGACTCGGCGGGGATCGCCCTCTGGGGGCGCGGCGACGACGGGCTCACCGTGCGGGTGAAGCTCGGCGACGGGGGCGATCTCGAAGCTCGGCGGCGCGAGGTCCTCCGGCGGGCGAGGCGGGCCACGCGCGTGCGGGCATCCACGACGCAGGGATCGCTGCTGCGTCTCGTAGTCACGAAGACCGAGCCGGCGGAGCTGGCGGCCGCCATCGAGAGCGTCGCCCCGGACGTCGAGGTCGTGAGCATGGGGCAGCGGCTCGAGATCGTGAAACAGGTCGGCGCGCCGGGAGGCCTCGACGCCGAGTTCGCCGTGTCCACGTGGACGGGCACGCACGGGCTCGGCCACACACGCTTGTCGACGGAGAGCCGAGTCGATCTCTCGCACTCCCAGCCGTTCTGGGCCCACGGGATGCCCGATCTTGCCGTGGTGCACAACGGCCACATCTGCAACTACCACCGCCTCCGCCGGATCTACGAGCAGGAGGGCGTGCGCTTCTACACGGAGAACGACTCGGAGATCATCGGGCTCTACCTGTCCCGGCAGCTCGCCCACGGCCGAACCCTGGGCGAGGCGCTGAGAGCTTCAGTGCGTGACCTCGATGGGAGCTTCAGCTACTTGGCCGCGACCGCCGACGCGTTGGGGTTCGCCAAGGATCCCTTCAGCTTGAAGCCCCTGATCGTCGCGGAGAGCGACGGGGCCGTCGCCATCGCCAACGAGGAGGTGGCGCTCCAGGCGGCACTCGGGGGCCGCTACCAGGCGCGAGAGGCCGCGGCCGGCGCCACCGGACTGTGGGAGATCGGCGGGCCGGTGTCGGCACGACGCGGGCGTCGCGCGCGTCGGGTCGCCTGAGATGAAGGCGATCGACTGTGCGGCGCTGTCCATCCGGCAGATCAACGAGTCCATCCGGCGCCTGATCGAGGCCGGAGCGCGCGAGATCGTCGTTCGCAACCCGGGCGCCCGGCACAACCTCGCCGTGGCCATCCTGACCGACGTGGCCATCACCATCGACGGACCGGTGGGCTACTACGCGGGCGGGATGAGCGACGGGGTCCAGCTCACGATCCACGGGTCGGCCGGCTGGGGCGTCGCCGAGTGCCTCATGTCGGGCACCGTCGTCGTCGACGGGAACGCCGGGAACGGCGCCGCCGCCTCAATCCGGGGCGGCACCGTGGTCGTGCGGGGCGACGCCGCCGCGCGGGCGGGCGTGTCGATGAAGGGCGGCCTCCTCGTCATCGGCGGCGGCTGCGGCTACATGACCGGCTTCATGATGCAGCGCGGCCGCATCATCGTGTGCGGCGACGCGGGCGACGCGCTCGCCGACTCGATGTACGAGGGCGTCGTTTACGTGGGTGGCGAGATCACGGCGCTGGGCAGCGACGCGGTCGTGTCGGAGGCGAGCGCCGCCGAGCTCGCGGAGATCCACACCACGCTCGCCCGCCATGGCCTGAACGGACCCGCCGCATTCCGGAAAGTGGTCTCCGGCCGCAAGCTCTGGAACTACGACAAGAAGGACATGGAGACATGGAAGGCGGCGTTCTGAGACCCCTGCGCCCGAGCCAGGTCTACCGGCCTGACGTCATGGAGGACATCCACATCAAGGCGGAGCTGGGCCGGTATCGATTCCGGGGCTTCGGGACGCTCCGGCCCCGACCCCTTCCCAGCTTCGACGACCTGACGTTCATCCCCTGCTCGCTCACCCGGATCCCGCTCGAAGGGTACCGCGAGCGGTGCCGCACCACGACCGTCCTCGGCACCCGCCACGCCAAGCGGCCGATCGAGCTCGACATCCCGGTGATGATCACCGGCATGAGCTGGGGGGCGCTCTCCTACAACGCCAAGGTCGCCCTGGCCCAGGGCGCACGGCAGGCCGGCAGCTCCACGACCACCGGCGACGGGGGCATGCTGCCGGCCGAGCGCGAGCACTCCCGCGTCCTCGTCTACGAGGTGCTCCCCAGCCGATACGGCATGAACATCCACCACCTCCGCTCGGCCGACGGGATCGAGCTCACGGTGGGCCAGGGCGCCAAGCCCGGCACCGGCGGGATGCTGCTCGGCTCCAAGATCTCCGCCGAGATCGCCGCGGCGCGCGAGCTGCCGCCGGGGGTGGACCAGCGGAGCCCCGCGCGACATCCCGACTGGCTCGGTCCCGACGACATGATCATCAAGATCGAGGAGCTGCGCGAAGCCACCGACTGGCAGGTGCCGATCTTCGTCAAGATGGGCGCCACGCGCGTCTATGACGACGTCAAGCTGGCGGCGAAGGCGGGCGCCGACGTCGTGGTGGTGGACGGCATGGAGGGCGGCACCGCCGCGTCACCGGAGATCCTCCAGGATCACACCGGCATCCCGACCCTGGCCGCCGTCGGCGAGGCGCGCCAGGCCTTGCTGGACATGGGTCTCTACGGTCAAGTCCAGCTGATCATCGCGGGCGGCATCCGATCGGGCGCGGACGCGGCCAAGGCCCTGGCGCTCGGTGCCGACGCCGTCTACATCGGGACCGCGGCGTTGATCGCGCTGAACTGCAACAAGCCAATCTACCTCGAAGACTACGAGGCACTCGGGACGGAGCCCTACGCCTGCCACCACTGCCACACCGGCCGGTGCCCGGTCGGGATCACCACGCAGGATCCCGAGCTCATGAAGCGCCTGCCCATCCCCGAGGCCGCCGAACGGGTGGCGAACTTCCTCAACGCCATGACGCTCGAGATCCAGATGCTCGCCCGGGCCTGCGGCAAGGCCGACGTCCACGACCTCGAGCCGGAGGACCTGCGGGCGCTCACGCTGGAGGCGTCGGCGATCACCGGACTGCCGCTCGTCGGCACCCGCTGGGTGCCCGGTCGCGGCCGGGACCTCTAGTCGCCCGCCGGACGACGTCCACCCTGCGCATCGAGACCGGCCGCCACGTCGCGCCAAAGAGCCCCAAGAGCCCCAAGGAGCCAGGGATGACCCCCGAGCAGATTCGCTCGCGCGTCCAGACGGACAAGGTCGACTACATCCTGGCTCAGTTCGTCGACATTCACGGCACCCCGCGCTGTAAAGGGGTCCCGGCGCGGGCGCTCGACCTCTTCCTCGAGGGATCCGCCGGCTTCGCCGGCGCGGCGGTGTCGGGGATGGGGCAAGGCCCGCACGACCACGACATGATCGCGATCCCCGACCTCGGCTCCTACACGCTGGTCCCGTGGGAAACCGGGGTCGCGCGCTTCGCATGTGACATCACCGTGGACGGCCAACCCTGGCCCTACTGTCCCCGAACGGCCCTCCGGCGCATGACCTCCGAGCTTCTTCGCGAAGGGCTCGTGATGATGGTCGGCGCGGAGGCGGAGCACTTCCTCGTGCGGCGCCGCGAGGACGGCAGCATCGTGCCCTTCGACCCGGACGGAGTCGACACGCTCGAGAAGCCCTGCTACGACTTCAAGAGCCTGGCCGGCTCGATGGGGTACCTCCGCACGCTCGTCAAGTATCTCGACCAGCTCGGGTGGGAGCCCTACGCGTCCGACCACGAGGACGGGACGGCGCAGTTCGAGATCAACTGGAAGTACTCGGACGCCCTGACGACCGCGGATCGCGTCACCTTCTACAAGATGATGACGAGCCAGGTGGCCAAGAGCTTCGGGGCCATCGCGACCCACATGCCGAAGCCGTTCGGGCACCTCACCGGGTCCGGCACTCACTTCCACATCTCGCTCTGGGATGCCGCCCGGCAGCGGAACCTGTTTCTGGACGAGCGGGACGCCCGCGACCTCGGTCTGTCCCCCCTCGCGTATCACTTCCTCGGGGGCGTCGTCGAGCACGCCCCGGCGCTCACCGCCGTGGTCGCCCCGACCGTGAATGACTACAAGCGCCTCTCGGTCGGCGAGTTCCTGACCGGGGTCACCTCCGGCTTCACCTGGACCCCCGCGTTCATCAGCTACGGCGACAACAACCGCACCCAGATGTTCCGGGTGCCCGAGCCCGGGCGATTCGAGTGCCGTCTGGTCTCCGGCTCCGTGAATCCGTATCTCGGCATGGCCGCCTTTGTCGCCGCGGGTCTCGACGGTGTCCGCCGCCAGCTCGATCCCGGGGAGCCGAACGTCCGGAAGAACATGTACCGGCTGACACTCGAGGACGTGAAGGGCGGGAAGATCGGGCTCATCCCCCAGAGCCTCTCCGACGCGATCACCTGCTTCGAGGCGGATCCCATCGTCCAGCAGGCTCTCGGGCCCGAGCTCTCCGCCGAGTTCGTCCGGGTGAAGCGCCAGGAGTGGGTGCGGTACCACAACACGGTGAGCCGCTGGGAGATCGACCGCTACCTGACCATGTTCTGACCAGCCTCTGGCCCGGAGCTGGGAACCTCGAATGAGTGGTCCGCCGCTCCCCGGAGTCCGGCTGCGATTCCTCGGGTCCGGCGACGCCTTCGGCAGCGGCGGGCGCCTCCAGACCTGCCTCTGTCTCGAGGGCCCCGATGGCCGGGTCCTGCTCGACTGCGGGGCGACCGCGCTGGTCGCCATGAAGCGCGCGGGCATCGACCCGCGGTCCGTCCGCTACGTCCTCGTCTCGCACCTCCACGGCGACCACTTCGGCGGCGTGCCGTTCCTCGTGCTCGACGGCCAATTTGGCCGCCGCGAGACGCCGCTTGCCGTGGCGGGGCCGCCGGGAACCCGAGAGCGCGTGACGGCCGCCATGGAGGTGCTCTTCCCCGGCTCCTCCCGCGCCGCCCGCCGGTTCGCCACCGACTTCGTCGAGCTCCCCCCGGGGACCTCCACGACACTCGGCCCGCTGCGGGTCACCACTTTCCGCGTCGAGCATGCCAGCGGCGCGCCGTCGTTCGCGCTGCGCGTCGAATGGGCCGGTAAGGTCGTCGCCTACTCGGGGGACACGGAATGGTGCGAGGAACTGGTCGACGCCGCCCGAGACGCCGATCTCTTCGTCTGCGAGGCGTACACGTTCGAGCGGCGCGTCCGTTACCATCTCGACCATGCGACGCTCGCCCGCAATCTCGAGCGTGTCGGTGCGCGCCGCGTGATCCTGACCCATCTCGGACCCGAGATGCTGGCCCACCGCCACGAGGCCGCGGCGGAGTGCGCCGACGACGGGCTCGTCGTGGAGCTCTAGGTCGCGGTGCCGGCCGACGAGCTCCCGTCACGCGCCCGGGGGCACCGGCAGCGGATGGGGTAGCCTGGTGGTACCGCGGACCATGAGCGCGGCGCGGCCCGAGGTGGTCATCGTCGGGGGTGGCTTCGGCGGCCTGTACGCGGCCCTGGCCCTGAAGCGCGCGCCGGTCCACGTCACGATCGTCGACCGCCGGAACCACCACCTGTTCCAGCCGCTGCTCTACCAGGTGGCCACGGCGGCCCTAAACCCCGCCGACATCGCGGCCCCCATCCGGAGCGTGTTCCGCGGGTGGCGGAACGTCTCGGTCATCCTGGCCGAGGCGGTGGCCGTCGACACGGACGCCAGGAAGCTCACCCTCGCGGACGGCGAGCTCGCGTACGACTACCTGGTGCTCGCGACCGGCGCGACCCACTCGTACTTCGGTCACGACGAGTGGGCGCCCCTCGCACCGGGCCTCAAGAGCATCGAGGACGCGCTCGAGATCCGCCGTCGGGTGCTCCTCGCCTACGAGATGGCCGAGCGGGAGGGCGACCCCACGCGACGCCGGGAATGGCTGACGTTCGTGATCATCGGCGGCGGCCCCACGGGCGTGGAGCTGGCCGGCGCGCTGGCCGAGATCTCGCGCCAGGCGCTGTCCCGGGAGTTCCAGCACATCGACCCCAGCCACGCGCGCATCATCCTGGTCGAGGGGGTGTCCCGGGTGCTTCCGCCGTACCCGGAGGACCTCTCTGCGAAGGCCCGGACCCAGCTCGAGCGGCTCGGCGTGGACGTCTGGACCGGCGTGCGCGTGACCGGCATCGACGCCTCCGGAGTCAACCTGGGTCAGGAGCGGATTGGCGCGCGCACCGTCCTCTGGGCCGCGGGGGTGGCGGCCTCTCCGCTCCCGAAGGCCCTCGGAGTCCCGCTCGATCGCGCCGGGCGTGTCCTCGTCCGCCCCGACCTGACGCTACCCGGGCACGACGACGTGTTCGTGATCGGTGACCTGGCGGCGGTCGAGCAGGCGGGCAAGCCAGTGCCAGGCGTGGCTCCGGCAGCGATCCAGATGGGCCGGCACGTCGCGCGGAGCATCCGCCGGGCCATCGCGGGGCAGCCCGGCGAGCCATTCCGCTACCGTGACAAGGGCAGCTTCGCGACGATCGGACGCGGCAAGGCGGTGGGCGAGCTCCGCGGAGGCTGGAAGCTCTCAGGCTTCCCCGCCTGGCTCACGTGGCTCGCGATCCACATCTTCTTCCTGATCGGCTTCCGCAATCGCGCCCTGGTGATCTTCCAGTGGGCCTACTCCTACGTCACGTTCCGGCGTGGCGCACGCCTCATCACCGGCCCACCCCCACCCCCGCTCAGGTAGTGGGGCCGCGTCAGGCCCGATCCGCCCAGCCGTCAGGCGATCCGCCCAGCCGTCAGGCGATCCGCCCTAGCCGTCAGGCGATCCGCCCTAGCCGTCAGGCGATCCGGATGATCCCGGGCTCGACCTCGTCGAAGCGCGACGCGACCTCGGGGTCGTGGCCGGCGACGATCCGCTCGCGCGTCCCCGCCAGGGAGTGGATCGTCTCGAAGCCCGCCAGCATCTCCGGCAGGCTCGTGATGATCTGGACGGGCTGGAATCGCTCGACGTTCCGGTAGAAGTGCGATGCGTCGGACGTGAGCACGATCCGACCCTTCGCCGTCTCGACGGACACGATCTGGAGCCCCGCCGTGTGCCCGCCGATCCGGTGAACCCGGAGACCCGGTAAGATCTCCCGGTCGCCCTCGACCAGTCGGACGCGATTCGCGTAGTTGAGCCGCACCAGCTCGGCGAGTGCCTCGGGGTGGGCGGACATCCGGTACGCGTCGTAGCGGGCGACGGGGCCGGTCCAGAACGCGACCTCGTCCCGCTGGATCCAGAACTCGGCGCTGGGAAAGTGCCGATAGCCGGCCCAGTGGTCCCAGTGGAGATGCGTCACCAGCGCCGTGGGGATCTCCTCCGCCCGGACACCGAGCCGCGCGATCATCGCGGCCGGGCTCACGTAGCCGCGAAGCCCACGCGCGGCGGCGTCGTCCTCCCCGAACCCGGTATCCACCAGGACGGGATGCGGTCCGCCGAGGACCAGCCAGACGAAGAAGTGGA
>Ga0114129_10000618_pt1 | contig 44064 bp, 34 predicted proteins | sample RhiMetdeltSRZDD1_FD_80071 | JGI IMG/M metagenome (GOLD analysis project Ga0114129, IMG submission 80071) | Populus rhizosphere microbial communities from Tennessee, USA - Rhizosphere MetaG P. deltoides SRZDD1 (version 2) (version 2) | ecosystem: Host-associated > Plants > Roots > Rhizosphere >...
AATAGGTCCCCTTGCCAAGCGGACTCTTGATCGCCGCCGGATCGGTCACCACGGCGAAGTCGTAGCCGAAGCCCAATCCAGGCTGCACCCGGTACGGACCGATGCCTGATTGTGAGTTGATCGTTTCGTCGTTCAGCACGTTGGTACGCATCATGTCGACCGACGTGCGCTTCAGCAGCCGCTTCCCATTGAGCTCGCCGCCGTTGAGCATCATCTGCGCGAAGCGCAGGTAGTCCGACGCCGTTGAATAGAGACCCCCGCCGCCGGACGGAAGGCCAGGCATTTTGCTGATCAGCGGGTCGCGCGGCAGCGGCGCGAGCGCGCCTTTTGCCTGATCCCACGTGTAGATGGTGGCCACGCGCGCCAGCTTGGCTTCCGGGACGAGGAAGCCGGTGTCCTTCATCCCGAGCGGCGTGAAGATGCGGTCGCGCAGAAAGTCCGGAAACGATTTTCCCGACAGCTTCTGGACCAGATAGCCCTGAATGTCGACCGACACGCTGTACACCCACTTCTCGCCCGGCTGATACAGCAGCAGCAACGGCGCGACTTTGTCGATGAATGCCTGAAGCGACGGGGCCTCGAGCGGGTTTGCGGCCTGATACAGCTTGTCCACCGGCGTATTGCCGAACAAGCCGTATGTGAATCCCGCGTTGTGCGACATCAACTCGCCCATCGTCGGTGGATGCTTCGGCGCTTCGAGCAGCATCGTTCCGGCGGCATCCGTGCCGGCAAACACCTTGACGTTGGCGAACTCTGGGATGTACTTGGCGATCGGATCGCCCGGTTTCCACTTGCCCTCGTCGTAGAGCATCATCATGGCCACGCCCGCGATCGGCTTGGTCATCGAGTAGATGCGCATGATCGCGTCGAGCGACATCGGCTTCTGGCTCTCGATGTCCTGCACGCCATACGCCTTGTGCTGTACGACCTGCCCGTGCCGCGCCAGCAGCGTCACGATGCCGGCCAGGTGTTTCTTGTCGACGATGCCTTGCATCGCCGCGTCGAGCTCCTTGAGCGAGTCGCTGGAGAACCCAACGCGCTCCGGGCTGGTCAGGACAATCTTGTCGGCGGCCGCCGTGGCCTGCCAGCCAACAGGCGGCGCCGCGGCCTGCACGCCGCCGACGACAAGAGCGAACGTCAGGGCGAGAGTCTGGAGAAAACGGTGGATTCGCATGGCGGAGAGAATACCTCAGTGTCCGAGCAGAAGGAGCCCTGCCGACAAGGCCGACAGCAGCCAGAGTGTGATGCCGACTTCGCGCGCTCGACCCGCGATCGCGTACAGCAGGGAATGAAGCAGGAATCCCCAGAGAATGCCCTGCGTGATGGACAAGGTGAGCGGAATGAGCACGAGCGTCACGAAGGCTGGCAGCGCGTCTTCGATCGACGAGAAATCGATCTTCGACATGGATTGAAACATCGAGACACCGACGAGGACCAGCACCGCCGCCGTGGCATAGCCTGGAACAGCGGCGGCCAACGGGCCGAGAAAGAAGCACGGCACGAAGCACAGGGCCGTCACGACCGAGGCGCGTCCGGTCCGGGCGCCCATGCGAATGCCGGCAATGCTTTCCACGTATGCCGTGCCGGGCGAGGTCCCCGCCAGACCGGATCCGAGCGTCGCCAGCGCGTCGACAATCAGACCGCGACGCAGGTTGATGGGCCGACCGTCCGCATCGGTCAAGCCGGCGGCATTCGCGACGCCGATGAACGTCGACAGCGAGTCGAAGAGATCGGTGAAGAGGATCGCGACAATCGCCGGGAGCAGGGTCAGCTTGAGCGCGCCGCGGATGTCGAGCGCCAGGAACGCCGTCGAAAAATCTGGAGCGCTCGTCAGCGTATCCGGTGGCTTCGCATACCCGAATGTCCAGGCGATGACAGTGATGGAAAAGATCGACGCGAGGAACGCGAGGGGGTTCTCCCGCCGCATCAGCACCACGGCGACAAGGACGCCGAGCAGCAGGAACGCCGCGCGGTGATCGAATGGCCCCATGCGGACCACCGTCGCCGGATCGCCGACGATGATCCCGGCATTTCGAAGGCCGATGAACGTCAACAGCAGGCCGATGCCCGCGGACGCGGCCGATCTCAGCGGCGATGGAATCGCCAGCGCGATCCGCTCGCGCAGCGGCGTCGCCGAGACCAGCAGGAACAGCACGCCTGACCAGAAGACCATGCCGAGCGCGGTCTGCCACGCCACTTTCCCCTGCAGCACGATCGTGAACGTGAAGAAGGCGTTGAGCCCCATCCCGGGCGCCACGGCGAAGGGCAGGCGCGCGTACAGACCCATCAGCAGCGTCATGCTGCTGGCGATGAGCACCGTCGCCGTCATCGCGCCGGAGAACGGCATACCGGTCCCAGGAGTCGCTAAAATGCCGGGGTTGACCACCACGATGTAGGCCATCGTGAAGAACGTCGTCACGCCGCCGACCACATCGGCGTACAGCGCGTGATGGTGCGGGGAACGGGGGCGCGTCATCGAGGTTCGCGCATGCTACCATCCAATTCCGGCGTAGCCGGAGAGTTGTCTCGCCGAAGCGCCGACCTGTCCCGCCGAAGGCGGAAGGCGCGAAGGCGGACTGCTCGAAACAGTTTTCGCAAGGAGCATCCCATGTCAGTTCGTCGCACCGCGGCCGTCTTCGCGCTCGCCACGCTGCCGCTCGCCTCGGCCTCTCCTGCGCGCGCGCAGGAGGTCATCACCAAAGAATCCGCCGCCGCGGTCAAGGCGTCGTTCCTGTCCGACCTCGAGACGCTTCGAGGCAAATTCGTCGGCCTGGCCAACGCGTTTCCGCAGGATAAGTACACCTGGCGTCCGATGGAAGGCGTGCGGTCGGTGTCAGAAGTCCTGATGCTGGCGGCGTTCGAGGGCTACTCGTTCATCCCGACGTCGTTCGGCGCAAAGGCCGCCGATCTCGGACCTCGCGAGGAAGCGGCCAAGCTGCGCACGCTGTCGGACAAGGCGCAGGTGATCGACCACCTGAACAAAGGCTTTGCGCACGCGAAGAAGGAGCTCGAGACGCTCGACGCCGCCACGCTGACCGGCAAGCGCAAGATCATGGGACGGGATCTGTCATTCGCCGACGGCGTCATCGCCATCGGCGGGGACCTCCACGAACATCTCGGCCAGATGATCGCCTATGCGCGGATGAATCAGATCGTTCCGCCCTGGAGCAAATAGCCGCGGGAGCGAGCGCGATATATGCGTGCACAGCTGTTGCTTGTCGCTGTCCTGGGACTCGGCATCGCGCGCCCGCAAGCCGTCGCCGCCCAGAACCCCTTGGCACAGAACCCCGCGCCAGGGAACCCCGCCGCGGCGCTTCCGGTCGTATTCGCACCCGCCGACATCGCCTACGGTGCGCGTCTTTACGACGCCCAATGCACCACGTGCCACGGCGCGAACGGCGACGGCGTCGGCGGCGTGGATCTCCGCAGCGGGAAGTTTCGAAACGGGGCGACCGATCAGGATCTGGTGCGCGTGATCACGAACGGCATTCCCGGGACCGGCATGCAGGCCTTCAAGCTCGACTCCGCAGAAATCACCGGCATCATCGCGTTTCTCCGCAATATGAATGCGTTCGACCGTGGGTCCGTGAAAACGGGAGATGCGGGCCGGGGCCGAACGACGTTCGAGGGGAAAGGCGCTTGCACGCGCTGCCACCGCGTCGGCATGCAGGGCTCGCGGACGGCTCCGGAGCTGAGCGACATCGGCGCGGCGCGAAGCGCCGGGTCGCTTCTCCGATCGCTCACCGATCCCACGAGTCAGATGATGCCGATCAACCGCCCGGTGCGCGCCGTCACCAAGGACGGCAAGGTCATCAACGGGCGGCGACTCAACGAAGACACGTACACCGTGCAGCTGATCGACGATCAGGAGAGGCTGATCTCGCTGGTCAAGGCCGACCTCCGCGAGTTCACGATCCAGACGGTCTCGCCGATGCCGTCGTACAAGGATCGGTTGAACGAGGCCGAACTGGCCGACCTTGTCGCCTACCTGCTTTCGCTGAAGGGACGCTGACCATGACGCGACGAACGACGGTCAGGTGGCTTGTCGTACTTTCGATCGCCGTGATGACGAGCCGCACGCATGCTCAGGTGAGCACCGATCGACTGATCAACGCCGCGAGGGAAGCCCGCAACTGGCTGATGTACTCCGGCGGCTATTTCAGCAATCGCCATAGCCAGCTCACGCAGATTACGCCCGCCAACGCGAAGAACCTCGAGTTGAAGTGGATGTACCAGGCGGCGGTTGCCGGCGCCTGGCAGACGACGCCGCTCGTCGTCGACGGGATCATGTACTTGACCCAGCGGATGAACGACGTGGTCGCGCTCGATGCAAAGACGGGACGCGTGTTCTGGATCTATCGGCACACGCTCGATCCAACGCTGGTCGTCTGCTGTGGGGCGAACAATCGCGGCCTCGCGATTCTCGGCGACACGCTCTACATGGGCACGCTCGACGCGCATCTCGTCGCAATCGATACGAAAAGCGGTCGTCCCATCTGGAAGACGAAAGTGGCGGAAAGCAAGGCCGGGTACTCGGTCACGCACGCGCCGCTCGTCGTGAAAGACAAGGTCATCGTCGGCGTGGGCGGAGGCGAGTACGGGATCCGGGGGTTCGTCGCCGCCTTCGATGCGCGAAGCGGAAGGGAAGCGTGGCGCTTCCACACGATTCCCGCGCCGAACGAACCTGGCGGCGATTCGTGGAAGCCGTGCCCGCCGGCGTCCGCGACGTTCTGCGATCCCGAGGCGTGGAAGCACGGCGGCGGCTCGGTGTGGGTCACAGGGTCGTACGATCCGGGGCTCAACCTGACGTACTGGGGCGTCGGCAACGCCGGACCCGACTGGAACAACGAGCAGCGTCCAGGCGACAACCTCTATACGGACTCCGTGGTCGCGCTCGACGCGGATACAGGCCGGCTGAAGTGGCACTACCAGTTCACGCCGAACGATCGATACGACTACGACTCGGTGCAGGTGCCGGTGCTCGCCGACATCACCTGGCAGGGCCAACCGCTCAAAGCCATGGTCTGGGCGAACCGCAACGGCAACTTCTATCTGCTCGATCGTGAGACCGGCAAGTTCCTCGTCGGGAAGCCGTTCGTGAAAGTGAACTGGATGGACAAGTTCGACGAGCGCGGTCGGCCCCATCAGACGTCGCAGCCGCCCGGTCAACCGACCTGGCCCGGCAATCAGGGCGGGACGAATTGGTACTCGCCGTCGTACAGCCCGCACACCGGGCTGTTCTACATTCCGGCCTGGGAAGGTTACGCGACGATCTTCGGAGGCACGCCGGTCGAATACCAGGAAGGGCGGAATTTCGGCGGCGGCGCCAATCGAAACTACGTCCCGGTACCCGGTGCGCCTGGCATACCGGGCATCCGGCGCGGCCCCATCAACAACTGGACCGAGGCCGTGGCTACCGGCGCGGTGATCGCCGTCGACGCCGCCACCGGCGAGCAGAAATGGAAATTCCCGATGTCCGACGTCACCGACAGCGGCATCCTGACGACGGCGTCAGACGTGCTGTTCAGCGGCGGCCGCGAGGGCTACTTCCAGGCGCTCGACGCGCGGAACGGGACGCTCCTGTGGAAGGCCAGCCTCGGCGCGCAAATCGTCAGCGGACCGATCACATACGAAGTGGACGGTAAGCAGTACGTGACCGCCATCTCCGGCCTCTCGCTGTGCGTCTTCGGACTGCGCGAGTAGCTGACGTTACCGACTTCTGAATGATCGAATCCACGTCACCGCCAGGAAACGCAGCGGTGTGTCGAGACCAACCCAACGCATGCGTGAAGGCAGCGGGCCATTCACGTAGAGGTCATGCACGTCAGACGGCATGGCGGCGAGCCCCTTCGCTCGAAGCACGTTTGTGAGCATCTCGAGCTGTAGCCCGCCGGTTGTGTATCGCCATTTGCGACGCAAGTAGACCTTGTAGTCGCCGGGACGCATCGGCGACATCGATCGGAACGAAAACTCGGCGTTCGCACAGAAGATGCATTGCGGATTCGCATCCCGCCACGTCGTCTGTCCGAACTCCGTCGCGACCAGCCAGGACACCAGCGAGTCCTCGAACACCAGACCGACTGGGACTCGGACCCGCGCCCGGCGTACCCGGTCGACGAACGAGGAGCGCAACCCATACAGGTTGCCGGCCAATATTCCGTTCCTCACCATGCGAGCCCGCCAGCTGGCTCGATCAAGGCCCGTGGCCGGCATGCCCCCGGCAGCTTGTGCCGTCGGCACCGACCTCAACGCGGACGCCAACAGGCCGAGCGCATCCCGCTCGAGCCTGACGTCCCCGTCCATGAAGAAGTAGGTCTCAATCTCCCCGGCTCGTTCCGGTGTGATGAGGTCGTGGACGTAGATGTTCCAGGCATTGGCTTTGTCGGCGGCGTCGATCTCGGCCAGCCAGAGGTTCTGAAGCGTCGTTGCACACGCGCGAACTTCCTCGGTCGTCGAGTCGGTGCAGCCGTTGGCGAGCACCCAGACCTCGACGTCGTTGTCGCCTGCGGCCTGGACGATGCTCTCGAGCGCCATCCGTATGCGCCCGCTCTCGTTGTGGGCGAACACGGCGAGTGACCAGGACGATCTGCGTTCGGTCGGAGAGGAAATGCGCGAGACCTTCACGCCGGTGCTCATCGCGTCACGCGAGGTCATGCGCCCCACATAGGTCTTGTGGTCGATGATAGCTTCATGACACGCTGTTTTCGGTGGCAGACTCAAGTTCGACGGCGACCCGGGTCATCCCAACCGGACTCGATGGAGCCGCCACACTGATGATCCAGGATGCAGATTCCATGCAGCCACGCGGCGTCGTCCACGCACTCGCGACGGCCTGCGTGGCAGTCCTGCTGATTGGAATGGTCCGCGGCCAGACGAGCGGTGGGCATTTCGTCCGGGAAGTGCCCTGGTCCGGCAACGGCGTGTGGTTGAAGGCCGATACGCACACTCACACCAGGTTCTCCGACGGCGCTCGGACGGTCGACGAAGTCCTTAACAGGGCGACGGTGTACGGATGCGACGCGGTCGCTGTTACCGACCATACGGATCTGAATCTCCAGGCCGCGACCCGCGAGTACTTCGACGCGATCGAGAAGGCGAGGGCCAGACGTCCGAACATGATCGTGTTTGCCGGAGTCGAATGGAACATTCCGCCCGGAAACGGTCAGGAGCATGTAACGGTTCTCGTCGCGCCCGAGCTCGAGAAGCAGCTCACGACGTTCAAGCAGCTGTTCGACGATTCCAACCGGTCGTCGCGCGACCGCAAATCGGCGGCGGAGGGTCTTCGGTGGTTGGCCGCGAACGCGACCTCGACGGATGGCATTGCGCCGGTTGCGGTGTACGAGCACCCCAGCCGCCGAGCTGAGCGCAGCATCGACAACGTCGCGGACATGAAGGCGTGGCGAGCGGTGAACGACATCGTCATCGGATTCGCTGGCGCGCCCGGACACCAAGGGACCACGCCCATCGGTACCTACGCCCACAAGGAAGTGCCGATCGATCGATGGGACCCGGTCGCGGCGCGGATTGGCGATGCATGGGACACAGTGCTGCGCGACGGCGTGGACGTATGGGCCGCATATGCGCCATCCGATTTTCATAGCGCAAATCTTGCCGACCAGGCTGACTACTGGCCAGGACAATTCTCCGAGACCTGGGTGTACGCGCCTGAACGGAGTTCAGCGGGCGTCTTGCGGGCGCTCCATGCGGGCAGCTTCTTTGCCGATCACGGCCGGATCGTCCGTGAAGCCGAGTTGCACGTCACCGCGCCTGGACTGTCGCGGCCGGCCGGCGCCGGGGAGGTCATCTCTGTACCCAAGACCACGGAGGTGACTGTCGATTTGTCGATCAAGGTTCCGGCAGAGGCGTGGCGGCCGGGCCGCAATCACATCGATCTGGTCGAGATCATCGCCATCGATCAGGCTGGCGCAAGCGTCATCGCACAGGGACGTCCCGGGGAGGCCGGTCCAGCGATCACAAAGACCGTTCCGGTTCCTGACGGCGGCATCGTCTTCAGAGCACGCGGGTTCTCAATTCTCGAGACGCGTACGCGCCTCGCCTTCTACACGAATCCCGTGCGCGTGGTCGTCAACCAGTAAGATCGACATCACTGATCGACTGCCTCCGTCGATATTAGGGCCGCCGGTTCGTTGGCGACTGGCCGCCGCGCGGCGAGCCACGCGCCAACCCACGCCCCGCACACGTTGCAGAGGACGTCTTGAACCGATGGAAAGCGCGAATGGCTGTACAACTGAGACCATTCGACCGCAAACGAGAGTGCGAATGCGAGCGCCGCTGCGTGCCAGAGGCGAGCACGCGACCCGGAAACCCGCAGCCATAGGTAGCCGAAAGGGAGATACAAGAGAACGTTGACGATGACATCGATGGCGTTGACCGGCGGGCTCTGGAACGGAACCCACTGCACCTTCTGCCAGTGCGTGTGGCCCACGAGATCGGTCCACGGAACCGTCGTCGCAACGATGGCCGCCGACCACACGAGAAAGGCGATGGAGGCCTTCAATGAACGGCGACCGGCCGACACGGCCATGCGCTATTGCGGCGGTGCGTTCAACCGCTGGATCACTTCATTGGTCGTATCGGTCCCCGGCGCCGCCCACGCGATGGTGTCGGAGTTGAGCACGACGTCAACGCCCGACCGTTTGGCGATGTCCGCGAGTATCGGCGTGAGTTGCGCGCGGAGGTCCGTGTTCAGTCGCATCTGAGCGCTCTGAAAATCCGATTGCGCCTGTTGCGTCAGCTGCTGAAACTCGGTCCGTCGACGCCCTTCCTCCTGAACGAGGCGCTCGCGTTCGGCCGCCGGCAACGCATCGGCCTTGGAGACCTGCCGGATCACGTCCTCGAGCTCTTTCTGCTTGGCTTGCAGATCGCGCGCGCGCTCTTGCCTCAGCGCGTCCAACTGCTGGTTGGCGCGTTTGCCCGCATTCGACTGCGTGGCAACGCGGTTCAGGCTCACGGTCACCACGGTCGGTCCAGCCGATCGCACGTGAGCCGCACCGAGCAGAATGAGGATTGCGCCGGTCGTGATGACAAATAGTTGCTTCATGGTGAGCCCCTTGACGGTTTAATTGTACCCTTAGAGCTCCCACCCGAAGGAGAGCGCGCCAGCACGGTCGCGGACGCCGCGAGCGACATCGATGCGCAGGACGCCGGCCGCGCCGGGGATCCGCAGGCGCACACCTCCCCCGATGTCCACGTGGACCGGCGACGCGCCGCCGGCTGCCTGACGCGACGCCCGTGCAAGATCGACGAATCCCGCCAGTCCCACTCGCGGCAGCAGCGGCTTGTCGAACCAGCGTTGCGCTTCAGCGCTTCCGTAGGCGAGCGAACGGCCAAACACCGCTGACGATCCGAGCGCGATCACTCCCTGGTCCGTCAACGGATGTGCGCGCAGCAACGGTGCACGGGCCTGCCCGTCGCCGGCGCCGGGCCACAGGTCCAGCGGCGCACCGTCGCTCACGCGCTCGGCGCCTGCGGTCGCGCGCGCCAGCCATCCGCGAAGCACGGACGACGATCGAACGTGCAGCCGCACTCCCGCCGCCTGAAAACCGCGAGAGAATCCGACACCGATCCAATCCGTCGCGTGGGCCTCGACGGTGACGCGATCGCCGGACCACCGCCGCTCGATGGCGCCACCAATCGACGCCGCCTTCCGATCGCCATTCCACGAATCGATACCGGTGTTGATGGAATATCGGACGGTGGGCGTGGCCCAGTCGCTCAGGGAGATCCCGCCGTGCAATCGCGAGTCTCGCCTTCGCAGGTCCGCTCCGCTGCCGGTGGACGCGAAGCGCTGCTCATCCCAGGATGCTTCGACGCGCCAGAGACCGGGGAGCGTGCCGGCGCGAGGGACCGCGAACGCGATCCCGACGCTCGGCCGGTTCCGCGCGAATCCCCATTCCACCGACCACACGTCGCCTTGACCCGTGGCTCCCGGAACAGTCGCCATCACCGATCGCGTTGCCGCCGAGCGGATACCGGTGGCCATCCACTCCGTCGCACCGCTCGGCAGGCCGCCGCGCTCCAGCACGACGGCATCGACCGACGCAAAGCCGTCGGCTTCGGGCCGCAACGTCAGCCGCGCCGCTGACAGGTCCGGCCATTCCTCGAGCCGTCGGCGCGCGTGCTCGAAGGCGTCCGCGGTGAGCAGCATATTCGGTTGAATACCGATCACCTCCGCGATTGTCTGATGGCGCGTGTGCCGGACGCCCGTGATGCGAACGAGGTTGACCCGCGGCTTGTCGACGTGATTCCACGCTCGAAGCGAGCCGACCTGGTCGGCCTGCATGAAGAGGCTCGATCCGAGTACCTCGAGCGCATACGAATCGTTCGGATCGCGAGACAGCGCATCGCGTGCCAGCGCTGCGGCATCGGCCCACCGCCGCTGAGCGAAGCGCACGCCGGCGAGCTCGCGCAAGGGTCCGGCAGAAGCCGGGCACGCCGTTCGTACGGGGGCGAGAATCGCCTCGGCGCGGTCGAGGCCGGCGCCGCGAATATCGTCGAGCGCGTCAGTCAGCAAGTCGTCGCACCGAGTCTGCCGCGGCGCGCTGCCAACTGAGACTGCCGACTGAGACTGCTCCTGGCTGAAGCTCGTGAATCCTTCCGCGGGCGGCAGGATCACGACCCCCCAGTACGAGGACGCTCGCCAGAGACGATCGAATTCGACGTCCTTGATGGCTCGGGACGGTCCCCAGGACGGATCGTGAATCACCACCGTGTCCGCCGTTCTGCCGACCGCGACGACGTAGTGATAGCGAGCGCCGCGATCTCCCAGGAGGACGATGACCGGTTGGCGGGCGGCGAGCCTCGTGGCGAGCGCGTCCAGCCCTCCGGCGAGCTCGTTTGCCAGCCATCCCCGGCGTCGTACCGCATCGACGAACGCGCCGTTGGCAATCCCCCCGGCGCGCCGATCGACCAGCGGTGCGAACTCCTGAGCGTCGGCGTGGAGATCGCCCCAGTAGCGAAACACCATCGCGGCCGCCGCGCCGCCGCACAACGCGTCGGTCTGCGGCAGATACGGCACGTCCATCGCCAGCGAGGCGGCGAGCGACAGCGCGACGGTCAGCGTGACGATCATTTGATGGCGACGACGAGGAGGATCACGACCAGGAGAATGATGATGATCGTCGTGGTCGAGAGCACGACCGACGAGGCGCCGCCGACCAGCTGGTTGTTGACCGAGCGCGCGGCGTTCGCCGCCTGCTCGAGATCGGTGCCGGTCAGGGTCTCGATGGCGGCCGAGGCGCGCGCGAGGTCCAGGTGCATCGACGTGGCAACGTCGCGGACTTCGGGCCGCGCGAGTGCTTCACGAATCGCTGCACGATTGGCCTCCTGCGCCGCGACGCGCTCGGTCACCGTGGCGGCGACCTGGGAGGGCGGGACGATATGCTGCGGGTCCGCCGTCGCGCCTTCAGTGCTTTGGCGAGACAAGTCCGCGATGGCGGGAGAGGCCGCCATCGTCAACAGCACGAGCGGAAGCACGAGGATCTGTCGAATGGTGCGCATCGGATGTCCTCCAATCGATGTGAACGCCATGGTCTTCAAGCAAGCCCGATACCGATGAGACGTCTGCGCAGAGCTGGCGCCCCGAACCGGCTCAACAATGAACCCCGGCCGCGATAGGATTGGTGCCGCGGGCGATTCGGCCTGCTCTCCGCTTGCCCTCTACAACCGACGCGTTCGCCGCCTGGCTCGCCGCGCTCGAGTCGACACACCTGGGCGAGCTCACGTTTCCCGAGGTGTCGCGCTCGCTGCGAGCGCTGTCGGCCACTTACATCGAGCGCCGCCACAAGCTGATCGAAGGCGCTGCACTCTCGGGCCGCGGAAAGCGCGCAGCGTTCGCGCTTTTCTATGGACCGCTTCATTTTCTGCTCATCGCGCACATCGTTCGCGTCTTGCCGGTCGCGACCGAGAGCGTGCCGACCCTGGTCGATCTCGGATGCGGCACCGGTGCCGCGGGTGTCGCGTGGGCCGTCGCCATGACGCCGCCGCCGCGCGTTGTTGGTGTCGACATTCACCCGTGGGCCGTCCGGCAAGCCGCCGAAACCTATCGCGTGTTTGGCCTCGCCGCCACTGCGCGACAGGGTGACATGCTGACGATGCCGTTTCCCAGGGGCCGTGCGGCGATTCTCGCCGCGTTCGCGCTCAACGAACTTCCGGACGCGTCACGAGAGCGGTTGCTGACGCGGCTCGTCGAGCGCGGCGCGCAAGGCGATCGCGTGCTGGTCGTCGAGCCGCTGGCTGGGGGTGCGGCGCGATGGTGGAACCGCTGCCGTGACACCATCGAGCGCGCGGGTGGCCGCGCCGACGAGTGGCGATTTCGTGTGGACCTTCCCGCCATCGTTCGCAAGCTCGATCGCGCCGCCGGTTTGGATCATCGTGAGATCACAGGGCGGTCGCTCTTCCTCAACTAATATTGTCCATCGTGTCCGCGGATGCGTTCGTCGCGAATCCTCGCCCTGCCGCGACCGTCGTGGTGCTCCGAGATGGCCCCGCTGGACCGGAGGTCTTTCTGGTCCGCCGTCACGAAGGAATGCCCTTCATGGGTGGTGCCCATGTGTTTCCCGGCGGACGAGTCGATGCATCGGATCACGACGGCAGTCCGGAGTGGTGTGACGGCATCGACCAGGCGGCTCATCGGTTGGCGGGCCTGCCGCCGCAGGACGCGATCGCGTATCACGTCGCCGCTGCGCGCGAGCTGTTCGAGGAAGCCGGCGTCCTGCTCGCGCGCGACCCGCCGGGCCGTTTCGTCTCGCTCGCCGGCGCAGCAGCCCACGAACGGTTCAAGCACTACCGGAGCGATGTCCACTCCGGCTCGGCATCGATGCGCGCCATCGTCGAACGCGAGCACCTGCGGCTCGCACTCGATGCGCTCGTGTTGTTCGCCCACTGGGTGACGCCACCCATCGACACGCGGCAGTTCGATACGCGCTTCTTCCTGTCACGGGTTCCGCCGGATCAGACCCCCGCGCACGACGACGCGGAGACGACCGACAGCATCTGGCTGACCGCGAGCGCAGCGATGTCGCAGGCGCAGGCGGGGGACATCGTCCTGCCCCCGCCTACGTGGACGGCGCTGCGCGAGCTGGAGTCGTTCGCCACCGTGGAAGAGGCCATCGTCTGGGCCAGGAAACGACGGATCGTCCGCCGACAGCCGATGCTCGTTGAAGAAGAAGGCCGGCGGATGCTGCTGATGCCGGGCGACCCGCGGCATCCGGATCCGGGCGGCGACGACGCGCCGGCAGAAACGCGTTTCGTCTCAGTGGATCGTCAGTGGCGTGCGGAGCGTCCACCGACCTAGAGGCAGTTCGTTCCACGCTTATAATCGCCGGATGTCTCGGACAGCGGTCGCGCTGGCGCTTGCCATCGTCGTCGCGGTGCCTCTCGATGGCCAGGAAACCGTCAACGACACGGTCATCGCCCAGATCAAGGTCGAAGGCTTTCAGCGATCGGCCGTGATGGACACGCTCAGTTGGCTGAGCGATGTGCACGGCCCGCGTCTGACCGGCACGCCGGCGTTGCGGCGGGCGGGCGAGTGGACGCGCGACCAGCTGACGCGCTGGGGTCTAACTGGCGCGACGCTCGAATCGTACGGCTCGATCGGACGCGGCTGGATGCTCGAGCGCTTCTCGATCGAAATGACCGAGCCGCAGTACATGCGGATTACCGGGTATCCGCGCGCCTGGTCCCCGCCGATCCTGCCCACGCTCGCCGGAACACCGACGATCGTCGAGGTGAAGTCGAAGGACGATTTCGAAAAATATCGCGGCAAGCTGCGCGGCGCGATCGTGATGAACGGAAGGCCCGAACCCGCCGACATCGGATTTCAGCCCGAAGCGAAGCGTTTCACGGACGATGAGCTGAAGAAACAGGAAGGCGCCATCGATCCGGCGCCCTCGTCTGCGGAGAACGCGACCAAATCGTACTGGGACGAAGAACAGGAGTGGCAGAAGATTCTGGCGAAACAGACCGAGGTCTACAAGTTCTTCGCCGCTGAGGGCATTGCGCTGCTCGTCGAGCCCAGCCCGATCGCCGAGGATGTGCGCATCGGCGGATTCTACGATCGCGTCTGGCGGCCTGTGTTCCCTGGGTTCGTCATCTCACGCGAGCACTACGGCCGCGTTGTCCGGATGCTCGATCGGAAGCAGCCCGTGAAGGTGGCGTTCACGCTCGCGGCACAGTTCGCGGAGAACGTCGACGGCTTCAACGTCGTGGCCGAGATTCCCGGAACCGATCCGGCTCTGAAATCCGAAGTCGTGATGCTCGGCGGCCACCTCGATTCGTGGCATGCCGGGACCGGCGCGACCGACAACGGCGCCGGCTGCGCCGTCGCGCTGGAGGCGGTCCGGATCCTCCGGGCGATCGGTGCGCAGCCGAGGAGGACGATCCGCATCGCGCTGTGGACCGGCGAAGAGCAGGATTACTTCGGATCGCTCGGTTACGTCGAGAAGCATTTCGGTGACCTGAAGACAATGGCGCTGAAACCGGAGCACGCGAAGCTGGCGGCCTACTTCAATCTCGACAACGGCAGCGGGCGCATCCGCGGAATCAATCTGCAGGGCAACGAGGGCGTGCGGACGATTTTCGACGCGTGGCTCCGTCCCTTCAACTACCTTGGGGCGTCGACCGTCACCACGCTCAACACGGGCGGCACGGACCACATGCCGTTCGACGCGCTGGGTCTCCCGGGCTTTCAGTTCATCCAGGACCCGCTCAACTACGACAGCAAGGTCCACCACTCGAACCTCGATGTGTATGAAGAAGCGGTACCCGACGACCTGAAACAGTCCTCCGTCATCCTGGCCAGCATCGTCTACCATGCCGCGATGCGCGATACGATGCTCCCGCGAAAGCCGCTGCCCAAGCCACACACCGAAACGAAGTAGGCGGTGAAAGTACTCCTCGGCGTGGCACTGGCGCTTGCGCTGGCCGTCATCGGGCCGTCGGCGCAATCGCGCCCGCTCGTGGCCCCCGCTGCGGCGGCGATCTACCGGCGGCTGCTTCCGCGAATCGAGCGGATCAAGATCTTCGATCACCACGCGCATCCCGGCTTTGCGGGAGACGAGGAGGTCGATCCGGCGCCGGTGCCGCCGAGCGCGACGCTGTTGCGCCTGCGACCGGAGCACCCCGATTGGGCGGCCGCGACGCGAGCGCTGTTCGGCGCGACCGGCAAGGCCCGGCTCAGGAAGGCGAATCCCGGGCCGAGGTACTTCAACGCGATTCTCGATCGGCTGGGCGTCGACGTATCGGTCGCCAACCGCATCACTATGTCCGGTGATTTCGATCCGGCGCGCTTCAAGTGGGTGTTCTACATCGACCCGGTACTGTTCCCGTTCGACAACGCGGCGCTGGCTGCGCGCAATCCGGACCAGGCCGCGTTCATGCCGAACCAGACCAAGCTCATTCGACGGTTCGCGCAGCAGGCGGGGTTGAGGGACCTGCCTTCGACGCTTGCCGACTATCTCGCATTCGTCTCACGCGTCCTCGAAGACCACCAGCGCCGGGGCGCGATTGCGGCGAAGTTCGAGATCGCCTATTTCCGATCGTTCGTCTTCGACGATCCGCCGCGCGACGCCGTCTCGGCGATCTATGACAGGTATCGTGTCGGCGGTGTTCCCTCCATATCGGAATACAAGACCTTTCAGGACCTCGTGTTCCGCTACGTGGTGACGGAGTGCGGCCGGCTGCGTCTGCCCGTGCACATCCACAGCTCCGCCGGCGCGGGCGACTACTTCAGCGTGGCCGGCGCGAGCGTCTTGAACCTGGAACCCGTGCTGCGCGATCCACGGTACAGCGCCACGACGTTCGTGCTGATTCACGCGGGCGACCCGTTCGATCGCGCTGCGATGTTCATGGCCTCGATGAAGAACGTGTGGATCGACTCTTCCGCCACCGGGAGCTTCGTGCTCTCGGCGAACGAGTTCAAGGACGTGCTTCGCCGGTGGTTCGGGATCTTCCCGGACAAAGTCACGTACGGATCCGATGCGTTTCCCATCGACGATCGCATCGGCGCCGAAGAGCTCTACTGGTTCGGCGTCCACAACGCGAGGACCGCGGCGGCAGCCGCGCTGGCGGAGATGATGGCCGCCCGCGAGATCACCGAGCCGCAGGCAATGGCCATCGCCCGCGGCTACCTGCACGACAACGCGGCGTCGCTCTACAAATGACCAAACTGCGGCGCGTACTCACCCTTCGCGATCTGGTGCTTTACTACCTCGTGACGGGCTTCAGCCTGCGGTGGATTGCGACCGCCGCGGCTGCAGGGCCGAGCGCGCTCGTCATCTGGGTGATCGCGGCACTCGGCCTGTTCGTCCCGCTGGTGTTCACCGTCCTGGAACTGTCGTCCCGCTATCCGGAGGAGGGCGGCATCTACGTCTGGAGCAAGCGGGCGTTCGGCCCGTTCGCGGCCTTCATCACCGGCTGGACGTACTGGGGTTCGAACCTGCCGTATTTTCCAGGGCTGCTGTACTTTGCCGCCGCGAACGCCTTGTTCATGGGCGGACCGTCGTGGCAGGCCTGGTCGACGAACAGCGTCTACTTCATCGCGGTCGCGATGACCGGCCTCGTGATCGCCGTCACCTTGAACGTCGTCGGCTTGAACGTGGGGAAGTGGCTGAACAACGTCGGTGCGATGGCGAGCTGGATTCCCGCCGGCGTGCTCGTCGTCCTCGGCGCCGTCTCGTGGAGCCGCTTCGGGTCCGCGACGCCGATGTCGCCGGAGACGTTCGTGCCGAGCACCAGCCTGAAGGACGTGATCTTCTGGTCCACCATCGCCTTTGCGTTCGGCGGCGTCGAGAGCGGATCGACGATGGGCGAAGAGATTCAGGATGCATCACGGACCGTTCCACGCGCCGTGCTAACGGCTGGTGCGCTGATGACGCTGCTCTATCTCGCGGGCACCTTGAGCGTCCTCCTGTCGCTGCCCAGCACGCAGATCTCGGGACTGCAAGGCATCATGCAGGCGATTCAGGCGATGACGTCGAAGCTGAGTCTCGGCTGGCTGGCGCCGATCGTCGCCGCGTTCGTCACGCTGAACGCGTTGGGCGGTGTCGGCGGCTGGTTTGCGGCGACGGCACGGCTGCCGTTCGTCGCCGGCATCGATCGGTTTCTGCCGCCGGCCTTCGGCGAGCTCCATCCGCGATGGGGGACGCCATACGTCGCGCTGCTCGTCCAGGCCGGCATCGCGTCCCTGTTCATCTTCCTCGGTCAGGCCGGCACGTCGGTGCACGGCGCGTATGACGCGCTGGTCAGCATGGGGATCATCGCCTACTTCATCCCGTTTCTGTTCATGTTCGCCGCGATGATCGTGCTGCAGCGGGAGCCCGCCGGACCGGATGTGATGCGAGTGCCTGGCGGCAGGCCCGTGGCCGTCGCGCTGGCCTCGCTCGGGTTCCTCGTCACGGCCGTGTCGATTGTGCTGGCGTGCGTTCCGCAGGACGAGGAGCCGAACAAGACGCTCGCGGTCGTGAAGGTGGTCGGGTCGTCGCTCGTGCTCGTCGCGATCGGCGCTGGAGTCTATGTGCTCGGCAGGCGTCGTGCACAATCCGCCTAAGCGAAAAGGCGGACACGTCATGAAGAAACTCATTGCGATCGTCTGGGTCTTCCTACACGCCTCGATGGCGTCGGGCGCGCCGCCGACCATGCGCGTGGACTATTACCACACGGGCGACGCGAAGGAAGAGCGCTTCAGCCTCGACCGCGTCGTCCTCGAGCCGCTGCCGTGGCCCGGGAATCCGTCGAAGCCGATCGATGCCACCAATCGCGGCAAGTACCTGTTCGAGGTGACGGACGCCGCGACCGGACGAGTGTTGTACTCACGCGGGTTCAGCTCGATCTATGGTGAGTGGGAAACGACCGGCGAAGCGGCAACCAGCCATCGGACCTTCTCGGAGTCGCTCCGGTTCCCCAAACCCGACACGCCGGTCCGCATCGTCGTGAAAAAGCGCGATTCGCGCAACGTGTTCCGCGACGCGTGGACCGTCACGGTGGATCCCGCCGACAAGTTCGTCACACCGGTCGCGGCCTCCAACGCCGGCGCGCTCATCACGCTGCATCAGAGCGGCGATCCGGCGGCGAAGCTGGACTTCCTGATTCTGGGCGACGGCTACACCGCGCGCGAACGGGCCAAGTTCGAGCGCGACGCCCGCCGGCTGGTCGCCACGCTGTTTGCGACGTCGCCGTTCAAGGAACGGCAGGGCGACATCAACGTCTGGGGCCTCTGTCCGCCGGCGGCGCAATCAGGGATTTCCCGACCCTCGCAGCACATCTACCGGCAGTCGCCGATTGGCGCGACCTACGACGCGTTCGATTCGGAGCGCTACGTGCTGACCTTCGAGAACAAGGCGTTCCGCGACGTGGCGGCGAGCGCGCCGTACGAGGTCGTCGAGATTCTGACGAACAGCGCCACGTACGGAGGCGGCGGCATCTTCGGTCTCTACAGCACGGTCGCGGCCGACAGCGTGTGGGCGCCGTACATCTTCGTGCACGAGTTCGGTCACCACATCGCCGGTCTCGCGGACGAGTACTACACCTCCGACGTCGCGTACCTGCCCGCGACCGATCGCGTCGAGCCGTGGGAGCCAAACGCGACGGCGATGCTCGATGCGGCTGCGTTGAAATGGAAGGACCTCGTGACGCCGGGCACGCCGCTGCCAACACCGTGGCCGAAGGAGGCGTTCGAGCGGTACACCAAGGAGGTCCAGCAGAAGCGCCGGGCGATCCGCGCCGCGAATCGGCCGGAATCGGAAATGGACGCGCTGTTCCGCGACGAGGAAAAGCACGACACGGCGCTGCTCAACGAGGGCGCGCACGCCGGCACAATCGGAGCGTTCGAAGGTGCGAACTACGAAGCGCGCGGGTACTTCCGGCCGCAGGCCGACTGCATCATGTTCACGCGCGACAACGTGCCGTTCTGCGCTGTGTGCCGCCGTGCGATCGACGCGATTCTCGACCTCTATACGCGCTGATTCCGAACTACTAGTAGCGGCCGTTTTCGAACCGGCCTAACCTCGGCGGATGTCGTTCTTGTCGGTTTCTCATGGCTTGGTCGCGCGCCTTGTCCTCGGTCTCGCGATGGCGGCCGGAATCTCCCCTGCCGCAGGGGCTGCAGAGAACGGCCACACCGTGCGTGGCATCGTCCGAAATCCTGCCGGCGCAGAAGTATCGGGCGCCGAAGTGCAGGTGCTTGGCGGCGGCCAGTCGGTGGCAGGGGTCGCACGAACGGACGGCCGCGGCCGTTTCGAAGTCACGGTGGCGCGTGCGGGTGCGTACGTCCTGGCAATTCGGGCCCCGGGATTCACGGACACCCGTACGGGCATCGCGGTCCCCGTGGCCGAGGGCCGGGTGCTCGAACTGACCACCGGGCTGCCGTCGATCCAGGAGGAAGTGAGTGTGACGGCCGACCAGATGCGCGCCGAAGCGACGACGCGCCTGTCGCAGCCGGTGAACATCATCGACGTGAACGAGATTCGCGAGCGCGCGAAATCGGTGGTCACGCAGGTCGCGAATGAGGAAGTGGGGCTGCACCTGCAGCGCACCAGCCCGGTGATGGCCGGTATCTTCGTACGCGGCCTCACCGGCAACAAAGTCAACGTCTTCGTGGACGGCGTCCGGTACTCCACTGCGGCGCAGCGCGGCGGCGTCAGCACGTTTCTCGATCTCATCGATCCGGCGCTGCTCGATTCGGTTGAGGTGCTGCGCGGGCCCAACAGCGCCCAGTACGGGAGCGATGCCCTCGGCGGCAGCATCCAGTTTCTCTCACGGGTCCCGTCGGTGGGTCTGGCGAGCGGGGCGCGATTGGGCGGGCTCTTTTCAGCCTCGGGCAGTTCGGTGGATCGGAGCTTTGGTTCGAACGTGACGGCCTCGTATGCCGGATCGCGCGCCGGCGTGGTTGTCGCGCTTGCCGGACGACGAATCGGCGATCTTCGCGCGGGAGGCGGGATCGATTCTCACGCGGCCGTCACACGCTTTCTCGGCATCGAGTCGAATCGGCTGATGTCGGCGCACCTGCCCGACACCGGCTTCAACCAGTTCGGCGGCCAGTTCACGCTCAACTGGCTGCCGAGCGCCAATGATCACCTCGTCGCTTCCTACCGGCGCGGCGCACAGAACGAAGGCAAGCGATACGATCAATTGCTCGGCGGCGACGGCAACCTCATTGCCGACCTGCAGGACCTCACTCTCGATCTGTTCCACGTTCGCTACGAGAAGATCGCCGCGGGCTGGTTCGACGACGTCAGCGTGACCGGGTCGGTGAACAGTCAGCACGAGGAGCGTATCAACCAGAGTGGCAACGGCAATCCTCGCGCGGCCATCAACCACGAACCCGAGCGAACGACTGTCGTGGGACTCCAGGGCCGCGCTCGCAAACAGCTCGCGCCGCGCTATGCGCTCGCAATCGGCGGCGACTTCTATCCCGAGCGCATCACCGCGCCGTCGTTCGGCATCAACCCGGTGACTGGCGTCTCCACGGTGCGGCGCGGCCGTGTGCCGGATGGCGCAACCTATCGCTCGGGCGGCGCGTTCGGGCAGGTGATGATCGACGCCGTGCCGTCGAAACTGAATGTCGTAGGCAACGTCCGCGTGAACAGCGCGTCGTATCAGGCGCGCGCCTCCGACAGCCCGCTCGTCAACGGCGCGCCACTCTGGCCGGACGACGCGCTGCGCGCGACCGGCGTCGCATTTCGTGCCGGAATGAACGCCGTCCTGTCGGAACCGTGGAGTGTGACCGCGAACGTGAGTCGAGGATTCCGTGCTCCACATATCACCGATCTCGGTACGCTCGGCCTCACCGGTTCGGGGTTCGAAGTGGCGGCTCCCGATATCGCCTCCCTGAATGGCATCGTTGGCTCAACGGCGGACGCGTCCGCGGTTTCGCTTGGGACGCCAGTCGAGCAGGTCGGACCGGAAGCCAGCCTCACGTACGAGGGCGGTCTGCATTTCCGCCGGCCGACACTGCGGTCCAGTCTCCACGTGTTCGTGAACGAGATCCGGGACAATATCGCAAAGCAGTCGCTCATCCTGCCTGCCGGCGCAGTCGGGAAGACGCTCGGCGGCACGCCGATCACCAGCCAGAGCCCGAAGGGCGTCGTCTTCGTCGCGGCAGCGACGACGCCGGTGCTCGTACGTGTGAATTTCGACAACGCGCGCATCGTCGGCGTAGAGCACACACTGGACTGGAGCCCGAACCGGCAGTGGCTCGCCGGGACGACGTTCACCTACCTGCGCGCCAAGGACACGCGCACCGGTCTTCCGCCGAACATCGAAGGCGGCACGCCTGCGCCGGAAGCGTATGTACGCGTGAACTACACCGCGCCAGGCGGCCGCTGGTGGGCCGGGACGTACGTGCACGCAGCCGCCGCGCAGGATCGGCTGTCGACACTGGATCTCGACGATCGCCGCACAGGGGCGGGGCGGTCGCGCACCAACATTCGCAACTTCTTTCTGAACGGCGCGACGGCGCGTGGGTGGGTTGGGGCAGGAGCCGATGGGGCGCTCGGGACTGCCGATGACGTGCTGCTGCTGACCGGCGAAACAGTGACGCAGATCCAGGACCGCGTGCTCGGCGTCGGCGTGGCATCGGCGCCGCTCTTCCGTGAGGTTGGCGGATTCGTCGCCGTCGGACTGAGGGGCGGCGTGCGCATGGGACGGCACGAATTCCTGGTCGACTTCGAGAACCTGACAGACAAGAACTACCGTGGCGTAAGCTGGGGTGTCGATGCGCCTGGCCGCGGTGCGTCGCTGCGGTATCTCACCCGGTTCTGAAGCCGTGGGATCTGAGGCTTGACGCCGGCTCCAGCCATAAACCAGACTAGGCGCCCGCGATACTCCTTCTCGACGAGGCGCATATATGCAGGACGATTTCGACAGCGGAATGGGAATGCCCGATGATGAGCTGGCCGGCGGATCGGCCACAGACATTGGAGAAGCCGGGCTCGGTGGCGCTGAAGCCGAAGCCGAGGGCGGCGGCGAACCGGCAGGGCGGCCTTCCGGCGGCGCGCGCGCGCGCAAGTCTTCAGGCTCGAGAAAGTCCAGCAGCGCCCGAAAGGCCGCGGCCAAGCCGAAGAAGGCGCCGAAGAAGGCTGCAGCCAGGAAGGCGAAAAAGGGCGGCAAGAAGGCCAAGGCCCGAAGACCAGCCCGGAAAGCCGCAAAGAAGAGCGGCAAGAAAGCCAGGAAGGCCGGGCGCAAGAAGTAGTCGCAACGAACCGGCCAGTACGACCAACGAACCGGCCAGTACGACTTCGACGCTGGCCGGTTCAGCGCGCCGCGACGCCGCGGCCCCGCCCGAACTTCTGCGTCGCGTAGCCGACAATCAGGCCGACGATTGAGCCGGGCAGCATGATCTCGACCCAATAGTGATGTCCGTTGGGGTCCGGCATCGCCGCGACGAGAAACGCGAAAAACGCGGCGACGACGAGTCCGACGACGAGCCCTTTCGAGAGCGATCGGACGCGGTAGGCATACCAGCCAACGAGAGCACCCACGATCAGCCCCTTGATCGTGGACCCGATGACGATCCCGACAATCTGTGGTGCCGCTTCGGGTGTGGCCAGGGCGGTCAATCCGTCGAAGGCGCCCAGAACCGCGCCGAGCAGAAGGCCAAGCACAGGTTTCTTCATCGCATCTCCTTTTGTCTCTCTTTTACACGCGGCGCCGCCGATCCTTTCAGCGCAGGACCGCGAAGGCCACGCGCATCAGCAGATACGCGAGCACGAGCCACACGAACGTCTGATAGCGGATCAGCCAGCGGCCGACCCGCTCGATCGTCGTCTCGTGGTACGCCGACACCGCCGATCCCCGCCGGTAGCGCGCCAGATCGTCCACGAGCTCGGTGGCGCTGGCGTAGCGGTCCGACGGCACGGGCGACAAACACTTCCGCATGATCGCGGCGAGACGCTTCGACGGCGCTTGCGAAGCCTCGCGGAGACGTCGTGAGGTGTCGTCGGCGTCCGTGGAGGCCGCGACACCGGTCCACATCCAGAAGAGCAGCGCTCCGAGCGCGTAGACATCCGCCGGCGGACCGGCGTTGGAGGAATCGCCCTGCGCCTGCTCGGGAGCCATGAAGCCCGCCGTGCCCATGCGGGTGCCCCCGGAGGTCCCGCTGATCAGTCTGTCCGCCCTGACGCCGGTGTCGTGCTCGCTGTCCGCGAGGACCCTGGCGACACCCCAGTCGAGCACGAGGACCTCGCCGAACTGGCCGACCATCACGTTCGACGGTTTCAGATCGCGGTGCACGATTCCGGCTGCGTGTGCGAACGCCACGGTCTCCGCGACGCGCTCGAAGACGACCAGCCGCGCGGCTTCGTGCTCGAGCGACCGGGCGTGATCGGCAAGGGTCTCGCCGCGCACCAGCTTCATGACGTAGAACCAGCGCCCGTCCTCGAGCAGGCCGGCGTCGTGGACCGGCACGATCCCCGGGTGTTCGAGCCTCGCGAGGACCCGGGCTTCCTGCCGAAGACGCTGATCCAGGTCGTCGGTCGGGGCCGCAGCGTTCGAGACTTTGATGGCGACCTCGCGCCCGAGCTGCGTGTCGCGCGCTGCGTAGACGCATCCCATGCCGCCCTGGCCGATCGGCCGGAGGATGACGTACCGCTCTGAACGCAGCACCGGGCGCGTCGCCACGTCGCGCAGGCGCTCGACGACGACGTTCGAGAGCCAGGTCACTGGTTCACGTCCAAGCCAAACAGCTCGCGGGCTTCGAGCCGATATTCCTCGTCCGTGCCGCAGAGGCTTCGAAGATGACCCAGCGCCAGCTCCCGAAAGTGCCGCCGTGCGGCGTGCAGATAGTTGGTGACTTGCGAGACCGTGATCTCCAGCTCGCGCGCGAGGCTGGCGTACGAGACGTCCAGCGAAGGCGCAAGGTCGTGGCGCTCGAAGACGCGAAAGAGCGCGGTCTTGCCGGACTCCTCGCAGGCGCGCCGCAGGTCGTCGACCGCGCGGCCGAAGAGCGCACGGATCATTTCGTCCCGAAAGAAGCGATCCAGATCGCGGAGATCGCTCGACGCAATCTCGGCCAGCGCGTTCTCGGCGCCGTCAAAATCGAGCGACAAGCGGTCCGCGCCGCCGCCGCGTTTTTCCGCGCGCTCCGCCTTCTGCGTGTTCTGGACAAACCGGTCCAGACACGTCCGCAGGAACGTCCGGAACTTGGCCTTCGCGGGGTCGTAACGCTCGACGTATCGTTTTTCGAACGCTGCGGTGAAGAAGGCCTGCACCACGTCCTCGGCCGCCTCGGGCGCGAGCCGCCAGTGCAGGCGCAGATAGTGATAGCTCGGGCGCCAGTAGCCGGCGGCGAGATCGCCGAACGCGGTGCGCCGGATGTCGGCGTCGTCCGCCCGAATGCGCTCGATGACCGAGCGGCGCGTCGCCGGAAACGGAACCACACGGCAAGCGTATCGCAACGTTCTCACGACGTTAAACGCAGAACCCGCGGAACCCGCAGAGCCATTGCTAATTCTGCGAGTTCTGCGTTGGTCGTTGTCATCCCCGGCGGCGTGTATCGGTCACTTCGCGGCCGGATCGAACTGCATCACACCGAAGAGCGTGCCCTCCGTGTCGGTGAAGTACACCGTCCAACCAACGCCGGGAACTGCCATCTTGGGCACCGCCACCGCGCCGCCTGCGGACGTCACCGCGCGGACGGTCTCGTCCACAGAATTGACGGCGATGACATTGGTCGCCGGTTGACCGGGCTGCTGACGCTTGGCCAGACCGCCGTCGATGCCAGGGCCCTCGCCGGTCTTGACCATCCAGTAGTCCATCGGCCCGTCCCACTTCTCGAAGCGCCAGCCGAAGGCTTTCTGATAGAACGCCATGCACCGCGCCGGGTCGTCGGCGGGCAGCTCAAAATGTACAATCCGCATCGTGTTCCCTCCGCCGATCCATTACTCGTGGGATGATGATTCCTTTAACCCAACCAGGAGGACATCTTGACGACCGCGATTCGCACTGTTCTCGTGACCACCCTGATGGCGCTGAGCGCGACGGCGACCTGGCTCGTCGCGCAGAACCGTTTCGGCGCGCCGAAGACAATCATCCACGTGTCCGTGATCCAGTGGAAAGACGGTGTCTCCGCCGCTGACAAGAAAAAGGCTCTCGACGGCGTGAAGGAGATGGCGGCGAAGATTCCCGGCATCAAGAACGTCTGGACCAAGGCCCTCCGCGTCCAGCCGGAGGGGTATCACGACGCATTCGTCATCGAGTTCGAGAACCAGGCCGCGGCGGATCGCTACGCGACGGATCCGGCCCACGACAAATGGACCGAGGCGTTCCTTAAGATCCGTGAATCGAGCGTCTCGCCTCAGATCACGAACGACTAACCCAGTCTCCACGCGTACGCACGGGTGATCGAGGCGCGCTTACGCCACCCGCGCCGAGGCGGCGATCTGCGCGGCGTTCGGGAGCGTGTCGATCTTCCAGCAGAGATCGATGAGCGTGCGTGCCTGCGCAGGCGGCAGGACGCCGTCGGCAAGCCCGACGAATTTGGCCTCGAGATCCGCGTCGGTCATCGGCCGCTCGACGCTGCCGACTACGTGCTCCACGAACTTCTCGACCCTCCGGCCGTCCTTCAACGTGACGGTCGCGCGCACCTGGTCCTCTTTGATCGCAGAGTCGATGGTCGCCGTCACCCGATCCCGCAGGGCGACGATGGCTGGATCGTTCGCGTTGTTGTCGCTGAAGTCGCGCATGCCCGCCGATCCCTTGACGATCGCGAGCGCGGCGGCGAAATAGACGCTGAACTTGCTTTCCAGCCCGGTCTGCGGCGTTTTCTTTCCGGTCAGTTCGAGCACGAGCGGGTGTACCCGCAGGTCGATTCTGGCAATCTGGTCAGCGGTCAGCGCGTGTTCGCGGCGCAGCTGGATGCACGCGTCGATAGCAGGATGGATCACCACGCCGCAGGCGAAGGGCTTGTAGGTGTTGAACAGAATCTCGTAGCTCTTCCCATAGTTCTCCGTGATCTCCGAGTAGTTGCGCGTCGTGCTGAGCACGTTGGCCCAGCCGCTCTTCCCCTCGAGACCGACGTCACTGCTGGTGAAATTCCGGGACGCCAATAGTGCCGCCGTCAGGCCGTTCTGCGCCGCGCGTCCCGGATGGAACGCCTTCGTCATGGACCCGAACATCTCGCGCAGGCCGACCGGCTGCGTGGCCGCCAGCCCGAGCGCCCACACCATCTGCTGCTCCGAGAGACCGAGGATGCGCCCGCTCGCTGCCGCGGAGCCGAACACTCCGGCCGTGCCGGTGATGTGCCAGCCGCGGTCGTAGTGGGCAGGGTAGACGGCGTTGCCAATCCGGCACTCGACCTCGATGCCGAGCACCATCGCCGTGAGAAAGTCCTTGCCGGACACCGGCCGCAGCTCCGCCAGCGCCAAAAGCGCCGAGCCGACCGGACCTGCGGGATGAATCACGGTCTTGAGGTGCGTGTCGTCGAAATCGAACACGTGCGAGCTGATGCCGTTCATCAGCGCCGCGTGCAGGATGTCCATCCGTTCCCGGCGTCCGAGCACGGAGGCCTGGGGCGGACCGGAGAACGGTGCGAGGGCCGAGATCGCGGCTTCGACTGCCTCATGGCGCGAGCCGCCAACCGTGCAGCCGACCCAGTTCAACAGCGTCCGTCGTGCCTCCTTCCGGACGGCTGTCGGGAGGTCTTCAAACCGTGCGGCAATCACGTACTTCGCGATCCGGCGGGTCACGTCGTCGCGATCGAGCGCGGCTGAACTCTGGCTCGCGGTCGCGGCATCCAGATGGGTCGTGCCGATCGGCCGGATGAGGCCCGCGAGCGGAAACGTCCCCAGAAAGTCACGGCGATCCAGTGGGTGCATGGATGGATTCTACGGTGCATTCGTCGGGGACGGAATCTCGAGATCTGCGCGAACCGTCGGATAGCCGCACGTGGCTGGCGCGCGAGCTTCGGTCCGGTCTAGGATGACCGCTGTCAGTGGTCGGGAAGCACTTCGGCCCCTACCGAGTTCTGTCCCCGCTCGGGGCGGGAGGGATGGGCGAGGTGTATCGCGCGCACGACGAAAAGCTGGGCCGCGACGTCGCGTTGAAGTTCCTGCCGCGCGAGGTGGCCGACGATCCCGATCGCCGCTCCCGCCTGGTGCGCGAAGCCCGCGCCGCCGCAGCGCTGAATCATCCGAACATCTGCACTATCCACGACGTTGGTGAGGCGGATGGCTTGACCTACATCGCGATGGAGGCGATCGAGGGCCAACCGCTGAGCGCTCGCCTTCCCGAACGCGCGCTGACGCTCGACGAAGTCCTCCGCATCGGCGTTCAGCTCGCGGAAGCGGTCGCCCACGCCCACGACCGCGGCATCGCGCATCGCGACCTGAAGAGCGCGAACGTCATGGTCACGCCGGCGGGACACGTCAAGGTGCTGGACTTCGGGCTCGCGAAGCGCATCGGCGGAGGACTGCTGACGGAGGCCGCGACGCGGTCGGCCGTTCCTCTCACGCGGCCGCTCACTATTCTCGGCACGTTGCCGTACATGTCGCCGGAGCAGTTGCGCGGGCGGCCCGCCGACGCGGCGAGCGACGTGTGGGCACTGGGCGTCATCCTGTCCGAGATGGCTGCCGGCGTGCGTCCATTCGGCGGGCGGACCGAGTTCGAAATCAGCTCCGCGATTCTCAACGACGAGCCTCCACCACTGCCTTCACGTGTGCCCGCGGCACTGCAGACCGTCATCAGCCGTTGCCTGGAGAAGGAGCCGGCTCGCCGGTATCAACGAGCCGGCGAAGTGAGAGCGGCACTGGATGCGGTTCGGGCCGCGCCACTGCTCTCAACTGCGACGGACGCTCGACCTGCGCGTCGGCGTACGCTTGTCCAGGCGGTTTCGGCGGCGGCGATCCTGGGACTCGGCGTCGCAGCCTGGTGGATCTATACGTCGCGAACGACCGGCGGATCCGTCGGGCGGATTCAATCGATCGCGGTCCTGCCACTCGAGAACCTGTCGGGCGATTCAAGCCAGGATTACTTCGCCACAGGCATGCACGAGGCGCTGATCACCGACCTGGCGCGGATTGGTCTCCAGAAGGTGATTGCCAAGCCGTCCGCCGACGCGTTCAAAGGGACGAAGAAATCGTTGCACGATGTCGGACAGGAGCTTGGTGTCGACGGTCTGGTGACCGGTTCCGTGATTCGCGCCGGCAGCCGCATCCAGATCAACGCGCAGCTCGTCCGAGCCGACACCGGTGCCGTGGTTTGGGCGAATCGGTACGAGCGGACCGCCGGCGACGTCTTGTCGCTGCAGAACGACATCGTCGGCGCGATCGCTCGAGAGGTTCGAGCGACGCTCACACCTGAACAGAAGGCGCGGCTGGCCGACGCCCGTCCGGTGAACGCCGCCGCGCACGATGCCTACCTCAAAGGGCGCTCCCTGTTCGCGTCCTTCATCTATTCCACCGATAGAAAGCAGATGGACGCCGCGCTGGCGCAGTTCGTGCGAGCCACAGAGCTGGATCCGACCTACGCGCCTCCATACGCGGCGACCGCTAACGTGTATCTCACCGCCAGCCAGATGAGCCTGCTGCCGCCGGCGGAGACGATGCCGAAAGCCAAAGCGGCTGCCGCCCGAGCGGTGGCGCTCGACGACCGGCAGTCGGAAGCGCATGCCACGTTGGGCGAGGTCAATACGTGGTACGACTGGGACTGGGCCGCCGCCGACCGCGAGATTCAGCGAGCGCTCGAGTTGAACCCCGACGCACCCGACGCGCTTCGGGCGTCAGAGGTGTTTATGACGCTCGTCGCCGGCCGGTTCGACGAGGCCGCTCGGACGTCACAACGGATCCTCAGCGTGGATCCGCTGAATCCCTTCTCGCGAATCCAGCCGATCTGGGTCGCGTTCTTTTCTCGCCGCTTCGACGACTCGATTCGTCACGCCAAGGCCCTGGAAGAAGTGTGGCCCGGCAACATCATGAGCCCGTTCTTCCTCGCGACGAATTACGCCATCAAGCGAATGCCGGCCGAGACAGACATCGAATGTCGCAAGGTGATGAAGGCGACGGGCGACGCACTCGTGGTCCAATCGATTGCGAATTGTGCCTGGGCGTATGCCACCGTCGGCAGCACCGCCGAGGCTCGGCGACTCCTTCAGCGACTCGAGCATCCACCGGAAGGAACCTGGGTGGACCCTGCCGTGGTCGCGCAGGTCTTCGGCGCATTAGGCGACCGCGATCAGGCGATGGCACGGGGGCGGAAGGGGCTTGAGGAGCGCTCGTCGCTGATGATTTACCTCAAAACGTCGGCGATCTGGGATCCCGTTCGCGGCGATCCCCGCTTTCAGGCCATGCTTCAACAAATGAAATTCCCGGAATGAGACGGCGACATCCTCGGTGGCTGACAGCCTCCTTCGCCGGGTGTCTGGCCGTGACCGTGGCGGCGTGGCCGCAGACCCCTCGAGCGCATCCCGAGGCCGCCGGCCTCTCGCCGGCGCGTCTCCATGAGGCGACCGAACTGCTGAACCGCTACGTCGTTGAGCAGCGGATTGCCGGAGCGGTGGCGGCCGTGGCGAGACGCGGGCGGATTGGATATCTCGAAGCTGTCGGGGTTCAGGATCTGCAGACGCGCGTGCCGATGACTGCGCGCTCGCTGTTTCGCATCTACTCGATGACCAAGCCTGTGACGGCGGTCGCGGTGATGATGCTGCACGAAGAGGGTCGCTTCACCCTCGACGACCCTGTCGCCATGTTCATCCCCGAATTCAGGAACGTGGTCGTCGCCGGCGAGCAAAGCGCTCCGCCGCGCGCGCCGGCGCGGCCGATCACCGTGCGGGACCTTCTCCTCCATACCTCCGGCCTCAACCACAGGACGTCGGAGATCTACCGTCGCGAGCAGGTACGGATCCGGACCATGACGATGGCGCAGTTCATCGCAAACCTGGTCCGCGTGCCGTTGATGGAAGACCCGGGCACACGGTATCGATACAGCGAGTCGACGACCGTATTGGGACGATTGGTCGAGATCTGGTCCGGTAAACCGTTCGAGGTGTTCCTCGACGAGCGCATCTTTCGGCCGCTCGGCATGACCGACACCATGTTCTGGGCTGCCACACCGGAGCAGCGCGCGCGCCTCACCACCGTGTACGGCCCAGCGCCAGGCGTCGGCCTCGCGAAAGTCGACACCGAGACGCTGCCCTTCACGGAACGCCCGACGCTCATTGAGGGCGCGGTCGGACTGCTGTCGACCGTTCCCGACTACGTGCGTTTCTGCCAGATGCTGCTCAACAAAGGCGAGTTGGACGGCGTCCGGATGCTCAGCGCGAAGACCGTGGAATCGATGACGGGCAACGGCCTGTCCGAGGACGTCCAGAGAGCGCGCGGCGGATCGATGGGCTGGGGCCTGGCGAACGTCAACGTGCTGCTGAATCCAGCTCCCAACGATCGGGCGAGCCGCGGCGAGTACGGGTGGGACGGCACGGCGGGTACGATCTTCTGGATCGATCCCGGCAAGGAGACGGTCACCATCCTCATGACCCAGAGCTCGCCGTCGAACCCCGATCAGATCAGACAACGGTTCAAGGCCATCGTGCAGCGGGCCATCGTCGAATAGCCTCGCGCCACGAGCCTGCGCGATGTCGCCGGCCAACCCTTCGCACCGCGTTTCCGTCCAAGCAGTGATATGAGCTCGGTCATCGCCGACGTTCGCTATGCCGCGCGCGAATTCCGCCGGCGCCCGGGATTCGCCCTCACCGCGGTCCTCTCGCTGGCCCTCGGAATTGGCGCCACGAGCGCCGTCTTCAGCGTTGTCTACGGCGTCCTGATCAATCCCTTCCCGTATGTGGGCGCCGATCGGATGATGCAGCTCGGCCTCATCGACAAGGCCGGCCGGTTCCGATATCCCGGCATTTCCGGCGCTCAGCTGGATCAGCTGCGACAGGCGCGGACGGTCGAGAGCGTCGTGGGAGAGGATGGCTGGAACCTCACCACGACCGATGGCGACATCCCGGAAGATGTCGTCGCTTCCTACATCTCTCCGAACGCTCCTAATCACTGGGGCGTGCCGGCCCTGATGGGACGATGGCTCGTTCCAGCCGATGCGCCTCCGGGTCAGGACCCGGAGCGTGTCGTGGTGCTGGGTTACCAGTTCTGGCAGCGACATTACCTGGGCGACCCGGCCGTCGTCGGCCGCACGATCCAACTCGTTCGCAAGAACTATCAAATCGTCGGCGTGATGCCGCCGCGCTTTCGCTGGCGCGATGCGGACATCTACGTGCCGCTCAAGGTCAGGATCGACCCTAACATCTACTTCGGCACGAGCCTCAAAATCCGGCCCGGTGTGTCCATCGCAGAAGCCAACGCCGATCTGCAGCCCATCCTGCAGAAGTTCGCGGCCGAGACGCCGGCGCGCTACCCAGACACGTTTCGCGTGAACCTGCGCAGCATCATCGAGTTGTATGCGCGACCGATGGGACCCAGGCTCTTTCTACTGCTCGGCGCCGTGACGTCGCTCCTGCTCGTGGGCTGCGCCAACGTATCGATTCTGCTGCTCGTGCGCGGGGCGCATCGACAGCAGGAGCTCGCCGTGCGTGCGGCCGTCGGAGCCGCACGGGTCCGCATCGTGCAACAGTTGCTGACGGAGGCGTCGGTCATCGCCGTGGCCGGTGCCACGCTCGGTGTGTTGATCGCCTGGAAAGGCCTCGCACTGATCGTGGCGTGGGTTCCCACCAACTCGTTCGCCGCCGAATCGGTGATCGAGATGAACCTGCCGGTCCTGCTGTTCAGTACCGCGCTGGCGGTCGCAACCGCGATTGTCTTCGGCGTCTGGCCCGCGCTCCAGCTTTCGCGTCCGGACCTCGGACGCGTCGCGCAGACTGGCGCCCGACGGGTGATTGGCAGCGCTCAGGGCCGACGATTCCATCGCGTCATGGTCGCGGTCCAGGTTGCGTTGACGCTACTGATGCTCACCGCGGCCGGCGCAGCGGGAAAGGGGTTCATGCGGCTGGCGAACGCAGACCTCGGATACGACCCTCACGACACCATGTCCCTGCCGATCCCGGTCCACGATGGGACCTACGCGACGTGGAACGAGCGTTCCGAGTACTTCGAGCGACTCCGGGCGGCCATCGCCGCCCTGCCGCAGGTGGCTGCCGCGGGAATCTCGACCAACGCGACGCCACCGTCGAATGGAGGCGACACGCCGCTCGAGATTCTGGGCAGCAGCGCGCTCGAAAAACCGATCGCGCGGTCGAATTTCGTCAGTCCGGAGTACTTTCAGCTTCTCCACATTCCCGTGTCGCAGGGCCGTGTCTGGAGTCGTGACGAGATCATGCGGGGAGCACCCCTCGCGGTGATCAACCAGACGATGGCCCGGCAGTTCTGGCCGAACGGCGATGCCATTGGCCATCAGCTGCGCGTCGCGATCTTCAAGGATGAACCGCCGTATTCGCCGGCCGCCGCCGGCGCCGATGGATGGCTCCAGATCGTCGGCGTCGTCGCCGACGCGCGCAACGACGGTCTGCGCAATCCGATCAAGCCCGCGTTCTATGTGCCGTACACGATGAAGATGCGCATGTTCACGCAGATCCTCGTGCGTACGCGTGTGCCACCGCTGTCCATCTTGCGCGATGTGCGCGCCGAGCTCGTTCGCGTCGATCGCGAACAGCAGGTGATGCGGGTGCGGGATCTTCAGAGCTGGATTACGAATCTCCCCGAGTACGCGCAGCAGGCGCTGGTCGCGAAGCTGTTCGGGATTTTCTCGGTGCTGGCGCTGGTGCTGTCGGCGGTGGGACTCTACAGCGTGGTGTCCTACGGCGTCGCGGCCAGGACCAACGAGTTCGGCATCCGCATGGCGCTCGGGGCAAGAGCGCGCGATGTCGTCCGCATGGTGCTCTCGGGCACGTCCTGGAATGTGGGGGCCGGGCTGGCGGCCGGTGTGCTCATGTGTCTCGCCTTCGACAGCGTCGCCTCGAAGTGGGTCACCGAGAGCTCGCGCGATCCTGCGATTCTCGGGAGCGTGACCATCTTGCTGCTCGCCGTTGCCGTCATCGCCTGCCTGGCGCCGGCGCGCCGCGCCGCTTCAATCGATCCGATGGACGCCGTGCGACACGAATAGCCGTCGCGCGGACACGGACGACGCAGGGGAGCCGTCATGATTTGGACTTCGGATTCTTCCGCCTTCGGACCACGCGTCGCTTGGTTGCGCGAGCCGGGCGCCGCGAGCCGGTATCATTCAAGACATCGGACTGAAGGGGAAGCCGGCGAGCGTCCGACGTGTCGCGGGCCCGAGCCGCTCCGGGCCCCGGAAGTTTCACACCCGTGTTCACGAAATCTTTGTCGTTGTGCGAGAAGCGCAGCCGCTCGCCCTGGTGCTCCGTAAGAAACGATTGATCGAACACCTTGAAGTAGATCCCGCCGGGATATTCCCAATACTTCGGGATCCGCGTGTCGCCGACATAGAGCGCCCATCCATCCCCCGTCGGCTCTGGAAGCTTCTCCAGCCGGATCTTGACGATGAACGCCGTCGCGGGTAAAGGCCGATTCAATTCGCTGGAGAGTCGGTCCATCATCGGCGTGTCCGCATCGGTCGGCTGCGCGGCGACGACCGCCGCCGAGACGACTTTGGGAGGTGCTGACGGCATGATCTCAACCTCGTCAGAGACTATCAGTTCGAAAGTTGTACGTCGCCGACATAGACGACCCCCGTCGCCGGACCGTTGAACAGCAACGCGATCGATCGCAGGTCGCGAGGTTCGACGCCCAGGTCGACGAGTTGTTGAACGGGAAGACGCAACGTCTGCATCACAATCTTGCCCGCGCCGAAGACGACATCCGGATATAACAGCCGATGAAGGCTGCTCGCCTGAATCGCCGCCGTACGCGAGCCGCTCGACACTTCGACGGTGAAATCCTGATCGCGATTCGCGGCATTTACTGCCTCTGTCGACTGGCCGACGCGAAGCGCCAGCGTTGTGTAGCGCTCCGCAGGCACCGTTCCCGGATCCAGTTTCAGCAGCAGCCGCGATCCGGACGCGCTCCATTCCAGGCGGAGCGTGATGGTGGTCACCGGTGCGCCAGCGTTGACGAGATCCTTGAGTTGACGCGCGGCCGCCAGCGCGTCCGTCGCCGCCGTACCCTGCACGGGCAGCGAGACCTGCGGGGCGAGGAGGCTCTCCTGGTTGTGTTGAATGAACACGCGCTCGGGATCCTGGAACTGCGACACGAGGTCGACGTTCACGGGCATCCATGTGGCGGCAAGCCGATGATCCCGCAGGACCTCGAGGTACTCCGATCGGTCGAGGAGCATGGCCTGGGCGATGGTGCCGAGAAACACTTTCGCGACCAGTTCCTGATCGGAACGGGACATCGTGGTCGCGGGCGGCGTCTCGGAGGCCCAGATGCTGTTGAACTGGTTGTGGTTCGCGCGGTACACCCACAACAGGGCCTTCAGCTCACTGTCTGACACGGTCGGATTGGCAAGGTTCACCGCATGCGCGCGGTTGTACGTGTTGTAGCCCGCGAACGACGAGACATCGCCATCGCGACTGCCGTGAATCAGGCAATAGGAATCTGGGACGACCGTCGGGCCCGTGAGCGGCTGATACTGACGATCCGTCGGGGAAATGGCGACGGCCGCCGTCAGGGTGAAGCCATACGGGCCCAACCCGGCCGATCCGTCGAGCAACACTACGGGCGTCAGAATGTCCGGCTTGATCGACGTCAGGCGATTGAAGAACGACGCGTGGCCGACGCCTTCGCCACCGCGAGAGTGCCCGACGATCGCGATCCGATTGAGATCCACTCTGCCGTGAAGCCGGTGACCGGCCGTGCTGTTCCAGGTGCGAAACTGCTTGACGTGCTCGAGGTGCACGATTCCACGTCCGTCGTTTTCACCGAAGTTGCCGCCGTTCAGAAAGTTGACGTCGATGGTCGCGCCGATCACGCCGTGCGAGGCGAGGAGCTGACACAGATAGAGATACCCTGGCGTCGAGTTCTCCAACGGTCCATGGTTGCCGTGGGCGAACATCATCAATGGGAACCGACCTCGCCCGCGCGGGATGCAGATGTGCCCGTTCAGTGGCACGCTCGTGTTCGGAAAGGGCCACGGCGCTCCGGCGCCGAGATTCGCAAACGGGGAAATGTCGATCCGGGGCGTGACGAACGCGGGATCGGGTGTGTCGTAAATCGTGTACTGGGCGAGCGCGGGCACGCTGCCGTAGTTACTGCCGGCCGATGCGTAGATGACGGTGTCGAAGGGGACATCGCCGGCCAGCGCGGGATTCTCGAGCTCTGCCATGGTGCTCCTCGGATTTCGTGAGTCTACACCTGCGATCTGCCGTGCCTTTCTCAAGACGAATTGAGGAATCGATCGCTTTGTGAAGCCGCCAGCTCATGCGTGTTATCGTGGCGCGTCTTCCCCGTTCCATGAGTCTCGCACCCGGCACTCGTCTCGGGCCGTTTGAGGTCCTCGCGCCGCTCGGCGCAGGAGGCATGGGAGAGGTGTACCGCGCGCGCGACACGACGCTCGGAAGAGAGGTCGCGATCAAGATCCTGCCGGCGACGGTCGCGACGGATCCCGATCGCCTGGCCCGCTTCGCGCGCGAGGCGACGACGTTGGCGTCGCTGAACCACCCGCACATCGCCCAGGTCTACGGGTTCGAGCGCACTGGCGAAACACGGGCGCTCGTGATGGAGCTCGTCGAAGGCGAGGACCTTGCCAGGCGCCTGACGCGCGGCGCCGTCCCGCTCGATGAGGCGCTGCCCATCGCGCGCCAGATCGCCGAAGCGCTCGAAGCCGCGCACGATGCCGGCATCGTCCATCGCGATCTCAAGCCCGCGAACATCAAGATCCGATCTGACGGCACCGTGAAGGTGCTCGACTTTGGCCTCGCCAAGGCGCTGGATCCACTCGGTCGCGACAGCCAGGGCGGGCAACCCTCTGGCGTCACCCTCGCGCACGACCCGCTGCACTCGCCGACGATGGCGAGTCCCGCGGCGATGACCGGCATGGGCGTGATCCTCGGGACGGCCGCCTACATGGCGCCCGAGCAGGCGCGCGGCAAGGCGGTCGACAGGCGCGCCGATATCTGGGCGTTCGGCGTCGTGCTGTACGAAATGTTGACCGGTAGCGTCGCCTTCCAACGCGACACGATCTCGGACACGGTCGCCGCCGTGCTGACGCGCGAGCTAGACTGGCGGGCGATTCCATCCGCGACGCCGGAGTCGGTCCGCGGTCTGTTGCGCAGATGCCTCGATCGCGATCCGCGCCGCCGGCTGCAGGCCATTGGCGAAGCTCGCGTTGTCCTCGAGAATCCTGGCGCGCCGGTTGCGCGAGTCGAACCCGCCCAGGGCCGGCGCCCCGGTTGGCGAACGCTCGCGGGAGCTGTCGCCGCGGGCATGCTCCTCTTTGCCTTCGGCTGGCTGGCGCGTCCGTCGCCTCGGACAGGACGATCGGATATTCGGAAGGTCGATCTCGCCATCAGCGATCTCGACGCGAACAGCGGCCGGGCGCCGGTGATTTCGCCCGACGGATCGCGTGTGGTGTTCGTCGCCGGCGGGCGTCTCCGCGTCCGTCGTCTCGACAGCCTCGACACGACCGACTTGCCCGACAGCGACGATATGGCGTACGCGGCGTGGTCGCCGGACAGCCGTCATCTTGCCTATGTGCGACGCGGACGGGCATGGAAGGTCTCGACAGAAGGCGGGCCACCTACCGAACTCGGTCAGGTACCTGGCGACCTTGCTGGATCGGCGGGCACCCTATGGACGAGCGACGGCCAGGTGGTGTTCGCCGGCAGCGACACGATTGGCCTGTGGACTCTGCCCGCTGCCGGAGGCGGTTCCGGACGCGAGATGCTCGCGCTCGATCGGAGCGGCGAGACCGACTTTCACGAGATTGGAACGCTGCCGGACAACCGCGGATTGATCTTCACCGTGCACCGCAGAAACAAACAGCCTGACATGATCGCGGTACTGGCTGGTGGATCGCGGAAGGTGTTGCTCGAGATTCCAGGCGAGACCCTGCGCTACCCCATTTATTCGCCGACGGGTCATTTGATTTACGAGCGTGACACCACCAACCCCGGCATCTGGGCGGTTCCGTTCTCTCTGCAACGGCTGGAGACGACCGGCGCGCCGATGCTCGTCGTTCCTCGCGGAACAGTCCCGAGCCTGGCCAGCGACGGAACGCTCTGCTTCGTGCGCCCAGACGAAGCGCCAGTGGATCTCGTGCGCGTGTCCCGGTCAGGCGTGATCGAGAGGATCGCCGAGCTGGCCGAGACGAATAGCTCGATGGTGTCGTCCGTTCAGAGCGGCGGTGGTTATCGGCCCACGGCCGGCGTGAGCCTGTCGCCGGACGGCACCCGGCTCTCGGTGAGTTTTGGGGCGCCTGGACAGCTGTGGGTGTACGACCTCCAGCGGGGCTCTATCTCGCGCGTGACGACCGGCATTTTTCCGTTCCGTGCCGTTTGGACCGCTCGGGACGATCGTCTGATTTATTCTTCGTCGCGCGAGGCGCGAGGGTGGAACCTCTGGTCGCGTCGAGCAGACGGCGCGGGCGACGAGAAGCGATTGTCGAGAAGCGACGAAGTCCAGTTTCCGCTGGCCGTCTCGCCCGACGGGTCGACTCTGGTGTACATCGAAGGATCCGGGGCCGCCGGAAACCTGTTGAAAGTCGCGTCCGATGGCTCGGCGCCAGCGCGCCCGCTCTTCCCGAGCCGGACGTGGGGAATGGGCGCGACCTTCTCGCCTGACGGTAAGTGGCTGGCCTATGAGTCGTTCGAGTCCGGCCGCATGGAAATCTACGTGCGGCCGTTCCCCGAGGGCGATCAGCGCATCCAGGTGTCGAGCAGCGGCGGTCAGATGCCCGTCTGGTCGAAAAGCCGCGAGATCTTCTATATCGGGCCAGATGGCGTGTCGGCTGTTTCGGTCACGCCCCAAGGCGGATCGCTCATCGCCTCGAAGCCAGCTGTGCTCTTTCCGACGGGTGGCGAGACGCACCTGGTGCCAGTCTTCGACGCGACGCCGGACGGACAGCATTTCATGATGTTGCGCTCCCGCGGGAGCCAGCACCTCGCGCTCATTTTCAACTGGCCTTTGGATCTTGCGCGACTCGGGGCTGCCAACGCGTCGTCGGACCGATAGCTTAACGGCTCGCCGCGGCTTGGCGCCGTGTGTGCAGCACGATCTTCTGCACGCGCCAATTCGAGCTCTCCGCAACGTAAATCTCGTGCTCGGAGGGGCAGGCGATCGCGTGCGCGCCGGAGAACTGTTTCAGGTTGCGTCCGGACCTGCCGATCACGCCCACGACCTTGCCGTCGAGCGTCAGTTTGAACACGCGTCCCGGCCAGGTGCTTTCGCCGAGGAACATCACCTCGTTCTGGTTCGGCGGGATGCACAGCGAGTTCGGCGCGCCAACGCCGAGCATGCTGCCCGGCTGCGGTGTCGACCCGTTGACCGCGCGGGTGTTGAAGTCGGGCGCCACATCGACCGTCCACTGTCGCAGAAAGTTGCCGTCCGTGTCGAACACCTGAACGCGGCGGTTGCCGCGATCGCCAACGTAGATGTTGTCCATACGATCGATGGCGATGCTGTGCGGCGTGTTGAACTGACCGGGGCCCGACCCCTTCGTGCCCCACTGTTTCACCCAGTCGCCGTTCTTGTCGTACTTGGCGACGCGCGAATCGATGTAGCCGTCGGTGATGTAGATGCTCCCCTTCGAATCCCACGCCACGTCGGTGGGCTGGCGGAATAAACCGTCGCGCGCCGGCAGCGGCGGATCGACGTGCTCCCACGGTTTCGCCTCGTCGGCCGATTCCTGGCGGCGGCCGAAGACCCACTGTACGCGTCCTGCCGGGTTGAACTTGATCACCATGTCCGACCCTTTGTCGATCGCCCAGATGTTGTCGTCTCGATCGATGCGGACGCTGTGTGCAAACGACCAGCCGTACAGCTGTCGGCCGACTTCGCGGATGAACTCACCTTTTGGCCCGAACTCGAGCAACTGTGCCGCGGCGGCACCGTACGCCGGCCCGTACGCGCTGTTCGATCGCGTGAAGACGAAGATATGCCCTTTCGAGTTGACGGCGACGCCAGGAACTTCGCCGAAGTTCATCCCGTCGGGTAGCTTCAGGAAGTCTGGAACCGAATCGAATGGAATCTCAGGAGCCCTGGCCATCTGCACCGGCGGCAGCTGCGTTTCCGCGCCGCGACCACGTCCGCGCTCCTGCGCCAACAGCAGTCCCGACAGTGTCAGGGCGACAATTCCACTGTCTACGAGCCGCTTCATCGGAACCTCCTGCCTGTGAATCAACTCGCGGCTTCGGCCGGCGCTTCCTGGGACGTCAGCGAGGCGGCAACGCGAAGCTCAGGATGAGATCGCCACCCCGCCGTCCGCGGTCACCACCGCCAGAGGCGACAGCGACGAACTGCTCGCCGTTGACGGCATACACCGACGGCGACGAGAACACGCCCGATCCGGTGTTGAACTTCCAGAGCTGCTCTCCGGTCTTCGCATCGAACGCAAAGAAGTAGCCTGCGATGTTGCTCCCGGTGCCGACAAAGACGAGGTCACCGCGGGTGACCACCGAGCCGGCCTGGCCGAAGCCCTCGAAGATCTTGCGCCACTTCAACTCGCCGCTCGTCGGGTCGTAGGCGGAGAAATACCCTTTCGGTCCGCGTCCCGCGTTGAGTGGCTGATCGATGGCGTTGACGTAGAGGAGACCCGTCCGCGGACTGTACGACAGCGGGCTGTAGTTGGTGCCGCCACCGGTGCCGGGCGCAACGATCTGGTTCGGTCGCCTCGGACTGAACATGGGCGCGCGGGTGTACTTGGCCAGTTGCTCCGCGGGAATCTCGATCGCTTCGACGGGGCAGACCGGCTCCATGGGCTTGCCGCTGGCCGTGAACGGAATGGGTTGTGTCGGCCAGGGTGACTGTCCAGGCCCCGCGTGATCGGTCGGCACCGGCATTTCTTTGATCGGGTGGACCGGCTTTCCGGTCTCGCGGTCCAGGATGTAGAGGAATCCATTCTTGCTCGCTTCGGCCACGGCTCTGACGCGACGGCCGGACACCTGCATGTCGAACAGGATCGGCGGCGCGCCCGAGTCGTAGTCCCACACGTCGTGGTGCGTCTGCTGGAAGTACCACGTGAGCCGACCCGTAGCCAGCGTGAGCGCGATAATCGAGTCGGTGAAGAGATTCATGCCGGCGCGCTTGGTGCTGTCGCCGAACGGATTGCCGACGGCCATGTAGAGCATCCCGAGATCCGGATCGATCGCCGCCGTTTCCCAGATGCCGCCGCCGTTGCGCTCGCCGCCCACCCACGTCGGGCCCGCCACGTCCCAACCCTGATCCTTCTCGTCCTGCGGAACCGTGTTGAAGTGCCAGCGCACCTTCCCCGTTTTCCCGTCGACGGCGAGCACATGGCCGCCGGGAATGTGGCTCTCGCTGCGCGTGCTCCCGATGTAGAGGACGCCGTCGAGATATTGCGGCGCCGTCGTGAACCAGTAGCCCATGCTGATGGCCGCCTTCACGTCGGTGTAACGCTGGTTCAGCACGTCGAGGATGACGCTGGCCTGGCCCGCTTTGCCGAACGTCGGAATCAGTTGGCCAGTCTTCGCGTCAAGGGCGAAGATGAACGATCCGCCGGCCGTGTACACGATGCCGTCGCCATAGGTCACACCGCGATTGCGGAAGACATAGCCTTCGCGAGCGCCGCCACCGAGCTTGCCGGTCACGTCGAACGTCCACAGCAGGTGGCCGTCGGCCGCGTCCACGGCGTACACACTTCCACGCGAATCGGTAACGTACATCGTGCCGTCGACGATGATGGGGGTGGTCTGGTTGCTGACGCCGTCGATGACGCCGTGCTGGAAGAGCCAGCGCGGCACCAGCGACTTCACGTTGGACCGGTTGATCTGATCGAGCGTCGAGTAACGCGAGCCGGCAAGGTCCAGATTATGAAGAGGCCAATTGACCGTCGTCGCCGGAGTCCGCGTCTGGGCGGCCAGACGAGGCAGCCAGCGCGAGGCAGCGGGAATCGCGGCGACTGTCCCAACGGCAAGGACTGCAACAGCGATCACCCGCCTCGACGCGAACCTCATGAGCGGTCCTCACCGTTTCCGCAGAGGCGCCAACTGTACACTCATCCAGCACCGCCGAGGCTAGAATGGCGGCAGCCCGATTCCTTTGAGGGTCCGCCATGCGCCTGGACGACGCGCGAGAGAGCGAGAATGTCGAAGATCGCCGCGGCATGGGCGGCCGCGGATTCCGGCCGGGCGGTGCCGGAGGGCTCGGCATCGGCGGCGTCGTCGTACTGCTGGTCGTCAGCTATTTCCTCGGCGTGGACCCGAGTCAACTCCTGAACGACTCGGGTCTCGGCACGGGCGGCGAGCCCTCGGCCAGCGAGCCTGTCGGACCACCCGGGTCCGATCCGGCCGCCCAATTCGTGAGGAAGATTCTCGCGGATACCGAGGATACGTGGACCGCGATCTTCGAGCGTTCGGGCCAGAGGTACTCGAAACCAGTCCTGGTGTTGTTCTCGGACGTCGTGGACTCCGCGTGCGGTCAGGCGGGATCGGCGACGGGACCGTTTTACTGTTCCGGCGATCGGAAGGTCTATCTCGACCTGAGTTTCTTCCGGGAGCTCGACAGGCGGTTCGGTGCTCCTGGCGACTTCGCGCAGGCGTACGTCATCGCGCACGAGATCGGCCACCACGTCCAGAACCTGACGGGCAACCTTTCAGGCGGCGGCGGGCTGTCGCGCAGGCGCGCCAACGCACAGTCGGTGCGCCAGGAACTGCAGGCGGATTGCCTGGCCGGCGTGTGGGGTCATGCGGCGGCGACGCGCAATCGGCTCGAGCCCGGAGACGCGGAGGAAGGACTCACGGCAGCCGCGGCCATCGGCGACGATCGCCTCCAACAGGAGAGTCAGGGGAGAGTCGTCCCCGACTCGTTCACGCATGGGTCGTCGGCGGATCGCGTGGTGGCGCTGAGACGCGGATTACAAACCGGCGACGTGTCCGCATGCGGACTCGGACATTGACGGAGCACTTTCGCTCGGGCCTGGACTAACTACTTGGGCTTGCGGCAGAACTCCTCGAAATCTTCGTTCAGTCTCTTGGTCCAGTCCTTCGCCGCCTTGCGGAGCCACGTCGCGTCGGATCCGCGCGCGTCCAGCTCACGGCGCAGTTTTGCGGCGCTGATGGAGCCCAGGTGCAGATTCCCGATCTCCGAGCCCATGCTCTCGAAAACCTTCCGCTCCATGTCCTTGTCCGCGCCCGCGCTGCCGAGATCCTCCAGTTCGATCTTCGATGAATCCGCCGCCAGACGACGGACGACCCACTTGCCTCGGATTTTCTGAAACGGATCCGGGCATCGCCGTGGCGACGTCAGCATGTCCGCGAGACCGGGACCGGCGTCATGCGCACTCGCCCATGCCATGGCGGATGGCACCACGGGTTTCGCCTCCCGGAGCATCTTGGCGCCCTTCCACATCGCCAGCGCGTAAAAGCGCCGCTTTCCGCGGCTGCCCATCCCCGGCTGATCGCTCGGCTTGGGCTGAAGAAACGCCACGTTCACGGAGCCCTGCAGTAGCGCCGCTTGCAGCGCCGTCCTGGCGTCTCCGGGCATGTTCTGAGCGGGCTTCAGTTTCTCTTCTTTCTTCTCCCAGAATTTTTCCGGCGGCTTCGACAGGATGAGCTTCAGCGCAAAACTTCTCAGCACGTTGTGTTTCTCGGCGAGCACCAGTGGCGAGGCCTGACCGAAGCTCACTGCCTTGGCATACCCGTCGCGGATGGCGTCGCACGCATCGCCAGCCGACAGCTTGAAATTCTTCAATTTGTCCAGCGCCAGCGTCGCGCTCACGCCCAACCGGACGAGGTCGCTCGTCCAGGGCAGCTCGCAGGCTTCGTCGAAGTCGTTTACGCCCCAAACGAGCCGCCCCTCTTCATCGCGCCACGTGCCGAAGTTCTCCACATGCGTGTCGCCTGCCGCCGCGACTTTCGAGCCGCCATCAGTGACATCCTTCCACAGCTCCGCCCAGCGGTAGAACGTGCCGCGCAGGAACGCATGCGGGCCTTCCTTTTTCATGTCGGCGTGCTTGCCCAACAGCGCCGCGTCGTCGCACTTGCCGCGATCGGAGAGCTGATCGCGGAGCCAGGCTTCAAACGCCGCCGTGGATTCGTGGATAGTCATCGTGCCGATCAACCGCTCGGATCCAACGGCGGATTATACGCCCCTGACTGGCTGATGAATCTCTGGCGCTTCGTCGATCCATATGCTGAAATGCGCCAGTCGACTGGACGTGAGGAGGAGGATCTCGTGAAGCATTACGGCGTCTTGCTGGCTCTCGTCACGCTCCTCGGCGTCCACGCGCCCGCACAGCAGTTTCCGCCGGGCTTCGTCGACCCCGCGCCGCTTCTGGCGGCGGCGGCCAGGGAAATTGGTGAAGCGAATTTCAGATGCGTCACGTTTTCGGGCACCGGCTACGGCGGCGCCGTCGGTCAGACCTTCGAGCACGCCGTGAACGTGGACTGGCCGCGGATCGACGCGCTGAACAACTACACGCGGACCATCAACTGGGAAAACGGGACGAGCAAGGAAACATTCGATCGCAAGCCGGGTTTGAATCCCGCGTCCTGGAAGTACGGTCTTGGGTGGGTCGACGGAACGCCGACGCAGAAGAATCTCAGGCAGACGCACCTGACCAACGGCAAGTATTCGTGGTCCATCGACGGCGTCGGCGCGCCCGTCGCCGCGCCGCCCGAAGACGCCGAGCGCTACCAGTTGGACTTGTGGATGAACCCTCCAGGATTCATCAAGGCTGCGCGGCTGCCCGGCGCGAATCCCAGGGCCTTCTGGCGGTGGGAGCAGATCGAGAAAGGCCGCGACGGCAACGTCGTCGCGCCGGAAAAAGTGCACGTCGTCGCCATCACGGTGCTCGGTAAGTCACGCATGGATGCCACGATCAACTCGCGCAACCAGATCCAGCGCATCAAGACGACCGTTTCAGAAAACGCGATGGGCGATTTCAACATCGAGCACGAGTCCACGGAGCAGGTGAGTGTAGGCGGCGTCAAGTGGCCCACGGTGTGGCACTCGCACCAGGGCTGGGACGACAACT
>Ga0114129_10000619_pt1 | contig 44061 bp, 39 predicted proteins | sample RhiMetdeltSRZDD1_FD_80071 | JGI IMG/M metagenome (GOLD analysis project Ga0114129, IMG submission 80071) | Populus rhizosphere microbial communities from Tennessee, USA - Rhizosphere MetaG P. deltoides SRZDD1 (version 2) (version 2) | ecosystem: Host-associated > Plants > Roots > Rhizosphere >...
GCTGTACAACCAGGCGTGGGAGCGGAACTGGGGGTTCGTTCCCCTGACCAATGCGGAAATCGACCACTTGGCGAAGCAGCTCAAGCCGATCGTCGTGCCCGACCTGGTCTGCTTCGCGGAGCGAAAGGGCCAGGTGATCGGATTCGCGGTCGCCCTGCCGGATTTCAACGTTGCCCTGAAGCACAATCCCTCCGGCCGGATCTGGGGCATCCCCAAGATTCTGTGGTACGCCCGGCGCATTCATCGTTGCCGCATCCCGTTGTTGGGCACGCTGAAGGAGTACCGGGGCGCCGGCGTGGATGCGATGATGTACCACTGGATCTGGACCAAGGGCGCGATCCACGGCTACACCTGGGGCGAGGGCGGGTGGATCCTCGAAGATAACGCCCCGATGGTCAACGGCGCCCTGCAGCTCGGCTTCCGCCCCTACAAGACGTACCGGGTCTACGACAAACCGCTGTGAAGGCGTTCGTCACCGGCGGCACGGGATTCGTCGGTGCGCACCTCGTGCAGGCCCTGCGCGCGCGCGGCGACCAGGTGACGTGCCTCGTCCGCAACGCCGCGAAGGCGCACGCCCTCGGCTGGAGCGACGTGCGCCTGGTGCGGGGCGATTTGGACGACGCCGCCGCGCTGCGCGAGGGGTGCGCGGGCGCCGAGGTGATTTACCACGTGGCGGGGCGCATCAGCGCCCGCGATACGGCCGAGTTCATGCGCGCCAACCGCGACGGGACAGCGAACGTGCTCGAAGCGGCCGCGCACGCACCCCCGGAACGCTTCGTGCTCGTCTCCTCGCTCGCCGCCGCCGGGCCCACGACGCCGGGGAAGCCCATCGATGAAACCCGTTCCCCATCCCCGGTCACTCCGTACGGTCAGAGCAAGCTCGCAGCCGAGCTGCTCGTCCGCGCGCAGGCGCGATCGTGGACCATCGTGCGCCCCCCGACCGTGTACGGCGAGTGGGATCGCGAGGTCCTCAAGGCCTTCAAGCTGGCCCGCATGGGAGTGGCGCCGGTGTTTGGGGACGGATCGCAGGAGCTGTCGGTCATCTACGCGGGGGATCTCGCCGCCGCGCTGGTCGCGGCGGCCACCGCGCCGGCCACGGCCAACCGCGTGTATTATGCCGCGCATCCCGTCGTGACCACGAGCCGCGACCTCGTCCGTGCGATCGGTCGGGCGGTGGGACGGGAGCCGCGCATCGTGCCGCTACCCGGCGTTCTGGCGCGGGGCCTCCTGTGGACGATCGGGACGATTGCGCACCTCGCGGGCCGGGCGACACTCTTGTCGGGCGATAAGGCGGCCGAATTCCTGGCCCCGGCGTGGACGTGCCGGCCCGACGCATTGACCCGCGACGCGGGGTGGCGGGCAGTCACCGACCTGGAGACGGGCTTGCGGCGAACGGCAGCCTGGTATCGGAGAGAGGGGTGGCTGTGAGGGCACCGTGGTACGACGCAATGACGCTACGCCTTAGGTCGCCACTTACAACGTGGCGTCGTAGCGTCGGACAACGGCTCACCGCCGTCGACGTCGTCACGCTCCTCTATGTCGCCGTCGCGACCGCCGCCGTCCTGGCATTCTCAGGCTACGATCACGCGAGTTGGGACCTGCTGCTCACGGCGCACGTGCTGCTCGTGACGTTGGTGCTCCTCGCGCCCCTCGCCCGGCAGGCCGGCCCCTTCGGTCGCTTCCTGGGCGATTGGTACCCGATGCTGCTACTCGGCGCGCTGTACGCGGAAGTCGGCGTCCTGAACGTCGATTTGGGATACCAGCACGACCACGTCATCCAGCGGCTCGAGGTGTGGGTGTTCGGCTCGCAGCTTTCCTACCGCTGGATCCGCGAGATGCCGAATCCGCTGCTCTCCTGGCTCCTGCACAGCTGCTACCTGGCGTACTACGCCATCCTGTACGCTTCGCCGCTCGGCCTATGGTTCAGCGGGCGGCGGGACGCGGCGCGGCGCACGATCTTCGCCGTGATGGTGACGTTCTATATCTGCTACGTCGTCTTCCTCTTCTTCCCGGTCGCGGGCCCGCGCTACACGTACGACCTCGCCCACAATGCCGCCACGTCCGTGTGGCCGGCGCGCGCCACCCAATGGCTCCTCGACCTCGGGGATTCCTGGGGCGCGGCCTTTCCGTCGTCGCACGTGGCCGCTGCCGTGGTCGCCGCCCTGTGCGCGCTACGCTACTGGCGGCCCCTCGGCCTGCTGCTCACGCCGTTGACGGTCGGCCTGGTGCTGTCGGTGGTGTACGGCCAGTTCCACTACGCGGTCGACGCCGTGGCGGGTTTGATTGTCGCGTGCGGGGTGCTGGCGTCGCAATACATCTACGCGTCGCAGCCGGGCGCCGTCGCAACGCCACTCCCGGAGCGCGAGCTCGAGACCGGGCCCGCCTAGGGAGCGAGACCGGCCGCGCGCGAGGCCACGGTATCCAGGTCTCCCCCCAAGGCGTCCATCTTGACCTGGAAGCGGCAGTCGAGAATGAACAGGCCGATCACGTACGCCGCGAGATTCACCAGGAAGATCACGCTGAAGATGAGCGGATACGGGAGCCACATCCCGAAGTAGAGCGCGAACCGCTTGACCCCGGGGTCGAGCTTCGAGCGGTCGGCGATGCTCGTCATCAGGAGGATCGCCACGAGGGCGACGAGCACGAGCTTCCACGACACGAGGCCCGCCCAGGCGAACCCCGCGAAGATCGCCGCCTCGGACAGGCGATCCACCAACGTGTCGAGCCGCCGCCCCGCCTCGGACGCGAGACCGTACTCGCGCGCGATACCCCCGTCGATCCCGTCCAGCACCTGGCCGAGCGCCATCAACCCAAGCCCTCCCGCCCAGCCCGGTCGGCCCGCCGCGATCGCGAGGCCCGCGGCCACGCTCGCGGCGAACGCGGCCCAGGTCACCTGGGCCGGCGACAGGCCCAGCGTCACGTGGCACAGCCGCAGCACGGGCCGGATCACGCGGTCCAATGAGCGCCCGATCGCCGGGGCGAAATCAAACACGACGCTGCAGCCAGTAGAGGCCGAGGTTGCCCGCGAGCAGCAACGCGAAGACGATGCCCTCTTTCACTTTGTCGGGAACGCCCGTCAGCCACCCGCGGGTGACCCAGGGGGAGTATGGGTAGAACGGCATCTTCTCGAAACGGACACTATAGTCCATCGCCACGTGAATCGAGAAGAAGAGGATCGGCAGCAGCGTCCCGAGAAACAGGCACAAGGGCACGATCCACAGCAGCGCCACGGGCTCCTGCAGCGACGATCGCCAGTAGTAGCCCCGCTTGTCTCGGAGACCGACCGCTCTCAGGTAGAACGGCAATTTGACCGCGTGGTCGATGTCGACGCCCATGCCGAACGCGTACGCCAACACCTTGTCCCGCCCCTCGAGACCCAGCGCCTGAACGCCGAGCGTCGTGGCGAGGAAATGGGTGACGATGGTCACGGCGCCGCAGCGCGCTCCTGCGCGCGCCGTCCCGAGAACCAGACGAGGGCCAGTCCGCCCCCGATCCAGGCGAGATCCCGCAGCCGGCTCACGATGGCCGTATATACGCCGAGCGCCGGGTCGAGCCCCAGCAGCTGGAACACGAGGTACAGCGAGCCTTCCTTGGTTCCGACCTCGAATGGCACAACGAAGATGACGTTCTGCACGAGCGAGGTGAGGCCGCCGATGACGTAGGCCTGCGCGAACGTGATGTTCACGCCGACACCCATCGCGATGAGCACGTACTCGAGCATGAAGATCGAGCGGCTGAGGTATTCGAGCGCCACCGCCTGCACAAACCGCCGGGGGCGGCGGTGATAGAACTCTGTGATCTGTTCGTCCATTTGCGCCAGGGTGGCGCGCTTCGGCTCGAGGCGGCGAGCCAGCCGGTCGAGCAGCGGGATCCGATGCAACAGGTCCAACAGCCGCTCGAGCCCCCCGCGGCGATGACCCGTCAGCAGCAGCAGGACGAGCCCGGCCAGCACCACGAACGCGAGCGCCAGGCTCGCGAGCATCGCCGGGTTGCGCGGGAGGAGGAGGGCACCCAGCACGACCGCGGTGAGGAAGCTGAGCAACATGCCCAAGGTGTGGAGGATCTGATAGATCACCACGGAGCCGGCCGCCCGGCGCAGCCCGAGCCACGGCGCGACCGCGGCGATCTTGAACGGCTCGCCGCCCACGTTGACCATCGGGGTCATGAAGTTGAGGGAGAAACTGGCGACGGTGATGGCGTAGGCTCGCCAGAACGGCGGGCGGCTCGGCTCGTCCGCCATGCTGAGCCACCACGCTCCCGCATTGCAGGCGCACACCACGCCATACAGCAGGACGATCGGCACGAACAGCCACCCGGTCCGCGCCGCGTCGGCGAGCAGCTGCCCCACGCCGATGCGGGCCACCAGGTACGCGAACACCGCGGAGCCGCAGACGAACAGCAGCAGCTGCAGCTTGCGGGTCACGCGCCGTCCGCGATCGCGACCGTGGTGCCATTCCGGGCGGCGACGTACGCATGCTCGACGACGCTCGCCACCCGCCGGATGTCCTCGAGGAAGGGTGCCGCGGCCGCGCCGGGATCGCTGCGGTCGAGCGCCGCCACGAATCCCTCGAACAGGCCGGCGAACCAGCGGTGATACGCCGTTTTTGCGAGCTCCGCCGAGTAATCGAGCCGTTCCACCGCGCCCGCGCGCTCCAACCGCAGTTCACCACCCGTCCACTCGATTGCGCCCTCGTCGCCGACGAACCGAATGCGGTTCTCGCGTGCTCGCGCGGCCCACGTGAAGAACATGGTGACCAATCGGCCGGGATAGTCGAACCGCAACGACGCCGTGTCTTCCACCTCGTAGCGGGCATGGCGCAGGCGCCCGGTCCACGCGCTCACGCTCGCCGGCATGCCGGCGATGTCGAGCAGCTGGTAGACGAGATGCGTGCCGTGGTCCAGCAACACGCCGCCCCGGCCGGCCGCGCTCGTCCCCCGCCACGGCGTCCCACCCGCCACGCGCCCGGGGTCGGCCGTGGTGCGGTAGACCGAGAACTCGGCCAAGTGCCAGCGACCGATGGCGCCGCTGGCGAGCCATTCCTTGACCTTCATCCATACCGGATTGTGGCGGTATTGATGACACGGCATCACGATGCGCCCGCTGGCCCGTGCGGCGCCGGCGATCCGGTCCGCCTCGCCGCGCGTCAGCGCCACGGGCTTCTCGCACACCACGTGGTAGCCCTGCTCGAGCCCCCACAGCGTAAGCTCCAGGTGGGAGGCGGTCGGCGTGCAGATGTCGATGAAATCGAGCGGGGCCAGGTCGCGGAGCTGGTCGCGTCGACCGAGCAACGGGATCGAGTCTACGGGCGGCACGTTAGCGGCGCTGTCCACCAGCGCGACGACCTCGACGCGATCGCGGAGCGCGACGGCGTCGCGGAGCGCGGGGAGGTGTGACTGACGTGCGATGCCGCCCGCCCCGATGACGGCACCGCGGTACCGCTTCAACTCAGGTGACGCGGGCGTAGCCATTGCGCTCGGGGTCGAGCAGTCCGCCCAGTGCGGTCGCGTTCCACTCGTGGATCCAGAGCAGCACGACCAGCAACAGGCTCATCCAGACGGCCTCCACCCAGAGGAACGCGGAGACGTGGGCGGCGACCGCCGCCACGCCCAACAACACGAAGCGGATGTTCTGGCCGAGCCAGGCACACAATGGCAGCACCACCTCCTGGCGCGCGCGGTACTCGACGCGGAACGCGTCGGTGATACCGCGGCTGCGCAGCAAGCGGATGAGCTTCACCGATCGCGGGAACAGGTGCGCCTGGCGCAGCACGTAGTCGCGGTAGACGCGGCTGCCGAATCGCTGCAACACGGTCCCGTGCCCCGCGCCGGCGACGTCTTCCGGCAGGTCCAGCTCACCCCCGGTGCCGACGCCGATGTACAGGAAGGCGTTACGCACGAAGTCTATAGCGGCGCTCTGGAAGGTGTGCGCGAGTCCCGCAGCGGCGACCAGCAGGAACGCGCCCGGCCCCCAGAACCCCGCGTGGATCAGCCGGTAGATCAGGTGGAAGTAGAGGTTCACGAACCGGAGGTTGTCGCTGATGCCGTCCAGCGCGCGCCCGAACCGGGTGGAACGGCCGCGCAGGCGGGCGAGCTGGCCATCCGCCGAATCGAAAATGTCCGAGACGATGAAGAGCACGAACCCGATCACGTTGGTCCAGCGGTCCTGGTACGCGAACAAGTGGCCGGCGACGAGCCCGATCACGAGCGACCATAGCGTCACCTGGTCCGCCGAAATTCCGGTCGGCTGCAGCGCGCGCGCGATCCGAATCCCGATGGGGCGGAAGAAATGCAGATCCGCCCACTCCTCGACCGCTTGACCCTTATGCGATAAGTCGTTCTGCGGCTTCACCGAGCACATCCTTCATGATGGCGAGGGCGCCCATCGCCTGATCCTCGTCGATCACCAGGGGTGGATTGATGCGAACTTCGGGGTTGTAGATCATCGCGAGTACGCCGCGGGAGAGCAGCGTGTCGAAGATCCAGCGCGCGGTCTTCTTGTCGAGCAGCTGACGGGTCCCGGGGACGACCAGGTCCATCCCGATCATGAGGCCGCGGCCCCGCACGTCCGATACGATCGGCAGCTCGGACTCCCAGCGCTTCATCTCCGCCAGCATTTTGTCGCCGAGCCGGCGGGCGTGCTCCACCAGCTGGTCCTCGACGATCGTTTCGATCGTGACGCGGGCGGCCGCTGCCGCCAGCGGATTGCCGCCGTAGGACGACGAGCTGCCGCTGGGGTTGGCCCACGGCTTCGCAAACGCGACCTCCTCTCGTGCAATCACGCCGCTCATGGGGAAGCCGCCGCCGAACCCCTTCCCGACCGTGAGCACGTCGGGGAGCACGCTCTCATGCTCGATCGCGAACATCTTCCCGGTGCGCCCGAATCCGGTGATCATCTCGTCGCAGATCAGCAGCGCACCCAGCTCGTCGGCAAGCTCGCGCAGCAGCTTCAGGTAGCCCGGCGGCGGTACCACGTTCCCGGCCGTCCCCTGGATCGGCTCCACGATGATCGCCGCCACGTCCCTGGTCGTCTCGAGCTGGATCTTGTGGCGCAGGAAGTCCACGCAATGCCATTCGCACGACGGGAAGGTCTTGTCGAAGGCGCAGCGCGCGCAGGACGCGTAGGGCGACAGGTACGCGCCGGGCATCAAGGGCCCGAGCGCATGCTTGAAGCTCGAGCCGAGCAGCGGCAGGACGCCGCCGGTCTTGCCGTGGAAGCCGCCCCAGAAGCCGATGACTTCCGTATGGCCGGTGCGCGACTTCGCGAGCCGCAGCGCCGCCTCGATCGCTTCGGCTCCGCTCGAGTAGAACTGCGAGCGATTCAGGTCGCCAGGAGTGAGCTCGGCGATCAGTTTCACCAGCGCCGCGCGATGCTCCGTCGTGAAGCTGCCGACGTGCACGCGCGCGATCTGGCGCTGCATAGCCGCGACGTACTTGGGATGGGCGTATCCGATGCTCGCCACGCCCACGCCGGCCAGCAGATCGACATAGCGGTTGCCGTCCACGTCATACAGGAGGGCACCCTCCCCGCGGTCGATCGAAAGCTGGCTGAACAGCGCCACGCTCTGCGTGCCGGGGGCCAGGTACATCGCCTCCGCGTCGAACAGGGCCTTGGACCTGGGACCGGGCAGGGAGAGCTGGGTGCGGCGCAGCGTATCTGTCACGCGTGTTTCCGATGGGCGACGCGATGGGTGATGTAGGCCGCGATGGCCTGCGCCGCGTCGTCGCGAAATGGCGCGAAGCTCGGCCAATCGTTGATGTCGATCAGCACGGGGCGGTCGGGCTCCGGAAAGGCGACATCGCCCCCGAACACCTCGAGCCCGAGGATCGCCGCGGCCTCGAACGCGAGCGCCTTGAGCCGGTTCTCGTCCACCGGGGGCCGCTCGCCGGCGAACCCCGCCTCCGAGCCGTACCAGTTGAAGAAGCGACCGTCGGTCACGCCGTAGAACTTCACGACCGGACCGGGGACGTGTTCCTGCAGCGCCACCCAGGGAATACCGCGCCGGGTGAAGGCGCGGAGCGCGTCCGCCACCTGCTCGAGCGAGGCGGCGACCACGTCCTCCGGCCGCTCCGCATGCACGTCACCGCGCTTGATCCAGACCTTCTGGTGATCGGGGCACAAGGCCTTCAGTTCGTCCGCGGGCGGGAGCGGCGCGGAGCTGGCGTGGATGAGTGTGCGCGGAAATGGCACCGTGCTGTCGCCCAGCCGCTTCACCAGGCGGTAGCGGTGGCAGTTCAGCGCGCTCGACGGGCGGTTCACCACGACCGCCCCGTCGGACTCGAGCGGCATCAGCTGCTCGGCCGCGAGCGAGCCCTGGCACATGTTGAGGTAGAGCGGCGCCGTGGGAAGGCGACCCTGCTCGACCTCCCGCTCGGTAGTCTTGATCGCGCGCCAGCCCCGGGCTTCGAGCTGTGCCACCGTCGCATCCAGGATCGCCGTGTCGTTCACGCCGTGCTGCAACGGTGAGTACGAGGGGTTGCGATAGATCGCGACTAAGTGGGCCAAGGGGGCGTTGCTCCTCGAGTCCGATATCTAAGGTTCGCGCGCGCCGAGCCACGCGTTGGCATGCTGGAGATCTGATGGGCGATCGATGTCGATGATGCGCGGCACTTCCACCGCCGCCACACGTCGCCCGTCCGCGACGACCGCTTTCAGGAAGCCACGCATCCTGTGCCCGCCGCCGGACACGGCCTCCGCGGCGGCGCGGCGGATCCCGGGGCTCAAACCGTAGACCCCGCCCGTAACGCAGGGGGGATCGACCGGCTCGTCGCTCACGGCCTGGACGTCGTCACCGCCACCCCGGATCACGTACACGGGAGACTCGTCGTCCACGTACGGCGTCACAGCGAGCACCATCTCCGCGCCCTCCCCGAGGTGCCGCTCGGTCGCCCGGAACACGGCCCGCCAGTCGGCCGGTCGCATCACGGTGTCCACCATGCTGCAAAATACCGGGCCAGCCGGTACCGCCCGCAGGCCCTCCACTAAGGTGTGCAGCGAAGATGGCGTACGGCACTCCACAACCGAAAGGGGGGGCCCGAACTGCCTCCCGTCAAGCAAGCGCGTGACCGCGGGGAAGTCCGCACGAACTGCGCACGTGAGACTCCGACACCCCAGTGCGGCGAACGTCTCCAGCAGTCCCACGATCTGCGGCCGCCCAGCCACCTCCACCAGCGGTTTGGGCACGCGGATCCCACCTGCGGCGAGCCGCGAGCCTTCTCCCCCGGCGAGGATCAATCCGTGCACGCTACTCGAGCACCCTTTCGACGTCGGGAAGTCGACTGATCCGCGCAGTGGGCACGAGCGCACCCCCCGGCGGCGCCCGGTCGGATGGGGCGAGCCAGCACGTGCGCAGGCCCAGGCCCGCGGCTCCGCGGATGTCCGCCTCGAAGTTGTCGCCCACCATCCACGCGCGCTGCGGCAAGGCCTGCAGCGTGGCCAGCGTATGCGCGAAAATGCGGGGGTCGGGCTTGCTCCACCCGAGCACCGCGGAGTCGCTCAGCACGGCGAAGAATCTCGCCAGGCCGAGCTCCTCCAAACAAGGTCGCAGGTTGCCGGTGAAATTGGACACGACCCCGAGTCGGTAGCGTCGGGCGAGTCGCTCCAGAATCGGACGGTTGCGTGCCACGATCTCCAGCGCCTCGGCGTGAAGCCGCTGCGCGAGTGCGCCGGCGTCCACGCGGTCGGGCAAAAGCCCGACGACCAGTCGAGCCTGCGCGTCGATCGCGGCCCGGAACCCCAGGGTCCGAATATCTGGCAGGCGCGTGAGCGCTTCGTCCGAGGCCTTGAAGAAGGAGTCGAAGGCGGCGAAGTCGTGCCTGCCGCCGACCCCGCGATACGCAGCGTGAAAGCGCGGACTCCAGTGCACACCGTCGGCGTCGAGGGTGCCGCCGAAGTCGAACAGCACGACGTCGGCAGGTGGCTTAGCGACGGGCGTGCGAGGGGTGCTCGTGCGCGCCCATCTTCATGGGCATGGACATGGGCGTGCCCGCCATCTCCATCATGTGGTGGCCGCCATCGAGCCGCATGTAGTGCCGATAATCCTTTTGATAGAGCGAATCAGCCGGGTCCGCCGCGGGCCACGACACTCCCCGGTCGGGCACGAACAGTCCGCCCACCACACCCATGCCCCCGTCCGGGATCGGTGCCCCAGTCGGGTTGTCGTAGGACACAGCGATGCGATAGCGGTGCTCCGGGACGATGTGCACGCCCAGGCGGGTCCAGCCAAACAGCATGGCGATCGGGATCGACGCGATGTGTCCCCCCGAGTCCGCCACGGGCGCGGCTCGGTAGATCACCTCGCCGGTCGTGACGTCCGCGAACTCGATCACGCGCCCATAGTCGTGCATGTGCCCACCCAGACCGACGATCTTGCCGGGCACAACGGGGCTGCCCTCGTAGCCACGCGACGAGCGCCCCGGAGGCAGCGCGAACGACTTGTCGCCCACCGGGAACGCCACGTCCATCTGCCACGGCGAGGCGGAGAACAACGGCCAGGGTCGCTTCGCGGGAGTGAAGCTCATCACCAGCCGTACGCGGGCCTGGCGGAAGCTGGTCGGAGTGAGGTTCTCGACCATACCGCTCGCGACGACATGTTCCCCGCGCTTCAGCGGCAGGCCGAAAAGAAAACGCGGCAGCCGGATCGTGCCGGTCTCGTGACCGGCCGCGAGCAAGCGGCGCGAGATCGGCAGGAACAGCTCGCGGTGGTCCGGGTCGATGAGGTTGAAATGATGAATCAGCTCGTCCGGGAGCGCATGGCCGGCGCTGTCCACCACCTGCACCCGAAAGCCGTAGATGAATCCGTTCTCCGGGATCTCGAGCGTCGCGACGGGCGGCTGCACGAGCGCATGGTGCGGCGTGTTCGCGGGCAGATCGATCGGCGCCAGGTCGAGGACGAGCGTGCCGGCTCGCTCATCCATAAAGATGCGGGCACCGATCGCATCCGGCGCGGACCGGGGCACGGGCAGATCGCCCGACGCGACGACGAGGATCAAGCCCAACAGCAAGCGATTGGTCATGGCGCGGGGAATTGTAACCAACCGTCGAGGCCCGAGGCAACAGACCCTACGACGCCCGCACCCGTCGCACCGCCTCGACCACCACGGCAGGCTGCTCCTCGTAAATGAAGTGCCCCGCCCCGGCCACGCTGTCCACGACGAACGTCGGGAGCGCGGCGGCGAGGACCGCCACTTCCTCCGTGCTGACCCCACCCTCGTGTGTCGCCGTTCCGAGGAGCAGCCGGACGGGGCACCGCACCTCGGCGAGATGGGGCTGCAAACGTTCCGGCTCGCGCCGCTCCGCCATGGCGAGAAACGCCTTGAGCGTCCCGTCCAGGTCATGCGCGGCGCCCGCCGTGTAACCGTCGACCACGCGCTCGCTCACCCACGATGAGTCGCCCGATGCTTTGATCAGTTGGCCGCGGATGTGCTTGCGCACCAGCTTCACGCCGCCGAACAGCTTGATCCAGGGCGCGAGCCTCATGGCACGCCGAAACGAGCGCGTGGCGGCACGCTCCGCCGGCCCGCCGTCGAGTGAAACGATCCCAGCGACGAGGTCGGGTCGCCGGTAGGCGAGGCGAAACGCCATCGATGCCCCGAGGGAGTGCGCTACGACGATCGCATGCCGCACGCTCAGCTGATCGAGCGCCGCCGCAATCCGGTCGGCCTGAGCGGTGAGAGAGTAGTCCGCGTGCTCCGGGCGCGCCGAGCTGCCGATCCCGAGCGGCTCTACGACGATCGCCCGGTAGCCGGCGTCGGTGAGGAGCGGGATCACCGCGCGGTATCCGAACGCCGAGCCGAACAAGCCCGGCACTAGGACGACCGGATCTCCCGTTCCGGTCACGGTGACTGCGACCGACTCGGCAGCTGACAGCGTCAGGGAGAAGGTATGAACGGTGTCGGCGACCAAAGCCAGGGCGAGGAGCCACATGTTCCACTCCGGTTAGAGACGGAATGACGCGGACGCGGCGTAAAGTGCACGGGAGCGCGCTCGCAACCAGCGGAAGGCAGCTGTCACGTGCGCGCGTCCCACGGCGAGCGCCACGAGGGCGACGCCGCCGCTCAGCAACGCCCATGTGGGTACGGGAACGAGACCGCCAACGCCGGCGATCAGGAGCAGGCGCGGGAAGCGTCCCAACGCCACCGCACCGAGGAACTTGGGCAGCGGATATCGCGCCAACGGCGCCAGCAGGCGCACCGCCGAGTCGGGTATGGGCGAAAAAATCACGATGGCGGTGGTCCAGAAAGGGGCGCGCCGGAATGCCGCAACGCTCCAGCGCACGCCGCGCCGGTCCGCAAGGCGCGCCAGCTTCGGGAGCTCCGTTGCCCAGTCCACCAGCCGGTAGTTGACGCCTTCCGCGATCGACGCGCCGACTGTGCCCACCAGCGCGAGCAGCCACGCCGGATACAGGCGCGCGTAATACAGCAGGGTCGCCTCGAACGCCGTCGGCAAGAACGGCGACAGGGGTCCGTGCACCAGCAGGGCGAGGGCGAAGAACGTGACGAGCTTCACGCCAGGAGCCCGGTGTAGCGCCACGCCACCACGGCGAACACCGCGCTCTCGAGAATCCACGCCCACGGCTGCCGGTAATAGCCGACGTACATCGCGCGGCCCCAATAGCCCGTGTTTTTCCAAAGGTTGAGCGAAAAGCGTCGTTGGCTGAACGGCAGCAGCAGCGGGAGACCGGTGTCGGTCGGCAAGTCGGCGAGCACGTGCGCGAGGATGCTCGCGAAGGCCAGCCCCCCGAGCCACGGGCCGAACAGCACGAGCGCGAGCGCTCCCACGCCGCCGCAGAACAAGAGACTGTGACTCCACGTGCCGTGGAAGTCGGGCTTCGCCCAACCGGCCCGGATGATCAGTGAATCCGCATTTGGAAGGAATTGCGCCGCCCCGACGACGACGAACGTCTCTGGGCGCGGGTCGAGCGATGCAATCGCGAGGGCGATGCCGAGGTGCCCGAACTGCATTGGTGTCTCCGGTTGAGGGTCCGGAGACACGTTCGGTCTATAGCATCAAGCCGATCTCAAGTGGCGGCGTTCACCCGGTAGCGCCGCACCTGGCCAGGGGTGATCATCTCCTGCAGCAGGACGGCCCGCTCGATCGGCGCGGTGAACACGTATCCGCGCGCGTCCGCCACCAGCCAGCGCTCCCACTCGAGCGCATCGAGCGCCCGCTCCAGGGACGCACGGTCGAGCCCGGTAGCGCGGGCCAATCGGCTCGCGTCTACCCGCTCTTCGAGAGCGGCGGCCGCACCGAGCGCCTGCTGCGCGGGCTCGGAGAGGGCGCGGTATCGCCGGCACACCACACCGACAATGGTTGGCGGCAGATCGCCGGGGAGGGAGTCGACCAGCGTCTGGCTCGGCGAGGGCCAGGCGGGGGCATTGGGCGCCGGGGCGAATCCCGCGGCCACCGCCTCGAGCATCGCGACCACGAGGAGCGGGAGTCCGCCCGTGTCGCGCTCCACCCGGCGCGCCAGCCGCTCCGCGGCGTCGGCGTCGTATCGCGGCAGCGCCCAGCGCACGAGCTCCCGCAGCGCCGCCGCGTCGAACCGCCCCAGACGCACGACCGTGCCTTCGAGATCGCGGCCCAGGCGGGCACGCAGCTCATCCAGCCGCTCGCTGTCGGGTGAACCACGGGAAAGACCGAGGAGCAGGAGCACCGCTCGCGCCGCCGTGTCGCGCGCTAACGCGGGGAGCGCCGCAAGGGTGGCCGCGTCCGACCACTGGACGTCATCGAGCGCGATGAGGAGGGGCTGCTCTGCCGCGATAGCGCCCACGGCAGCTCCGAGCGCCTCCCCGATCGGGGCCGCGGGGGCGGCGGGGGCCGCGGCGCGGAACCTCGTTCGCAGGTCACCATCGAGCACGGCGAGCCCGGCCAGGGCTCCCGGCGGTGCTCCCGCAAGCCCCGGCGCGTCGCCCAGCCCTCCGGCGAGCAGGCCCGACAGCGCACTCCATTCTGCGTTCCGTTCGGCCGACACGGCGCGTGTCGTGGCGACGCTCGCGTCATCCAGCCGCGCGTGGGCCACCAGCTCTTCGATGAGACGGGTCTTCCCTTCCCCGGGCTCGCCCTCGACGATCACGACCTGTCCCCGCCCGGCGCGTGCCCGCTGCCACGCCGCCGTGAGCAGCGCCAGCTCGCCGCTCCGGCTCACCAGCGGCGGGCGCGGGCGAGCGTCGGGCGGGGCGGCCACCACCCGGCGCCCGACCCGAGCGTCCCGGACCCGCGCAACCAGGCTGGCCGTCTCGTCGCTCACGGCCGCGCCGAGGGTCTCGCGGAGAGCGTGCGCCAGCTCGTCAGCGACGCGCAGGGCGGCGGCGCGATCGCCCGCCAACGCCAGGGCCCGCATCGCGGCGCGGGCCGCCGGCTCCGACGTGCGATCGAGCGCGACCGCACGGAGTCCTATCGGAGCCGCCGCGGCCGCGTCGCCTTGCGCCAACGCCGCCGCAACCCCCTGCACCAGGGCCTCGAGCGCTTGCGTCCGCCACAGCGCTCGCTCGGCAGCGAGCCAGCTCTCGAAGTCGTTGGCCTCCGGGATCACGAGTCCCTCGAGGAACTCGCCGTCGATGAGCGCGGCCGCGGTTGCCCACTCGCGACGCTCGCACAGCTCGGCGAACCGATCGCAGTCGAGCGTCACCGCGTCCGGCGCCAACCGGACCTGATCGACGTCGGCCAGCACCCGGTCGTCCCCGAGGGCGCGCCGCAGGACGCGCAGGGCTTCGCTCAACGAGTGGCGGGCCTGGCGCTCGTCGCGATCGCTCCACAGCAGACCGATCAGGTGCTCTCGGGTGCGGCTCTTCCGCGGACTCCGCGCCAGGTAGACGAGCAGCGCGACGTGTTTGCGCCACAGCAGTTCGGCGGGCGCGTCCGCGCCGGCGAGGGTGACCCGCACGGGACCGAGCACGCGGCAGGAGAGCGAAGGCATGACGCCCCCGAGTATCGGGCACGCTGCGGCCGCGGGCAAGCGCAGGTACATTCCCCTGCGCCCATGCAGACACCTGATCTCGACGCCGTGCAGCGCGCCGTCGGCGACCGGTACGAAGTGCTGACCCTCGCGGGCGTCGGCGGTATGGGCGCGGTGTTCCGTGCCCGCCACCGCACGCTCGGTCACATCGTGGCTGTGAAGGTGCTGCCGCCCGACGTCGCGGCCAGCACGATGCGCCACGAGCGCTTCCGTCGTGAGGCGACCCTCGGCGCGTCGCTCGATCACCCCAACATTGTGCGTGTCTACGACTTCGACACGCGCGAGGAGATCAGCTTCCTCATCATGACGTTCGTTCGGGGGGATACCTTCGAAGAGCGCCTCCGCAGCAAGGCGCGCGTCCCGACCGAACACATCCTCCGCATGGTGCGGGAGATCGCCGACGCGCTCGGGTACGCCCACCGGCGCGGGATCGTGCACCGCGACGTGAAGCCCTCGAACATCCTGCTGGACGAGGACAGCGGCAGGGCGTTGCTCGCCGACTTTGGCATCGCTCGAGTGGAAGGCGCGGCGGAGTCGTCACTCACGCAGCCCGGGGCCGCGATCGGCACGCCGGGCTACATGGCGCCCGAGCAGGCGGTGAGCGGGCGCGTGGACGGGCGCGCGGATCTGCACAGTCTCGCCGCGGTCGCGTTCGAGGCGCTTGGCGGCGGCCCGCCGGCGTTCAAGGCCGATCGGACGGCTCTGGTGCGCGCGTTGCGCACGGCGCGCCCGGATTTGCCAGCTCGGCTCGCGACGGCCCTCGTGGCCCCGCTTGCGGAGCAGCCGGATGATCGACCGGCCACCGCCGCGGCATGGCTCGCCGCGCTCGGGCGCGCCGGCGTCCGGCCGTGGCGCCCGTGGGCCGCGGCTGGAGTCCTGGTGGTGGGCGGCGCCGTCGGCCTTCGTCTCATGCTCGGACCGCACGGGGACTGCCGGCTGCCACGCGACGCCCCGGCACGTCTCGCGGTGATGCCGTTCGCCATCCTGGGCACGCCACCCTATCCCGCGACGCAGCTGCCGGAGTACTTCATCTCCCGATTCCGTCCTGTGGAGCGACTCAGCGAGGTCGTCTCGTTCGGCCGGGTGGCCGCGCAGAACGCGAGCGAGCACCCCTCGAACGAAGAAGCGCAGGCCCTCGCCTGTCGCCTCGGGGCGAAGTTCTTCGTGCAGGCGAACGTCGCCTACGTGGGGCCGACGGTCACCCTCCAGGCGACACTGTACGAGGGCGGCCGGGCCCGACGCAGCGCGAAAGCGGAGGGACGAGTCGGCGCCGAGGAGTCAGAAGTGATGGACCGCGTGTGGGCCGGGCTGTACCCCGAGTTCACGCCCGGCTCGGACGCTAGTCTCCCGAACGGCGGCCCCGAGGCGTTGGCCGCGTACTTGAACGCCGAAGCGGCATTCCGTCGCGGCGACTACCGCACCGCGCGCGACGAGTACACGCGTGTCATTCGCGCGGACACCGGATTCGCGATCGGGCGGCTGCGGCTCGCGCTGGTCGCCGCGCAGGTGGACCCGACAGAGCAGGGTTTCGGCGCCGCGCTGCGGGGGGCCCTGGTGCACCAGGGCGGACTCTCTCCGGCGGACAGCCTGCTGCTCGACGGGTTCACCCGGCTGCTGGCCGAAGGCGACGGGCTGGCCGCGCTGGATCGATTCAAGCGCGCCACCGAGCAGGCACCGAGCTACCCCCAGGCGTGGTACGTGCTCGGCGAGTTCTACTACCACTTCGCCGGCCTGTTCGACGAGACCGTCGGCGAGGCGGGCGTCGCGTTCAACCGCGTACTCGATCTCGACCCGCGGTTCTCGCCGGCGATCGGACACCTGATTTCGCTGGCGCACCAAGCGGGCGATCGTCGCGAGACCGCGGACCTGATTCACCGCTACCTGCGTATCGACTCGACCTCGGTGGTCGCGGAGGCGATCGGGATCGCCGACACGCTCATCCTCGGCTCCGCGCCCGCCCAGCTCGCGCTCCTCCACAACGTGTGCCGACACAGCTTCCTGGCGCTACAGTACCTCGCCTTCCAGGCGGCCGAATTCGGAACGCCGGTGCAGCGGACCGGACCGGCGCGTGTGGTCCTTCGCTGCCTCGAGCAGCGCGGAGCCACGGACGCGGAGCGGGCGCGGATCCTCCGCATGGGGGTCGCCGCCGACCTAGCGGCGGGGTGGGCAGACAGCGCCCGTCTGCGACTCGAGCGGGCGTCAGGAGGCTCGGCTGGACGCGAGCGGGACCTGTGGCTCTTGCTCGCACGCGCGACCGGGCTGCCGGCGTTGGGTGACTGGCAGAGCGCGGTGGAGCGGGTGCGGAGTCGCCTCGGCGCGGCCCCCGATACCGACGCCGTCGCCCACTGGCTGCTCGCGCGCGTCGGAGTGGAGCGGTCCCGCCACGCCGCCGCGCTGGCCCGGCTCGCTGCTGGGAAGCGAGGCCCACTCCCGGCCAGCCTCGCCGCGGACCTCGACGCTCGCGATGCCCTGGCACGCCATGACACGACCCGTGCGCTGGCGCTCTGGGATAGCGCGACGCGCCGTTACGCCGTTCTCAGCGTGCCGCTCGAGCTGGTCGCCTCGCTCTGGCCGCTGCGGCTCGACATCGCGCGCGTCGCGACGGCGCAACGACACAGCGCCATCGCGACGCGCGCCTGCAGATCATTCGAGACGCTGATCGGTTACGTCGATCAGGTCATGCAGCCCGAGGTCCAGCGACTCTGTAACGCGACGCCGTGACGGAAGGACGCGGGACGCTCTGGACCCCGTCAACGCTCGCACACCGGCAGCGGATCAGGGAAGCTGGTGACGAACCGGTTGCCGCCCCAGCAATCCCCTACACCCGAGCCGTCCCACAACAAGTCCACCGCGGGGAGGAACGGGATCGGCGACGCGGTTCCGTTGCCCGTGACCCGGTTGTTCCGGATCACCGCGTGGTCCGGGTTTGGCTCGATGTCGGCGAAGGCCTCCGGTGGCAGGCCGGCGAGCGCGCCGAGCAGCAGCGTGCTGCCCACGGCGATCCCTGTGAACTGGTTGCCTGAAACCACGTTGCCTTCGACCGTCGCGCGATCCGCGCCCACGATCAAGATCCCCGAGCCGCTCGGCACGAACGACGCCAGGTCGCCGGGCGGGGCGAAGTTGGGGTGATTGTTGTCGTGGACCCGGTTGCCGGCGACGAGCACGTCGCTCGTGGTCTTCACGTCGAGACCCGGCAGCACCACCACGAGGATGCCCACGACGTTGTCGTACGTCTCGTTGGCCACGCCGCGCACGCGCTGCGAGTTCTCGAACTCGATGCCGTTCACGTTCCCGAAGGCGACGCTGTGGCGAACGATGACGTCGTGCGACTGCCCGACGTAGATCCCGGTGTCGTTGTGCCCGGAAGCGCGGCAGCGCTCGATCACCCCGTGGGATGAGTGCACCGGGAACAGGCCGTATTCGCCGTTGTTCTGCGCCGTGACGCCGGAGATCAGGAATCCGTTCACGCCGCTCAGCCGGACGCCGTTCTCGCCAAACCCGCGGACTGTGACGTTGAGCAGCACGAACCCGTCGCTGCCTTGGTCCACGCCGATGCCATTGTCCTGTCCGCCCGGATTCTCGATCACCACGCCGGCGCCATCCCGCCCCCGTTGGCCGACGAGCGCGAGATGGGGGACCGAAATGTGAATGGCTTCCGCGTACGTCCCCGGCTCGATCTGGATAACCGTGCCCGGACCCGCAGCGTCCACCGCCGCCTGAATCGAGCCGCCCGCGTGTACGATGATGTCTGGCCGCCCGACCCGCTCGGCGGACGGCGCGGGCGGCGCCTCGAACCCGCCGGGTACGTCACATGCGGCGAGGGCCGCCAGCGCCGCTAGAGTCACATACCGTTTCATTTGATCCTCCTCGATAGCAAGCGGGCCAACATTTCCCCGCCACGGTCAAGGGCCGGTCAAGCGGACCGGCCCGCCAGCTCGTGTATCCGCTGCCGCTGCCCCGGCGTCACCATGTCTCGATCAATCACGTCACGCACGATCCGCGCGACGAACGCGTAGCCGCGCGGTTCCGCCGTCAGCCAGCCCTCCCACTCAAGCTCGTCCAACGCCTGCGGGAGCGCGTCTCCGATGACGCCCGCGGCCCGCCCCAGCGTCGCTCCGGCGACCCGGCCCGCCAGCACCGCCGCTGCGACGAGCACTCGCTGCGCCTCCGCCGACAGACGACGGAAGTTGATCCGGATCGCCGCCACAACGTTATCCGGGAGCTCACCCGGCAACGTCTGCTCGAACGTTTCCGTGGGCTTTGGCCACGGTGGCTGTGCATCACTCGGCTCGAAACCGGCCGCCACAGCATGCAGCAACGCGACCACGAGGAGGGGAATGCCCGCGGAGTCCGCCAGGACGCGACGTGCCAGGCGGCCCAATTGCTCGTCATCGTACGATGGTAGCGCCCACCGTCCCAGCTCGCGCACACCGTCGTTCTCGAGTCCCCCAGGCCGTATGACCGTGCCGGCGAGCTCGCGCCCGACGCGGGCGCGGACCTCGTCCACTCCGGGAGCGGCGGGGTGCAGCGCCACCGTCATGACAAATGCGACGGGCGAGCGCGCCAGGTCCCGCATGACGCCCCCGAGCGCGAGCAGCGACTCCGGGTCGAGGCAGTGCGCGTCATCCACGAACACGACCACCGGCTGCTCGTCTGCAACCGCCTGCAGCACGTCCGCGAAGGCGCGCCCGGGCGCACCGGCCGGCGCTGTGCCACGGAGCTGCGCCAGCGCGACAGGTGGCGCGCCGGCGACCCCTGGGGCATCGAGCAACCCGCCGCGCGCGATCCCGAACACCCCGCTCCAGGGGTCGCCCTGGTCGGCTGCGACGGCGCGCACAGCCGCGACCACCGCCCCGTCGAGCCGAGCCCGGGCCGTGAGTTCTTCGGCGAGCCGGGTCTTGCCGGCGCCCGCGTCGCCCTCGATGATGACGACCGTCGCCTGCCGTTTGGCCCGGCACGCCGTCCACGCGTCCGCCAGCCGCTCGAGCTCGAGCGCGCGCCCCACCAGCGGGGCGCGACGCGACGCTGACCCGCGCGCGTCTGCATCACGCGCGGCCGTCGGGAGCCGCCAGGTTCGCTCCAGCCGCACCCGTTCGGCGAGCGCGCGGGTCTCGGCGTCCGGCTCCGCGCCCACATCCCGCTTCAGTCGCGACGCGAATTCCTTGAACAGGGCCAGCGCTCCGGCCCGGTCTCCGGCAAGTGCGAGCGCCCGCAGCGCGGTCCGGAGCGCGGTCTCAGGGCGCCAGTCCAGCACGCGGGCGCGCTGCACGGTGTCGTGCGCCGCCGCCACATTGCCGGCCGCGAGCAACTGCTCGGCCCGGCGTACCAGCACGTCCACGGAGCGGCGGCACCAGTGCTGGCGCTCCGCGGCCAGCCAATCGTCGAACTCCGAGGCACCCCGAACGCTGAATCCTTCCAGGAAGGCCCCATTGATCAGAGCGGCCGCACCGGCCAAGTCACCCGCCACTGCCAGCCGCTCCAACGTGTCGGTGTCGAGCTCGACGGTGCCGGGGGCGATCCGCACCTGTGCCGTGTCGGACTCGAATCCGTCGTTGCCCGCACAGAGGCGGAGCACATGCACGGCTTCGTTCAAGGAGTGGCGTGCCTTCTCCTCCGGCTTGTCGCCCCACAGCAGTCCCGTGAGATGCTCGCGCGTTCGCACGCCTTTCGGCGACCGGGCCAGATACATCAACAGCGCGAGATTCTTCTTCCATAGGAGCTTGGCCGGCGCGGCCGCGCCGTTCACGCTTACCTCCGCTGGGCCGAGGGCACGCACCACGATCATGGGGCGCCTTTGCAGCCGAGGGTCGAGAGCCGGCGAACGGCGCTGTCGGCGCGGGCACGGTAGGGCGGGTCACCGGCGGACCACAGCCGAGCGACGGTCCGGTAGGCCGTGCAGGCATCCTCGCGACGCTGGCCCGTCCGCACCAGCAGCTCCCCAAGGCGCCACTGGGCGAACGGGCCAAAGGCCCAGTCGATCTCAGCGGGCTGCGGATCCCGCGTCGGGTAGCCGTGCAGATCGGAGTTCTCGTGCCAGAGCAGGTCGCCGATCGCACCTAGCGAGGGCTTCCCCCGCTCGCTCCAAGACGCGCGCGTCAGATGCAACACCGCCCGGAAGAATGGATCGCGGACGTCCCGAGCCTGAATCCCGGTCATGGCTAGGGTCGCGGCAAGGGCCGAATCGACCGCCCCCCGGGCAGCCGCGGCCTGCGCCCGCAGCAGCGTGATCAGCGGCTCGGGCGGCACTCCGGACCAGCCGGCACGGTGTGGATCGGCGTGCAGCTCCGCCCGATCCACCGTCGCGAGCATCCAACGGGCGCGCCCCTGCCAGTCGGATCGCCCAATCGCGCCGTCGGCAGCCCCCTCGAGGGTCGGCCGCGCCTCGGCCCAGCGCGCGGCCGCCGCCGCAGAATCGACGTCGGCCAGCACCAGGGCCGCGGCCAGCTCGGCGACGAAAATCTCCAGGTCCGGGAAGCGGTAGGCCAACTGGTGTGCCAACGCCAATGCCGTATCGGGCCGCCCCATGCCGACGAGCGCCAGGACTCGCGCCAGACCCGCGGAGCGCGCGAACGCCGGGTCAGGCAGGAGTTGTTCCGCGAACGCCAACTCTCCGTGCGGGGCTCCGAATCCCGCGAGGTAGCGGGCGCCGGCGTCGAGATCCTTGATTCGTGCCGCGGCCGCCATCCGCACCAGCTCGCGGGTGCGCCGCTCCGCCTCGGGTCCGGACAGGAACCGCCACGCGTAGGCCAGCTCCACGATGGCCAGCGTCGCGAAGGAGGGATCCGTCGGATCGACATGCGGTGCCACCAGGGCAAGGACTAGGGCGGCGTTCGTCGAGTCGCCTTCAGCGACGCTGAGCCACGCGACGTGCTCCAGTGCCGGGACGAACCCGGGATGAATTTTCAGCACGTCCTGAAATGATTGCATCGCCTCGCGCCGCGGGCGCCCCACGAGAGGTCCCCGGTGCAACCGCTCGTCGGCATAGCGGAATTGGCCGAAGAGAAAGTCCTTGGAGCGCTTGGTCAAGGCGTCCAGGGAGTCTAGACGGGCCGCAAGGGGCAGCGCCTCCGCCCGGATCAGCTTCTGATAGTAGTCTGGAAACTCCTTGAGGTGCGCGAGGTAGCGCGGGCGGTCAGTAGGGTCGTCCTCGAGATCGAACCAGCGACCGACCTCCGCGTGCCGCCAATAACACAGCCAGCAGGTCGAGTCGAGCGCCGCGGCTTCGCCGTACGCCGCGCGGGCCTGTCCCCAGCGTCCTCGTGCGAAGGCACCTTCCGCGCGCTGGAAGGCGCTCCGCCCCAGGGCGTTCTTGGGAAGCACGCCGCGCGGTAACGATCGGTCGAGCGAGTCGGTCGAACTCAACTGTGCCCCGAACACGCGGTCGGCAAGGCTCTCCGCCAGGAAGCGCCAATCGGCGCGTGGCCCGACGATCTCAATCGTGTCGACGCGCGGACCTCGGAGCCGGATGCGTACGCTGCCCGCCTCGGTCGCCGTTTCCACGGCGATGTGCGCGCCGCCCGGCCACCAGCGACCGAGTCCCGAGACACAGTGCGCCGAGAGCTCGGGATACCGATCGAGGCTCCGGGCGAGGGCGCAGGCGACCGAATCCGAACGCGCCACCTCCGGATCCGCCGCCGACGTGGCGGCTTCGACGTGAAAGCGAAAGGTGGAGGGGGCAGGTATGCTAGCGCGAATCCCGAGCCCCAAGAGCGTGCACCCGATCGCGATGCCGATCGCGTTTCGCTGGTAGGGCCAGACGCGCGTATGCCATAGACGGTGGCGAAACGACGCAACATCGGACCAGCGGTTTGTCGGGTCCAGCTCGAGGGCGCGGCGCAGCGCGCGCGCCACGAAGAACGGCACTCCCGCCCAATCGCCGGCGTTCGGAGCCGTCTTTGCCCAGCGGCGGCCTGTGAAGGCCTCGTAGATGACCATGCCGGCGGAGTAGAGGTCCGTTTGCGCGTCCGCGACGCCGGCGAACTGCTCCGGCGCCATGTACGCGGCCGTCCCCTGCAGAATCCGCAGATCGGACTTTTGTTCCTCGGTGAGGCGACGGGCGATACCGAAGTCCGTCAGGACGCCGCGCTCCCCATCGAAGAAAACATTGGCGGGCTTCACGTCGCGGTGGATCACGCCGTTCTGATGCGCGACCTCGAGGGCTTCCAGCAGATCGCGCCCCAGTTTGCGCGCGCCGTCGACAGAAAGGGGCCCGGACTCCTCGAGCCGGCTCTGGACGGTGTCGCCCGCCAGGTAGTCCATCACGTAGAACGTCAGGCCCTGACGCTCGTCCACGTCGTGGACTGGAACGATGTTGGCATGACGCAGCCGGCGGAGGATCCGAGCTTCCTCGACGAACTGGGTCGCCGCTTCGACCGTCCACAGCTCGGGCCGCAGGACCTTGACCGCCACGGAGCTGTCGAGCCGAACGTCGCGCGCCAGGTACACGGTTCCCATGCCGCCGCTTCCGAGCTCGCGCAGCAGCTCGTAGTCTGGCGCCAAAGCCGCACGCAGGCGCTCAAAGAAAGCCGACACGTTACCCGGACGGGAGAACATCCCGGCCCCCGCCCCGAAAGTCAAACGGCCCCGAGCGTATCGGGGCCGTTTCACTGCGGCACTCGCGTCGCGGGGGTTACTGCACCGTGATCGCGATGTGCATCCCAAGGGCGACGTGCGGCAGGCAATAGCCCTTGTAGACGCCGGCCGCGGCCCCGGTAAACGACACGTCATACTTTTCATTCGGCTGCGTCAGGAACGGCCCCATGAGGTCGCCCATCGCGTTGGGCATGCCCTTTTTCAAGACGGCCGCACCCGTCTTCGGGATCGAATCGCCGTAGAAGGCGATGTTGTGGGGACCGCCCGACACGTTGATGAACCGTACCGTTGTGCCGGCTTTGATGGTGAGCTTGTTGGGCTCGAACGCGGCTACGCTGGTGCCGTTGCCGGTCATCTTCACTTCGACCACCGCGCCAGCGGGCTCGGCGGCGGGCGTAGCGGCCGGCACCTCGGGCGGCGTGGGTGTGGCAGCCTCGGCCTGGGACGCCGCCGACTTCTTGTCGCCGCCGCAGGCGACGATCGCGAACGCGGCGAGCGTGGTGAGCAGGGTGAACCGCATTGCAGACTCCCTCCGGGACGAATGACGGGACAGCGCTTGTGAACGCGTTCACAATATATCCGCAGGCTCTCAAAACGGGAGCCCTCCAAACACGGGGCCGTTGCGTTTCTGCACCACCCCGACGACACTGATGCGCATGCCCGAGCCGTCCGTTCCGCTTATCCCCGCGGCCGATCTCGCCCGTCGCCTCGATCAGGGCGAACGTTTGCAATTGCTCGACATCCGCACGGCGGAGCGGGTCGCCCAAGGACGCGTGACCCTCGGCGCCACGCTCAATTTCCGCGCCCTCGCGGCATCGCAGTTGTACCAGCTGGCGACGCTCGAGCCGCTGGGGCTCGACCCCGCCGCTCCGGTAGCCGTCATCTGTGGACACGGCAACTCGAGTACCCAGGCCACCCGCTTCCTGCGCGAGCGGGGGTTCGACGCGTACTCGGTGGCGGGCGGAATGGCGTCGTGGGAAACGGTCTACCTCCCGCGACGCCTGTCTCCGACTCGCGCGCTCGAGCACGTGGTCCAGATCGATCGCGTCGGCAAAGGCGCGCTATCCTACGTGCTCGTGAGCGACGGGGACGCCGTCGTCGTAGACCCGGGCCGCCATCTGCAACCCTACGAGCAGGTGCTCGAGGAGCTCGGGGCTACGGCCGCGGCGGTGATCGACACCCACATGCACGCCGACTATTTGAGCGGCGCCCGCGCCGCCGCGGCGCGCTGGCAGGTCCCATATTTCGTGCACCCCGACGACGCCCGCTCACCGTACGACGGCGCCGAGGGCCGATTTACCCACCAGGCGCTCACGGAGGGCGACACGATCGCCTTCGGGCGCGCGACGCTGGTCGCCGCTCACGTCCCGGGACATACGCTGGGCAGTACGGCGCTCGTCGCCGACGAGGCGCTCGCGCTGACGGGCGACTTTCTGTTCGTGAAGTCGGTGGGGCGACCCGATCTGGGTGGACAGCGCGATGCCTGGGCGGCGCGGCTGTGGGACAGCCTGGAACGGGTACGGCGCGAGTGGCCGGGTGACCTGCTCGTCTTGCCGGCGCATTATGCGAGCGAGACCGAGCGGCGCGCCGACCGGAGCGTCGCCGCGCGGTTCGATGTGATCGCGGCGACGAACGAAGCGGTGGCCATCCAGGACCGGCGCGCCTTCCTCGCCTGGGTGACCGCGCGTACCACGCCGCCTCCCGAGACGTACCGCACGATCAAGCTCGCGAATCTCGGGCTCGTGGACGTCCCCGACGCCGACGCGGAGATACTGGAGTTCGGGCCGAACGCGTGCGCGGTGGGATAGACTAAAGGGCGCCTGTTATTGCACCGGCGCTTGGAGCACCACGTAGATCCAGTCGATGCCTCCCAGTGTATGCATCCCGTAGGGCACGCCCGCAGGAATGTGCACGAGATCGTTCGCCGAGACCTCGATCCGATCCCCGTCCAGTACCATTACTCCGCGGCCCGCAATCGTGAAGATGAGAAGTCCGGTCTCGTCCTCCGACGAGATGGGGACGGCGGCCCCTGGCTCCATGACCGTATGCTCGAAGCTCAGGCCGTGCAGCATGCCCGGGAGATTGAGAACGGTGTGGCGACGCAGCTGGTCTGCGGTGCTGGGCAACTTCGCGAGGCGGCGATAGGTGTAGCGCGGCACTATTCCCCACCTTGTAGGGCGCGGCAGCCTTACGCGGAGGGCGCTGCGGCGCCCCCAAAATGGGCACGCCAGGCCCCCTGTGCAAGTCATTGGGCGCCAAGCGTCTCTCCTGGCGTCTCTCACAGGATCCGTTGCCATGTTGCCCGCACGTCGCCTCTTCGGAGTCGCCTGCTCCGCCCTCCTGCCGATCACCGCCGCGGCAGCACAGGGCTGGATCGAGCCGATCCGGCCGGTCCCCCTCCCCGCCCCCACGGCCCCGCGCGGCGGGATCGAAAAGGTGCGCAGCGCGGTCCAGGTCGCGGTGGTCGGACGGGTCGCCCGCGTCACGGTGGAGGAATGGTTCCGCAACGCAGGCGCCCTGCTCGACGAGGGCAACTATCTCTATCCGCTGCCGGGGGAGGCGGTGTTCAGCGATTTCTCCCTCTGGCAAGGCGATCGCGAACTCAAGGGCGAGCCGATGGACGCCGCGCAGGCGCGCGCAACCTACGAGGAAATCGTGCGCCGCAAACGCGATCCCGCCCTGATCGAGCTCGCGGGACACGGGCTGTTGCGCGCACGCGTGTTCCCCATCGGCCCGGGCGAGACGCGCAAAATTACGCTGCGTTACACCCAGATGCTCGATCGTGTGGGCGACGCGTGGCGGTTTCGGTACACCGCCGGTACCGGGGCCGGTGCGGCCGCCTCTTCGAGCTTCCGGATGCAGGTGGACAGCGCCGCTCGATTCGGCGATCCGTATTCACCGACGCATCGTCTGAGCACGAACCGCAGCGACAACCGCATCGAGCTCACGCTCGCCGATACGACCCCGCGAGGGGATCTCGAGCTGTTCCTGCCGCTCGCCCGGAACCTGGTGGGGATGTCGCTCATCACCAGCCAGCCGCTGCGCGAAGACGGGTTCTTCATGCTCCTCCTCGCGCCCGGCCGCGCCGAGACAGCGGCGGTACGCCGCGATCTCGTCGCCGTGCTCGACGTATCGGGCTCGATGTCGGGCGACAAGCTCGACCAGGCCAAGACTGCACTGGTGCAGCTGCTCGGTACGCTCCGCTCGGGTGACCGATTCCGGGTGGTCACGTTCGGAAGCGGCGTGCGTCGCTACACCGCCGGGTGGACGGACGTGTCGGCCAATAACGTGCGCGCCGCCCAGGAATGGGTCCGCCGCCTCGACACCGACGGCGGTACCAACATCGCTGGCGCCCTGACAGAGGCATTCGCCGAACCGCCCGCCGAAGGTGGGCTGGGCGTGGTCGTGTTCCTGACGGACGGGATGGCGACCGTGGGCGAGACCAACCCCGAGCGCATCGCCGATCAGGCCGAGCGTGGCCGCGGGCCGTTCCGCGTCTTTGCGTTCGGGATCGGGTATGACGTCAATACGTACCTCCTCGACCGCCTGACCGAGCGCGCCCGGGGCGTGACCGAGTACATCCAGCCGGGTGGCGACATCGAGCAGGCAGTGGGCTCGCTCGCAGCCAAGGTCGCGTCCCCGGTGCTCACGGACCTGGCCTTGCGGGCGGACGGCGTCGAGCTGTACGACCTCCAGCCGCAACGTCTGCCGGATCTGTTCGGGGGAGACGAGCTGGTGGTGTTCGGGCGTTATCGGGGAGCCGGGCGGGAGGAGAGATCCGTGACGGTGATCGGGCGGCGCGGCGGGCATGAAGAGCGTTTCTCGACGGCCGCGCGGTTCGGCAGTGAGCAGTCGGGCGCTGACTACATTCAGCAGCTGTGGGCCGCCAGGAAGGCCGGGGCACTGTCGAGCGAAATCCGACTCCACGGTCCGAGTCCGGAGATCGTGAGCGAGCTGAAGCGGCTCGCGTTGCGCTACGGGATTTTGACGGAGTACACGTCCTACCTGGTGCAGGAGCCAAACGCCCTGGCGCGGCCGATGCCGTTGCAGCCGCCGGCGCCCGAGGCGCAGGCCGGCGCGGGCGCGGTCCAGCGATCCCGCGAGGCTCGCAAGCTCGCCAGTTCGCTCAGCCTCGACGCGATCGTCGTGACGGGGGCCCGTGCCGATTCGCTCGCGGCCGCGCCCGGCGAACGCGCCGATCGCTCCCAGCGGGTCGGTGGGAGGTTCTTCGTGTGGCGCGATAGCACCTGGACTGACATCGCACACGGCGACTCGCTGCGCGTGGTCACGGTCGCGGCGTTCAGCGACGCGTACTTTGCGCTCCTCCGAGCGCTCCCCGAGCTGGTGCAGCCCGCCACGCTCGAGCCCGCGGTTCTGGTCGCCGGACGCCGCGTGAGCGTCAAGATTGCAGCCGGCGGTAAGACTGAATGGGCATCGGGCGAGCTCGCGACAGTCGTGAGCGACTTCAGGCAATGACGCGAATGGGGAGCTCCGCGCCCCAGGATCTCGCGGAGGTCTACCGCACTACTTACCGCGCGCTCGTGCGGTTCCTGTACCGCAAGGTATGGGACGCCGAGCGCGCCGAAGACCTCGCTCAGGAGGCGTTCGCCCGAGCGCTGGTGCACAAACCGGAGAACGCGCGGGGGTGGCTCTTCATCGTGGCGGCAAACATGGCGCGGGACGATGCGCGGCGCGCGGCGCGTGAGCGACGGCACCTCACGCTGCTTACCGCCGAGCCGCAGGAGAGCACGCTCGCGTCCGACGAGGCGATCGAGGTCGAGAGCGACCGCGCGCGCGTCCGGGCCGCGCTCGATGAGCTCTCGCCGCGCGACCGGGAGGTGCTCCTGCTGTGGGACTCAGGACTATCGTACGATGAAATCGCCGCCCAGACCGGACTGGCGCGCGGCGCGATCGGGACAACGCTATCCCGCGCGCGCCGGCGGTTGGTGCAAGCCTACGAGGCGGGAAAGGCAGGTGAGCATGTCGCACGTGGATGACGGTACACTGCACGCCTATCTCGACGGCGAGCTGTCGCCGGCGGAGGTGCAGGGCGTCGACGCACACCTCGCCCAGTGCCCTGGCTGCCGCGGCCGGCTCGACGAAGAGCGCGCGCTGATCACCCGCGCCGGCGAGCTGCTCGCCCTGGCGGCACCGCCGGACCGCGAGCTCCCGCCGTTTCGAGCGGGCGACGTGAAGCCTCTCACCCGCTTGTGGTGGAAGGTGCGCCTGCCGCTCGCGTGGGCGGCGACGGTCGCGATTGCATTGGGAATCGGGACCTACCTCGGGAGGGGGGTCGAACAGGTCCCGCAAGCCCCGACGGCATCCGACACACAGCCCGCGGAATTCAAGGCCCTCCAGGCTCCGATCAGCTCCGACACCATGCAGCGGGAATCTCGTGCCAAACTGCGCGGCGCGGTGCGCAAGCCGCCCGCGGCTCCGGCCGGGCCTGCTCCGGCGGCTCGCCGCGAAACGGACGCCTTTGCGCAGGAGCGCAAAGCGCAAGTGGCCGTCATCCCGCGCGACACAGCGTCGAGCGACGCCACCTCCGCCCCTGCGCCTGCGCCCGCGCCGCAGGCGGGTATCGCGATTTTCGTGGATGGCCAGTCCGTGCCGAAGGGATCTCCCATCAGCGTCGACAGCGCGCGTGCGCTACTCGGAGCCGATCCCCTCGCCGTCCCAGGTGCGGCGATCCGCACGCTGTATCAGGCACGCGAAATCGGCTACTCCGCCGTCGTGATCGTGGAGCAGGCGCTCGATTCGAGCACTGTAATCGAGGTAGTGAACGGGCGCCGGTCCCCAGCAACCCTCGACGCGGTTGCGGTCACGGGAGCGGCAGCGCCAGTGGAGCGAGCCGACAGCGTGAGCCTGGCCGAGCGGGCGGCGCTCGGTCGCGCCCGGATCGCGGACTCGCTCGCCCCCGCTCCGGCCGCGAAGGCAGCCGCTCGGCTCAAGCGTGATGAGACCCACAACCGGGGGCAGCGACGCCTGGGCGACCTGGAGGTTCGAATCTCGGGCCCACTGCCGAGCGATTCCCTGCAGAAGCTGCTGTGGGCCGTCCAGCCGGTGAAGCCCTAGCTACGGCTGGACCGTGATCGTGCCCGTCATGTTGTACGTCGGCGGTGGATGGAGAGTGCAGTGGAATGCGTAGGACCCCGCCGTGGGGAAGGTCACGACGACGGTGCTGCCGTTCGACAGGCTACCGCCGGTGAACCTCGCGTCGTCCGATGTGACGGTGTGCGCGATCCCGCTGTTGTTCACCCAACAGACCGACTGCCCCGCCGTGATCGTCGCGGTGCTCGGGCTGAACGTGAATGAGCCAGTCGCATTGATGGTCGCACTGGCCCCGGAACCCGTACAACTCGCCGGAGGCGTGCCGCCACCACCACCACCCCCGCCGTAAGGAGACGTCGAACCGCCGCACGCGGCGAGCAACGCGACTCCCGCTACCCCTACTGCCAGAGTCATTCCGCTCGACCGCATATGACCTCCGGGGTGGTGCGTGGGACGGCCAGCAGCTCTATCACGCATGCTTACTACCCTTAGAAACGTCGGGGATTTGTCAGAGAATGATGAAGGGTGAGGGCGAGCGCTAGTGCTGCTCGCGCTCCAGCGTGTCGGCCGCGAGGCGGGGGGAGAGCATCGGGTAACGGGCTCCGAACCACCCGAACGACAGCAGGAACAGCCCACCGAACAGCAGCGTGACGCCGATCTCCGGCATACCGACGGCCGGCCCGGCGCCGCCGTTGATAGATGGAACGATCTCGAGGTAGCGCTCGAGCCAGATGCCCGCGAGGCTCACCAGGGCAAGCGCCATGAGCGCCGGCGGGTACTTCTTTGGCCTCACGCCGAGCAGCCCGACGAACGGGATGACGAACACCAGCAGGAATACCGCTACCCCCACCGGCTTCCACGGGCCGATCAGCCGATAAAAGATGAAGAACGTCTCCTCCGGCAGGTTGCCGTACCAGATCACCAGGAACTGGGACCACATGAGGTAGGCCCAGAACACACTGAAGCCGAAGCACAGCTTTCCGAGATCGTGCTGCTGCTTGGGGGAGAACAGTCCCTCGAGGCCCATGCGCCGCCGCACCGTCAGCACCAATACCGCGAGCGCCATCAACGCGGCGAGGAAGCTCCCCATGAAGTAGAACGCCCCGTACAAGTTGCTGACCCATTTGTGGGCGAGCGACATCACCAACTCGAACGCCAACAGACTGTATCCGAACGCATAACCGACCACGAGCAAGGCCGCTTCGCGGCTGATGGCGTCCCGGCCTTCGAGTCGGTCGGCGGGCCGCCCGTCGGCGAGCTCCCGCACGTCCGGCGCCATGTCGTGTCGCACGAAGCGCCACGACAACCAGGTGAGGAGCAGGTAAATCAGACCGTTGCGCACGAAGAAGGGCTTTGCGGTGAGCCAAGCCCCCAGATCGGGACGCGGCTCGTGTAGCCAGCTGAAGATGTGCACCCGGCCGACGATCAGCCCCAGGTACAACGCCAGCGAGACCCACAGGAACGCGGCCGCCGCCTCGGCGAGCCGGATTACCACCCCGGACCAGTGTCCTTTGGCGAGCTTCTGCGTCGCGGCGAAAACCACCAGTGCCTGCGCCAGCCCGGTCCAGAACATGAAGTTGACATGCCAGGCCTGCCACGCCCGGGGCGCGCCGCCCGCCGCGAGCACCCAGAGGAACACGGCCCCTCCAGCGACGGCTAGGAGCGCCCCCCACAGCAGGAACGCCCGTGCGGGGAACTGGCGGGCCTTCTGGACCAGCTCCGACCGCGCGACCGCCGCGACCGCGCTCATCGTCTCCCCCGTGGGCTCTGCGCGCCGGCCTGCAGCGTGCGGACGTAATTCACCAGGTCCCAGCGATCCGTCCCGCGCACTTTGTCCCCGTAGATCGGCATCAGCCCCCGGCCCATCACCTGGCCGCTCACGATCACCCCGTAGAGGTAGCCGTCCGTGCGTCGAGCGATCGTGTCGTTGACGAGGGAGCGCACACCGAAGAAGGGCCCCCCCGCGGCCGACGAGATCGGGCCGTCGCCCCGGCCCGCCGGGCCGTGGCAAACGAGACAGTACGTCTCGTACACAAACCGCCCGCGGTTGATCGACTCCGAGGTTCGCGTCCGAGGATTCACGAGTCGTTCGGCCGTCTGCAGGCTCATCAGCGGGTCCGCGCCGGTCACCGGGACGGTGCCGGGGACAGGCGGGATCGGTTGCGCGTACGGCTTGATGCTGCGCTGGTGTCGCATGGTGGAGAACCAGCCGATGCGATGCACGACGTCGTCCGGGTTGCAGCCGATCGCGGCGAGCGCGACCAGAGCGGCGAGGACGGCCTGCGGTCTACGCACGCCGGACCTCCTCCGCCCCCGCGCCGCGGAGCAGGGTCTCGACCTGACCCGCCCGCGCCGGCTCGGACGGCACGAAGATGCCGAACTTGTCGTTGGTGAAGCGCGGATCGTAGGCGACGGTACCGAGCCGCCGGGCGGCGAACAGCGCGTTGAAGACGATACCGAGAATCGTCGAAAGCGCGCCGAACAGGATCGTCATCTCGAACATGATCACGACGTACGGCGGGATCGAGCCGATCGGCTTGCCGCCCAGCACGAGCGGCCAATCGTACGACATGTACAGCGTGATCCAAGCGCCGATGGCGCAGCCCGCGATCCCGCCGATCAGGGTGAACATCCGCACGGGGCTCACCGGCTGGTCGAGCGCATTCTCGATCTCGTGCCGGGGGATGGGCGAGTACACGGTGAAGTCGGTGTGGCCGGCCCGGCGCAGCTGGGCGATCGCGTCCACCGTGGCGTCGAGGTAGCCGAACACGCCCAGCACACCCGGCGTGGGCGGCGGGTGGAAGATGGCGGTCAGCGGATTCGCGAGCCTCACGACGCCCTCGCCTTTCCGCGCTGCGGCACGGGCAGCACCTCTTTCACCTCGGAGATCGACACCGTCGGGAAGTTCTTCACGAACAAGAGGAACCACATGAAGAACCAGCCGAAGCTCCCCGCCATGATGCCCCAGTCCGCCCAGGTGGGGTTGTACGTCGCGTTGGCGAACCGCTCGAACGGCTCGCCAGCGAGCGACTCTACAATGATCACGAACCGCTCGAACCACATCCCGATGTTCACAAAGATCGAGATGACGAACAGGGCCAGGATGCTCGTGCGGATATTCTTTCGCCACAGGAGGAGCGGCAGAAACGCGTTGCAGATGATCATCGTCCAGCTGGCCCACCAGAAGGGCCCGAACGCCCGATACCAGAACGCGGCGCGCTCGGCGGCGTGGCCGCCGAACCACGCGGTGAAGTATTCCACGCAGTAGGCGTAACCCACGATCATGCCGGTCAAGAGGCAGAGCTTCGCGAGGTTTTCAAAGTGGTGGACCGTAATGAGGTCTTCCAGATGGAACAGCTTCCGGATCGGGACGAGCAGGGTGATGACCATCGCGACGCCGGAGTAGATGGCGCCCGCCACGAAATAGGGCGCGAAGATCGTGGCATGCCAGCCCGGCACGATCGCCATCGCGAAGTCCCAGGAGACGACGCTGTGTACGGAGAGCACCAGCGGCGTGGCCAGCGCGGCGAGATAGAGGTAACCCCGCGTGTAGTGTCGCCACTGCTCGTTGGTGCCGCGCCACCCGAGCGCCGTGATGGCGTACAGTTTTTTGCGCCACCCGGTGGCTACGTCCCGCACCGCCGCGATGTCCGGGATCAGCCCCATGATCAGAAACACGGTCGAGACGGTGAAATACGTGCCGATCGCGAACTCGTCCCAGATGAGCGGCGACTTGAAGTTGGGCCACAGGCCGCGCTCGTTGGGATAGGGGATGAGCCAGTAGAAGTACCACTGGCGCCCGATATGGATCAGGGGAAAGAGACCCGCGGTCATCACGGCGAACACCGTCATCGCCTCGGCGGTGCGGTACACCGCGGTACGCCACCCCGAGCGGAACAGAAACAGGATCGCCGAGATCAGCGTGCCCGAGTGGGCGATACCCACCCAGAACACGAAACAGGTGATATAGACCGCCCAGTACACCGGGTGCGAGTAGCCCGCGAGCCCCAGCCCGTAGCGCAGCAGGAACAGCAGGCAGACGATGCCCACGCCGAGCAGGGCGACCGCCAGCGCCAGCAGGGCATAGTAGCCCTTCCCCGGATTACCCAGCGTGCGCGCGATGGCGCGCGTGACGAAGTCGTAGCTGACGCGGGACGGGGGGGGGGACGTCTCGGCCATCGCCTCAGTCCTCCACCACGGCGCCGTGCACGACTTTCGCGAGGTACGTGATTGCCGGCCGGGTGTTCAATCCCTCGAGCACGTGATACCCGCGCGGGTCCTGCGCGAGCGCCGCGACACGCGACGTCTTGTCGTGCATGTCGCCGAAGACGATCGCCTCCGACGGGCACGCCTGTGCGCAGGAAGGCGTGATGTCGCCGTCCTGCACGTTGCGGTCCTCGAGGCGGGCCCGGTTCTGCGCGCCGCGGATCCGCTGCACGCAGAAGGTGCACTTCTCCATCACGCCCTTCTCCCGCACCGTGACGTCGGGATTGAGCAGCATGTTGAGCGGATCAGGCCAGCTCTCCCATTCCCCGCCCTGCTCGGCGTAGTTGTACCAGTTGAAGTAGCGGACCTTGTACGGACAGTTGTTGGCGCAGTAGCGCGTCCCGACGCAGCGGTTGTAGACCTGCCCGTTCAACCCGTCGGGCGTGTGGTAGGCGGCATACACCGGACACACCGGCTCGCAGGGCGCGTTGCCGCACTGCTGGCACAGCATGGGCGTGACCACGGCGCCGACGCGATGACCTCCCTCATCCCCCGTGTAGTAGCGCTCGATCCGGAGCCAGCTCATCTGGCGGCGCCGGCTCACGAGCTCTTCACCCACGGTCGCGAGGTTGTTCTCGGCGTAGCAGGCGGTGACGCAGGCGGAGCAGCCGGTGCACTTGGCCAGGTCGATCGCCATCGCCCAGCGTGGGTGCTCGCCGGCGTAGTTCCCGAGCGACGCCTTCTCGTGCTGTGCCTCGGCCCAGGCGTCCAGCGCCTTGCGGGCGTAGGGCGGCACTTCCTCTTCCTCGAACGGATGCGCTCCGTGCTTCAGCTGGCGCGCCTTAGTGAGGGACAGCACCTCGACGACGCCACGCCCTTGCTCGCGCGCGTCGCCTTCGACGGTGGCCAGGCGGCGATGGTCGCCGGTCTTTGTGACCTTGACGCCGACGGAGAACGCGCGCCCGCCGAAGTCCGTGGGCTGGTCGCTCAGCAGCTCAAACGCATTGAACGAGCGGTCCTTGGCATAGCGACCGTACGCCTTGTGACCCTGTCCGCTCGGGACCGCGAGCACGTCGGGTCGCACGCCCGGGGTGATCCACACCGGCGCGCGTACGGTACCGTGCGGCGACTCGAGCAGCAGGATGTCGCCGTTGGCGAGCTGCGATTTCGCCGCGGTCTCGGGATGCATCTCCACCCACCCGTGCCACGTGATTTTCGACACCGGGTCGGGCAGCTCCTGCAGCCACGGCTTGTTCGCTCCCCGGCCGTCGTGCAGCGCGATCGACGGGCAGACGATCAGCAAGTGCTGTTCCGATGCGCCTTCCGAGGCGGCCAAGCCGCCGAGCCGCTGCGCGAACCCGGGCACGAGCCGCGGGCTCTGCACCGCCACGTCGGTGTACACGCCCCCGTGCTGCAAGGCATCCGTCCAGAAGTCGTCGAATCCCCGGCCGCGTCCGTACCGCTGATGCAGCGTCCGCCACCGCGTTTGCAGGTAGTCCTTGAACGTGCTCGCGCTGCCGGAGGCTTGCAGGAGTATGTCACCGGTGTGACGGGTGTTCGGAAACACGGGCTGCATCACCGGCTGCTGCAGCGCATAGACGCCCGCGCGCGGCCGCGAGTCGTTCCACTGCTCGAGCGGATGGAGGTCCGGCAGAATCAGATCCGACGCGGCCGCCGTCTCGTCCAGGTAAGAGGAGAAGCTCACCTTGTACGCCACGCGGCCGAGCGCCTGGGAGAACGCGGCGGGCAGGGAGTGCGCCGGATTCGCGCCGTGGACGAGCAGCAACGCGACCTTCCCGGCACTCATGTCCCCGACGAGGTCGGTCAATTGCTTGAACGATCCGCCGGCCTCGAGGGCGTGGTTGGGTCCGAACTTGACGGTCTTCCCCACCTGCCCCGCGACATAGTTCAGGAGGTTCACCGACGCCACGAGCACATGCGCGCCGCTGCCGTAGTGCGTCGACATGCCCCCCGCCACGGCCAGCCCGCCCCGCGAGGCGGCGAACTCGCGAGCCAGCCGCCGGATATCGCGCGCCTCGATCCCCACCAGTGTCGCCACTTGCTGGGGCGCAGGGAGCGACCGATCGAGACCGCGCGCGTCCGCCGGTGTGGGGGCCAGGCGCTCGGCGAGGATGACCTGCGCCATCCCGAGGGCCAGCATGAACTCCGTCCCGGGCTTGGCCGCGATCCACTCGTCCGCACTCATCCCGGTCAGCGACAGGCGCGGGGCGACGGAGACGAACTTGGCCATCGACCCGTCTCGTCCACCCTCGAAGGCGTGCGCGCGGGTGAACCCATTCTGGTAGCCGACCGGGGACAGCCAGGTCTCCATGAAGTCGGCGCCGAAGGAGACGATGTAGCGGGCGTTGGCGAAGTCATACCACGGGATCGCCGACGTGCCGAAGGCGAGGCGGTTGCCCTCGCGCAGAGCCTCGAAGGCGAACGGCTCATAGGTGACGTGGCGACCGCCCAGCTGTTTCATCCACGCGTCGACCAGCTCGCCGAACGATCCGCTCTCGAGCCCGGTCACGAAGGCGATCCCCTTGCCGCGGGCCTCCTTCACCTTCGCCTGCAGCCGGTTGATTGCGTCCTCCCAGGAGAGTTTCTGCCACTCGCCGTTCGGACCGCGGACCATGGGATCGGTGACGCGGTCGGGATTGTAGAGTCCCTGGAGTCCGGCCTGGCCCCGCGAGCACAGCCGCCCCTGGTTGATCGGCGACTCGGGATTCCCCTCAAGCTTGATCACGCGGCCTTCGCGCACTTTGGCGTGCAGCCCACAGCCGGCCGCGCATTCGCGGCACGTGGTGGCGTAGTACGTGGCGATCCCGGGGACCTGGTTCTCGGGCGGGACCGTGTAGGGGACGAGGTGCTCGGTCGGCTCGGCGTGGATATCACACGCGGACGCCGCCGCGGCGGCGCCCCCCGTCGCGCCCAGAACTGTCAGGAACCGTCTGCGGTCCATCGGTCGGGCCTCAGTAGTGACACAGGGTGCAGTCGCGCGAGACGTTGCGCTGCACGTGGCAGTTGACGCACCAACCCATCTTGAGCGTGGCGACTTGGTACACCTGGGGCATGCGACTCACGTCGCCGTGGCAGGTGATGCAGCCATCGGTGCCCAGCACTTTGATATGTCGCTGGTGCGGGAAATGCACGAAGCCCGGGACCCCGTGGATCCGGATCCACTCGGGCGGCTTCTTGCCGAACCACGCCGCCTGCACCTTCCGGACCTCGGCTGCTTCAGCGGCGCGCGCAGTGGAATCCTGCGCCGCACTGACCGTACCGCCGAACGGCCGCTTCCCGCCCGTCACGATCTGATGACAGCCGAAGCAGGTCTGCACCGCGGGGATCCCCGGCTCGCTCGACATGGTCACCGTACTGTGACAGTACAGGCAGGGGATCTGATCCTGGCCGGCGTGGATGTCGTGACGGAAGAAGATGGGCTGGCGGGGACCCTCGAGCCGCCCCGTGTCGGTGATGACGGGAGCCTTGTAGCCTGACGCAGACTGACCGGTTTGTGCCGCGACCGGGAAGGCGATCAGCAGCGCGATCGCGACACCCCCCCCGGTCCCGACCCTCCCACTCCTCTTCGTCATCCAGAGCGCTCGATGGCGAATGGTATCGGTCTGTGTTGTGAAACGGCTTGCGGGCGCCGGAATGTAGCGCCAGCGCGGAAGCGTACACAAGGCCTGGCCGTGTCGGGGCGCAGCATGCTGCGCCCTTACCAAACCGTCATTCGGGTCGCGCCAGGAGCTGATGCTTCAGCCGAATGATGGAGACGAATGCGTCGACGGCGTCCAAGTCGGGGAATTCCATCCAGCACCACAGCACGCCGCCGGCCATTCGACCGTCGCGGATGGCCTGTCGCGAGATACGCGGGAGGCCGTCGGTCGCGGCGAGCTCGCGCTCCTCGGTCTCGGTGAGAATGAACGTGCCCGAGAGCCCGGTCTCCATGGGGTGGAGGTAGCCGAGCTTGCGCCCGCCGACCTCGTACATCCACACCCATTTCCAGGCGGTACCCATGAACACCACCTGCTCGGTGACGTGGCGGAGGGCGCGGATGCCTTCGCGCGCGCGCTTGAACCGTTGCGCCGCGCGCGGCGGCAGATCCTTGAGCGGCGCGTCGGACTTGGGACGCTTGCGCGGGGTGGCGTAGAGATTGGTCGCCCAGTACCCGGCCGGCTGGTGATCGATGGGGATCATGATGTTGTCTATTGTAAACGGCGCGTCACCGAACGGAAGCGCCCCGCGTCGAGCAGGCGGGCGATCGATACACCGGGCACCGCCATGCGGCCGTCCCGGCTCATGCTCAGCTTGATCACGTCTGCGCCGCGTCCGAACCAGCGCGCGCTCGGCTCCACGTCCGAAGGATAGACGCACGCCCCGAGCGCCGCGACTGCGATATCGGCCTGGGTTCCGATCCCCGACTCGGGCATCGTACCGGCCCAGAGCCGCGCGCCGCATTCGCCGGCGATCCGGCAGATGCGGCACGCCTCGGCCAGCCCGCCTACGCGATGCACCTTGAGGTTCCAGACCATCGGGCCGTCGAGGGCCAGAATCTGGCGCGCCGCCCCCGCGTCGCGCAGGGTTTCATCCAGGCACAGCGGCGTCTTGAGCGCGCGCGCCAGCCGCGCGTGACCCACGAGCTCGTCGGGGGCGAGCGGCTGCTCGATGTACAAGAGGCCGGCCTCGTCCAGCGCGCGCAATGCGGCATCGTGCTCCGGCCACCGGTAAGCGCCGTTTGCGTCTACCGTGAGCGGGACATCCGTGCCGGCCATTCCGTCGCGGGCCGCCCGCACGGCGACGTCATCCCACTGCGGCGCGACCTTGATCTTCACGCGTCGGTAACCGTGCTGCAGCGCTTCGTACACGCGGCGCGTCAGGGTCTCGGGACGGCGATCCTCGGGAATGCCGAGCGCCACGCCGCAGGGAAAGCTCGCGGCCGGCGCGACGCCCAACCGTTCGGCAACCAGCTGCGGTAGCCCCGTGCCGCGGCGATGCGCCTCGAGGTCCCACGCCGCGGTCTCGATCCCGGCCCGAGCGAACGGATTGCCGCGTACGTTCTCGCGCAGCGCGGCGTCCACTGCCTCGGGAGAGTCGAACTCCCGACCGGCGATCCGCGGGGCCAGGACGCGGGGGATGAGATCGCGAGCGCTGCCGAGCGTCTCCTCGGAGTAGAACGGCAGCTCGTCCGGGGCCGATTCCCCGTAGCCGACGTGCCCCTCGCCGTCGTGCACCACCACCACCACCGACCGCCGCGCGTCGATCCTGCCGCCGGAGATGATGAACGGTTCCGCGAACGGCAGCTCGAGCGCGTACAGCTCAACTCGCGCGATGCGCATGCGCTCGCAGGTCGAGGAACCGGAGCTCGCCGCCCTGCCGCTCGAGCTCGCCGCGCGCTTCGCGCTCGAGCATCACCGCGATCAGGCCGTCCCGCGGATGAAAGATCAGGGCGTGGAGCGCCCGCTGGACACGGGAGCCGTGGGTGGCGGGGTACTCGGAGAGCGGCAGCTGGAAGAAGCTGTGCAGTTGCACGCTCTCGCAGCCGCGCCGGGCATACTCGAGGATCATGCGACCGGAGCAGATGTTCCCGGTGCCGGTGAGTCCCGGGATCCCCGGGCTTGCGCCCGGGGTCAGTTGGTTCTCTAGCACTCTCAAGTTCCGGTCGCTCAAGTCCCAGCCTCCGTAGGCGACGCCTCGCTCCGCATCGAACAACCGATTGAAGCACACCAACGCGTCCGCTTCGGCAGAGGCGTTCATCATTTCGATTTGAAAGGCGTCGTCGAACCGGGCGTTCATGAGCTTCACGGCGACCCGTACCGGGATCCGAGAGGCGGCACGGATGCGCCCGGGCACCTCACGCAGCCACCGGAGTATCTGGGCGCGATCGTCCGCGAGCGCGTCGCCCGCCAGGGTGGGCGAGAAGTCCTTCTCCACGAGGAGCGGCGGCTCCCGCCAAGCGTCCGCCAGCTGCGCGGTCGTATAGCGGTACTCGCCCTCACGGAACGGCTCCGCAAGTCGCGGCAGGTGATACTTCACCGACGGTACCACCAGAAGCCGGCCGGCTCGGGTGAGGTCCCGCCCAGCGCGCACCAGCGCGAGGTAGTCGTCGAACGGGCGATCCCAGCCCCGCCCCTTCCATGTGACGGTCCAGCCCTCACGGCCCGTCCCCGTCTCCGCGGCGCGTCGCTCGACCTTCATCTTGGTCTCGTGAATGGCCCACGCCGCCATGGCCCGCGCGCCGGTCTCGTCCTCCGCGATCACCGTCTTGAGTACGGCGAACGCGAGTCCCGCCGCCGCGTCATCCTCAAGCTGGCCGGCGTTGAGCGACAGCTGGCCCGAGCCTTTGCCGATGGGATGCGGAACGACTTCGCCCAAATAGCGGGCGGTGAGATCGATCCCATACGTTTCGCGCACATGCGCCGGGAAGTCGCGCGGCAGCTCCCGCCTGAACCGATCGAAGTCCCGCTCGAGCTTGGCGCGCACAGGCGGGTCGACTAACCCCCGGGACGTGCCCCGGGCTCGAAGCGAGACAACCGGAACTCGGCGGGCGCCACCTCTCCGCCGAGCACCAGCTTCGCGACCAGCTCCCCGACGGCCGGCCCGTGTTTGAAGCCGTGCCCGGAGCCTCCGCCCGCGAGCCAGACGTTCGTCGCCGCCGGGTGGCGGTCGATGATGAAGTGCTCGTCGGGCGAGTTCTCGTACTGGCACACCCGGGCCTCGACCAGCGGGGCGCCCTTCAGACCCGGGAACCGAAACGCGAGATACTCCCGCGCTGCCTTCAGCCCCTCCGGCGTGGGGAGCCGCTCGCCCGTGGTGGGGTCGAACGGGGGCCCACGAGTGTCGTCTGCGATCTTGAATCCGCGCCACTCGTTGCCGGGAATCCCGTATATGAAACCTCTTCCGTGATCCGCCCACACGGGCAGCGCCTGCTCGGTGAACCGCTGATCGCCGGGGGGCGTGCCGAAGAAAAAGACTTCTTGGCGGGTGGCGCGAACGCGGTCGCCGATGACGTCCGGGAACAGGCGCCCGAGCCACGGTCCGCAAGCGAAGACGAATGCATCGGCGGCGACAGTCGCGCCGTCCGACAGCTTGATGCCCTGCAGCTCGCCTTCCGCGAGACGCGCGCCGGGCTCGGCCGCGAGCTGGCGGTATTCACCGCCTTCGGCGAGGAACCCATCGAGCACAGCCGCGCAGGCCCGGCGCGCTGTGAGATAGCCACCATCTTTCTCAAAGATGCTCCAGCGCACGCGCTCGCAATTGATTTGCGGGTAACGGCGCGCCGTCTCCGCACCCGGCAGCTCTTCGAACGCCAGGCCGGCTTCCTTGAGCAGGGGCAGCGCCGCTTTCTCGTACGCCTCGTCACTCTCCACTAGCCACAGCACGCCGATGGGATGGTACAATTTCACGTGCCAGCGCCGTTCGTGCTCCCTCCACAATTGGAGCGCGCGCGCCGTGAGGTGCGTGTAGATCCCGCGGGGGCCGTAGGTCCCGCGGATCACCCGGGTCTCGCCGCCGGAGCTGGCGCGCGAGTTGCCGGGCCCCCAGGCATCCACCAGCGTGACGCGGGCGCCGCGCCGCAGCAGGTGGAGCGCGGTCCAGCCGCCGAACGCCCCTGCGCCGACCACCACCACGTGCCGTTGCTTGCTCATCGGACTCCAGCCCTTCAGAAAGGGAGACGCGCCGAGCGCCGTGCTCGCGGCGGCGCACGACTCGAGGAACGACCGCCGCGGGATGCGCCTCACGTCGGGGTGACGCGCGGGGTGCGCGCCTCGCGGACCGCGGCGCGCACGGCGTCCCGCTCAGCCGGCGGGAGGCTCGGGCCCCACGGATCGTCGCACGCATCCTCCGGAATCACGCCGTCGGCCGCGAGCGCCCAGAGCATTCGCCGGACATACCCCTCCACGGGGGAGCCGAACGTCGCGCTCGCGAAGCGATCGCACACGCCCGACAGGCGGACGAATTTGCCGAAGTCGCCCGAGCGGAACGATTCCATGAGGGCGACCTGGAGGTCGGTGAGCGCCGCCCCCATGCCGATCAACGCCGCCCGGGCTCCCATCGTGAGGGAGTAACCCAGGAAGCGGTCCTCACCGGTGATCAGCAGCTTGTCCGGGTGATCCCGCATGAGTCCGGCGATCCGTTGGAACGTCACCACCGAGTCCAGCGTGGCTACCTTGATCCCGATCACGTTGGGGAGCGCGAGGATGGCGTGCAGGGTCTGGTTGTCGTACGCGACGCCGCCGCCGGCCTCGTATAGATAGAACGCGATCACTGGGAGCTCGCGGCCGAGTGCCTCGTGGTACGCGACCGGATCGTCCGCCCGCGGAAAGGCGAGCAGCGCGTTCGCACCGCCCGCCTTCGCCTCGGCGGCCATCTCCAGGCTCGTCGCCCCCGCGACGATCGGGCTCATGGGGAGGGCGGTCCGCCAAGCCGCGAGCACTCGGCGCCGCTGGTCGCGCGACAGGTACGGCCCTCGACCGGTGTGCGCCCAGACGGCCACGCCGGCGACTTGATGGTCCGCCATCCACGTGACGTACGCTTGCAGCGCGTCGTCGGCCAGCTCGCGGCCACGGAACGGGACCGGGACGGCAGGGATAAGACCCCACTCGAGGGCGCTGGTCAGCGGAGGAGTCCCCCGCGGGCGTTCGCCGAGTCGATCGCCGCGCGCTGCGCCGGGGCCAGGTCGAGCAGATCGACCTTCGCCACGCTCGCCTCCGGAATCCGCAGCGGCTGTCCGGTACCGAACACGAACCGATCGATCCCGATCGTGCCGAGCAGCGTCTCGAGGTGATCTTCCGGGGGGCCCCAGATCCAGCTCACATCCCACCATAGTCGTGCCGCCTCTTCGGGGGTCGATCCAAAGTGGACCTCTTCGATGAACGCGCGGTCGGCGTGCGTGATCAGCAGTCGCAGGTCCTCGTCGCTACGAATCAGCGTCCGGACCGCCGCCGCCGGGAGCTCGGCCGCGCGGTCGTTCGGGTGACGTTGGCGCCCATCCTCGAGACGTACGGCCATCATGAGTGGCAGGTGCGCCGCACCGCACGCCGCTGCGAGGACCCGCATTTCGGGCCCTGTCGGGTCGAGCCCATAGTACAGCGGATCGCACCGCCCCGCGGGGGCGGCGCGGTCCACCGCCTCGCCCAGCGCGCCTTCCCAACCGGACAGGCCCGGATGCAATGCGGGAACCGGCTTCAGACGCGGCTCACGTGCCACGGTGGCGTACAGCCAGGCGTTCCCCTCCATCGGCTGGCGCCAGAACAGGCTTGGGAGGTGGCTCACCCACGCTTCGTCGATCCCGGCGCGCTCCATGGCTTGTAACAACCCGTCGGGCGACGTGCCGGGCACCCGCCGGTATGGGTAGGCGCCGAGGAAGGCGTCGACGTCGATCCGCATCAGTCGGCGGGGAACGCGCCGCCCGGAAAGATGCGGGCTGCGTTCCTCCATTGCACGAGCTCCAGTTCGCGCGGCGGCAGCAAGCGCTCCAGGTACCGCAGCTTCGCCCACCCGGTGTCCATCGTGAGGTCCGTTCCCCAGAGCAGGCGCTCCACGCCGGCGGCGTCGAGGCACGCTTCGAGCATGCCGCCGTCCACGCCGCTCCCCGAGAGATCCACGTACACGTTGGGCGTCGCGCGCAGGGCGGCGAGTGAGTGCTCCCAGTCGCCGCCGCCGCCGATGTGCGCCAGGATGAATCGCACCTGGGGGTGGCGCGCCGCCAAGGCCACGAGCTCGAGTCCGTCCGACGCTTCCTGCCCCGGCCAGTCCCGCGTTCGGTGCTGCCACACGTGATGCAGCACCGGCACCCCCCGTTCCCGCGCCAACTCGCAGATCGGGTCGAGCAGGGGGTCGGTCGCGCGACGGCTCGCCGCGAGCTTGATCCCTACCATCCCGGCACCGAGGCAGCGGACGATCTCGGCGCGAGCGTGAGACGTATAGTTTGGGTTCACCGTGACGTAGCCGCGGATCACGTCGGGCTGCTCCCGCCCGAGCGCGAGGAGGGCGGTGTTGCCGTCCTCCACGTCACGGGGCGATGGGAAGTATATCGGCGATGTCCGACCCCAGCTCCCGAGGATCGAGGCGACGTGGATCGTCACCCCGATCTTGCGCCCCGCCGCGAGCCGGCTGGCGTTCCGCTCGCGCCAATCGGCCCGGGGGGTTGCCGCATGGTAGAAGTGGGCATGCACGTCGATGAGCATGCCTGAATTTGAGTTGCCAGACGCCAAGACGCCAAGCCGCAAGTCGGACACGTCTTGCATCTTGCGAC
>Ga0114129_10000620_pt1 | contig 44046 bp, 37 predicted proteins | sample RhiMetdeltSRZDD1_FD_80071 | JGI IMG/M metagenome (GOLD analysis project Ga0114129, IMG submission 80071) | Populus rhizosphere microbial communities from Tennessee, USA - Rhizosphere MetaG P. deltoides SRZDD1 (version 2) (version 2) | ecosystem: Host-associated > Plants > Roots > Rhizosphere >...
CAAATTCTTGAACCTCGAGCGACTGCGCTCCGTGATGCGTCGTCCACTCATCTTCGACGGACGCAACCTGTGGGAGCCCGAGCGGATGCGCCGCCTCGGCTTCGAATACCACTCGATCGGCCGTAAGCCCATCCTGCCGAACGTTTAGACCGCCGCGATGCGCGTACTCGTCACGGGCGCCGCCGGCTTCATCGGCAGCCACCTCTGCGAGGCGCTGCTCGATCACGGGTGCGACGTGGTCGGGATGGATAACTTCATCACTGGCTCCCGCGAGAACCTCAACCACGTCCGCGATCGCCGCGGGTTCGCGTTCGTCGAGCACAACGTCACGAATCACATCGGGCTTGAGGCCCCACTCGACTGGATCCTGCACTTCGCGAGCCCCGCCTCACCGCTCGATTACCTCGAGCTGCCGATTCAGACGCTCAAGGTCGGGGCGCTCGGCACCCACAACGCGCTCGGCGTCGCGCGCGCGAAAGGCGCGCGCTTCCTGCTCGCGTCGACGTCAGAGGTGTACGGCGACCCGCTCGTGCATCCGCAGCGCGAGGATTATTGGGGCAACGTTAACCCGATCGGTCCGCGCGGCGTGTACGACGAAGCCAAACGCTTCGCCGAGGCGATGACGATGGCCTATCACCGTGTGCACGGCATCGAGACGCGGATCGTCCGGATCTTCAACACGTACGGTCCGCGGATGCGGCTCAACGACGGGCGCGCGATTCCGGCGTTCATGACCCAGGCGCTGCGCAGCGAGCCGCTGACCGTGTTCGGAGACGGCTCGCAGACGCGGTCGTTCCAATTCATCTCCGACCTGGTGGATGGCATCTGGCGCATGATGCAGCGCGGGACGACCGAGCCGGTGAATATCGGCAACCCGCAGGAGATGACGCTGCTCGAGCTCGCCAAGCGCATCCTGCGCCTCACCAACTCACGCAGCGAGATCGTGTTCCGCCCGCTCCCCGTCGACGATCCCAAGGTGCGTCAGCCGGATATCACGCGCGCACGCACGCGGCTGGGCTGGGAGCCGCGCGTGGATACCGACGAGGGGTTGAAGCTGACGGTGGAATGGTTCAAGAACAAGCTCGAAGGGAGGTGACCGCGATGATCGATGAGGAGCTGAAGGCGATCCTCGTGTGCCCGGCATGCAAGGGCGACCTCCTCTTCGAGGAGACGCGCATCATCTGCCAGGCGTGTCGCAAGGCCTATCCGATCCGCGACGGCATTCCGGTGATGCTGATCAGCGAGGCGCAGCCCTGGGCGCCCGGCGCGTAGCCGCTGGCGCGGCGACGCAGGCGGTCATCCTGGCCGGTGGCCAGGGCACGCGCCTGCGACCGCTGACGGTGGCGCGTGCCAAGCCCGTGGTTCCGCTGCTGAACCGTCCGTTCCTGGCGTATCAACTCGCCTTGCTGCGCCAGCACGGCGTCACCGACGTGATTCTCGCGTGCTCCTATCGCGTCGATGACGTGCGTGCCGCGCTGGGCGAAGCCGAGCATCTCGGTGTGCGGCTGCGCTACGTGATCGAAGCCGAGCCGCTCGGGACGGGCGGAGGCATCCGCAATGCCGCGGATCTCACGAGCGGAACCGTGTGGGTGCTCAACGGCGACGTGCTCACCGACGCCGACCTGTCGGCGATGCGTGCGTTCCACGAAGCGCGCGGCTCACGCACGACGATCTTTCTGCATCCCGTGGCCGATCCGCGGCCATACGGCCTGGTGGAGACTGCTCCCGACGGACGCCTGCAGCGCTTCCGCGAAAAGCCCGGACCGACGGAGCCGATTCCGACTAACACGATCAATGCCGGCATCTACCTGATGGATGCGGCCCTGCTCGCGCGGATCCCATCGCGGCAGGTCGTTTCCGTCGAGCGCGATGTGTTCCCTGCGCTCATCGCCGACGGTGTCCCCTGCTATGGCTGGGCGGCCGCGGCGTACTGGCGCGATATCGGCAGCCCGGCGGCATACCGCGCCGCCCAGCTCGATCTGCTCACCGGGCAGGTGAAGACCACGCTCTTGCCGCCCGGCACGCTCCGCGACGGATGCTGGATCGAGCCGAGCGCGTCGGTGGCCGCGGGAGCAGACTTAAAAGCGCCGGCTGTCGTTGGCGCCGAGGCCGCGATCCAGGCCGGCGCACACGTCGGCCCGCTCACCGTGCTCGGCGAGCGGGCCAGAATCGCTGCCGGCGCCCGCGTCGAGGGCAGTGTCCTCTGGGAGCGCGTCGAGATCGGCGCCGGCTCCGTGCTGCGCGACTGCGTGCTCGGCGCCGACGTCCGCATCGGGGCCGATGTCGAGATCGCGTCCGGCGTGATTCTGGAATCGGGCGCCGTCGTGCCCGACCACGCGCGCCTGAGCGCGGTTGGGCGCTGACCGGTTCCGTGCGCATTCCGCCTTTCGGGACGGCCGGTTGACGCGGAGCCGCGTGTTAGACTGAGCCGGTGAGTCTCGCCAGAATCCGCAATTTTTCCATCGTCGCCCACATCGATCACGGTAAGTCGACGCTGGCCGATCGACTCCTCGCCCTCACCGGCACCATGGATGCCAAGAAAGCCGTCGATCAGGTCCTCGACTCGATGGACCTCGAACGCGAGCGCGGCATCACGATCAAGGCGCACACGGTACGCCTGCTCTACCGGGCGAACGACGGCCTCGAGTACACGCTCAACCTGATCGACACGCCCGGTCACGTCGACTTCTCGTACGAGGTCTCGCGCGCGCTCGCCGCGTGCGAAGGCGCCATCCTTATCGTCGACGCCGCGCAGGGCATCGAGGCGCAGACGCTGGCGAACTTCTATCTCGCCTCCGACGCCGGGCTCACGATCATCCCGGTCATCAACAAGATCGACCTGCCGGCGGCGGATCCCGAGGGGACGCGCGAGCAGATCACCGACGTGCTCGACCTCGACGGGACCGAGGCGCTCGCCATCTCGGCCAAGCACGGCACCGGCGTGCCGGCGGTGCTGGAGGCGATCGTCGCGCGTATCCCGGCGCCCAGCGGCGATCCGGACGCGCCACTCAAGGCGCTCGTCTTCGATTCCTTCTACGATTCCTACCAGGGCGTCGTCATCTACGTACGACTCGAAGACGGGCGCGTACGGCCGGGCATGAAGATGCTGTTGATGTCGAACGGCCGCACGTACGACGTGCAGCAGGTCGGTGTGTTCAGCCCCGACATGCGACCGGTCGACGAGCTGTCCGCAGGGCAGGTCGGCTACGTCACGGCCTCCATCAAGCGCGTGGCGGACGCGAAAGTCGGCGACACGATCACCGAGGCGTTGCGTCCGACGGCCGAACCGTTCCCAGGGTACCGCGACGCCAAGCCGATGGTCTTCGCCGGCCTCTACCCGATCGAGGACACGGACTACGAAGCGCTGCGCGACGCGCTGGAGAAGCTACGGCTGAACGACCCCGCGTTCAGCTACGAGCCGGAGACGTCGCTGGCGCTCGGCTACGGCTTTCGCTGCGGATTCCTCGGCATGCTGCACATGGAGATCGTGCAGGAGCGGCTGGAACGCGAGTTCAACCTCTCGCTGATCGTCACCGCGCCGTCCGTGCAGTACAAGGTGCTGACGACCGCGGGCGAGGTACTCGACATCGACAATCCCTCCAAGCTGCCGACGCCGGACCGCATCGAGGAGATGGAAGAGCCGTACGTGCGCTCGTCGGTCTACGTGCCCACCGAATTCATGACAGCGATCTACAAGCTCGCCCAGGAGAAGCGCGGCGAGCACAAGTCGCTGGAATACATCGGCAAGCGCGTGCACATCCGCTTCGACTTCCCCCTCTCGGAGATCGTGGTGGACTTCTATGACAAGCTGAAGTCGATCTCGAAGGGCTACGCGTCGTTCGATTACGAATTCGCCGATTTTCGGACGTCGGATCTCGTGAAGCTCGATATCTTGCTGAACGGAGACCCTGTGGACGCGCTGTCGATCATCGTCCACCGCGACAAGGCGTACGAACGCGGCAAGGCGCTGGTCGAGAAGTTGCGCGGCGTGATCCCGCGCCAGCTCTACGAGGTGGCGATCCAGGCGGCCATCGGCAGCCGTGTCATCGCGCGGGAGACAGTGAAGGCGATGGGCAAGAACGTCACCGCCAAGTGCTACGGCGGCGACATCACGCGCAAGCGCAAGCTCCTCGAGAAGCAAAAGGAAGGCAAGAAGCGCATGAAGCAAGTGGGCCGCGTCGAAGTCCCGCAGGAAGCATTCCTCACCGTGCTCAAGAGCTGATGGACGTCCGCGAAAGCGAGATCCGTAAGACGGACGAGGTGACGACGGCCCCGCCCGTCACCACCGCTCGGCGGCGCAAGTCCGTCGTTCGCGAGTACGCAGAGGCGATCTTCATCGCCATCCTCCTCGCGCTCGTCATCCGCACGCTCATCATCCAGGCGTTCACGATTCCGTCCGGGTCGATGATGGATACGCTGCTGGTGGGCGACTACATCCTCGTGAACAAGTTCCTGTACGGACCCGAGGTGCCGCTGACCGACCATCGCCTGCCCGGCCTGCGCAGCCCGGCGCGCGGCGACATCATCGTCTTCAAGTACCCGCAAGACGAAAAGCGCGACTTCATCAAGCGCATCATCGGCACGCCCGGCGACACCGTGCAGGTACGTGGCGAGCAGGTCTTCGTCAACGGCAAGGCGCTCGTCGAGCCCTACGTCCGCAAGCTGGACGGGCCGCTCGGAGACCGCAGCACGCATTCCAGCTACTGCGGATACGCGTACGCGTGCGAGCCGACCGTGGTGCCGTCGGACTCGTACTTCGTCATGGGCGACAACCGCAACAACTCCCAGGACAGCCGCTACTGGGGCTTCGTCCGACGAGAGAAGATCAAGGGCAAGGCGTTCCTGATCTACTGGTCCTGGGATAGCGATCGGCACTGGCTGCGCTGGTGGAGACTCGCCAGGTATATTCCGTAGTGGGCGCCGAAGGGACGGTTGTAGCGGGGTCTGTTGTAGCGGGGTCCGCGAGGCCGGATACGACCGTGGGTGGGCCGTCTCAGATGGTTTCCGGCTCCCTCCCGTCCAGCCAATCGTTGGGCTTCTATCTCCATGTTCCGTTCTGCGTTCAGCGCTGCCACTACTGCTCGTTCAACACCGCACCGCTCGAAGCCGGTCAGATGGACCCGTATCTGAGCGCGCTGCACGCCGAGCTCGATCTGCTCGGCTCGCTCGGCTGGGCGCGCGAGGTCACCCTCGGCACCATTTTCCTCGGAGGCGGCACGCCGTCGTTGCTCGAGCCGGACGCGCTGGCCGCGGTGCTGGAACACCTCCGCATCTGCTGGCGGCGTGCGCCGGACGCCGAGGTGACGGTCGAGTGCAATCCCGAGAGCGTCACGCGCGAGCGCCTCGCGCGTTATCGTGCGGCGGGGGTCACTCGCGTGAGTCTTGGTGTGCAGGCCCTGGACGACGCGGTGCTGGCGAGGCTCGGCCGGCTACATAACGCACGCGGCGCGCGCGCGGCATTCGACGCGGCCCGCGAGGCGGGCTTTGACGATGTCAGCGTCGACCTCATGTATGGCCTGCCCGGTCTGACTGTGGATGCGTGGGCAGCCGGCATCGAAGGCGTGCTCGACTGGAAGCCCGATCACGTGTCGGCCTATGCGCTGACGCTCGACGGTGGAAGTCCCTGGGGCGCCGGGGGCGTGGAGAATCTGCCGGACGAGGACGCCGTGATCGCCCAGTACTGGACGCTCGTGCGCACGGCGGGCGAGCGCGGCTTCGAGCACTACGAGGTTTCCAACTATGCACGGCCCGGCCATCGCGCGCGCCATAACCTCGGCTACTGGCGCGTCGGCGAGTACCTCGCCGCCGGTCCCGGCGCGTGTGGCTTCATCGCCGACGTGCGCTGGAGCAACATCAAACCGCTCACTCGCTGGCGCGCCGCGGTCGAGAGCGGGATGCTGCCCGTGGAAGCCGCCGAGCGCCTGACGCCGCGGCAGCAGCTGGCCGAGCGGCTCATTCTCGGACTCAGAACGAGCGACGGCGTCCCGGCGGCGTGGCTGGCCGAGCGGACCACCGGCCAGGCGGTGCTGAGCCGTCGGATCGAAGAGTGGCAGCAGGCCGGCCATCTGGTCGTCGATGGCGGGCGCGCGCGCCTCACGGAGTCGGGATTCCTGGTCTCGGACGCGCTGTTCGTCGACCTGCTGTAAAATCAGTGAAATGGACGCGCGGCAACGGGATGTGCTCGTCGCTCTGATCCGGGAATACGTGGACTCGGCCGAGCCGGTCGGTTCACGCGCCCTCTCCAAGCGTCACTTCCCGCATCTGTCGCCGGCCACGATCCGCAACGTCATGGCCGATCTCGAGGAGATGGGGTACCTCGCTCAGCCGCACACGAGCGCCGGACGCATCCCGACCGACAAGGCCTACCGCTTCTACGTCGACTCGTTTCCACCGCCGTCCTCGGCGACGCCGAAGTCGGCGACATCGCTGCCCACGCGGCGCTCGGGAATCGACGGATTCATGGAGCGCACCTCGTCGCACCTGTCGACGGCGACCCGGCTGACGGGCCTGTTGCTCGCGCCGCCGCTCGCGCAGACGGTCATCGCACGCGTGGACCTGATGCCGCTCGAAGAAGATCGGGCGCTCGCCGTCGTGACCACCAAAGCCGGCTGGCTCACCGTGCGCGAGGTCGCGCTCGATCCGCCGCTGGCGGCCGAGGAGGTGCGGGCGATCGGTCGCGAGCTCACGCGACGATTCCGCGATCGCAGCGTCGAGGAGATCGTGGCCATGGAGAACGCGCCGGCGGATCCGCTCGACGCCCTGCACACACGGGCGCGCGGCGTCACCGAGCAGATCGTGGCCATGCTGCGCGGCCGCACGCTCTACGTCAGCGGCGCCATGAACATCCTCGACCATCCCGAATTCTGGGACATCGAGCAGACGCGAGCGCTGCTGCGCACGTTCGAACAGAAGGAGCGGCTCGCGGATCTCATGACGTCTCTCTCGGCCGATGCCGGCGTGCGGGTCACCATCGGCGTCGAGAATCCCGTCGACGCGATGCGCGAGTGCACGTTGATCACGTCGACCTACATGTATCGTGACCAGGTGCTCGGGATCTTGGGGGTGGTCGGGCCGCGGCGGTTGCCCTATCCCGAAGTCATGTCGATCGTGAACGAGACGGCGCGGCAAGTCACGGAGGCGCTGTCGCGTGTCCGTCAAGATCTCTATCTTCCGTCCTGAGGCCAATGACCGACGACGCCCGTGAGCCCATCGACGACGGCGCCGCGCCCGACAACGGCGGCGCGATCCAGGACCTCGAGCGGCAGCTCGCGGAGCAGAAGGATCGCATGCTGCGCGCCATGGCCGAGGCAGAGAACGTTCGCCGGCGCACGCAGCGCGACGCCGAGGACCGTGTCCGGTACGCCAACGAGTCGCTCGTGCGCGAGCTGCTGCCGATCCTCGACAATTTCGATCGCGCGCTCGCGTCGGCCCGCGCGGTGGCCGGCGCCGAGAGCGTGCTGGCCGGCGTGGAGCTGATCCAGCGCGAGCTGTTGCGCGTGCTCGAGCGCGCCGGCGTGAGTCGTTACTCCGCCGTCGGCCAAGCGTTCGATCCGACGCGCCACGAGGCCATCGCGCGGGTGGTCAGCGAGGACGCGGCGCCGAACACCGTCGTGAGCGAGATCGCGCCCGGCTACATGCTGCACGGCCGTGTGCTGCGCCCGGCGATGGTGGCCGTCGCCGCGGCCCCCGATGAGGACGCCGCCTAGGTGGCGAACCGCGACTATTACGAGGTGCTCGGCGTTTCGCAGGGCGCCAGCGACGCCGAGCTGAAGAAGGCGTACCGCCAGCTCGCGATGCAGTTCCATCCGGACAAGAACCCCGGCGACAAGAAAGCCGAGGAGCGCTTCAAGGAAGTCGGCGAAGCGTACGGCGTCCTGTCCGATCCCGACAAGCGCGCTCACTACGATCGGTTCGGCGTCGCCCCCGGCGCCGCCTCGGGTGGCGGCTTCGAGGGCGGGTTCGGCACGCTCTTCGAAGACATCTTCGAGAATTTCTTCTCTGGCGCTGGCGGCGGCCGGCGCGGCCGCTCGCGCCCGACGCGCGGCGAGGATCTTCAGTACGAGCTGAAGATCACCCTCGAAGACGCCGCGACGGGACTCGAGACGAAAATTCAGATTCCACGGCTGGTGCGTTGCGAGGCGTGCAAAGGCAGCGGCAGCGAGCCGGGTACGCACAAGACCACGTGCGATACGTGCCAGGGGCGTGGCGAAATCCGAATGAGTCACGGCTTCCTCACCGTCGCGCGGCCGTGCCCGCGCTGCGCGGGCGAGGGGCAAATCAACAAGAGCCCGTGTCGCGACTGCCGCGGTGAGGGTCGGCTGCGCGGCGAGCACGTCCTGGGCGTCAAGATTCCCGCGGGCATCGACGACGGCATGCAGCTACGCCTGTCTGGCGAGGGCAGCAGCGGCGTGAACGGCGGGCCGGCCGGCGACCTCTACGTGCTGGTGCGCATTCGCGACCATCCGATCTTCACCCGCCATGGCACCGATCTGCTGGTCGACCTGCCCGTGTCCTTCACGCAGCTGGCGCTCGGTGCGGAGGTCGATGTTCCGATCCTCGGCGGCACGGACAAGCTGAAGATTCCCGCGGGCAGCCAGCCTCACCAGGTCATTCGGCTGCGGGGCAAGGGCATGCCGCGACTTCGCGAGCGCGGCCATGGCGACGCCTGCTATCGACTGCTCCTCGAGGTGCCGCAGAAGCTCAGTGCCAAGCAGCGCGAGGCCCTCGAGGCGTTCGAAGCGGCGTCGAAGGAGCACCGTGGTCCACTCGCCAGTGCCTTCATCGAAAGAATGAAGAAGCTGCTGGGCTGATCATGGGTTCCCGTTACTGGGAACTCACGGTCGCTGTGCCGCCCGACGCCTCCGAGGGTCTCACGAATTTCGTCTGGGAGCTCGGGGCCCTCGGCGTCGTCGAAGAAGAACAGCCAGCGGGCCCGGCGCAGCTGCGCGCGTTCTTCTCCGACGTCGCAGACAGCCGCGCCATCGTCAAGAGCGTCGACGTCTATCTCGGCGCGCTACACTCGCTGGGTTTCTCGCGCGCCGGCAGCCCCGCCGTCGCGATCGTCGCCGAGGATGACTGGGCGCAGGCATGGCGCGCGCACTTCGCTCCGCTGCCGATCGGCCGCCACCTGTTGGTGACGCCGCCCTGGGAAACGCCACCGGACGCCGATGGCCGCTTGATCCTCTGCCTCGAGCCCGGGCGTGCGTTCGGGACGGGACAACACGGGACCACCACCGGATGTCTGGAGCTGCTCGAGACGATCGTCGAGCGTGCGCGGCCCGCGTGTGCGATTGATCTCGGGACCGGCTCGGGCATCCTCGCAATCGCCGCGGCCCGGCTCGGGGTGTCGCAGGTCCTGGCCGTCGATTCCGATCCCGACGCCATCGCGTCCGCGACAGCAAATATCGAGCGCAACGGCGTGGCCGGACGCGTGACGTGCCAGGTGGCCGATGCCGGCACCATCAGCCCCGCCGCCGCGCCGCTCGTGCTCGCCAATCTGCTGGCCGCCGCGCATCGCGCACTCGCGCCTTCGTACATCCGTCTCGTGGCCGCCGGCGGCACGCTGGTCGCCGGAGGCTGCCTCGACGCCGAAGCGGACGACGTGACGGTCGCGCTCGCTGGCCATGGCTTCCGGCGGCTGGACGTACGGTCGATCGACGGCTGGACGACGCTCGCATACGAGCATGCGCCGCTTCACGATCGCGCCTGAGCGGATCGTCGATGGCCGCGTGACGTTCGATTCGCTGGAGACGCGCCATCTCTCCCGGGTTTTGCGCCTGGGGCCCGGTGACACCGTCGTCGCGACCGATGGCGCCGGCCACGACTACACCGTCCGTCTCGACGCGGTCGGGCCTCGCGCGACCGGCGTCGTCGTCGGCGTCGCCGAGACCGTCGTCGAGTCACCGCTGCAGATCACCCTCGTGCAGGGAGTACCCAAGGCCGACAAGCTGGAGACGATCGTGCGCGCCGCCACGGAGCTCGGGGTCACGCGTGTCGTCCCCGCCATCGCCGCGCGCACAGTGGTCCGTCTTACCGAGAGCCAGGCGAGCGCACGCGTCGCCCGCTGGCAGCGCGTCGCGCGCGAGGCGGCCAAGCAGTGCGGCCGCGCCGTCGTGCCCAACGTCATGCCGGCGCGCCCGCTCGAAAAGTGTCTCGAGGAGGCGCGCGACACCGATCTGGCGCTCTGCGTCTGGGAAGGCGAATCTCGGCCTCTCGGCGTGGTCCTGGCCGAAGCGAAGCGTCCTCGCCGAGTCACCGTGCTGATCGGTCCCGAAGGCGGACTCGAGCGGCGCGAGATCGACGCCGCGCGGGCCGCCGGCTGGCAGCTCGTCGGACTCGGCGCGCGCATTCTGAGAACCGAAACGGCAGGCCCCGCTGTCATCGCGATCTTGCAATCCCGCTGGGGCGACCTCGGAACGGTGTGAACATGTTGCGGCACCACGCTGTTGCGGGCTGTATTAGCTTGGGGGGGACCCCTGCGGCTTCCCCCCAAACCCCCTCATTTACGCTGTTGCCTCACACCGGCTTCCCCCCAAACCCCCCTCTTCACGCTGTTGACTGATACCAATCGCGGTTTCGAGCAGTTCGAGGTCGAGGCGGACGTCGGGATCCGCGCCTGGGGTCCGACGCGCGCGGAAGCGTTCGCACAGGCCGCGCTCGGCGTGTTGTCGCTTACCGCCGACCCGGCAACGGTGAGCCCGCGCGAGACGCGTGAGGTGCGCGCGCAGGCCGACAGCCCGGAGACGCTGCTGGTGGCGTGGATCGACGAGTGCCTGTACGTGCACGAGATCGAGGCGTTCGTGGTGAGCCGCGTCGAGCTCGTCTCCTGCTCCGACACCGTTGCGATCGGCCAGCTTTACGGCGAGCCGCTCGACGCCGGCCGCCACCGGCTCGGCACGGTGGTGAAGGCTGCAACGCTCCACGGCGTCTCGGTGGACGCGTGGGACGGCCGCCACGAGGTCCGAATCATCGTGGACGTCTAGCGTCTCAAAAGCGAGACGGTAGCCCAACTAGGGCGTGTCATTCCCGCGACAAAGGCCGAGCCGGCCCTAGCTCATGACCCAGTCCGCATCAAATAACTCGGCTATTTAGAAGCGAATGTAGATCTGGCACTCGGGTTGCTCCCTAGCGCCGCGGTCATGAGACAGCACACCATCCGCAAGGCGGTGAGCCTAGAAGGTGTTGGGCTGCACTCGGGAAAGACGGTGCGCGTCGCGTTGTCGCCCGCCCCAGCAGACTCCGGCATCGTGTTCCGCGCTGGCGAGCACGGCGAGCCCATTGCCGCGACGCCGGAGAGCGTCGTCGATTCCCACTACGCGACGACGATCGGCCGCAACGGCGCTCGAATCCAGACGATCGAGCATCTGATGGCGGCGGCGGCCGGCCTCGGTATCGACAACCTCGAGGTCCGTGTGGACGGCGCGGAATTGCCGGCGGCGGACGGCAGCGCCAAACCGTTCGTGCAGCTCATGCTGGCCGCGGGACGCGCGCCGCAGGGCGCCCGTCAGCGACCGCTTCGAATTCCGCACTCCATTGGCGCCGGCAACGGCGGCCGGTGGATCCAGATCGTGCCCGCGGACACGTTCCGGATCTCATACACGCTCGACAACGACCATCCGGCGATCGGAACCCAGGTGCTGTCGTGGACGCCGACGGAGGAGTCGTTCATCGCCGACTACGCGCCGGCGCGGACGTATGGCTTCCTGAAGGATCTCGGCTTCCTGCGCAAGAGCGGTCGAGCGCTCGGCGGCTCGCTCGACAACACGATCGTCATCGGCAAGAGCGCCACGCTCAACGGCCTGCGTTATCGCGACGAGTTCGTGCGCCACAAGGTCCTTGACCTCATCGGCGATCTCGCGCTCCTGGGCCGGCGCATCACGGGACACGTGATCGCGCGCAATGCGGGCCACGCGCTGAATTTCGAGCTGGTCGTGGCCGTTCAGCGTGCGCTCGGGCTCGAGCGGCGCGCCGCGGTCCGTTCGGTGCTGCCTCTCGCCCCCGAGCCTGCCGAAGCGCTCGTCTCCGCGCGGGGGCTGGCCACCACCTAAGTCGTCCCTGAGCCGGCCTCCCCGGCCGGCCGCGCGTGCCGAGTCCCGCAGGAGCGCGGCGGCCCGGGCGGTATAATGGCACGTCCGCCGTATGAAGGCCCCGAACGCCCTGCGATGGCCCGGGTTCGCCGCGGCGCTGGCGCTGCTGCTGCTAGCAGGGGCCGCACCGGCGCGCGCGGATCTGCGCATCAGCGACCTCGAGATCTACCTGAACGACCACGAGGTCACCGTCCGCGTCGTGCTCCTGGACGCGATCCCGCCGACGTTCCACGAAGGCCTGCAGAGCGGGATTCCGACCCACGTCCGCTTCACGATCGAGCTCTGGCAGTACAACCGGCTCTGGCGCGACCGCCTCGTGCACAGCGTGCTGATCGAGCGCCAGCTCGCCTACAACGCAGTGACCAAGGAGTACAAGGTCATCGCGCTCAAGGGCGAGACCCAGCCTCCGTACGGCACGCGTGACCTGCGCGACGCGCAGCGCGTGTTTTCGGAAGTGCGCTCGCTCAAGCTCGGCCCCGCGACGGCGCTGAGCCCGACGGAGGTGTTCTACATCCGCGTGCTCGCGGAAGCGGCGCTCAACGGTGAGAACACCTTCGTCACGCGCATGGCGGGCACCGCCGAGCAAACCGAACGGCAGTCCGAATACCGCACGATCCAAAGGATGCAGTAGGCCATGCCGTTGCTCTCCGAGACCAACCGGCGCAAGCGCAACCTGCTCGTCATCCTCGCGTTCCTCGTCCTGGTCGGCGGGCTCTGGGCGTTCGACCTCGGCTCCTTCGCGCCCGAGCTGCCGGTCGCGTCCAACATCGTGATCTTCGCGCTGTTCAATCTGAATCTGGTCGTGTTCCTACTGCTGCTGCTCCTGCTCTTCCGCAACCTCGTCAAGCTCGGCTTCGAGCGGCGGCAGAAAGTGATCGGAGCGCAGTTCAAGGCCAAGCTCGTGCTCGCATTCCTCCTGCTCGCGGTGGCGCCGGCCATCCTCATCTTCTTCATCGCGTCGAACTTCATCAACAAGTCGATCGAGGGCTGGTTCAAGCCGCAGGTCGAGCGCCCGCTCGACCAGGCGCTGTCGGTGGCGCAGACGTATTACGCAAACCTCGAGCGCACGACGCTGCGCCACGGCCAGCACATCGCCCGCATGATCGATCGTGAGCATCTCCTCGACGAGGATCGGCGCGACGCGCTGACTGCGTTCCTCGTCGAGCAGCAGGACCTTCTGTCGATCAGCGCGCTGACGGTCTTCGACGCGCGCGGCCGCGAGGTCATCCACGTCAAGGACCCGGTGCTCGGCGACATGGCCACGCGGGAGCTCAGCGAGGTCCAGCTCAAGCGCGGGCTGGCCGGCCAGGAGGTCACCACCGTCCGCGAGCTGGCGTCGGGGGATCTGATCGAGGCGGTCACGCCGATCTGGGCCGTTCGTGGGCATGAGCGGCACGTGATCGGCGCCGTTGTGGTGGGCACGCACGTCACGGAGCGCCTGGAGGCCAAAGTGCGTGGCATCTCCCAGGCCTTCCGCGAGTACAAGCAGCTCAAGCTGCTCAAGAACCCGATCAAGGGCATCTACATCCTGTTGTTCCTCCTCATTACGCTCCTCATCGTGTTCGGCTTCACCTGGTTCGGTCTCTATCTCGCGCGAGGCATCACGGGTCCCATCGAGCAGCTGGCGGAGGGCACGCGCGAGGTCGCGGCCGGCAACCTCGCCTACAAAGTGCAGGCCCGGGCCGACGACGAGATCGGCCTGCTCGTGGATTCGTTCAACCGCATGACGGACGATCTCTCGAGCTCCAAGCACCGCCTCGAAGAGGCGTATGTCGACCTCCAGGACAAGCATACCGAGCTCGAGGATCGCCGCCGCTACATCGAGACCGTGCTGGAGGCGATCACCACGGGCGTCGTGTCCCTCGATCCGCTCGGGCGCATCACGACGCTCAACCGCGCGGCCGCCCGGATGTTCGGCCTCGCAGAGGCGGCCGCGATCGGACGGCTGCTCGAGGAGGTGTTCACCGGACCCGAGGCGCGGGAAGTCATCGCGCTCGTGCAGCGCACGCGGCGGCCGAAGATGGGCAGCGTCGCGATCCAGCTGCACATGCGCCGCAGCGGCGTAAATCTGTCGCTGCTCGCGTCGGCCACCGCGCTACGCGGCCCCGAGGGAACGTACGACGGTGCCGTGGTGGTCTTCGACGATCTCACGGAGCTGCTCAAGGCGCAGCGGCTCGCCGCGTGGCGCGAGGTCGCGCAGCGGATCGCGCACGAGATCAAGAATCCGCTCACGCCGATCCAGCTGTCCGCGCAGCGCCTCCGGCGGAGGCTGTCGCGGGTCGGGGGCGACGACGCGCAGCTGGTGACCGAGTGCACGGAGACGATCATTCAGGAGGTCGATGGGCTCAAGCGGCTCGTGGACGAGTTCTCGCGCTTCGCGCGAATGCCGGCGTTCGTACCCAAGCCCACCGACGTGCGGCCGCTCGTGGACGCGGTCGCGACGCTCTATCGGGAATCACACCCGCAGTGCACGATCGTGACGCGCCACGCCGAGGACGTGCCACTCCTGGACGTCGACCCCGACCACATCAAGCGCGCCGTGCTGAATCTCGTCGACAATGCCGTCGAGGCCGTGGGCTCGGGCGGCACGGTGACGATCGACACCGAGTACGTGCCCGAGGCCGCGCGCGTGAGGTTGACGGTGGCGGATACCGGTCCGGGGATCCCGACGGAGGATCGCGAAAAGCTGTTCCTCCCCTACTTCTCGACCAAGGTGACCGGCATGGGACTCGGCCTGCCGATCGTCAGCGAGATCGTCGCCGAGCACGGCGGCACGATTCGTATCGAGGACAATCAACCGTCTGGCACGCGCTTCGTCATCGAGGTGCCGGTGATTCGCGCGCCCGCAGCCGTGGAGGCCTGAGGATGGCGGGCGAGCACATCCTCGTCGTCGACGACGAGCCGGCCATCCAGGGCACGCTGCGCGCCGTGCTCGAGGACGAGGGATACCGCGTGACGACCGCGGGCGGCGGCGAGGCCGCCATCCGCGCGATCACCGACGAGGCGCCCGACCTAGTGTTTCTCGACATCTGGATGCCGGGCATGGACGGCCTCGAGACGCTCGCCGAGCTCAAGCGCGTCCGTCCCGAGACGACGGTCATCATGATCTCGGGTCACGGCACCATCGAGACGGCCGTGAAGGCAACGCGCCTGGGCGCCTACGACTTCATCGAGAAGCCGATGTCGCTCGAGAAGACGCTCGTGAGCGTCACCCGCGCGCTCGAGCACAGCCGGCTCGAGCGCGAGAACGCCACCCTGCGCGCCCGCCTCGACATGCGCACCGAGATCATCGGCGACAGCGAGCCGATGCGCGCGCTGCGCGAAGCCATCGCGACCGCCGCGCCCACCAGCGGCCGTGTGCTCATCCACGGCGAGAACGGCAGCGGCAAGGAGCTGGTGGCGCGGGCGATCCACGCGCTGTCCGGTCGGCGCGACGCGCCGTTCGTCGAGGTGAACTGCGCAGCCATTCCGGAGGAGCTCATCGAATCGGAGCTCTTCGGCCACGAGCGGGGCGCCTTCACCGGCGCCGTCGCACGGCGGCGCGGAAAGTTCGAGACGGCTGACGGCGGCACGCTCTTTCTCGACGAGATCGGTGATATGAGCCTCAAAACGCAAGCCAAGGTCCTGCGCGCGCTGGAGGAGCAGGTCGTCGAGCGCGTGGGCGGACGCGAGCCGATCAAGGTGGACGTGCGGGTGATCGCCGCGTCCAACCGCGACCTGCCCGCGTTCATCACCCAGGGCGGCTTCCGCGAAGACCTCTTTTATCGGCTCAACGTCATCCCCATCGAGGTCCCGCCGCTGCGCCACCGCCGGGACGACATTCCGCTGCTCATCGAGCACTTCATCGCCGTGTTCTCCGCCGAGAACGGCAAGCGGCTCAAGACGATGTCGGCCGAGGCGCTCGCGTATTTCCTCGCGTACGACTGGCCTGGCAACGTCCGCGAGCTGCGCAACATGGTTGAGCGCCTCGTCATCATGACCATGGGCGACGTCATCGGTCCCGACGACTTGCCTGCGCCGCTGCGGCCCAAAGACGCCGTGGCCGGTGGCGAGGGAGCGCGCTCGCTGAAGGACGCGCGTGACGGATTCGAGCGCGCGTACATCCTCGCCGAGCTGCGAGCCAACGACTGGAACATGACGCGCACTGCCGAGCGGCTCGGCATCGAGCGCTCGCACCTGTATCGGAAGATCAAGACGTACGGCATCACGCCGCCGAAGTAGCTGTCGACGATGCCGGCCTTCAATTTCGTCCGCAAGTCGTTCTACCGTGATTCCGTCACGCTCATGCGCCTCGCACACGACATGGAAGCGGTCGCCGGCGTGACGAGAGCGGCGGCGATGATGGGCACGCCGCACAACCTCGCGCTGCTCGATCAGGCCGGTCTCCTCGCGTCCGGGGGTGCAGCGGCCGAATCCGCGGATCTTGTCATCGCCATCGCCGCCGACTCGGCCGGCGCCGCCGATGCGGCGCGCGCGGCGGCCGAGCGCGCGCTGTTGGCGGTCAAGCCGACGGCGGCCGGCGCAACGAGCGCCGCGGCGCCGCGCACGCTGTCCTCCGCCCTGAAGACGCTACCAGACGCCAACCTCGCGCTGATCTCCGTGCCCGGCGCGTATGCGGGCGCCGAGGCGCTCCGCGCGCTCCACGCCGGCCTGCACGTGATGCTCTTCAGCGACAACGTCCCGGTCGACGTCGAGATCGAGTGCAAGCGGGTTGCCCGAGAGCGCGGCATGTTGATGCTGGGGCCCGACTGCGGCACCGCGATCCTGGACGGCGTGCCGCTCGGCTTTGCCAATGTGATCCCGCGCGGAAGCATCGGCGTCGCAGCAGCCTCGGGCACGGGCCTGCAGGAGGTCACGTGCACCATCGCGCGCGGAGGCGAAGGCATCTCGCAGGCGATCGGCGTCGGCGGCCGCGACCTCTCCGATGAGGTGGGCGGCGTGATGATGCTGCGCGCGATCGAGCTGTTGGGCGCCGATCCAGAGACGGATGTCGTGTGCCTGATCGGGAAGCCACCGGGTCGCGACGTCGCCCGCCGTCTCGCCGACGCCGCCGCAAAGATCGGCAAGCCCTGTGTCGCCTGGTTCGCAGGAGCGGTATCGCCGCCGCCGGGCTGCTGGCATGTCGCGGCGACGCTCGAAGACGCCGGCCACGCCGCAGTTGCGCTCAAGCGCGGCACGACGCCGGCGCCGGTGGACTTCACGCTGCCACGCGCCGACGTTTCGCAGCTCGCCACCGACACAGCCCGGGGCCTCGGGCCGCCCCAGCGTTACGTGCGCGGCGTCTATTCCGGCGGCACGCTGGCGTACGAAGCCATCGGTCTGCTCGCCGGCGTGCTGGCCGACGTCGCTCCATCGCTGACGAAGGGCGGTCCGGGCCATCGCGTGGTGGACCTCGGCGAGGACGTCTTCACGCTGGGCCGTCCGCATCCAATGATCGACGGCCGTGTGCGCCGTGAGTGGATCGACAAAGAGGGTCGCGACGAGCGCACCGCCGTCCTGTTGCTCGACGTCGTGCTCGGGTACGGCGCGCATCCCGATCCGGCCGGTGAGATCCTGCCGGCGATCCGCGCCGTCCGTGCGGAGCGTCGGCTCGCCGTGGTCGCGAGTGTGTGCGGGACCGATGGCGACCCGCAGTCGCGAGCCGCGCAGGTCGATCGCCTGCGCACCGCCGGGGTCGTCGTCATGGACTCCAATGCTCAGGCCGCGCGACTCGCGGCGGCGATCGTGCGGCACCTCGGCTGATGGCGCTGCTCGGCGCGACACCGCGCATCGTCAACATCGGGCTCGATCTGTTCGCGACCACGCTCACCGCGCTCGACGTCCCGGCCGTGCACGTCGAGTGGCGTCCGCCTGCCAGCGGTGATGCACGCCTCGCCGCGCTGCTGTCGCGGCTCGAGGGTCGGCGTGAGTCGATCGACCGGGCCAACGTCGTGGCGCTCGAGCGGTTGACGGGAGGCGCCCCGTTCCTCGTGGACTGCCGCCCGGCCCGCGAAACGCTGGAATTGCCCGATCGCACGGTGCTGCATTCCGGCCCACCGCTGGCGTGGGATCGTTTCAGCGAGCCCGTGCGCGCCGCGATCCTGGGCGGCATCCGCTACGAAGGTTGGGCGGCCAACGACGACGCCGCGCGGGCAATGGTCGAGCGTGGCGCCGTCCGGCTGGCGCCATGTCACCACCACGCCACGGCCGGCCCTATGGCCGGCGTCGTCACCCCCTCCATGCCGGTGTTCGTCGTGGAGAACCGGGCGTACGGCACGCGTGGCCACGCGACGATCAACGAGGGCCTCGGCAAGGTGCTGCGCTACGGCGCCAACGACGACAGCGTGATCGCGCGTCTGAACTGGATCGCGACGGAGGCCGGCCCGCTCCTCGGCGCGGGCCTTCGCGCGCTGGGAGGTATCGACCTGCGCGCGCTGATGGCGCAGGCGCTGCGAATGGGTGACGAGATGCATCAGCGCAACATCGCGGCCACGGCGCTCCTCACGCGCGCGATGATGCCGGGCATCGCCGCCGTGGGCGGCCGCCACCATGCCGTCGCACGGCTGGCGGAGTTTCTGGCGGGCAATGACCAGTTCTTCCTCAACGTCGCGATGGCCGCAGGCAAGTCGATGGTCGAGCCGGCGAGCGACATCGCGGGCTCCACGCTCGTGAGCGTCATGGCGCGCAACGGGACCGAGTTTGGCATCCGCGTCGCGGGCTGCGGCGAGCGGTGGTTTACCGCGCCGGTGAACATGCCGAGGGGCCTCTACTTCCCGGGCTTCGGCGCCGACGACGCGAACCCCGACATGGGGGACAGCGCGATCGTCGAGACGATCGGCCTCGGTGCGCTCTCGATGGTGGCTGCACCCGCCGTGGCGCGCTTCCTCGGCGCCGGGGGCACCACCGAAGCGGCGGCGATGACGAACGAGATGCGGGAGATCTGCGCGGGTGAGCACCCGCATTTCCGCATCCCCTCGCTCGACGACCGCGGCGCACCCGTCGGCATCGATACGCGTCTGGTCGTCGAGACGTCGATCACTCCTCTCATCAACACCGGTATCGCGAGCCGCCGCGCGGGCGTCGGCCAGATCGGCGCCGGTGTGGTGCGCGCCCCGCTCGCCTGCTTCACCGCGGCGTTGGAGACGCTGGCGAGTGACTCGATCCAAGGGGGCGAATGAGCGTCACCGCCGATGTCGCCGGCCGACTGGCCGGGCTGGCGACGCTCACCGTGCTCACCGTACTCGTGCTCGCCAATGGCCTCGCGCTGCCGTCGGGCGTGATCCTCAACTTCCTACACCTGATTGATCTCGTGTTTCACGAGGCGGGCCACATCATCTTCGGGTTCTTCGGCCGGTTCATCGCCGTGCTCGGCGGCTCCCTGAACCAGGTGCTCATTCCCGTCGTGTGCACGGCGGTGTTCGCGTGGCGCCAGCAGTTCGGCTCCGCGGCGGTGACGCTGTTCTGGACCGGGCAGAGCATCAGCGACGTCGCCGTCTACGTCGCCGACGGCCGCGCCCTGGCGCTGCCACTGCTCGCCGAGGGGCTGATCCACGATTGGAACTTCATCCTCGGCACGCTCGGCCTGCTCAACGCCGCGGAATTGTTCGGGCGGCTGACGTTCGCGCTCGGTGCGCTCACGATGCTCGCCGCGCTTGCATTGCTCGCATGGGACGCGTGGACCCACATGCTATCCTCCGAGACGCGGAACCGCGCATGACGTTTGTCGATCCAACGACTCTCCTCGGCGCCGTCCTCGATGCTCTCGTGGAACCCGTGCTCGTGACCGATGCCGCGGGCCGGCTCACGTTCGCCAACGCGACGGCCGTGCGCACACTCGACGCCGCACGCCACGTGGGGCGTCCGGTGAGCGATCTGCTCGCTCGCCACCCCGCGCGCACGCCGGATGGCGCCGCGCTCGCGCCGTCGCTGCACCCGATCGCCCGGGCGCTGGCGCAGGCCCAGACCGTGATCGGCGCGGAGCTCACGCTGGAGCTCGACGGACGCGCCGCGATCTTCCTCGTCAACACCGTGCCGCTGCGCGACGCGCACGGCCGCTTGACCGGCACCGTGTCGGTGTTCCACGACGTGACCGGCGCGCGGCAGCTGGAGCGCGAGGCCGCCGAGCACGCGGCGCAGCTCACGGCGCTCGTCGACCTCGTCTACGAAGGCATCTTCATCATCGCCGCCGACGGCGCGCTGCTGTTCACCAACGGCCTCGGACGCGAGCTCCTCGGCGACATGCCGCCGGGCGAGCTGCCCCGCGATCGCATCAAGCGGCTGAGCATCCGCAATCTGGATGGCCGGCTCCTCTCCGTCGAGGAATTACCGTCGGCGCGTGCGCTGCAAGGCGAGACGGTGCCGTCGATGGACGTCCTGGTCTCGGGCGCGGACGGCTCGACGCGCCGTGAGCGGATGCGGGCCCATCCGTTGCGACGCGACGGAGCGGTGTACGCGGCCGTCGTCACCTGGCGCGACGTGACCGAAGAGATGCGCGTGCTCGCGGATCTCGAAATGGCTCGCACGGCCGCCGAGCAAGCCAATCAGCTCAAGGACGACTTCATCGCCGCGCTGTCGCACGAGCTGCGGACGCCCCTACAGCCGATCCTCGGCTGGACGGAGGTGCTGCGGCGCCACGGCAAGCTCGACGACGTCACGACACGCGCGATGGAGGTGGTGCATCGCAACATCCGCCAGCAGGTGCGCCTGGTCGACGACCTGCTCGACCTCTCACGCATCCTGCACGGCAAGTTCATCCTGCGCTTCGAAACGTTCGACCTGCGCGAGCAGGTGCACGCCGCCGTCGAGGCCGTGGAGGAGCCCGCGGCGCTCAAGCGCGTGCGTCTGGCTGCGGCCCTGCCCACCGAGCCGATGCCGATGTGGGGCGACGCGGCCCGCGTGCACCAGATCGTGTCCAACCTGCTCGCGAACGCGCTGAAGTTCACGCCGGCCGGCGGGCGAGTCGGGGTGCGCCTGGAAGCGCGCGAGCGGCGCGCTGTCGTCGAGGTGGACGACACCGGTGAGGGAATCGCGGAGGCCGACCTGCCGATCATCTTCGAGCCCTTTCGGCAGGGCCAGCAATCCACGCGACGCGGCGGGCTCGGCATCGGGCTCGATCTCGTGCGCCGGCTCACCGAGATGCACGGAGGCACGGTCAGCGTGGCTTCGGCCGGCCTCGGTCATGGCGCGCGGTTTCGAGTCGAGCTTCCGCTGACGCGGCCGGAAGCGTCCGTGAGTCCACCTCCCGTCAGCGGACGGCCCCGGCTCGAGCGCCAGTCCGTGCTGGTCATCGAGGACAACCTCGACACGCGCGATGTCCTCAAGCTCATGCTGGAAGTCGAAGGCGCCGTGGTGGAAACCGCGGAGACGGGCGAGGAGGGGCTGCGAATCGCCGACCGGATGCGGCCGGACATCGTGCTGTGCGACATCGGGTTGCCCGACATCGATGGGTTCGAGGTCGCGCGCCGGATTCGCGGACGGAGCGATGTCAATGTATCTCGGCTGATCGCACTCACCGGCTACGGCCAGGCCGAGGACATGCGCCAGGCCGTCAAGGCCGGCTTCGACGCCCACCTCACCAAGCCGGTGAACATCGACCAGCTGATCGCGCTGCTCGTGTCCGCCGCGCGTTGACACGGCCGTCCGCGTCCATGTAGAGTGACGTGACTCGATGTGCGCTTTCCTTTAAGCGGGCCCTGCGAGGCTCGTAAGGAGAGAACGATGACCACCCGACCGCCCCGCTCGCGCGACAAGGCCGAAGTGCTTGATACCGCCGGCCTCGACCGCGCGCTCACCCGAATCGCGCACGAGATTCTCGAGCGTAACGGCGGCGCCAAAGATGTCACCTTCGTCGGCTTGCGCACGCGCGGTGTCACATTGGCCCAGCGGCTTGCCGCGAAGATCGCCGCGATCGACGGCACCTCACTCCCGGTCGGCGTCCTCGACATCACGCTGTATCGGGACGACCTCGACAGGCGCGGCGCGCCTGTGGTGCGGGCCACCGACATCCCGTTCTCCATCAAGGACAAGACCGTCGTGTTGGTGGACGACGTGCTGTTCACCGGCCGGACGATCCGAGCCGCCCTCGACGCGCTCATCGACCTGGGCCGTCCGAAGATGATCCAGCTCGCCATCCTGGTCGACCGCGGTCACCGCGAGCTGCCGATCCGCCCCGATTACATCGGCAAGAACCTTCCCACGTCCCGCCGCGAGACGGTGGCCGTGCGCCTGACCGAGCACGACGACGAGGACCGCGTCGTAATCCAAGAGCCCGAGGAGGCCTGAGGATGGGGTGGACCCGCAAAGATCTCCTGACGATCCGCGAGCTGGAGGCCGCCGAGATCCTCACGCTGGTGGACACGGCGGCCTCGCTGGAGGAGATCGCCGGCCGAGAGATCAAGAAGGTGCCGGCGCTGCGCGGCAAGACGATCGTCAATCTCTTCTACGAGAACTCCACGCGGACGCGGACGTCGTTCGAGATCGCGGGCAAGTGGCTGTCGGCCGACGTCATCAACTTTTCTGCCTCGGGCTCCAGCGCGGCCAAGGGCGAGTCGTTCGTCGACACGGCGCGCAACATCGCCGCCATGAGTCCCAACGTCGTGGTCGTGCGTCACTCGTCGTCCGGCGCACCGGCGCTGCTGGCGCGCGAGCTGTCCTGCGCGATCGTGAACGCGGGCGACGGCGCGCACGAGCACCCCACACAGGCGCTCCTCGATCTGCTGACCATCCGCGACAAGAAGGGTCACTTCGAGGGACTCAGCGTGGCCATCGTGGGCGACATCGCCCACAGCCGCGTGGCGCGCAGCAACATCCACGGCATGAAGAAGCTCGGTATGACGGTCACGGTGGCCGCGCCTCCGACGCTGATTCCCCCGTACGCGCAGGAGCTCGGCTGCAAGGTCAGCTACCGGCTCGAGGACGCGATCCGTGACGTGGACGTCATCATGATGCTGCGCCTGCAGCAGGAGCGCATGCATGCCGGCTTGATCCCGTCGCTGCGGGAGTACTCACGCTATTGGGGCTTGACGCTCGAGCGTCTCGCCGCTCACGCGCGGCCGGACGTGTTGATCATGCATCCCGGCCCGGTGAATCGCGGTGTCGAGCTGTCGCCCGAAGTCGCCGATGGTCCCTATTCGGTGATTCTCGACCAGGTCGCCAAGGGCGTGGCAGTGCGCATGGCGGTGCTGCTCTTACTCGCCGGCGGCCGAAGCCCGGAGGCCCATCAATGAGCGCCCTGGTGATCCGTGGCGGTCGTGTGATCGATCCCGCGGGGTCCGTCGACGCCGTGCAGGACGTGCTGATCGAGGACGGCAAGATCGCACGCGTCGGCGGCCGATTGACGGCGCCGGAAGGCGCGACCGAAATCGACGCCGCAGGCAAGTGGGTGTGCCCGGGCTTCATCGACATGCATGTGCACCTGCGCGAGCCGGGGCACGAATATAAGGAAACCGTGGCGACCGGGACGCGGGCCGCCGCCGCCGGTGGCTTCACGGCGGTGTGCTGCATGGCGAACACGCAACCCGTCAACGACAATCGCGCGGTCACGGACTACATTCGCGCGAAGGCCGACAGCGAGGGCGTCGTTCGCGTCTATCCGATCGGCGCCGTCAGCCGTGGGCTCGAGGGCAAGGAGCTGGCGGAGCTCGCGGAGCTGGCCGAAGCCGGCTGCGTGGCGTTCTCCGACGACGGCCGGTGCGTGATGAACGCCGAGCTCTACCGCCGGGCCATGGAATACACGCTGCCGTTCGGCGCGCCGGTGATCAGCCACGCGGAGGATCACACGCTCTCGCGCGGCGGCTGTATGAACGAAGGCGTGGTGTCGACGGAGCTGGGACTGCACGGGATTCCCGCCGCAGCGGAAGACGTGATGGTGGCGCGCGACATCGTGCTGGCCGAGCTCACGGGCGCGCACGTGCACATCGCTCACCTGTCCACCGCCGGGGCCGTCCGACTCGTGCGCGATGCAAAATCCCGGGGCGTGCGCGTGACCGCGGAGGTGACGCCGCACCACCTGGTCCTCACCGAGGAGGCGGTGCGCTCCTGGGACGTCAACACGCGGATGGCGCCGCCGCTTCGGACGAAGCGCGACTGTGAAGCCTTGATCGAGGCGCTCGTCGACGGCACGATCGACTGCGTGGCAACCGATCATGCCCCTCATGCGTTGAGCGAGAAAGAGGGTGAGTTCGACCAGGCCGCCAACGGCATCGTCGGCCTCGAGACCGCGGTGGCGCTGCTGCTCGATCGGCTCGTGCGTCCAGGCCTGCTGCCGATCGCCACGCTGATCTCGCGGCTCTCGCGCGACCCCGCGCGCCTGCTCCGTCTGCCGGGCGGCGGTCTGGGAGTCGGCGCGCCGGCCGATCTCACCCTGATCGATCCCGAGGGAGCCGTGACCATCGATCCGAAGCGTTTTCAGTCGAAGAGCCGCAACACGCCGTTCGCCGGATGGACGGCGACCGGCCGGCCCTGGAAGACGATCGTCGGCGGCAGGGCCGTGTGGCAATGCGCCGACGAGGGACGCGCGTCGTGACGGAGGCGGTGCTCGTCCTGCGTGATGGTCGCGTGTTCCGCGGCCAGGCCCTCGGCGCCATCGGGCAGACACACGGCGAGGTCATCTTCAACACCGCCATGACCGGCTACCAGGAGATCCTCACGGATCCGTCGTATCGCGGTCAGATCGTGACGATGACGTACCCGATGATCGGCAACTACGGCATCAACGGAGAAGACGTCGAGTCGCACCGGCCGTGGGCCAACGGGCTCATCGTCAAGGAAGCCTCGGTCTGCCCCTCGTCGTGGCGCGGACGTATGAGCCTCGACGAGTACCTCAAAGCGCATGACCTCGTCGGCCTGCAGGGCATCGATACGCGCGCGCTCACCCGTCACCTGCGGGATCACGGCGCTCAAGACGGGATCATCTCGTCGACGGATCTCGATATCGATCGGCTGCGCGAAGCGGCGCAGAGACTGCCGGGACTCGTCGGCCGCGATCTCGTCGCCGAGGTCACGGCCTCGGCGCCGTTCACGTGGACGACCGGCAGCTGGGACCCCATCAAGGGCTATCGGCCGGCGCCGCCGGCCCGCTACAAGGTCGTCGCCTTCGACGCCGGCATCAAATTCAACATCCTGCGGCAGCTGCGCACGGCCGGCTGCGAGGTCACCGTCGTTCCCGCGAACACGCCGGCCGATGCCGTGCTCGAGCGGCGGCCCGACGGCGTGTTCCTCTCCAACGGGCCCGGGGATCCCGAGGGCGTGCCGTACCTCATCGAGAGCGTGCGGGCGCTGCTCGGGCGCGTGCCCGTCTTCGGCATTTGTCTCGGGCATCAGATCATGGGGCTCGCGGCCGGCGGTCGCACGTACAAGCTGCCGTTCGGCCACCACGGCGCGAACCATCCCGTGAAGGACCTCGCGACGGGGCGCGTCGAGATCACCTCGCAGAATCACGGCTTCGCCGTCGATCCGGCGTCGCTCGCCGGGCGCGGGTGGGAGCCGAGCCATGTCAACCTCAATGACACGACGTGCGAAGGATTACGTCACACGGAGTGGCCCGCGTTCTGTGTGCAGTACCACCCGGAGGCGTCGCCGGGCCCCCACGACGCGAACTACTTGTTCCATCGCTTCACCGAGCTGATGGGAGGCTGAGTGTCCATGCCGAAATACCTCATCTCGTATCGCAAGGTCGAGGCCGCGGGGCAGAAGCCCGAGTGGGCCTCGTTCACCACGCAGAGCGAGGCGTCGCTCGAGGCGCATGCGATCAAAGAGCGTGTGGAGCGCCGTATGAGCGTGCTCGGCGAGCAGCTGTGGGGCGACGGCCAGACCGTCTGGGTCGGCGCCGGCCGCATCGACGACGTGCTCTACAAGCGCGAGGAGGCGGCGCCGGACACGTCGATCGTGTACGGATTGGTCGAAGAGTAGCGGATGCCCAAGCGGACCGACATCCGGAAGATCATGATCATCGGCTCGGGGCCGATCGTCATCGGCCAGGCCTGCGAGTTCGATTACTCAGGAACTCAGGGCTGCCGAGCCCTGCGGGAAGAGGGCTACGACGTGGTCCTCGTCAACAGCAATCCCGCGACGATCATGACCGATCCCGAGATGGCCGCGCGAACGTACGTCGAGCCGCTCACGGCGGAGTTCGTGGCGAAGATCATCGAGCGTGAGCGACCGCAGGCGCTCTTACCCACGCTCGGCGGCCAGACGGCGCTCAACCTGGCCGTCGCCCTGGCCGAGGACGGCACGCTGGACCGGTTCGGCGTGGAGCTGATCGGAGCGAAGATCCCGGCCATCCGCAAGGCGGAGGATCGCGAGCTGTTCAAGCGCGCAATCGAGTCGATCGGGCTCACGCTGCCGCGCTCGGGCTACGCGCGCACGATCGACGAGGCCAAGAGCATCGTGCGCACGACGGGCTATCCGGCGATCATCCGGCCGTCGTTCACGCTCGGCGGCACCGGCGGCTCGATCGCCTACAACCCGGACGAGCTCGAAGAGGCCGTGCGCTGGGGGCTGCAGATGTCACCGCTGGGCACCGTGCTCATCGAGGAGTCGGTGATCGGCTGGAAGGAGTTCGAGCTCGAGGTGATGCGTGACCTCGCGGACAACGTCGTCATCATCTGCTCGATCGAGAATGTCGACCCGATGGGCGTGCACACGGGCGACTCGGTCACCGTGGCCCCCGCGCAGACGCTGACCGACAAGGAATATCAGCTCATGCGCGACGCCGCGGTCGCGATCATCCGCGAGATCGGCGTCGAGACCGGCGGCAGCAACATCCAGTTCGCGGTGAACCCGGAGGACGGGCGGCTGGTCGTCATCGAGATGAATCCGCGCGTCTCGCGCTCGTCGGCGTTGGCGTCCAAGGCCACCGGCTTTCCCATCGCCAAGATCGCGGCCAAGCTGGCGGTGGGCTACCGGCTCGACGAAGTCCGCAACGACATCACCCGTGAGACGCCGGCCTCGTTCGAGCCGGCCATCGACTACTGCGTCGTCAAGTTCCCACGCTGGGCGTTCGAGAAGTTCCCGGAAGCCGATCGCACGCTGACGACACAGATGAAGTCCGTCGGCGAGGCGATGGCCATCGGCCGCACGTTCAAGGAGGCCTTGCACAAGGCGGTGCGTTCGCTCGAGCAGGATCGCTGGGCGCTCACGCTCGACCGCGCCGTCTCGGACGAGGACCTGCGCGGGCTGCTCAGCGTGCCGAACCCGGATCGGATGTTCGCGATCGGCGACGCGTTCCGGCGCGGGATGAGCACCGCCGAGATCCACGGCCTCACGAGCATCGATCCATGGTTCCTCGAAAACATGCGCGAGATGGTCGAGTTCGAGCCCGAGATCCGCCGCGCGGCCCTGAGCGATGCGAAAGTCCTCCGGCGCGCCAAGCAGCTCGGCTTCGCCGACCAATGGATCGCCCGGCTGACCGGCACGCGCGAGGCGGCGATCCGCGCGCTGCGCCTGTCGCACGGCATTCGCGCGACGTTCAAGACGGTCGACACCTGCGCGGCGGAGTTTGTCGCCCACACGCCGTACCTCTACTCGACGTATGAAGACGAGGACGAAGCGCCGCCCACCGACCGCCGCAAGGTCATCATCCTCGGCTCGGGACCGAACCGCATCGGCCAGGGCATCGAGTTCGACTACTGCTGCGTCCACGCCGCCTTCGCGCTGCGCGAGCGCGGCGTCGAAGCGATCATGCTCAACTGCAACCCGGAAACGGTGTCGACGGACTACGACACCTCCGATCGGCTCTACTTCGAGCCCCTCACCCTCGAAGACGTCCTCAACGTCGTCGACAAGGAGCGGCCGCTCGGCGTGATCGTTCAGTTCGGCGGGCAGACGCCGCTGAAGCTCGCGGTGCCGCTGCAGCAGGCCGGCGTGCCGATCCTCGGCACGTCGCCCGACGCGATCGATCGCGCCGAGGATCGTCAGCGGTTCAGCGACCTGCTGCACGAGCTCGGCCTCAATCAGGCCGCCGGCGCCACGGTGCGCTCACTGCCCGAGGCGCGCGAGATCGCGCAGCGGCTCGGCTATCCGGTGCTCGTGCGCCCATCGTACGTGCTGGGCGGCCGCGCGATGCGAATCGTGTACGACGATCAAGACCTGGTGCAGTTCGTCGGTGAAGCCGTCGAGGCGGCGCCCGACCATCCGATCCTCATCGACAAGTTCCTCGACGATTCGCTCGAGATCGACGTCGACGCGGTGGCGGACGGCGAGCGGGTGGTGGTCGGCGGCGTGATGGAGCACATCGAAAAGGCCGGTGTGCACTCCGGCGACGCCGCCTGCGCGCTGCCGCCCTACAGCCTCGACGAGGGCCAGGTGAAGACGCTGCGCGCGCAGACGAAGGCGCTCGCGACGGCGCTCGGCGTGGTCGGGCTGATCAACGTGCAGTTCGCCATCCGCAACGAGACGGTGTTCGTGCTCGAGGTCAACCCGCGCGCGTCGCGCACTGTGCCGTTCGTGTCCAAAGCCATCGGCGTGCCGCTGGCCAAGATCGCCACCTGGGCGATGCTCGGCGAGCCGGTGGCCGCGATCGCGTCGATCGAAGACCGTGAGCCCCGGCACATCGCCGTGAAGGAGTCGGTGTTTCCCTTCATCAAGTTCCCCGGGGTCGATATCGTGCTCGGGCCCGAGATGAAATCCACGGGCGAGGTCATGGGACTCGACCGCGACTTCCGCAAGGCCTATCTCAAATCACAGATCGCCGCCGGCTCACCGCTGCCGACGAGCGGCAAGGTCTTCGTATCGGTCAAGAACCGCGACAAGCGCGCGGTCACGACGCTGGCGCGCCGGCTCGTCGAGATGGGCTTCACGCTGGTGGCGACGAGCGGCACCACCCGCGTGCTCGAGCGTCACGGCATGACGGTGGAGTTCGTCCACAAGGTGCTCGATGGCCATCGCCCCAACATCGTGGACCTCATGAAGCAGGGCGACATCGCCCTCGTTTTCAACACGCCCGAGGACGGGCGCGCCCGCAAGGATTCGGCGGCGATCCGTCGCGCGGCCGTCAGCCTGAACATCCCTTACTACCTCACGGTGGACGGCGCGCAGGCGGCGATCGGCGCCATCGAAGCGTTGCTCAAAGGCGAGCACCACGTCCGAAGCCTGCAGGAGTACCACGCCGATGCGTGAACGACTCTGGGTCGCGCTTGACGTCGAAACGCTGAAAGAGGCCGACAGTCTGCTCGAACAGCTCGCCGTCGCGTCGTTGCCGGAAAAGATCGGCGCCAAGATCGGCTCGCAGCTTTTCACGGGGGCCGGGCCCGCCGCCGTGGAAGCGGCTCTCAAGCGGGGCTTCGGCGTGTTCCTCGATCTGAAATTTCACGACATCCCCAACACAGTGGCCGGGGCGGTCCGCGAGGCCACACGTATGGGCGTGACCATGCTCAACGTCCACGCGGCGGGAGGCGTGGCCATGATGCGGGCGGCCGCCGATTCAGCGACCAAGGCCGCGAAGGACCTCGGCCTCAGGCGGCCCGTCTGCATCGGCGTCACAGTGCTCACAAGCCTCGATCGCAAGGGCCTGGACGAGATCGGCGTCGCCGGCAACGTCGAAGCGCACGTGCTGCGCCTGGCGGACCGCGCGCGGGACGCGGGGCTCGAGGGCTGCGTGGCGTCACCGCAGGAGATCGGCTTGCTGCGCCGGGCGCTCGGCCCGACGTGGATCATCGTGACCCCCGGGATTCGGACGGCGCAGTCTATCGACGACCAGAAGAGGATCGCGACGCCGACCATAGCGATCCGCGCCGGCGCCGACGCGATCGTCGTCGGTCGACCGATCACGGCCGCGCCCGATCCGCACGCCGCTACGGTCGCGATCCTGGCGGAAATCGCCCAGAGCTCGCGAGACCTTACGCGGGCCTGACGTCTCCCGGTGGCGCCCACGCCGCCTCGATCAGCGCGACCGCGTCGCCGAGCGCGCCGCGAATGGCCTGGACGTTCGCCTGCTGATCGGCCAGGACGACGAGATAGCCGATGCGGCTGCCCGCGATGAACATAGTGCCGTCGTCGGCCGAGAACATCGCGGTCGAGAACGACGGCCGCCCGAGTCGGGCCGCGCTGGTCTCGAGCTCGCGCCCGAGCGTGGCGGTGAGCGCCGCCACGGAATCCACGGCGACCGTAGGCGGCAAGTCGGCGGCGATCACGAAGCCGTCGGCGGCGACGATCATCGCGCCGCGCACCCAGTGCAGACGCTTCAGCTCCTGAACGATATCCCGGACGTGCCGGCCTCGCGTGGCATTGTCGTGCTCGAGCGCGAGCTTCAGGCGCGGTCCGCTCATGAGACTCTCCTGATTGGGTCGTCGGCCGGTGTACTCACCGGCGTCGCTGGGAACGCGATCGGCGGCGGCGCGGCCGCCAATCCCAGCTCGTGTAGCGTGGCGGACCAGAGCCGGTTCACATCGAGCAGGCCCTGGGGAGGATCGGTCGCGCGTGGCAGCGCGAGCGAGACGACCAGCTCGCCGTTCGTGCGGATGAACACGGCGTCTCGCTCGTCGTTGACGATGGCGCGATGCAGCGGTCCCAGGCCGCAGCGCTGCAGGGCGGCCGCGGCGAGCCGCAGCGCGCGCGCCAGCGCTTCGGAGACGTTGTTCGCGTCGTCGGCCGCAGGCTGCGCGGCGATGAGCTCGCCGTCGGCGCGGCTCACGATCAGCGCGCGGCCCGTTCCCGGCAGTCGCAGACGGTCCACGCGCGGCGCGGCTGCGAGAGGCGCCGCGGCCGGCGCCTCGCGCGCGTGCAGCGCGCCCAGCAGCGCAGCCGCGTCGGGGAAATCGGGATAGAAGAGCAGCGCGCGGCGGAGCAGGTCCTGGCAGACGCGGTCGTCGCCCTCTTCGAGCGCGACGCGGGCCAGACCGATCAGCGCGCGAGCATGATGGGCGTCGTGACCGAGCACCCACCGGAATTCCGCCTTGGCGGGCGCCGTCGCGTGCCGCGCGACGTGCAAGTAGGCGGCGAGCAGATGCGCGTGCAGGTTGTCGCGGTCCAGCTCGAGCGCGCGCGTCACGAGCGCACCGGCCTCGGCGTAGCGCCCCTCGCGCCGTCGCTGCTCGGCGCGGCGGAGGGCCTCGGGCACCGTCTGCGGCGCGCGCTCGGCCGAAGGCCTCCAGAGCCGTCTCAGCAGCGGCACGATCGCACTCCGTTCATCCCAGCGTCACCCGCAGCACTTCTTCCACGGTGGTAACGCCCTCCACGACCTTTGCCATTCCCGCCTGGCGGAGCGTCCTCATCCCTTCTTTCTGCGCCTGCTCCCGCAGCTCTGCGGTCGACGCCTCCTCCAGGATCATGTCGCGCAGCGTCTCGCTGATCGGCATGACCTCGTAGATCGCCACGCGGCCCTTCATGCCCGTGCCGTTGCAGACCGCGCAGCCGGCGCCGCGGTAGAACGTCACCGGGCCCCGGCCCTGCGGCACGTGGCCGTATCGCACGAGATCTTCTTCCCTGCCCTCCACGGGCTGGCGACATTGGTTGCAGATCCGTCGCCCCAAGCGCTGGGCGAGAATCATCAGCAGCGCCGACGAAAGCAGGAACGGTGGAACGCCCATGTCGACGAGGCGCGCCACGGTGGACGGGCAGTCGTTGGTGTGCAGCGTCGTAAACACGAGGTGACCGGTGAGCGCCGCGCGGACGGAGATCTGCGCGGTTTCGAGATCTCGCGTCTCACCGACGAGGATCACATCAGGGTCCTGACGCAGGAACGAGCGCAGCGCCACCGCGAACGTGCGTCCGATGCCCTCGTTCACCTGGACCTGGTTGACGCCCTTGAGGTTGTACTCGACGGGATCCTCGGCCGTGATGATGTTGTGGTCCGGCGAGTTGATCGTCGAGATCGCCGAATAGAGCGTCGTCGTCTTTCCGGAGCCGGTGGGCCCCGTGATGAGGATCATGCCGTACGGCTGGTGGATCGCGGCGTCGAACTTCTCGTAGCTCCACCCATCGAAGCCGAGCTTGGTGAGATCGAGCTGCAGCGCCTCCTTGTCGAGAATACGCAGAACGGCTTTCTCGCCGAAGATCGTCGGCAAGATCGACACCCGGAAATCGATCTCACGCGATCCGTAGCGGAGCTTGATGCGCCCGTCCTGCGGCAGGCGCCGCTCGGAGATGTCGAGGCTCGCCATGATCTTCAGCCGCGAGATCACCGCGGGTTCCACCTTCTTCGGCGGCGAGACCATCTCGTGCATGACCCCGTCGATGCGGAAGCGGATGCGGAACTGCCTTTCGTACGGCTCCCAATGCAGGTCGGAGGCGCCGCGCCGGATCGCGTCGAGGAGGACCTTGTTGACGAACTTCACCACCGGCGCGCCCTCCGCCGCGTCGCGCAGCTCGACGACCTCGCCCTGCGCGGCGCGCGTGTCGTTTTCCTCGACGACCTCAACGGTGGCGTCCGTCAGCTCCGAGAGGACGTCGTCCATCGAATCGGGGGCCACTGGCTTGGCGTAGTGGCGGTCGATGGCGGCGCGGATCGCCGCGCCCATGGCGATGACGGGCAGCACGCTCAGCCGTGTGGTCGCGGCGATCTCGTCCATGGCCACGACGTTGGTGGGGTCCGACATGGCGATGGTCAGCGCGCCGTCGGCGCGGGAGAGCGGGAGCACCTCGTGCTTGCGCGCGAGGTGCGCGGGCACCAGGGCGAGGATCTCGACGGGGATCGCTTGGTTGCGCACGTCCACCGACGGCAGGCCGTGCTCGCGCGAGAGCACTTCCACCAGTCGTTCCTCGGTCACAAGGCCCCGGCGCGCGAGCACGGCGCCGAGCCGCTCCTTCGATCGCCGGTGCTCGCGGAGCGCCTCGTGCAGCTGCGCTTGGGAAATGATCCCCTCGGCGACGAGCAGCTCGCCGAGCCGCGCGCGGCTCGCGCGCTTGCGCGCCGAGGGCGCGAGGCCGGGGCGGCCCGAGCCGGCCGGGTCGAGACTGCCCGACGTGCTTGCGAGCCGCACACGCGTGCTGGAAGCGGGAGGCAGCGGCGGCGCAGGCGGCATCGAAGGCGACGCGGCGATCGAGGGCGTCGATGGCGCGATGACCGGAGGCGGTGGAACCGGCGTGGCAGGTGGGACGGGCACCTGGGGCATCGTCGGCACCAACGGCGGTGGCGGGGTGCGCGGCACCGAAGGTGGCCGCGGCGGTGTTACGGTGCGCGGAGCCGGCGGCGTCGCGGGCGCGGACGGCTGCGCAGCGCGGCGCCGGCGCCCGCCTCCCGCCGCCTGACTGGGATCGACACGTTCGATGCGCTCGGCGGTCTCCATCAACCGCTCGATGTCGCCCAATCGCGTGTAGATCTCGCGGAGCGCCTCGAGAACCGTCAAGTCTTCCGGGTTTTCCGCGAGCGCGGCCTCGAACATCTCGGCGCTGTCGCGGAGCTCCCGGCCCTCGCCGCGGTCAGGCAGGCCGCTGCCGGATGGCACTCCGCGCTTCCTCCGGGGTGAGCGGCGCAGCCAGGACACCCGTATGGCGCGGGCGCCGACGGGCTTCGATGAGGATGGCGCCGAGGCCCTGGCTCGCCTCGCGCGCGAAGAGACGCACCATGCCGACGGTCGTCCGCTCGTCGAAGATCGCGAGCAGGATCGCGTCGTCGTCGACGGTGCTGACATGCAGGCTCTCCTTGACGCCCTCGTGGAACAGGACCGAGAACTCGCTCTCACCCAGCAGGCGGGCGAGGGCGGCCGTCGAGCTGAATGCGCCGGCCGCGAGGGCGGCGATGGACACGGTGTCGAGCGTGCGCGCGGCCCCGGCGATGGCGAGCGGCTCGCCACTCCGCTCGATCAGCAACACGGCCGCGGAGCCGGAGTCGCCGAGGAACCGTTCCAGCACGGCGTCGATCCGCGCCGCATCGGACTCGTGAATGGCGAGATCCTGTCGCATCATGAGGCTCCTTCTTGCACTTGCCCGAATTCCCGGAGCAGGACCATTCGGGACACCGTGTTGAGAGTGTCGAAGACGCCTTTGCCCGTCAGCGCGACGGCCTCGAAGGCCGGCACGCGACGCGCGCCACGATTGAGCGTGTATTCGAGATAGTCGAGCGGGGCCACATCGGGCAGATCGCGCTTGTTGTACTGCACGACGTAGGGCACCGAGGCGAGGTCGAGACGATACTCGTGCAGGTTGTCGTTGAGATTGCGCAGGCTCTCGACGTTTTCCTTCAGCCGGTCCCACTGCGAGTCGGCGACGAATACCACCCCGTCCACCCCGCGCAGGACGAGCTTGCGTGTCATGTTGTAGCGGCTCTGACCGGGCACCGTGTAGAGCTGAAACTTGGTCGTGAAGCCGCGCACGCTCGTCGCCGACACCGGCAAGAAGTCGAAGAACAGCGTGCGGTCGTCGCCCGTTGCGAGTGAAATCATGTTGCCGCGGTTCTCGTCGGGCAGGCAGCGGTGGACGAATTGGAGGTTCGCGGTCTTGCCGGCCAACCCCGGTCCGTAATAGACGAGCTTGAAGTTGATCACCTTGGCCGCGTAATTGATGATCGACACTCAGCGCATCTCCAACACCGCCGCCGCGCGATCGACTTCGCGCCATGCACGCCCCGGTTGCGCGACGGGTCCCGCGGCGGCCAGCAGGGTGGTTCCGCGGCCGTCGATCGAACGCACGAGAATGCGCCGCCGCCCCTGACGGAAGACGACTGACGCGAGCGCGCCGAGATCGCCCTCGCGCGCGCGCCCGAGGCCTTCCCACACCGCGAGCGCGAGCTCGCCGAGGTGCTCGGCCTCGCGGCCTGGCTCTCGGAAAACGTAGACGCGCGCGCTGCCGCCCGCGTCGGTGAGCACCGCGGGCTCGACGATGCCGAACGCGCCGAGGGTGCCCGCCACGCCGGCGACACGCGGATCGACGGCGAGCGACGAAAGCGCGCGCGGCGGCACGCCTGCACCTTCGCGCGGGCGGCCTGACAGGCCCGCCGCGCGGGCGGCGCGCAGCTCGAGCAGCGCCACGGGGGCACCGGGCCGACGCGCCGCGACCACGATCGCCGTCGGCGCGGCGGTGACGACGATGGCCGCGCGTGCGGTCCGCACTGTGACCTGCTCACCGGCCGCGCCGCCGAGCAGACCCGCCACACGCGCGGCGACGGCCGTCACGGCAGCGCGCGGCACCGTCGGCGCGATGAACGCCACGAGCGGCGTTCCCTCGACGACGCCCGTCCACGACTCGAACGTCCCGGCGCCCGCAAGACACGCTGCGATCCGGGTCAGCGCGTCGCGGCTGATGATCTCCGGGGCGACATCGCGCGAAGCCGCCGGCGTCCGCCGCGGTGCCGCGGCTGCTGGCGGCGGCGCGGCTGCCGGCGCGGGGCGTGGAGGTGGCGGCGGCGGCGCGGCAACCGGCGGCGGTGGTGGCGGTGGCGGCGCGGCCACAGGCGGCGGTGGTGGCGGTGGCGGCGCGGCCACAGGCGGCGGTGGTGGCGGTGGCGGGGGAGCCGGAGGTGGTGGCGCGGCGACCGGCGCAACTGGTGGCGGCGTGGGCGCGGCCACCGACGGCGGCGCCGCGGCGGGCTTTCGCGTGGTGGTGCGCGCAGGGGGGGCGACCGCCGGAGGCGCCGCCACGGTCGCCGCCGGCGCAGGGGCGGCGCTCGGCGTCGCTGCGCTCGCTTCGGGGGCGTCCCGCGGCACCTGGAGCGGTTGAAATGGAGGTGGAAACGCGTCGAGTCCGTCGATGTGATTCGAAGCTGGCCCGAGCGAGAACGTTCCCGGCGGCACCTGGCGAAGCACATCTTCCAGTGGAAGCGTGAGCTTGAGCCCCGGATATTTCCGTCGGAACGCGACATCGGACCCCGCGTAGACGAGCGGCGGAAACTGTGACGCCACGACCGCCCAGTCGACTTGCACGGCCCCCTCGGGAAGCAGCGCGAGCACGATGCGCCGCGGAACAGTCAACCAGTGCGGCTCGCGCAGGCTCTCGGAGATGCGATCGAGAGGCAGCGTGAAGGCGTCCTGAGGAAGCTGGTTGGCGACACGCTCGAAGCGCACGCGTACGACGGCATCGTCCGTCACGTCGTCGGCCACCGCGGGCGACTCCACCGGCGATGGCGAGGCAGGATGCGTCCATACGGGCAGCGGAGGCGCTGGCGTCCATGTGACTGTCGGCGTCGTAGGCGCCGATGGCGCGGCTGGCGCGGCGGCCGGCACCGGGGCGGGCGGAGGCGGCGGCACGGGCGCCTCGGCCTGAGTGTCCCGGCGACGCGCCTCCCGCGCGAACGGTGTCTCAGCAGACGGTGGGAGCGGCATCACGCTCGGATGCCGCGCTCGCGCGGACCGGGACGTGGATCGTGGCGCCAGCACGCGGCCACGGAACGGCGCCAGCGCCAGCGGCGTCGCGATGAGCGCGAGCACCGGGACGGGGCCCAGTCGCGCGAAGGCGTGCGCCAGCGCCGACATCGGCGTCACGTCGACGACGATCGAAAACACCACCGCCGCGGCCAGCCCGAGCAGCACGTGGGTGAGGCAGGCGCCACCCGTCCAACTCAACCGCCGCTTCGGGGACACGCGTCGGAGCATGAACAGCGAGAGGACGGCGTAGAACGGGGGCACCGCGAGGATCACCCAAATCGGTGCGACGCCCGCATCACCGAGATCGAGCCAGAACAGACCCGTCGCGATCGCGACGTAGGCCGCGGCCACACCGGCCGCCGTGAGCCAGCGCCCGAGCGCTGACGGACGATAGCGACTCATGTCACATTTCCCGCGCCAGCTCGGGCAGCGCGCGGCGCGCGTAGTAGCGGACCTTGCCCAGAACGCTCGGCTCGCCGATGCCCACCGCGAGTAGCCCGGAGGTCGCGATCCCGTAGATCACGATCATGCCTTTTTCGAATTCGAGAATGGCCCCCTGCAGCGCGCCACGACCGAGCTCGCGGCCCAAGCCATCGGACGATTCGGCGAGGCAGGCGCTCAGCGCGGCCGCGACGTCCGCATCCACGCCCGCGTTCGCGGTCGACTCCACCACAAAGCCCTCGCGGTCCGCGAGCACTGCCCACTGCACGCCGTCCATCGCGACGAATTGCGCGAGGATTGCGGCGGCGCTCTCGGGAACCGGCATTGGTGGCGCCGGCGCCGCCGGTGTGGCGGGCGCCTCGGCGACGGGCGCGCTTTCGCGCACCGGCGCCGGCCGCGGCGGCGCTTCCGCGAGCAGGCTGTCTAGATGGCGCATCAGGTCGTCCGCGGCGAAGGGCTTGGCCAGGATGCCGGCCGACTGCGCGCGGGAGGCGCGCTCGCGAACCTCGTCGTTGACGATGCCGGACATCAGGAGCACCGGCGTGTGCGAGAGCCGCGGGTGGCGCTTGATGAACTCGCAGATCTCGTAGCCGTCGCGGTCCGGCATGACGACGTCGCACACGACGATGTCCGGCGTGTCGCGTTCGAGCCGCTCGATCGCCTCACTGCCGGAAGCCGCGCACACGACCTCGATCTGCCGCCCAGCCAGCGCGCGCTCGACCACTTTTCGCACGCTGAGGCTGTCGTCCACCACTAGCACCTTGCTCATGCACGTTTCTCCTCGTCCATCGTCCTCGCGACGTCGAGCAACAATTGCTCGACACCACGGACGATGGTTTTTGGCTGACTACGCAGCTCGTTCGGATGGACCGGGATGAAACAGAACTTGCCGCCGTGTTCGCGGTGCGAGGCGGCGACGAGGGCGCCGAACGCCGGCTCACCTGCCTGACCACCGTACTCGGCGTGCGTCACGCGTCCGCTCTCGAATACGACGAGGCCGCCGCCGCTCTGCAGCACGAGCACGAGGCGTCCGGTCTTGCCGCCGACGGCGATCGCCTGCGTGAGCTCTTCGATTTCGAGAACACCGAGCGCGCCCTGGAAGGTACGTGCACCGTTGTTCGTTCCGACGGTGTCGAGCCCGGCCATCGTCGGGGCGGCGCTCGATGATGCCGGCGGCGCCAGGGTCGACGCGGGCGGCGGCGCGGCTGACGCCGGCACTGGGGGCGGCGGCGCGCCAACGGGCGTCGGGGACGCCGCAACGCGCTTCGGCAACGGAGGAACCGGTGGCGGCGGGGGAACGGGCGGCGGCGCCACGTGTGATGTGGGCGCAAGCTTCGGCCGCGTGATCGGCGGGAGCGACCATTGTGGAGGCGGCGTGCTCGGGCGCGGCGGCGGCGCGATGAGAGGCTGCTGCGGCGCCGGCGCGGGCGGCGGCGCGATGACCCGAGGCGGCGCGCTCGGCTTCGGGGGCGGCTCCACCAGCGGCGGCGCCACGGGCGGCGGTGTGACGATCGACGGCGGCGCGGGCAGCGGCGGTGCGGTCGGCGTGATCTCGTCCTGCTGGCGGCGCACGAGCTGAACGACGCGCGTGACCACCGTGGTGTTGCTGAGCGCGTCGGGAAGGAGCAAGTCTACGCCAGCGGTGGCGGTCTGGCGTGGCGCGTTCTCGCCCGGCCCCACCACCAGGACGAACCGGACCTCCTTGGTCGACGGGTCGCTGCGCACGATTGCGCACAACTCGTGACCTTCCATGTCGCCGAGGCGAGCGCGGCTGATGATGACGTCCTGCTTGTTCCACTCGAGCATGGTGAGCGCGAACGAGGCGCTCGGCGCGATCGAGACCTCCACACCGGCGGCCTCGAGCGCCCGCGCGAGCACCGGCGCCCGCTGCGGATCGGGATCGACGAGCAGCGCTTTCATGCGGGCACCACCGACATGACGAGGCTGACGAACGCATGTTCCTCGACGGGTTTCGTCACGTAATGCTCGACACCGAGGCTCTTGGCGAGCGCCACGTGCTTTTCGCCGGCGCGCGTCGTCAGCACGATGATCGGCAGATCACGCGTCGCGGGCCGACGGCGCAGATCGTCGATCAGCTCGTAGCCGTTCATGCGCGGCATCTCGAGGTCCGTGACGACCACGTCGTACGTCGCCTCGGCGATCCGGTCGAGGGCGTCGGCGCCGTCGCCGGCGGTCGTGACGTGGAAGCCCGCCTTCTCCAGCATCTGGCCGACGAACCGCCGTACACTGACCGAGTCGTCGACGAGGAGCACGCGGCGTGGAGCGGATCGCTCGGCGTCGGACAGCTCAGCGGTCCGGCGTGTCGCGCGGTGCGCGCGGGTCCTGCGCTCGGCGGTCTCGACAAGCATTCCGGGATCGAGCATCAGCGTCACGCGGCCGTCGGCGCCGACGCTGGCGCCGCCGTACGGCCCGACGCCGTCCAGAAAATGTCCGAGCGGCCGGATGACGATGTCCTGCTTGTTCAGGATCTCGTCGACTTCAACCGCGGCCACACGACCCGCGCCGCGCACCACCAGCACGGGCCGCCGCGTGCGGCGGGGCCCGCGCTCGATGCCGAGCGCGTCCGCGAGCGGCAGCAGATCCACCATTTCCTCGCCGACGAGCAGCGCCTCACCGCGCGCGCCCTCGTGAATGTCCTCCGCGCGCGCTTCCATGACGAGCTGCACGGCGTTGAGCGGCACCGCCAGGCGTTCCTCCCCGATCATCACCATGAGCGCCTCGGAGACCAGCAGCGTGAGCGGCAGACGGAGCGTGAACCTGGTGCCCTCGCCGATCACACTGCGCACCTCGACGTCGCCGTTGAGACGGCGGACGTTGGTGCGAACCACGTCCATTCCGACGCCGCGGCCGGCGGCCGTCGTGACCGCAGCGGCCGTGCTGAACCCGGGGAGGAAGATGAGATCGAGCGCCTGAGCATCGTCGAGCACGGCGTCGGCAGGCACGAACCCCTGTGCGATGGCGCGACGCCGCAGAATATCGGGATCGATGCCGCGCCCGTCGTCGGCCACCTCGACGAGCACGGCGCCACCTTCGTGCGCGGCGGAGAGCGTCACGGTGCCCGCCGGATCCTTGCCGAGCGCGCGGCGTTCGTCCGGCGCCTCGATCCCGTGCGCGATGGTGTTCTGCACGAGGTGCAGCAGCGGATCGACGATCTGCTCGATGATCGAAGTGTCGAGCTCGACGCCCTCGCCGCGCGTCTCGAACCGCACGGTCTTACCCGCGTTGCGCGCCGCTTCCTGTCCCTGGCGCACGAACCGGCCGAAGAGATTGCCGATCGGCACCAGGCGGGAGCGGCCGATCTCTGTCCGCAGTGCGCCGGTGATGCGATGGACATGGGCGGTGTCGTCGCGCAGCACCCGGGTCAGCGCGGCCAACTGGGACTGCAGCTCGGCGATGTCGGCCGCGATCTCGGCCACCGTGCGGGCGAAGATGCCGGCGTCGTCGTAGCGATCGAACTCGAGCTCGGCGAACATCTCCGACACCGACAGGCCGCCCGGCGCTCTGGTGAGCTTCGCCGGCTCCGCCGCGCGTCGAGCGTCGAATTGCCGTCGCTCGAAGTCCGCCACGCACTGTGCGAGGCGAGCGCGGCTGGCGAGCAGCGCGGCAGCGATGCGGTCCGCCTCGTCCAGACGCCGCTCCACCCGCTCGCGTCCGATCACCATCTCGCCGATCAGGTCCATGAGCGAGTCCAGGCGCTCGAGATTGACGCGGATCGTCTGACGCGGAGGTCGGCGTGGCTGGACGCGAGCCGCCGTCGGGCGCGGCACGCTCAGCAACGCCGCCAGCGGCGATGGGACCGGTGCCGTCAGCTCGGGAGCCGCGGCCGGTGCGGCCGTCGGCGGTGCGGTCTCGGCCACCGGCGGCGGCGCGGGGCTGGCGACGGGCGCGGCGGCGTCGACAAGCGCGTCAAGACGCGCGCGGACCCGCGAAACCCGCTCGGTGATGTTCGCGTGCGGATCGGGTGCGAGGCCGAGCATCAACCGCAAGGCTCCGTCGGCGGCGAACAGCGTCTCGATGGCCGACGGCGTGAGAGGCCGGCTTCCCTCCCGCGCGGCCACCAGCACGTCCTCCATGCGGTGCGCCACCTCGCCCACCCGCGTGCAGCCGACGACGTAGGCGGCGCCCTTGATCGTGTGCACCGCGCGGAACAATCGCGCGAGCGTGTCGGCATCGGCGCCGTGCTCGAGCGTTCCCAGCGTCGCCGTCACGGCCTCCAGATGTTCCGTCGCCTCCGGGATGAAGTAGCTCGCGACGTCCGCGTTGCTCGCGAAGAACGCATCGAGCTCGGCTCTCAACGGGTCATTGGGGACTTCAGCGCGTGTGTCGGGGACGGAAACAACGTCGAGCTGCCGGACTTGATCGACGGCGGCAGTGGCCGCAGGCTCGGGAGCGTGCGGCGGCGCCGGCAGGCCTGCCGCGGCCGCGTCGAGCGCGCGCTTGAGCGGACCGAGCAGCGTGGTGAGCACGCGTGGATCCGGGGGATGCGCGGCCAGGGCGGCTTCGACCTCGGCCGCGAGCTTCGCGATGTCGGGAAAGCCGTGCAGCGAGGCGGCGCCCTTGAGCCGGTGCGTGACGACGAAGAGATCGTCCACGCCGCCGGGAGTCGCGAGCATCGTCGCCGCGCGCTCGAGCGCGGCCACGGTGTCCCACGCCTCCATCAGGAAGATGGTGCGGAGGAACTCCTGTTCGGCCGGCTCGGCCATCGTCCTCTCAGTTCGTCGCCAGCTTGAACCGCGAGAGGCTTCGCGTGAGCTCGTCCGCCAGTTTTACCAGGTCGTCGACCGTGCGGCGCGTTTGCAGCACGGCCTGTTCGGTGTGCACTGCCACCTCCGCGATCGAACGCATCGCCCGCACGACGCCGTCGGCGCCGCGCACCTGCTGCTGCGACGACGCCGAAATCTCCTGCGCCAGCTCGGAGGACGTCTTCGAGATGCCCGCGATCGACTTGAGGCTCTCCTCGGCCCGGACCGTGACCTTGTAGCCGGCCTCGACTTCCCGCGTGCCCTCTTCCATAGCCACCACGGCTTCTTGCGTCTCGGCCTGGACGGCACGGATCCGCGCGGCGATATCCTTGGTCGCCTTGGCGGCGCGCTCGGCGAGCTTGCGGATTTCGTCGGCGACGACGGCGAAGCGAACGCCTGACTCGCCGGCTCCGGCCGCCTCGATCGCGGCGTTCAGCGCGAGCAGGTTGGTGTGCGAGGAGATCTCTTCGATGGTGTTGACGATTTCCGAGATCTCCAGCGAGCGGTCGCCCAGGCTCTTGATGCGCTTGGAGATGACCTGCACCTCGTTGCGGATCCGCTGCATGCCGGCGAGGCTGTCGCGCACCGCCGTTTCGCCGCGCGTGGCGGCGTCGAGGGTCTGGCCGGCCGCGTTCGCGGCCGAGGCCGCGTTGCTGGCGACCAGCTGCACGGAACGCGACATCGTCTCGACCTCACGGCTGACGGTGGTGGCTTCCCGCGCCTGCTTTTCCGCGCCGCTCGCCATCTGGTCGGTGGCGCCCATCATGTCGTTGGCGCTGGAGGCCACACGCAGCGCCGCGTGGCGCACGTCGGCCAGCAGCGCGCCGATCTCTTCCACCATCAGGTTGACGGCGTCCACGACGTTGCCCAAAACGTCCGGCGTGACGTCGCCGCGCTGCCGAAGATCGCCCTGGGCGACCTGGGTCACCGTCTCGAGGAACACGCCGATGTTGCGCTGCAGCTCCTCGCGTCGCCGGCGCTCGTCGTCGCGCTCGGCCTCGGTGGTGACCTGTGTGCGGAGCCGCGTGACCGTGTCGTTGAAGGTGCGCGCGAGCTGGCCGACCTCGTCGCGGGAGCGGACACGGACGGTCTGCGACAGGTCGCCGCGGCCGACGCGCTCGGCCACGCGTACGATCTCAGCCAGCGGATTCGTGAGCCGCCGCGCGAACACGGCGCCGGCGACCACGGCCGCCAGGGCCACGCCGCCGAAGACGCCGAGCAGGATGCGGCCGGCCTTGGCGGCCGCCGCTTCGATGCTGGACTTGTCCATGCCGACGCGGACGGTGCCGAGCTGTCCGCCGAGCATCGGCACGCCGACGTCGATGATCGAGCGCGTCTTCCCCGTGACCGGGTGCACGTACGTGATGTCGCGCACCTGCTTCGGGGTCTCCCCGGGGACGAGGTTCTTGTCGATGACGTCGGGCGGCACCACCGGATAGAAGGTGTGCGCGATCAGCGTCTTTTGCGGGTCGTAGACCATGACGTACGCCACGCCGGTGATCGTGACGAACTGATCGATGAGCGCCTGCACGGTGGAGGCGTCGCGGTTGAGAATAAGGTCGACGCCGGAGGACGCGAGGCTATTCGCGATGGCCGTCCCCTTCGAGGTGAACTCGTCGGTCATCTCCTTGCGCAGCGTGCGCACGGAGGCATACCAGGTGATGGCCGCGAGGGGAACGAGCACGATGGTCAGGAAGACGATGATCTTGGTCAGCAGGCCGAACCGGAGGCGAAAGTTGATCATTGACGCTCCCTCAAATCTGGACCGCCGCCGCCCAGTCGGCGATCGGCACCCAGCGTTCACCGGCCACGCGCGTGAAGTACACGGAGTCGAGTCCTTGGTGTCGCTCCGGGCCGAACGTCAGTGCCGCGCCGATGCCGAGATCGAAGTTGCGCAGCGACTCCAACGCCTGCCGGAATGCCGCGCGCGTGGGTTGCGGCCCCGCGCGCCGCAGCGCCTCCACCACCACCTTGGCGTTCACGAACCCTTCGAGGCTGATGAAGCTGAGCCGCTGCACGGTGTAGTTGGGATCGCGCAGCGTGTCGGGCACCGCGGGGTTGTGTCGCTCCATGAGCGTGCGGTACTCGGCGACACCGGCCAGCGCCACCTCGTCGTAGCTCGGCACGACCTGCGAATTGATGAGGGCCTTCGTGTAGTCACGTCCGTTGGTCCGGCCGTGCTTGACCAGCAGCGCAAGCATGGCGTCGGAGCCGACGAACGAGAGGTTGGAGATCGGCGCCAGGAACCCCGCGTCGCGGGCCGAGCGCACGAAGGCGCCGCAGCCCTGGTACGCGCCCGTGCAAAGCACGACGTCCACGCCCGCCCTCTGGAGCGCGGACACCGCCGGCGTCATGTCGTCGGTGAACGTCGCGCCGCGCGGATAGGTCGCCTCCGCCGCGATGCGGGCGCCGTGCAGCGCGAGCCCCCGCGCCACGCCGTCGCTGCCGCTCCGGCCATACGCGTCGATCTGGTAGAAGACGCCGAAGCTGCGCGCGCCCAGCGACCAGAAGCGCTCGACGAGCGCCATCATCTCCTGCCGGTAC
>Ga0114129_10000621_pt1 | contig 44041 bp, 46 predicted proteins | sample RhiMetdeltSRZDD1_FD_80071 | JGI IMG/M metagenome (GOLD analysis project Ga0114129, IMG submission 80071) | Populus rhizosphere microbial communities from Tennessee, USA - Rhizosphere MetaG P. deltoides SRZDD1 (version 2) (version 2) | ecosystem: Host-associated > Plants > Roots > Rhizosphere >...
ACCGCGAAGCTTTCAATCACGCCTTCGCGGCGCATGCCGGCGATCCGCGCCAGGAAGAGGCGTCCCACCGTATCGCCTGGGCTGCGGTCAAGCGCTCGTATGTGAAGATAGGCGGCAGCTGGGTCGGCCGCACCGCCGGCGCGTGACCGTTCCCGATAGAGACCCGCCACCATTGTAAGCGCAACGGAGGAGGGAAATGCCATGAGCGCAGTCGGCCTCGAAAGCATTGAACATACGGTGCACGTGACGCACACGTGGATCAATGAGCTGGACGAACTGCTGGGGTGGAGCAACAAGTCGCGGTCCTATCGACTGCTCCGGAGCGTGTTGCAGGCGCTGCGCGATTGGCTGCCGGTCAACGAGGCTGCGGACTTCGCGGCCCAGCTCCCGAATCTGCTGCGCGGGGTCTATTATGAACAGTGGCGGCCGGCAACGACGCCGGTCAAGCCCCGCTCCAAGTCGGATTTTTTCGGGCGTATCGACCACGCCTTTGTCGGTGATCCCATCCTTCACACCGAAGACGCCGTGCGCATTACTTTTCGGTTCCTGTCGACCAAGATCGCGGCCGGCGAAATCACGGACATCAAGCATGCCTTGCCCGCGGACCTACGTGCGCTGTGGACGTTGTCTTCCGCCGCCGCGTGAGGCAACGGCCAGAACGCCCGTCCCCTTGAATTCGCCGCAAGGAGTTGATCTGGATCATAGTTCCAGCAGTCCCGACGCGTAGTTTCCGATGCGTCATTGGAGAATATGGACGATGTCCTACGCGGCTCTCATGGTGCATGTTGATGTGGACGCCGAGCTCGGTTCCCGCGTCGGCATTGCCGCGGACCTTGCTGAACGATTTCGCGCGCATTTGATCGGCGTTGCCGGTTGGGCGCCGATGTCGGTCTTCCTCGCCGAAGAAGCGAGGAATGAGCCCACGCCTCCGGAGGCTCATCTGCAGGACATGAAAACGCTCCTCGATCAGAAAGGGGACAAATTTCTGGCCGCCGTGGGCAAACTCAAAGGCCGTGCGGAATGGCGGTCCGGATTGGATTTTCCGACTGAATTTGTTGCGCGCGAGGCGCGCGCTGCCGATCTCATCATCATCGGCAACGAACGGGAGAATCAGGATCCGTTTCGCGCGTTGGATCCGGGCAGCTTTCTCTTGAAAGCAGGACGGCCGGTTCTGGTCGTGCCTAAGCGTGTCGCATCCTTTTCGCCCAGACATGTTGCGATCGCCTGGAAAGATGTGCGTGAGGCCCGGCGCGCCGTGCTGGATGCGCTGCCGTTCCTGCAGCGCGCCGAGACCGTCATGATCGTCGAGATGGTCGAAAGCGGAAGCGATCAGAGCTTTGGCGGCGTCAAGGACGTCGGCGCCTATCTGGCTCGCCACGGCGTCAAGACGGTGGCGGAACGATTGCGGCCCGCCGAGGTCACCGCGGCGAATTCACTGCTGCGGGTGATCGAGGACGAAAATATCGATTTGCTCGTCACTGGCGCCTACGGTCATTCACGGTTGGGGGAATGGGCGTTTGGCGGCGTCACGCGCGATTTATTGCTGGAAAGCCCCGTCTGTTGCCTGTTCTCGCATTGAGCCTTGGGGGCGATGTCGTACGCAGCCATCATGGTGCATTTCGACGCGGGGCCAAGCGCACATCGGCGGCTCCACCTGGCCGTCGACTTGGCGAATCGATTTCAAGCGGCGCTGATCGGGATTGCCGGAAAATCGTATCTTCCGACATTCGTCCCCGACGGGCTCACCGCCGGCGAGGACGCCGGCGGCGAGAGGCGGGAGATGATGGACATCGTCGCGGACATCGGCGCCGAATTCCGCGCCTCGGCCAAGCACGCGAAGGACGTGGAATGGCGAGGCCGCGCGGAGCACGTGAACGATCTGGTGCCGAACGCAGCCCGAGCGGCGGATCTTGTCATCATAGGACAAGAATCGGAGTTCGACGATGAGCTGCACTACAAGCTCGATCCCGGAATTGTGATCCTTAGTGCCGGACGCCCGGTCCTGGTTGTACCGGATGACGTCGATTCGCTCGCGGCGCAGCGTATCGTGCTGGCTTGGAAAGATACCAGGGAGTCCCGCCGCGCGGTTCGCGACGCACTCCCGTTTCTGAAGGAAGCCAGGGGGGTGATGCTTGCCGAGATTTCCGAACGTCGGACCGAGAGCCAGAGCCGAAGTCACCTAGACGACACTGCAAACTATCTGCTGCGCCATGGCATCAACGTGGAAGCCCAAGCTTATCTCCGCACGGAAAGTACTGTCGCCGGCGAACTTCTCCGTTTCGCCGCAGATCGAAAAGCCGACCTCATTGTTGCCGGCGGATACGGGCACACCAGGTTGGGTGAGTGGATGTTCGGCGGGGTCACACGTGACCTGTTAGCCGAAAGTCGCATTTGCTGCCTGTTCTCGCACTGAGCCGGCTCGCAAATGGATGATGAATAATGACGGGGTCTCGCCGAGCGCACAGTCAGCGCGACTGAAGCAACCGGTGGGACGCAGGGACGGGTGCGATGTATCGCTTTCTTGAATGCATGGCCGACGGTTACATGACGCGCGCCGTTACCACCGTAACGCGTCAGGTGACCATGCGGCAGCTCGAAGCGCTGTTCGAAAAATACGACTTCAATTCGTTTCCCGTTGTGGAAGACGAAAAGATGATTGGCATTGTTAACAAGTTCGACTTCCTGCGGGCTTTCGTCTTTACGACCGGCCGGATGGTGCCCGATTACGATGAATTGATGCGACGGCCGGTTGCGGAGATGATGACGGAAGCCGTCATACATGTCGGGCCGACGACATACCTGACCCGCGTCCTCGAATTGATGGTGAGCCACACGACCCGCAGCCTGCCGGTGCTGAGCTCCGACCAGCGACTGGTCGGCATAATCTCCCGTGAGGACGTCATGCGTGCGCTGCGCGAGGCGACGCAGGATGCCGGACGGCCGCGACAAGGAGCGTCTGCCCGCACGCCCAAGCGAAGTCGTCCAGAATAGAGCTTGAGAAGTTCCCATGAACCAGGTGGAGGTCAAATCCGGAGATTGGGTGGTCGTGTGCAATGGCCGCAAAGCCCTCATCCTCGAGAATGTCGGGGACCAGGCGTTTCCCATCCTCCACACTCGGGAGGTTCGCGAGCACGCGGACCTGCCGACCGGCGAGCAAGGTTCCGGTGTGCCGGGTAGGGTCCACCAATCGGTCGGGCGCGCCCGCAGCGCGGTCGAGCAGACGGATTGGCATGATCGGGCGGAGCGTGCGTTTCTGACGGCGGTGGCGAGCCGATTGCATGTCGGGCTCACCAAGGGGGAGACGCGAGCATTGATCATGATCGCCTCTCCGCGCGCGCTCGGCATGATTAAGGAAGTTTACTCTCCTGTCGTGCGCAACGCCATTCGCGCGGAAGTAGGAAAGGATCTCGTGAAGCTCCCGGTTCACGAGATCGAAAAGCAATTATTTCCTTGAGTCCGCAGCGTGGGCGTTGGCGGCCGGATTGCCAATGTTGATTGTGCTGCAGACAAATTGGCAGGCAACGGCGCGCGCGTAGAATTGCCTTCCGGCGACAAGGTGTTCTCCGATGAATCCAAAAATCGCGGCGTTGACCACAAAGATCCAGATATTGGAGGCCGAACTCGAAGCGGAACTCGCGCAACGCAGAGCCGAACTCCGCGTCGGCCTGGAAAAGGGCAGGGCGTTTTTCGAGGAGGAAATTCTACGTCGCCATCGTGAGCTGAGGACACGCCTCTCAACCTATGTCCTGAACGCCCGCCCGGCGGTGGTTTTGACGGCACCGATAATATATGCCGTGATCGTTCCGCTTGTCCTGCTCGACCTGTTCGTAACCGTTTACCAGAGCGTCTGCTTTCCGGTTTATGGAATACCGAAGGTGCGCCGTCGCGAATATCTGATATTCGACCGGCACCATCTTGCTTACTTGAACGCGCTCGAAAAGCTCAATTGCGCCTACTGTTCCTACGCGAATGGATTGATTGCATATGTTCGCGAGGTCGCCGGGCGCACTGAGCAGTATTGGTGTCCAATCAAACATGCCCGGCGTGTAATTGGGGCTCACCCGGGCTACGCTGCGTTCATGGATTACGGGGATGCGGACGGCTATCGGAAATGGCTGGAACAATTGCAGAAAAATGGGTCGAGCGGGCAATAGCCGACATCGTCGGCCGCCTCGAATTCGGAGCGGCGATTGTTTGCTCGCTCCAGCGCGCGTCGCATGGCATGTCTCGGGTCTTGATATGGATCAACGAGCGAGCACAGATGCGGCCTACTGTCGTCGAGGAAAATGGAGCATCGCCATGAAGGTGAAGGATGTGATGACATCTCCGGTCGTGTCGATCGAGCCGGAGAGTTCGGTGTTAGAGGCGATCCGCATCATGTTGCAACGGCATATCAGCGGATTGCCCGTGGTCGACAAGGAGGGGCACCTTGTCGGCATCGTGACGGAAGGTGACTTTCTCCGGCGGGCCGAGACCGGTACGCAGCGCCGGCGTCCTCGTTGGCTTGAATATCTGATCGGACCGGGCCGGCTCGCGGACGAATATACTCGTTCGCATGGCCGCAAGGTCGAGGAGATCATGACGCCAAGCCCGCTGACCGTCACCGAGGAGACGGAGCTCGATGAGGTCGTGCGCCTGATGGAGAAGCGTCGCGTCAAACGCTTGCCGGTGGTGCGCGGAAATGATGTGGTGGGTATCGTCAGTCGTGCCAATCTCGTTCATGCGCTCGCCGGACTCTCCCGCGAGGCCAAACCAACCGCAGCCAGCGACCAAGCCATCCGCGACCGGATCTTCGCGGAACTGGCCGGCCAATCGTGGGCACCAGTGGCACTCATCAACGTCATCGTCAGGGGCGGGGTGGTCGAGCTCTGGGGGGCGATCACGGATGAACGGGAGCGCGCGGCGATCATGGTAGCCGCGGAGAATGCGCCCGGCGTGAAGGCCGTAAACGATCACCTCGCCTGGGTCGATCCGATGTCCGGTATGGTGTTCGCCCCCGGAGACGAAGAGCCGGTGCAGGTGAAGGCTTCCTGATCTTACGCCGGATGCAATCTGCGGGCGTGGCCCGGTCATGTTGAAATAGCCGCGGCCGCGGCGAAGGGCGGCGAAGGGATGTGTCGTTGTCGAAGCTGGACCTATCCGGAGGGGGAGCTTGTTCGTCGTCCGCGACGCAAGCCGTGCCGGCCGAACGCGTAGGTCATTGCGCCGGTGAGGCCCTTTCCTCGGGGCGGGACCAGCTCCCGACGAGCCACGGCTTTCCCGCCGTGAGCTCGATGCAGGACGTCGATCGAGCAGTGCGGGCAGGCATCGCCCGCCTGACTGCTGGGCTTGCGCCGAGCGCGCTTGCAGGCGCTTTTTTCGACTGGGCTGTGCATCTTGCGGCTTCGCCCGGTAAGCAACTGACGCTCGCAGGCGAAGCGATGAGCGCCGCGGCTGAAAACGTCGCATTTGCCTTGAACTGCAGCACCGGACGGCCCAGTAACCCCTGTCCGAACGCATTGCCACAGGACAACCGCTTTCGCGCCGTCGAATGGCAGAGCTTTCCGTTCAACATCTATGCCCATTCGTTCCTGTCGATTGAACGCTGGTGGGAATCGGCGACGAGCGACGTCCGCGGGGTGAGCAAACAGCATGAGAGCGCCGTCACCTTCGCGGCGCGGCAAATCCTCGACACGGTGGCTCCGTCGAACTCGTTCTGGACCAATCCTGCGGTGCTGACTCGAACGTGGTCAGAAGGCGGGGCCAATCTTCTGCGTGGCGCTGCAAATTTCGCGCAAGATGTCGTGCGCGCGGCTGCCGGCCAAGCGCCAATCGCATCGGAGCGATTTGAGGTCGGCAAGACAGTTGCAGTGACGCCCGGAAAGGTCGTCCATCGCACGCCGCTCGCAGAGGTCATTCAGTACTCTCCGGTAACAGATCGTGTGCGGCCTGAGCCGATCGTGATCGTTCCGGCCTGGATCATGAAATATTACATCCTCGATCTGTCGCCGGTGAATTCACTGGTAAAGTTTCTGACCGAGGCCGGTTTCACGGTATTCATGATCTCTTGGAAAAATCCTGGAGCGGAAGATCGAGGCGTCGGTCTTGACGACTACCGTAGTCAGGGCATCCTGCCCGCGCTCGAAGCAGCGACCGCCATTACCGGCGCGGAGCGCGTGCATGCCGTCGGTTATTGCCTCGGTGGAACTCTGCTGGCGATCGCAGCCGCCGCGATGGCCCGCGATCACGACCAGCGGCTGGCGAGCTTGAGCTTTCTTGCCGCGCAAGTCGACTTCACCGAAGCCGGCGAGTTGATGCTGTTCATCAATGAGAGCCAGGTCGCCTTTCTCGAGGACATGATGTGGGAGCGGGGCTATCTCGACGCAAAGCAGATGTCGGGGACGTTCCAACTGTTGCGCTCCAACGACCTGTTCTGGTCACGCCTGGTGCATGATTATTTGATGGGTCGGCGATCGACGCCGATCGATATCATGGCCTGGAATGCCGACACCACGCGGATGCCGTACCGGATGCATTCGGAATATCTGCGCGCACTGTTCCTCAACAACGACCTTGCGGAAGGTCGCTACCATGTCGGTGATCGACCGATCACCATCCATGATATTCGCATCCCGATATTCGCGGTCGGGACCGAAAAGGATCATGTCGCGCCCTGGCGCTCAGTGTTCAAATTTCACTTTCTCGCTGATGGCGACGTGACCTTCGTGCTGACCAACGGTGGGCACAATGCGGGGATCCTCTCCGAGCCTGGCCATCCGCACCGCCATTTCCGGATTGCGCGACACCGGCACGGCAAGCCCTACATCGATCCCGAAACCTGGCTGGCGAGCAATTCGTCGAGGGAGGGATCCTGGTGGCCGTCCTGGAGTGCCTGGCTGGGCGAACGGTCGGGCGAGCCTGTCCCGCCGCCTCCGCTCGGCCGCCCGAACAGCAAATTCGCGCCGCTGGAGGATGCGCCCGGCCGGTACGTCCTGATGCCATGAGGCCATGCAGCGGGCCGATCCGCGCCGGCGGCGTCTCTTGATCTGGCTCAATGCAAGGCCGGAGGTCCGGTCTTTACTTCTTTGTCATGGCTGAGTTCGGCAGTCCGCAATTTACCTCGATGGCCTTCCTTTGGCCGGCGCTCATCGCCGAGTCCGCGAGTGAGTTCGCGTCGGCCGCCGCGCGGGAGTTTGTCAGCTTGGCGATGGGGGCAACGCAACCCGGCGCTCGTGAGCCGCGCTGGACGACGCGCAATCGCGTGGCGCTGGAATTGCCCACGGTACGGCTTCGCGCCTTTTCGACGAATAGCGAGGGAGTGCCGACGCTTCTCTGCGCTCCCTTTGCGCTCCATGGCTCAACGATAACCGACTTCGCGCCCCGTCACAGTCTCGTGGCTGCGCTGCAGGGCGCCGGGATCAGGCACCTCTTCGTGACGGATTGGCGCTCGGCGACTTCGGACATGCGCTTCTTATCCATCGACAATTATCTCGCCGATCTCAACGTATTGGTGGACGAGCTCGGCGGCATGGTGGATCTGATCGGCCTCTGCCAGGGGGGCTGGATGGCATTGGTTTATGCCGCGCGTTTTCCCGCCAAAATCCGGAAGCTGGCGCTGGCGGGAACTCCGATCGATATCGCGGCCGGCGCGTCGAGGCTTTCCGAACTCGCGCGCAACACGCCCTTGGCTATCTTTCGGGATCTGGTGGAGCTCGGCGGCGGGCGGGTTCTCGGGCAGCATGCGCTGCGGTTTTGGGAACCGCATGCGCCCGACGCGGCGACAATTCGCAATTTGTTGCAGGCATCGCCCACGATGAGCCCGGAAGCATTTCGGCGGCTGGAGTCCCGCTTCCGCGATTGGTATGCGTGGACCCTGGATTTACCCGGCAGCTACTATTTGCAAGTGGTCGAGCACTTGTTCAAGGACAATCGCCTCGCCACCGGACGCTTCGTGGCACTTGGCCGGACAATCGATCTCTCCACAGTCCGTTGCCCGCTATTTTTGCTCGCCGCGCGGGACGACGACGTTGTCGGGCGTGAGCAGATGTTTGCGATCGAGCACCTGGTCGATGGCAAGCTCTGCACGGTCGAGAAGACCGTGGCGCCGTGCGGCCATCTCGGTCTGTTCATGGGTAGAGACATCCTGGCTGACGTGTGGCCTGGCGTCGCGCGCTGGCTGTCGCGGTAGCAGCCGCCAGGATCCCGGGGCTGTGAGGAGCGAGACTGCTCTCGGCGCGTTCCTCAATGCGAGAGCAGCGTCCAGGTGAAGGGGCGGGTCAGCATTCGCCTGGTGGCCCCACCAAGAATGAACTCCCGCAGTTTCGAGTGTCCAAAGGCGCCCATCACCAGCAAGTCGATGTTACGCTCCCCCGCATACGCTTCGAAGGCATCGCCAATGGCTCGCCCCTTGGCGGAAACTTTGTCGAATGTCACCTCTGCCCCGTGGCGAGCCAGGTGCTTGCAGAGTTCAACGCCCGAATCGGGCCGGTGCATACGCTTTTCGTCCGCGAAGGTGACGACATGAACCTGCTTTGCCGCCCGCAACATGGGCAAGGCATCGGCGACCGCTCTCGCCGCAGGCCGGCTGTGATCCCAGGCAACGGCGACCCGGTCGAAAGACGAAGGGAGTTGGCGCGTTGCACCCTCCGGCAATAGCAGTACCGGCCGTCCGGACTCGAAGATCAGCGCCTCGACGATAGATCGCTGATCCGGATCTTCTGCATTGAGGGGAAAAATGGAAAGATCTCGAAGCCTCGCGTGATCGACCAGAACATGGGCGACCTCGGCCGGTGCACATTGTTCGATCGCGTGCTCGTAAGCAACGCCTCGCTGCATCGTCCCCTTTCGAGCACAAATATCATCGAACGCTGCGACGAGATCGCGTGCATTGGAAGCACTCTTTCTGCTTTCAGCCGCAAACATGCCGCCGATGTGGGCAGGATGCGCATAGAGGCCGACCGGCGAGCGAATCTGCAACTCGAATGTGACGCCGACGATATGAGCGCCGAGCCCGCTGGCCACCGCCACCGCCTTCTCGACGCTGTCGGTCGTTGTCGCAGCGGGATAGCTCAGCAGAGGAAGGAGAATGTCTCGAATCGTCATCAGTGGCTCCTGTTGGTGGGATCGGATCTTTGGACGTTGCCGAGCTTGGTGCCCATCAACGAGCAGCAGAACATCGATGCCGTGGGGCGAATGGGGCTTCGACTCTGAATGCCGGCATCGGATACGGCCGGACCGGCGGATGTCAATGAGACAGCATGCAGCAGACGGGACTGGAGGCCAGAAGCTCGTGCGTCACCCCGCCAAAGATCCACTCACCCAATCGGCTGTGCCCGTACCCGCCGGCCACGACCAAGTCGGCTTTCTCGGCGCGAACAAGTTCGAGAAGCTCGGTCGCAACCGGGCCTCGGGCGCGCTTCCAGGTTTCGTCGGCCACAATCACACCGTGGCGCACGAGGTAGCCTGCGACGTCGGCAAGGGTTTTCTTGTCAAGGGATTTCGATTCTTCTTCACCGATTCCGACCACAAGAACTTCCTTGGCCTCCCGGAGGAACGGAAGCGCGTCTTGCACCGCACGCCGGCACTCACGGGTGTCCTTGCAAGCTACTACGACGCGACGAAGCTGCAAGGGAGCAACGACGTCGGGCACCACCAAGATCGGCCGGCCGGCCCGCAGCAGAATAACGCCGGGCTCGATCAGATCACGCACCTCGCTACCGGTTCGCGTCTGCCCGACAAGGACGACGTCCGCCGCCCTGGCCTCTCGTGCAACGAGCTCGGATGGTAGTTCGAGAGCTGTGCGCCATTCGACCTGTTTGAGATGCTGGCCCTGGACACAGAACTTTTTGCCCATCTCGTCGAAACGTGCCCTCATCGTGCGATAGTCATGCTGCGTAGGTTCACCGTAGACGACGACGCCTCCGGCGGCGAAAGCGGGCCGCAGGGACAAGCCGGCAACCCCAATGAGGGTTGCTTGAAAGCGGTCCGCCAGATCGAGCGCGACCTGGACCCGCTGTTCGCAGTCGCGCTCGGCGTCGAGGTGGACCATTATCGCTGCAATGGACATGGCCTGTTCCCTGCCGATTCCAAAGGTAGTTCCTGCACCTTCCCCTCATGACAATGGTTCAAGTCAATAGCAATACGAGGCACTGTGAAGACCGGCCTTTCAACGCTCTTGAATTGATTTGAGATAGGCGAGAATCGCCCCCACGTCGCGTGAGTTGAAGGCGAATTCAGGCATGTCGGGATGCCCAACGAACAGGCCTTCTCCCAAGGCTTCTCCGAGGCCATCGATCGGATACCTGCGCGACAGCGTCCGAAACGGCGGGGCCTCCGGATGCGGGCTGGCGCCGGCGCCGCCGATGGCATGACAGCGAGCGCAGTTTTTCGCCAGCAACGCCTCGCCGCGTTTGAGTGACGCGCCGCTCTCCTGCGCCCACGCCGAGGATATGGCCGCCGCGCCTATGGCGAGGGCAGCGAGCAGACGCCAGCGACGAAGATGGACGCACATTCTCAGTTAGCTCCGTCCGGCGCCGACCACTTGATGAATCGCTTCAACCAGGGCATTCCCCAGCAGGGGCTTCTCGACGATGGGGACGGCGGCTTTCCTGGCACGCTCGCGTAGCGACGGACTGGGACCGCTGGTGATCAGGATTGCCGGCGGCGACCAATGCCGCTCCCGCAGTAGTGCAATCAGGTCGAGCCCGCTTATTCCCGGCATTTTCTGATCGACGACAAGGCAGCTGCAGGGTGTCAGCTCGCCGGCGCCCAGGAGCTCGGTTCCGGTGGCGTAGCTATGGACCTTGAAGCCCTCGACCTCGAGCGAGAATTTGAGCGAATTGCGAACGGCCGGATCGTCGTCGATGACGAGGACCACAACCCCCGAAGCCCAAGAACCGTTTTCTGTATTCATGACGTGCGCCGCGCACCCGAAGGTCTGCTGATCGACTGCGGACCAGAAAGCACCAGACGGCGTGCGGCGGCTTTGATCTGGCTCAAACAGGCGCGAGGAAGAACCGGCCGGGCGCCGGCGGCTATGGCGCCTTCGGCCCGCTGGAGCCAAGAATGCCGGCGATCAGCGCCATACGCACGAGATTGGACAGGCTCGACGCCTGCATCTTGGTCATGAGATTGGCCCGGTAAATCTCGATCGTACGTGGGCTGATCCCGAGGTCATACGCAATCTGCTTGTTGGCATGGCCGGCGACGAGGCCCTGGAGGACATCGCGCTCGCGATTTGACAGGGTTTCAAGCCGACCCTGGATGTCGCTGCGTTCCGTCTGGCGCCTTTGATCCTGATCCAGCTGATTCAGCGCAGATCGTACCGATGCCAATAACACTTCGTCATCAAAGGGTTTTTCAAGGAAATCGAGGGCTCCGATCTTCATTGCCTCCACCGCCAGCGGAACGTCGCCGTGACCGGTGATCATGATCACCGGGATGCCGAGCTCAAGCTCTCGTACCCTCCGCAGGAGATCGAGGCCGCTGACTTCGGGCATCCGCACATCGGTGATGATGCAACCTGACTTGATCTCGGGCGCAACGGCGAGAAATGCCATGGCGGATTCATAGGTCTGTACCTTCATGCCGACCGTCCCGAGAAGAAAGGCCAGCGATTGGCGCATGGCTTCATCGTCGTCGATGACGTGGACGACAGCCTTGTCAGACGGCATCGCGGAAATCCTCCTGAGTCACGGCCCGCAGCGTGAAGCGAAAGATCGTCCCGCCGACGGGATTGGGCTCCACCTCGATCTGTCCGCCGTGGGCTTCGACAATGGTGCGGGAGATCGACAAGCCGACGCCCATGCCGTGCCGCTTGTTCGTTACGAAGGGCTGGAACAGTTGAGACGTCATTTCCGGTGCAATGCCAGGGCCGGTATCGGTGACGCTGATGGCGATCATACCGTCCTTGTCGGACGCCGTCGAAATGAGGAGTTCGCGTGTTGGCGAGCCCTCCATTGCCTCGACGGCGTTTCGCAGCAGATTGAGCAGGACCTGCTGAATCTGCACCTTGTCGGCCAATACGAGATCGACACTGGGGTCAAATTGGAACCGTACGCGAACGCCCTGGTCCTTCGCGCCGACAAGCGCCAAGGCACTCGCCTCCTCGACGAGCTTCTTGACGCTCTCGACCCGACGCTCGCTTTCGCCACGGGCCACGAAGTCGCGCAAGCGGCGAATGATCTGCCCTGCGCGCAGGGCCTGCTCGGCGGCCTTGTCCATGGCATCGCGCAACAAGGCGGAGCGATCGTCCGTACCACCCTCGAGCATGCGGCGAGAACCTTTCATGTAGTTCGCGATGGCGGAGAGCGGCTGGTTGAGCTCGTGAGCCAGCGCGGACGCCATTTCGCCCATAGCGGTCAATCGCGAGATATGGACAAGCTCGGACTGCAATTCCTGGAGCCTTGCCTCGGTCTGCTGCCGTTCGGTGAGGTCCCGTATGAATCCGGTGAAGAAGCGCTGATTGCTCGAGCGCATCTCTCCGACGGCAAGCTCCATGGGAAAGGTCGAACCGTCCTTGCGCTCACCCACGACGAGTCGTCCAATTCCGATGATTCGGCGCTCTCCGGTGCGAAGGTAGCGCTCGAGATAGGCGTCGTGATTCTCCCGGTAGGGCGTCGGCATCAAGCGCTTGATGTTCGTGCCGAGAATTTCTGCCGGGGTATAGCCGAATAGCCGCTCGGCCGCCGAGCTGAAGGAGTGGACGATCCCGCGCTCATCGATCACGATCATTGCATCCGGCACTGTATCGAGAATCGATTTTAGATGAGCCTCGCGCGCAAACGCGTCATCGTCGCTCTCCGCTGCTTTAATGCGATTGCGCTGCAGTTGCTCTCCGCCCCACGCAACTCCAACTCCGATCAGGGTAAACGCCAGGGCATCGACGAGCTCTGGCACCGTGAGAGTGGGAAAGGTCGGAATGATAAGGCAGCCCAGCAGCGCGCTGAGGCCGGTCGCCAACAGACCTGGCCCGAAACCGCCGAGGCCGGCCGCGAGCAGAACCGCGGGCACGAAAAGCAGGTGAGGCGAGTCGGCCTGCAGGATCGGCGTGAGCGCCACACGTGCAACGAAAGCGATGGCTACGGCGAGCGGCGCCATACCGTACCGAAGCACGTCTTGGCGGGTCAGAAGCCAGTGTTTGACACCGCTCGGCCGACCGGTGTCGCCGGGTTTGGCGTCCAAATGCGCAAGAAACGTCTTCATTGCAGGCCCGTCAAACTGTCTTTGCCGCGGTCAGCAGAACTCTTGGCTACATTAGCGGAATTTTTCCCCTTTGGCGCGCGGCGGCGATGTTCGTGAAACCGTCAGGGTCCGCATTACTCTATTCTCCCGAGCGCGCTAAGGCGGCGATGGAAACGGAGGAATTTGCACGTGCATACGGCATCGAACAATCGCCGCAGCTACGCCCGACCGAATGCTCCGGCCGGCCGAACGGCGTGCTGTAGCATAGAAAGCGTGCACTAATGCCCCTGGGATCTCGAGCGACACAAGGTACCTCAATTCCAGCCCCCGTGGTTGTGATCGTGATGGGCGTTTCGGGATGCGGGAAATCGACGATCGGAGCGCTTCTCGCTCTGCGCCTTCGCTGGGAATTCGAAGATGCAGACTGGTTTCATCCGGCGTCCAATATCGACAAAATGCACGCCGGCATTCCGCTTACCGATGAGGATCGCTGGCCCTGGCTGGACGCGGTTGCCGCCGGGATCGACCAAACGCGCCGATCGGGCGGGCACGGCGTCATTGCCTGTTCCGCGCTGAAACGACGATATCGCGAGGTCCTGATTGGGAGCCGGCCGGACGTCCGCCTGGTTTATCTCAAAGGGGATGAGACTCTCATCGCGCGCCGTCTCGCCACCCGTCATGACCATTTCATGCCGCGAGATCTGCTGCACAGCCAATTCGAGGCGCTTGAGGAGCCAGGACCGGACGAGAATCCAGTCGTTGTCTCGATCGAGCTACAGCCGCGTGAGATTGTGCGACGGATCCTGGCGGCCTTGAATTTGCTCGATGAAGCCGAGCGAACGTCGCCGCGATCGCCGGGGGGCGACGCGAACGCGAGCCAATAACGCATCGCGCTGTCGTGTGCTCGTTCTGCCTCGCAGGAGGATGAGCAGAGCGCCCGCCATACCTGGGTCCTGATCCGACACGGTCGGGCCTGACAGCCGCTGGCAAGGTCATGCAGCGGGAGATGCGCCCGAGCATCTAGGATCGGTCTGACTGCGGACTGCGAACGTCAAATCTAGGGGGCCCGGAAGGGCGGAGACGGGATGCCGGGGCGGTACCCGCGGTCGAAAATAGGGCCTGCATTCAAAGCGTTGGCGGGGGCGGTTCCCGTGACGGCCCACGCTCGCCCTGGCCCTCCGGGATAGCCCTTAGGGACATTATCGGAATTTTCCATCCGCGGCTCGGGGGCTACCAATCCTCCAGTAAACACGGTGGAGGTCACGAGCCATGCACACGCAGACAATCAGCCGCGCCGGTTCCGTCAAGCAACCAGCAACGAAGTATCAGCAAGCGTCGCAGATGGGCAAAGATGCGCACGTCGATACCATCGAACTGATGGGCGCGCTGGTGCCATTTGCCCGCAATAGCGAAATCTATGGGGAGAACGAACCGGCCGATTACCTCTACAAAGTCGTCAGTGGAACGGTCCGGACCTACAAGGTGCTAGTCGACGGGCGCCGGCAAATCGGCGGCTTCCATCTGCCTGGGGACCTTTTCGGGTTCGAAACTGGGGACGAGCACACCTTCTCTGCCGAAGCCATCACCGATTGCAAGATCATCGTGATCAGGCGCAGCACCGTGGTTGCGCTCGCCGCAAGGGACAATGACATTGCGCGGCAGATGTGGGCGCTGACCGCCCGGGAGCTGCAGCGCGTGCAGGACCATATCATGGTCCTTATCAAGAGCGCGCAGGAGCGGGTTGCTGGATTTCTGCTGGAAATGGCCGGGCGCGCAGTCGGCGGCGGAGCGATCGAGCTTTCGATGTCGCGCCAGGATATCGCCGACTATCTCGGGCTGACCATCGAAACCGTCTCACGTACACTGACGCAATTGGAGAAAGCCGCCGCGATCGAGCTGCCGACTTCGCGCCGAATCGTGCTGCGCAATCGGTCCGCCCTAACTCGGTTAAACGCATAGGTCCAACGTTCAACACGGGCGGATGTAGGGGGAGCTTGCAATGTTGCTGAGCACGGCGAGGGGTTTCTGGAATTACCGCTATGCCCGCGGCGATGGTCGTGACATTGCGGGTGCGGATGCCGATTCGCTGAATCGGCTTGGAGGCCGAGATGTCCTGCCCGGCGAATACCACGGATAATGTCCTCCGCCGGCTCGTCCGGTGGTGGCGAGACTGGAACGGCAGGCACAGAACGATGGTGGCGCTAGATTGCTACGGCCCTGCCGAAGAGGCGCGCATCGCCGGCGATCTAGGGGTCAGCGCGACGGAGTTCCGCGCGCTCGCCGCCAAGTGGCCGGGCTCTTCGGACCTGCTCTCCAAGCGCATGCAGCAGATCAATCTCGACGCCACCGGGATCGCCCGCGTGGAGCCGGACGTCATCCGCGATTTGCAGCGAGTGTGTAGTTTTTGTGCAAGCCGAGGAAAATGCCGGCATGATCTTGCGGATGATCCCGGCAGTGCGGCCTGGCGGGACTATTGCCCGAATGTGCCGACGTTCGATGCCTTGGTGACCGCGCGCGCCAGCCGCAGCAAGACCCGGTAAATTCAAAACATGGAAGCGTTCTGCGCGGACTTGAGGCATCCCGCGTCTCAAGTATGCTGTCGCAGATCTGCAGACGGCCTTTTGGCCGACGGAATTCACACGGCACGGCTCGGTCCCCAACTTGAGGCACCAAGTCGACGCAATCATGACGTATCTTAAGAGCCTCGAGCCCTGACGCCAGCGGCTGCAAAGATGAAAGGCAAATCGAATGGAACCGAAAAATGCGGCTTGGCTGCGACGTTGTATCCTGGCGCTGGCTGCCACTCTCCTATGTGCCAGTGGCCCCGCCTTCGCGCAACAGGCTCCTGCGGCGCAACGCGGCCTCACATTTGTGCGCGTTCACTGCGCGCAGTGTCATTCGATCGACCAGGTGAGCGAGAGCTCGCTTAGAATCGCGCCGCCGTTCCGCACGTTGCATCTCAAATATCCGATCGAAACGCTCCAACGTCCTCTGTCCGAAGGGATCATTGCGGGTCATCCCACCATGCCGCAGTTTCGCCTCGATCCAGATCAGGTAGCCGATGTCATCGCCTACTTGAAGACACTCGAACGCTGAGTGTCGTGCTCTCCTCCGAGGGGAGCTGATACTCGTGTTATGGCGGGGGGTGCCTAGCGAGCAGCGCTCACCGCTCGACGCATCCTGCTGGTCGGTGTGAAGATATCGCCTCTTCTCCTTATAGCTTTTGGTCGTCGGATGGTCACGGCGCTGAAAATGCAACCAGCACCGCGGGACTGGCCGCGGGCCGCGCTTCGGCATTGAAGCCTCGAAAATGGCACGATCGCTTCGGCGTTTGATCTGCATCAAAGCTGATGTTTCCGCACTGCACCATGTTCCTCGCGATGGCTGCGTTCGCAATGCGGCGGCTATTCATTGAGGCGAGGACAGAATGCGCTCTACCGTCACAGCAAAGAATATGACTATCGGCGAGGGCGGGACGGCGCTCGCCTTCGTGGCGCTCGCTGTGTCTTCGATTTTCGTGGCCGCTAACGCATACACGCCTGAATATGCGTTCCACGCTTGGCTCGCGGCGGCGGCCAGCATTGTCACAGTGTTTGCGATCGTCAATCGCTACTACGAACGTCCGGTAGAGCTGCCGCCCCTAACGGTCGAGGGCAAGCCCAATTACAACATGGGGCCGGTCAAGTTCGCCACGGTGGCGGCCGTCTTTTGGGGGATCGCCGGCTTCACCGTCGGGCTGTGGGCGGCGCTCGAACTCGCCTTTCCGATCCTTAATTTCGATCTTCCTTGGATCTCGTTCGGACGCATCCGGCCGCTGCACACCTCCGCTGTGATCTTCGCCTTCGGCGGCAACGTGCTGCTTGGTACGTCTTTCTATGTAGTGCAACGAACTTGCCGCGCTCGACTTGCGGGAGATATCGCGCCGTGGTTCGTCGTCCTGGGCTACAATTTCTTCATCGTCATCGCCGGCACCGGTTATCTTCTGGGCATCACCCAGTCGAAGGAATATGCCGAGCCGGAATGGTACGCCGATCTATGGCTGACCGTCGTCTGGGTCACCTACTTTTTGGTCTATATCGGCACCATCATGCGGCGCACAGAGCCGCACATTTACGTTGCCAATTGGTTCTATCTCGCATTCATCCTGACGATCGCCGTGCTGCATCTCGGCAACAATGCGGCCATCCCGGTGTCGGTGTATTCGCCGAAGTCGTACATCGTCTGGGCCGGCGTACAGGATGCCATGGTGCAGTGGTGGTATGGCCACAACGCGGTCGGGTTTTTCCTCACGGCCGGATTTCTCGCCATCATGTACTACTTCATCCCGAAACGTGCGGAACGGCCGATCTATTCCTATAGGCTCTCGATCATCCATTTCTGGGCCCTGATCTTCCTCTATATCTGGGCCGGCCCCCATCATCTCCACTACACGGCGTTGCCGGACTGGGCGCAGACCCTCGGCATGACGTTCTCCATCATGCTGTGGATGCCGTCGTGGGGAGGAATGATCAACGGCATCATGACGCTCTCGGGGGCATGGGACAAGCTGCGTACCGATCCGGTGCTGCGCATGCTGGTCGTGTCGGTCGCGTTCTACGGCATGGCGACGTTCGAGGGACCGCTGATGTCGGTGAAATCGGTCAACTCGCTCAGCCATTACACCGACTGGACGATCGGGCATGTGCATTCCGGTGCCTTGGGATGGGTAGGCTACGTCTCCTTCGGCGCAATTTATTGCCTCGTGCCATGGCTGTGGAATCGAGAGCGTCTCTATTCGCTGAAGCTCGTCAACTGGCACTTCTGGATCTCGACCATCGGCATTGTGCTCTACATCTCCGCGATGTGGGTGTCCGGCATCCTGCAGGGACTGATGTGGCGCGCTTATACCAAGCTCGGCTTTCTCGAATACTCCTTCATCGAAACCGTTGAGGCGATGCATCCCTTCTATGTCATCCGCGCGCTCGGCGGGGCGCTCTTTCTCATCGGAGCGCTGATCATGGCTTGGAATCTGTGGCGGACTGTGCATCCGCGCGAGGCTGTTGCTCCCGCCGACCAACCGGCGCTCGTGCCGGCCGAATGAGGAGGTGGGAATGTCGCTCTGGAAGAAGCACGCGATCTTCGAGACCAACTCGATCCTGCTCGTGATCGGCGTGCTGATCGTGATCGCGATCGGCGGTCTCGTGGAGATCACGCCGCTGTTCTATTTGAGGACCACGATCGAAAAGGCCGATGGCGTGCGCCCCTACGCGCCGCTGGAACTTGCCGGCCGCAACATCTATGTGCGCGAAGGCTGCTACAACTGCCATTCGCAGATGATCAGGACTCTGCGTGACGAGGTGGAGCGCTACGGGCACTATTCGCTCGCGGCGGAAAGCATGTATGACCGCCCATTCCAGTGGGGATCCAAACGTACCGGTCCGGACTTGGCGCGGATCGGCGGGAAATACTCGGACGACTGGCATCGCGATCACCTCAACGCGCCGAAGTCGGTGGTGCCGGGAACGGTCATGCCGGCCTATCCCTGGCTCGCTCAGACGGAAATCGACCTCGCCCATATCGACGACGATTTACGGGTGCAGGCGACGCTTGGCGTGCCGTATACCGCCGAAATGATTGCCAACGCTCAGGCAGACGCACGAGCGCAAGCAAGTTCGGACGGAGCCACGGACCTGGTCAAGCGCTATCCCAAGGCGCAAGCGCGCGACTATGACGGCAAGCCCAACCGCATCACCGAAGCCGATGCGCTGATCGCCTATCTGCAGGTGCTCGGCACATTCGTCGACTTCAGGCTGTACGACGACAAAGCGAACATGCGTTGAGGATCCGCCATGAACTCGACTTATCAAACGGTTGCGGAGTTCGCCCAGACCTGGGGGCTGGTCTATTTCGTCGCAGTCTTTCTGGCCGTTCTGATTTACGCGCTATGGCCGTCGCGCCAGCGACAATTCGACGAGGATGCCCGCATTCCCCTTCGTGAGGACTGACATGCTCGACAGCAACCCGGCCGATCAACGGCCCGACTTCGACCCGGTCACCGGCACTACCACGACCGGACACGTGTGGGACGGCATCCGCGAGCTAAACACGCCGCTGCCGCGATGGTGGCTGTGGCTGTTTTACGCCACGATTCTTTGGTCCGTGGGCTACTGGATCGTGTATCCGTCCTGGCCGCTCATGTCCTCCTACACGACCGGTGCATTCCACTGGCAGTCGCGCAACGCGGTACTGTCCGACCTCGAGGGGCTCAAGGCGCAGCGCGGGCCGCTGGCCGATAAGCTCGCGGCCGCGTCGCTGCAAGAGATTGCCTCTGATCCCCTGCTCAACGATTTCGCGCGCGCGCAGGGGCGCCCTGCCTTTGCCGAGAATTGCGCGCCGTGCCATGGCGCCGGCGGCGGAGGAGGGCGGGGATATCCCAATCTCAACGATGACGAATGGATCTGGGGCGGTTCGCTCGAGGAGATCGCGCAGACAATTCGCCACGGCATTCGCTCTGCCGATGCTGACGCGCGGCAGGGCGCGGCCATGCCGGCGTTCGGTCGTGACGGTATCCTCAAGCGCGCCGATGTCGACAATGTCGCCGATTACGTCCGCTCGCTCGCTGGCCTTCCCGTCGGGGCTAACGCCAATCTTGCAGCCGGTAAGAAGGTGTTCGCCGACAATTGCGCGGTCTGTCACGGCGATGCGGGCAAGGGCAAACGCGAGCTTGGGGCACCCAATTTGAGCGATGCCATCTGGCTGTACGGCGCGGACAAGGCAGCGATCGCCGAGGGTGTCTGGAACGGGCGAGGGGGCGTGATGCCGGCGTGGGCCGGACGGCTCGACGATGCGACCATCAAGGCGCTTGCGATCTATGTGCACTCATTCGGCGGCGGCGAGAGGTGAGCCATGTGTCCGGGTCGTGACATTGCACTAGCGCCGCATCAGGCACGCCCCGCGACACCGCCGCTGCTCGAACTTGTCAAGGCTGCGGCCAGCACGACCTCTTCGGCGGAGACATCCCCGCGGCCGGACATACCCGGGCCCGACGACGAAGGACCGCTCTATGTCGCGCGCCGAAAGATCTATCCTCAGCGCGTCAAGGGCACTTATCGCACTATCAAGTGGACCGTCTTGCTCGTCACGCTCGGCATTTATTACGGGCTGCCTTTTGTGCGCTGGGACCGCGGGCCGGACGCGCCTAGTCAAGCCGTGCTGATCGATTTTCCCAATCGCCGCTTTTACTTCTTCTTCATCGAAATCTGGCCCCAGGAAATCTACTATCTCACCGGGCTTCTGATCCTCGCGGCGATGACGCTGTTCCTGATGAACGCGGTCGCCGGCCGCGTATGGTGCGGCTATCTATGTCCGCAGACGGTGTGGACTGATTTGTTCCAAACCATCGAGCGCTGGACCGAGGGGGACCGTCGCGAGCACCTCCTGCGTGACCGGGAGCCATGGACGATCCAGCGACTGGGCCGTAGCGCCGCCAAGCACTTTCTGTGGCTGATGGTGGCATGGTGGACCGGCGGTGCCTGGGTGCTCTACTTCGCCGATGCGCCGACGCTGGTGAAGGAACTGGCGACGTTCGAGGCACCTGTCGTCGCGTATGCCTGGATCGGCATCCTCACGTTCACGACCTATGCGCTTGCCGGTCACATGCGCGAGCAGGTCTGTCTCTACATGTGCCCGTGGCCGCGCATTCAGGCCGCGCTCACCGACGAGTACGCGCTCAACGTGACCTACCGCTATGACCGCGGCGAGCCGCGCGGCTCGGTGAAGAAGAGCGCGGCCCTGCGGGCACAGGGGAACCCGGCGGGGGACTGCGTCGACTGCTATCAATGCGTCTATGTCTGTCCCACCGGCATCGATATCCGCAATGGGCCAAACCTGGGCTGCATCCAGTGCGGGCTGTGCATCGACGCCTGCGACGCGGTGATGGCGAAGATCGACCGCCCGGCACGGCTCATCGCCTACGATACCGACATCAACATTAGACGCAGGCAAGAAGGCAAGCCCGCACGCTACGAAATAGTGCGGATGCGCACGGTCTTCTATGCAGCCATCATCGCGGTCGTTGCCGCAGTGATGTTGTATACATTGGCTACGCGGCGCAGCGAGGGGATTAGCGTCATCCACGATCGCAACCCCATATTCGTGCGTCTGTCCGATGGGGAACTGCGCAACGGCTTTACTCTGCGCATTCTCAACAAATCGCTCGAGCGGCGAAACTTCGTGCTGACCGTCGATGGTCTGGCCGATATCGATCTCAAGATCGTCGGCGATACCGTAACAACCGGGCCGATGGCGGTGATCACGGTTGGTCCCGATCAGACGTACGAATTGCGCGCGCTGGTGAGCACGTATTCGTCGCTTCCCCCCGCGGCTTCGATCCCCCTCACATTTCGTATCACCGACGCGAAAACCGGAGAGCGGGCGAGCACGGTGGATCATTTCCGCGGGCCCTGAAAATGAGTGTATCTGCAAGCGATTTACGCGGGGGCGACGGACGCCGCCCGAGGGAAGTGACGGGACGGGTGGTGCTTTTCTGTCTGGTTGCCTTCTTCGTGGCGGTGGCCGCTGTGAACGCTGTCATGATCGCGGCCGCGGTCTCGACTTTCGGCGGGCTCGAAACCCAAAGCTCCTATCAGGCCGGTCTGGCTTTTGCGCAGGAGACCGCGGCGGTTGCCGCGCAAGACGCGCTGCACTGGCGGGTGAAGGCGAGGGTATCGACGCAAACCGGCGCGACGCTGGTCGAGGTGGCCGCGAGCGACGCCGCCGAGCGTCCCCTCGCGGGGTTACAGGCGACGGCGCGGCTTCTGCATCCGACCGACACGCGTGCGGACCAGCTCGTGGTGCTCACCGAGCAGTCGGCCGGGCAGTTCCAAGGGCGTAGCGCGCCCCTGGTCGGCCAGTGGATGTTGGTCGTCGAGCTTTCGCGCGACGGAGCCCGCCTGTTCCGTTCCAGAAACCGCGTCTTCTTACGTTGAGCCGCTGCCATGTCTGAGCCGCTTGATCTTTCGATCTTCGTGAGGCGCGACGGCGGCTTGTCGCACCTCGATCTTGCGGTCGAAGGTGTTGGTTGCGCGGGCTGCATCCGGAAAATCGAAAGCGGGTTGAAGCGAATCCCCGGCGTCGTGGATGCGCGTGTCAACTTCACCAACCGACGCCTGGCCGTCGACTGGCGGAATGGGACGCTCGAGGCCGCCGAAGTGATCAGCGCGCTCGAGCGGATCGGCTACCGCGCCCATCCCTTCGAGCCGGAGCGCGCAGAGACCGACGAGGCGCGCCATGCGCGGTGGCTGATGAAATGCCTCGCGGTTGCCGGCTTCGCGGCCATGAACATCATGCTGCTCTCGGTGTCGGTGTGGTCCGGTGGCGCGGCCGACATGACGGCGGAGACGCGCGATTTCTTTCACTGGCTTTCGGCGCTCATAGCATTGCCGGCTGTGGGTTATGCCGGGCAGCCTTTTTTCCGCAGCGCCTTGCGCGCGATACGCGCGCGGCAGCTCAACATGGACGTTCCGATTTCACTCGGGGTGCTGCTCGCGCTCGGCATGTCGGTGGCGGAGACCGCCCGCCACGCGGAGCATGCCTATTTCGATTCCGCCGTGATGCTGCTGTTTTTCCTGCTGTGCGGCCGTTACCTCGACCATGCCATGCGGCGCAAGACGCGAGCGGTGGCAGGCAATCTTGCCGCCCTGAAGGCCGAAGTTGCGCATCGCTTCGAGGCCGCGGGTGAAATCGTGCGGGTCCCCCTTGCAGCGCTCAGGCCGGGAGACCGCGTGCTCGTGCGGCCGGGGGAACGGGTACCGGCGGACGGGATCGTGATTTCCGGCACGTCGGAACTCGATGAGGGTTTGATCACCGGCGAGACCGCCCGCAAGAAAATTGGCCCCGGCGGCGCGATCTATGCCGGCAGCATCAATTATGCCGGCGCGTTGACGATGCGCGTGAGCGCCGCCGGCGCGGGCACGCTGATCGACGAGGTGGAGCGCTTGCTGGAAAGGGCGGTGGTGGCTCGCTCCCGCTACCTCCGGCTGGCCGATCGGGCGGCGCAGCTCTACGCACCCATGGTGCACGCCACCGCCGCGCTCACGGGCCTTGGTTGGCTCCTCGCCGGCGCGTCTCTCCATGATGCGATCATTACGGCGATCGCGGTGCTGATTATCACCTGCCCCTGCGCCTTGGCACTGGCAATCCCGGCAGTTCAGGTGGTGGCGTCCGGCGCCTTGTTCCGCGCCGGCGTCATTCTCAATGCAGGCGATGCCATCGAACGGCTGGCCGAGGTCGATACCGTGGTTTTCGACAAGACCGGCACCTTGACGCTGCCGGAGCCGCGGGTCGCCAATACCGCCGATCTCGACCCGGACCTGCTTGAAAGGGCCGCCCGGCTCGCGCTATCGAGCCGGCACCCGCTGGCCGCCGCGGTGGCTCGCGAGGCCCGTGAGCGTTCCCCCTACGAAGGCGCGGTCGAGGAGCCGGGCAAGGGGGTGCGCGCCATGATCGACGGCGCGGAGGCGCGCCTCGGCAGCCGCACATTCTGCGGTGTAGTCGCTGCTTCGAGTCCTCCCTCCGAGCTCGAATCTGGCACGTCTGTGATCGTGTTCACGCATGGCAATCGCAGCGCCGTTCTTGCGGTGCGCCAGACCCTGCGGGCCGATGCCGCGCTGGTGATGAAGTCGCTGGCGGAACGCGGGTTCGATTTGCGCATCTTGTCCGGGGATCGTCCGGCCGCGGTCGCGCCGGTCGCCGCAAGGCTCGGAATTGTGCAATGGCAGGGCGGGCTCGATCCGGCGCAGAAGATCGCTGCGATCGAGGCGCTGAAAGCCGCCGGACATCGCGTGCTCATGGTGGGCGATGGCCTCAATGATGCACCGTCCCTCGCCGCCGCCCATGTATCGCTGTCGCCGATCGGCGCCGCGCACATCGCCCAGGCCCACGCCGATGCGGTATTTCTCGGCGAGCATCTCGCGCCGGTGCTAGATGCGCTGCGCATCGGCGGGCGGGCTCGACGGCTGATGCAACAGAACCTGTGGCTCGCGGTGCTTTACAACGCGATCGCCGTGCCGATCGCGATCGCTGGCTATGTCACGCCGCTAATCGCGGCACTCGCGATGTCCGGGTCCTCGATCCTGGTCACGGTCAACGCCCTGCGTGCGAGCCGGCGGTGGGGCGAGGATCGCGCGCCGAAATCTGCAGCGCTGCGAGATAAGCTTACACTGACACAATCGCCATGAATGTGCTCATCTATCTCGTGCCCATGGCCTTGCTGCTCGGCCTCACCGGGCTCGCCGCCTTCCTCTGGTCGTTGCGCAGCGGCCAGTACGACGACATGGAGGGAGCCGCAATTCGTGTTCTTCAGGATGACGATATCGAACTGACGGATCCCGCGTTCGATCAGCGGCCGGACCCGGCCGGAGGGATCGAACCGCATGCGGGTGATTATGACGGAGCCGATGCCCGCAATCTGACACGCCTAATGCTTGAGTCGCCGCGCGTTGCCCCCTGAAATAGACCGCAATCGCGCTCGCGGTGTTCCTGTAGTCTTGCTCGCCCACGCTGAAGGGTTCGCGCGGTCATTCGGTCCGCCCGTCAGTTCCTGAGCGCAAGCTTCACCAAGCAAGTGTCTGGATCGCGCGGATCGGGTGCGATGGCAAAACCGAGCTCCCTACACATGGCGAGCATTGCGCTGTTCTCGCTCAGCACTTGTGCTTCGATGCTCTTGATGCCTTCAGCGCGGGCATATTCTATGATCATTTGCATCAGCAGGTAGCCCAGTCCGCGCCCCTTGAGATCGGAGCGGACGAGGATGGCGTATTCGCCGCTGTCGTAGTTCGCGTCGGCATGCAATCGCACCACGCCGAGCATTTTGCCGGACGACTCCTCGATCGCGATGAAGGCCATGGCGCGAGCGTAGTCGATCTGGGTGAAGCGCGCGATGAAGCTGTGGCCGAACTCTTTCACCGGCGCGAAGAACCGCAGCCGCAAGTCCTGCTGGGTGACTGCAGCGAAAAACGGCCCATACAGCGGTTCGTCCTCCGGCCGCACCGGGCGCACCAGAATCTCGGTTCCCTCCCGTAGCCGAACGCGTCTCTCCCATTCCTTAGGATAGGGCCTGATGGCAAAACGCGGATGGCCCGATGGGCCGTGGCGCGCAGGCTCGAGTGGCGTCACTGCAACGCGGGCATCGACGGTGATGAGGCCGTTCTGGTCGGCCAGCACGGGGTTGAGATCGACTTCCCGCACCTCCGGAAGATCGGCCGCGAGCTGCGCGAGCTTGACGAGGAGAAGTGCGACGGCATCGGTATCCGCTGCCGGCACGTTGCGGTATGCCTTTAGCACGCGGGACACGCGGGTTCGGGCGATCAGCGCGTGCGCCAGCTCGAGATCGAGCGGCGGCAGCGCCAGCGCTTTGTCGCCGATGACCTCAACCGCAGTGCCACCACGGCCAAATACGATGACGGGGCCGAAGGTCGGATCGTCGGCAATTCCAGCGATCAATTCACGCGCTTTCGGGCGCAAGATCATCGGATGGATCGTCACTCCGGTGATGGCCGCGTCTGGCCTCGCCGCCCGCGCGCGACCGAGGATGTCGACCACAGCCTCGCGCACGGCGCGTTCGCTGGTGAGATTGAGCCGTACGCCGCCTACCTCGGATTTGTGAACGATGTCCGGTGAAAGGATTTTTGCCACCACACCCGAGCCCTCAGCCAGGAACGGGGCCGCTGCCGCCGCAGCTTCATCGGCATTGCGGACGAGCACCACGGGAGCGGTCGGAATGGAATAGGCCGCAAGCAGCCGCGTGGCCTCGATCGGATCGAGCCACGTGGATCCGCGCTGCGCCGCGTTTCCGACCACCTCCCGCGCGGTGGCGAGGTCCGGCTTGAAATCCTGCGGCAGGCTCGGCGGCGTCACCATCAAAGCTTCGAGCGCTTCCCGATAGTGCACGAGATGCATGAAACCCTGGACCGCATCCGATTCGGTCGCGTAACTGGGGATGCTGGCTGCCTCGAAGATCGGCGTGACCGCATCGCTGCTGCCGATCCAGACGGCAAAGAACGGCTTCGGCCGGATCAAACTATTGCGGTGCGCCTGCGCGGCAGCAGCAACCGATCGTGCGGCGTCCGGGGCGGAGGCGAGGGCGGTCGGAACATTCATAATCATAATGGCATCGTTCCCCCGATCTTCGATGAGCCGCTCGAGGGCGAAGGTGTAGCGGGCAGCATCGGCGTCGCCGGCGATGTCGACGGGATTTGCGCGCGACCAGATCGGCGGAAGCGTCGCATCGAGCCGCTTCAGGGTGTCCGGGGAAAGGCCGGCGAGCGTCCCGCCGAGATCCACGAGGCGATCGACGGCGAGCACGCCGATGCCACCACCATTCGTGAGAATCGCCAGACGCTTGCCCAGAAAGGGCCGCACCCGCCCGAGCGTCTCGGCTGCAGCGAACAACTCGTCGAGATCGAGCACCCGCAACAGGCCGGCGCGCCGGAACGCCGCGTCGTAGACCGCATCCGAACCGGCGAGCGCGCCGGTATGCGTCTGCGCTGCCTTGGCGCCTTGGGCATGGCGGCCAGACTTGATCACCACGACAGGTTTGATCCGAGCGGCGGAGCGCGCCGCCGACATGAATTTGCGGGCGTTGTTGATGGACTCGACGTACAGAAGGATCGCCCGCGTCATGCCGTCGAGCGCGAAGAAATCGAGCAGGTCGGCGAAGTCGACGTCGATCTTGTCTCCAAGCGAGACGACCGCCGAGAAGCCGATACTATGCGCCGCCGACCATTCGACCAGGCCCGCAGTGATTGCGCCGGATTGTGAGAGCAGGGCGAGATCGCCGGTTGGCGGCATGCGGGCGGCGAAACTCGCATTGAGCTTGGCGCGTGACGACAACACCCCAAGGCAGTTGGGGCCGACCAATCGTAGGCCGGTCGCGCGGGCCGCCTGCTCGCAGGCCTGGGCGAGCGAGCCAGCACCGTGGCCGAGTCCGGATGTGATGATGATCGCGGTCGCGGCGCCTTTTTCCCCTGCCGCCCTCACAATGCCGGGCACCGATGGCGGCGGCGCTGCGATCACGAGCAGATCGGGCGCCTGCGGCAGGTCCTCAATGGTCTTGACGGCTGGAATACCTTCGATCTCGGCGTAGCGCGGGTTGACGAGACCAATCGATCCCTCGAAGGCCGCCGCGCGAAGATTCCTCAATACGGCGCGGCCTGGCGAGGTCTCGCGCGGGCTTGCCCCCACGACCGCCACTGATCGCGGCGAAAACAGCTTGTCGAGACGATAGGTCGACATCGGTTGGACTAACCTAGAAGCAGGCGAGGGCGACGGGTTTCTGAGATCGCTCATCGCGCAGCGGCGTTCGATGACCGCCGTCGCTCGCATCACGAGCGGCGCCTCTTGTCGTCAACCAGCTCTGCCGTGCGCTCAAGACTTGCCCCTTTCACCCGAACGAATCATCCAACTTGTCCTGCCAGCAGAACAACAGTCAGCCCCAGAATAGCTCCAGCAACGGTGAGACAAAGGACCGCCATCATGCCGATCTCCGCCGCGAAGCGGCCACGGCCGATAACCGCCCCAATGGCAACCTTGCTGACGGTATCGCTGGCGACCGCCGCGAGAATGGCATAGGCAGCACCGTCGGACGACAGCATGTGTAACGGCAGTCGCGCCATCGAGATGGTCGCCGCGTCCACGTCGACGAGCCCTACCACGATCGCGCCGACGATTGCGCCTTCGGCTCCAAATCTTTCTCCCACCGCCCGGCCGAGCACGATGATTGTGCCCAGGAAGATGGCTAAGCCGGTGACGGACCAAAACCCGAAAGGATTGCGAAATTTTGTCACCTTCAGCTCATACGCGCCGGGGTTGCGCCAGAACGACGAGACCATGGCGATGCCGACGGCTGCAGCAGCGGCACCAATCAATGTCGGTCCGATCACGATCAGAAGCTTTGGCTGCAGCAAGGCGGCAAGCGTGAACACTCGGAGAAAGGACACCGCCGTTGCAACGGATACGCCGGCTGCAAGAAGCTCTGGTGAACCTTCGTGGGCAGCCGCGCGCCGGGCATTCGTCACGGTCACCGCGGTCGACGATACGAGGCCTCCCGCCGCGGCCGCGAGCAACACGCCGCGGCTTGCACCGAGGTATTTCACGGCCGCATAGCCTACGAATGATACGCAGGCGAGAAGGATGGCGATGATCCATACCTCCCGCGGGTTCACGCCGCCAAATGGTCCAATCGGCTCGCTGGGGATCAGGGGCAAGGCGATGAACGTCATGACAAGGAGCAGGAGCCCGGACCGGAGCTCCGGCCAAGTGATCTTCTCGACAAGACCGTGAAGCTCTTCTCGGATGGCGAGCAGACCGGTCGCGGCGATCGCGGCTGCGGCAGCTATACGTTGGTCGCCGATGATCGCATAGGCGCCGAGAGTGAAAGTCAGCAAGCCGGCAATCGCGGTGGTCGCCGAAAAAGTGCCCTCAGCCACGTTTTCGTCACGACAAAACGTGGTCATGACTGCGGCATAAGCGGCGAAACTGACGGAGAGGAAGATACTTCCACCTGGGGCGTTGAAGGTCTGAGCAATCGCACCGGCAATGCCCCCGAGCAGGCCTGAAATCGCGAAGGTGCGCACCCCGGCCGCGCGGCTACCGGACTCGGCCGTGCGTGTGCGCCACCCGCGCTCAAGGCCTATCAGCAGACCGATGCCAAGTGCGAGCGCAACGCGGGAGAGCAAGGATTCGAATTCCATCAGCACTCGTCCTCGCCCGCAATGGAGGTGCATGCCCGACGATCAGGCCCGGCGCCGCAAATCTTCAAAGCGGGCGCCATCGGCATTTGCGCAGCTTAAGTCATGCGGATGTCTGCATAATGCTGGTTTCAGGCGCCGGATCATTGACTCGAATCAAAGGACCGCCACCGTGTTCCCGCTTTGTTTTTTGGTGGCCCTTTTCCCGCCGGCCAACTCCTCGCAATAAGAGTCGTTGCCAGATCGCTATATTCCGCCAAGCGCCTGCAGGCGCAACGATGAGCCAGAGCTGCGCCCTGACGCCGGCCTCCACAACACCAGCGCGCGTAAGGCAACTGGCACATCATGCTGTCTCCGGCGTGACTTGAGCAAAGCTCTCGTGGTATGGGGCGTCTGATGACGATGGGGACATTCCGTGGCTCGAACGCCGCCGATGGCGCGGCGCGTGATCTGACGGCATCAAGCGGCGACCTCGCGAACACTCTTCGCGAGCGTACGCAGGCGCTGCACACCCGGGCGGAACGATCCGGAATCATCAACGACGTTCTGCGCGGAAAGGCTAGCCGTTACGGTTATGCACTCTTCCTTCGCAACCTGCTGCCGGCCTATCGGCAGATGGAGGCGGGACTGGAGCGGCACCGGCAGACGCCGGGAGTGCGAGCGGTTGCGCGCCGCGAGGTCTACCGTGCGCAAGCGTTGGAGGCTGATCTACAGGCTCTCTATGGAAGGGAATGGGCTCGTTCGCTTGCGCTGTTGCCGGCCGGCACGCAATACGGGGTGAGCGTTGCGGCAGCGGCACAAGGCGACGCTACGCAGTTGATCGGCCATGCCTATGCGCGGTATCTCGGCGATCTGAGCGGCGGCCAAATCCTTCGGCGGGTGCTTGCACGGGCGCTTAGCCTCGGGTCGCACGAGCTTTCCTTCTATGCTTTCCCCGACATCGTCGATGCGAGCGCCTTCAAGCGCAGCTATCGGGCGGCGCTGAATGAGGTCGCCGTCGAGATCGCCGACACGGAAAGTGTCGTGTTGGGGGCAATGTCGGCGTTCGAGCTCAACATCGCCGTATCGGAAGCGGTTCTACAAGCCGCGACGGAGTGAAGCTAACCACTTCCGGAAACTCCAGCCGCGGAAACACCGGCGGCGCCAAAATCCTCCCGACTTCACCAGCCATTTGACGTCGACGCAAGCGCAGCGAGAGCGGCGGCAGGCGCGCAGTGCGATGCCCTCCCACGGGCAGCGGGCGCGACGTCGAGGATGCTATCGAACGACACGTATTTGCGCCCAAGTCGCCGTGCGACCTCTCGCACCACCGCCTCACCGATGCCGGCTCCGAGTATTGGTGCGTCGGCAGGCATGTTCCCGCACGACAGCACCAGCATGGCGCCGTCCACGACGGTGCGAATTTGCCGCTCGGCAAACCACTCCGCTAATGTCGACCACACGCCTTCACTGGCGTGAGCCACGTCACACCCGACCATGCGCGCCAGCCGGGCGCGCGATGCCTCCACCGTCTTGGCGCGGCCATCGGCGGTCGCCATCTGGTCCGCATCATCGGGGAGGCGTCCGAGAATGCGATGCACGTCGGCCATGTTGGCGAAATATTCATTGACCAGCGTCGACCAATGGCCGGCGAACGGCGCGCGATCGCCGACCGCCATCACGAAACTTCGCACCAGGCCGGTATAGACCAGCTCACCGGCCGCCAGCCGCTCGGCGTCGGTGTATCCGCGAGCCGCGATTGCGCCGTCCACGAGCGGCACGAGGTCGGTCGTCGTCGAGCCCATGTCCACGAACAGGGCCCTACGCGCAACGCGGGCCGCGAGGGAGGCGCTGGCGAACCAGTTGGCCGATGCGATGTCGTCCGCATGCTGCCGCGCGGCTTGCGGCTCAACAAAGCCGCTCCGGCCGGCATAGAGGGATACCGGCGCCGGAGCGAGCTCGCGCATCGCCAGCGCCGAGAGTTGCTCGACCCCGTCGATGCGGGACGAGAACGTATCGGCGAGCTCGCCGGTCATGGTGACGGCGTGAAGATCAGCCGTCCCGATTTTCGCCTTGGCTTCGACGAACGACTGCGCCAGCCGTTCGAGGCCGAGCCGGAGCGGCGACGCCACCTGGATGGCCTCGACGATGCGGCCGTTCTCCGCGCGGGCGGCTTTGAGGTGGGCGCCCCCGACATCCCATCCGACGACGACACTCATGTACTGTTCCGCGGGCTGCCGACCATGGCTTCCTATAGACTATGGCATCGTTTCGGGAGATGGACAGCGCATGGAGATTATTCCCGTCATCGATGTCATGGGCGGCGTCGTGGTTCGCGCCCGGATGGGGCAACGTGCACAGTATCGGCCGATTGTAACTCCGCTGTCCGCAACGAGCGATCCGGTGGACGTCGCGCGCGGGTTGTTGTCGATCCACGCGTTCAAGACCCTCTATGTGGCGGACCTCGATGCCATCGCGGGCAGGAAAGACAATCGGGCCGCGCTGATCCGGTTGAGAGCCCAATTTCCGCAGTTGGCGCTCTGGGTCGACAACGGCATCTGTGTGCGCGGCAGCGCTCAGAACTGGCTCGACGCCGGTTGGGGCACGCTGGTGCTTGGCAGCGAGTCCCAGGTCGACGCCGCGCTTGTCCGTCACTTCGCGGGCGATACCCGCATCGCGCTGTCGCTCGACTTCCGCGGGCCGTCATTTCAAGGCCCGCTTGCGTTGTTGGATGACGCAGATTGCTGGCCGCAAACGGTCATTGCGATGACCCTGGCCCGGGTGGGCAGCGGCGCCGGACCTGACCTCGACCGGCTTTGCCGCATTCGCGATCTTGCACCGGGCCGCGAGGTTTATGCCGCGGGAGGCGTGCGCGATGCCGTCGACCTTGTCGCGCTCCAGCGTGCCGGAATTGCCGGCGCCCTGGTCGCATCATGCCTTCATGACGGCCGATTGAGCGGCAGCGACATCGCCATGCTGTGACGAGCGAGGCCCGGATGCGGCTGGAGTGGCCGGCCGGCGACCGGTTCGGTCCGTCTCTCCGTGCGGGTTTGCGCAAGCCGGGCGGGCCCGACTTGCCGAGGCAAACTGAATCCGCTGATCAGCGCGATCCTAGGCGGCGAACGGGTGCTTGACCTGATCGCGCTTGGCGACGACTTCGGACACCTTCGGCTCGCCGTTGACGGCGCGCGCGATCGCTTCCTTGGTGGCGCGATAATTGTAGTCCTGGATCTTCTTGTCGTCGGCGGCTTCCCAGTGGATGAATACGCCGACACAAATGAAGAGATTGTCGGCTTCGTCTTGTGGAATGACCCCTTCCGCGACGCTGTCGGCGACCGCCTTGGCCACCGCGTGCTGGGCTGGACCGAACATCTGCACGGCCTGCTTGGCCCCTTTGATCGTCACCTTGTTGAACAGGATCGTGGGCGGCTTGCAGAGCAAATTCGGCGCTATGACGGCCAGCAGCGACGTGAAGCCGTCCTTGTTGTTGGTCAAAGCATGGGTGAATGCCGATTCAACCGCGCTTCCACGCGGACCCATGATGAGATCGATGTGGGCTACTTCGTTCCCCTCGCCAACGAGCGATTCACCGACACAGACTCCGTTGATCTTTGCCATCGCCATCTCCTCCCAAGGAAAGAAAAACCTCCGTCCGAACCCCGAAGTCGTCGGCATTCGGCTGAACGGCTACCCTTGTTGTCAGCGCCCGGCTTGAATGGGCCGGACCGGTTAGCCAGATAGCGGCGGACATTGTCCGCGTTTCAAAGTCAATCATTGTTGCGAGCCGACGGCAAGATGGTCCGCAGCCGGTGGGCAAATAAGGTCGCGACCGTGAGGTCCGCGCTCGTTCCGGGATTGATGCCTCGCTCTTTCAGCAACGCATCCCAGGCCAGAAGATCGGCGAGGAGAACGGCCGGCTTTTCCGGGGACCGCATGCGCCGATGATATTGCGACGCATCGCGGCATACGTCCTCCGCCGTTGCGATGCCATGCTTTCGGGCGATATGGCTGTCGGGAAAGGCGGAGAGAAATTCGAGGTAGACCGCAAGCGTGGCCCATTTGGGCTCTGCTGCGGACGCTAAGAGCGCTGTGAGCACGGGCTCGCCACGCTCGAAGATATCTTCGAAATCGCTGACATATTGTCGCGCGATGCGATCCCTGCTCGACGCCTCGGCCATGGCGTCTTTGAGGCTGACGCTCGCGGTCTCGGTCACATCGTGCCGCTCCGCCCGTCCGAGGCCGGCCGGCGCGGCACGCGCGATCGCGCGGAAGGCCAATTCGGCGTCCTGGATATCGAGTGCTTGCAGCACGTGTGCGAGCGCGGCACGAAGATCCGCTGACCTGACTTCGGCAGCTGCGGCCAGCGGCGCGCAAAGCAAAATGATACCGAGATTGGTGTTGGTGCCCACCGCCGCCAACGTCGCTTCGACGGCGCGGAGAATGCGGCTGCCTACCCGCGCCCCAGGGACGGCCAGGGGCGCCGCGGCCGCGTTGGCGCTCCGGACGAACTCCGCCGCGGTCATGCGGTGACCCGGGGCAAAAAGATGAACGTTGCCGGGCTTCGGAGCCTCCAGCTCGTCAAGACAAGCACGCGAGAAGGCGGCAGCAACCCCCTCCGCCAGGGTGGTCACGCCGTTGCTCCGCGTCCCGTCCGCGCCGCCAGCGCGGCGAGAAGATCGCTGGCGAGAATCCGCGCAATGTTCGCGCGCGTGACCGTCTGCAGGCCCGACCAGGCCGGCATGCTATTGACTTCGAGCACGCTGGGATGCCCATCGGGGTCACGAAGGATATCAACGCCGGCAAACGCCGCCGCCACCGCTTCGGTAGCCCGGACAGCCAGGTTGTTCATGTCCTTGTCGGGAACCACCGGCAGCGGCCGTCCTCCTTGCTTTACATTTGTGACCCAGCCGACGGCGTGCCGCGTCATGGCGGCGACGACACGGCCGCGCGAGACCAGCAGACGGAAATCACGGAAGCCGTCGCTGCCCTCGGTGCCGACGTAACGCTGCAGGTAATAGACGCCTGCCACCGCGTCCACGGGGGGCAACTCGTCCGCTGTCCGGATCAGCTTCAGGCCGCGCCCCTGCGAGCCGAACAGCGGCTTCAGGACCAGCGGCGCTTGCGCGCTCTCGCGCCGCACGATCGCTTGCGCGGCCGCGTGCGATTCGATCGCCCACGCGGGAGGAGTCGGAATCCCTGCGCGCGCCAGCAGAAAGCTCGTCATCGATTTGTCAACGCAGCGCTCGATTGCGCGGGCATCGTTCCAGACAAGTACGCCGTTCTCGCGCAATGCGTGAAGAATACCGAGGCGAAGCGTCACCGCCTGGAAGGTGCCGCCGGACATTGAGCGCACGAGCACGGCGTCGGGAAGACGCTCGCCCAACCCGGCGATGTCGAGCCCGGACATGCTCGTGGTCTCGATGCCACAGGACTGCAGGCTGACTGGGATCGCACGCACCCCTTGTGCGGCGAACGCCTTCGTCAACGCGTGCGCATGCCGATCTATCTCGTCGACGACGAGCGCCACGATCGGAGCGCCGTCCGACGGCTCGACCGCGAGCGTGTTACGTGAACGAGGCATCGAGCAGCTTAAGATCGACGTGGCCCTGATGGAAGCTTTCGCCGCTGTCGATTGCGGTCACGATCACTTCCGCCGGGCTGAAGAGCATGGGATCTATGGCGTAAAAGTCGCCCTTGAAGCGTCTGAAAGTCTCCGCGAATGGTTGCCCGTAGTCGCGGGAGTGTTCGCTCGGCAGCGCCTGCGCCAGATCACGCGCGTCACCTGCCGGACCGGTCACGAACAGGTGGACGCGGCCCGCATAAATGATGGCATCATTGGTGCGGCCCATCGCCGTGACTAGATCGGGGTGCGGGGGCGAGAGCGGTGCCGCGCCGAGGCCTTCGACCACGCGATCGAGCGGAAATTTCAGCTCATGCGCCTTGTGCAGGGCGACCTCGAGTACACGGGCAACGACCTGGGCGCCGCCGGCCAGGCTCTGGGTCGGAGCGTAGATGAGCGTCAGCCGATCGGGTGCCAGACGGCAGTCATGGGCAATCTTGGCAACCAGAGCGGACGGCGGCGGACGGCTGCTCTCGAGGACGAGTGTGCCTGTCGTGGCGTTGTCTTGGTAAGAAAGCTCTTCGAACAGCGCTTCGACCCGTGCAAGCGCCCGCGCCGGGCCGGAGCCGAGCGCGAAGAACGCGTCCTTGCCCTTCCCATCGGAGAGGCGCCAGCCGGCATATTGGCAGGCGAGGCATGCGACAACAGGATTGGACGAGCGTACCGCGAGCGTCCAGGGCCAACACGGAGTCACAGTGCTTGACACCAGCGTCACCGTTCCCAGCCCCCCCATGCAGATCTCGGCGAGCTGCACACCCGCGGCGATGCTGCCGCGAGTGCGACTGCCCGCGTCAATCAGCGTTTCGCCCAGATCGCCGCGCGCCACCGAGACCTTGAGCTCAGCCGCGGCGGCTTTGACCCGGTCGACGAGCCCGGCTGCATGTTCATTGACGCTGAAGGTCTGCGAGCTGCTCATGATGGCCTCCCGCTGGCGATGGCGAGGATCGCCGCGCCGCGTTGCGCTGCGAGTTGCCGCGCGGCGGTGATGGTCGCCGCCTCAGCAAACACCGTGCACAAGGGTCCGCCGTCGTCGACAGCGGTGCCGACAACTGGTCGGTCGGCGGTCCAGGGAGGCCAATCAAGGGCAGGAAACTCGGGAATGCTGCGGTCGGCATAGACAATGGCCGCTGCCCTCGCTCGCTCGTAGCTCGGGGGCGTTGCCGGCAGCGCGCCTTGGCAGGCTGAAACGTGCATCGCGAACAGTGACCCTTCGGCCGGTTCGAAAATGTCTAGCGTCGCCCCCGGCCTTGGATTGATCTCTAACAGCGTGAAGACGTCTCCGCTGACGAGAAAATCTGCACTGTTCAAGCCGAGCAGGGGGACCATCGCCCCGAGCCGTTGTACGGCCTCGGTCATCGCCGCTGCCGTCTCGGGCTCGAGCACGGCGGGCTGTACCGCGCCGCCGTAGCGAAACGGCTGGCTGGACGTCGGCGCGGACCATTGTGCGCTGAAACCGAGGACCACCGTGCGCCGACCGTCAGCGAGGAAGAGGGCGGAGACGGGGGAGCCCTGTACGCGGCGCTGGAAGTAAAAGCTGCCGCCAGTGCATTGGCTATCGGCCGCATCGCGGATGTGACGGCCGCCGGCGCCGCCGGGGCGCTTCGCGAGCCAGTGTTTCGGATCCGGGGGCCGGGTGAGGGAGGTATCGGGATGCGCGACGCCGCACTCATGGCAGAGTTCTGCAAAAGCGAGCGGCTCTTTCGTGCGTGCGACTGCGGCGAGGTTGTTGCCAAACAGTGTCCATCGCCGCGCGATCGCGGAGAGCAACTCCGGTCGATCCTCGAACCCCGTGCCGCAGACGATTCCGGCCGGCTCTCGCGGAGTTGCAAGCCTCTCGAGCGCCGTGATGACGCGATCGTACCTCATGCCGTCGGACAGACCATGGTCCAGCCGAATATACGCTTCGGCGGCTGTCGCGGTGTCCTCATCGCCGAAGAAATCGGCGACCAGCGGCGCGTATCCGCCGCGCCGGGCGGAGGCGGCAAGCGCCCGCCCCGACGCGGCTGCGATCAGCACGGCGGGCGCCCTATGCATTGAGCTCGCGTGCCAGCTGGAATGCATCGCGAAAGTCGAAGGTCACGGGTTTGGTCGCAGCGATCATGCGCTGGAACAAGCCGGATTCGGTCTTGTACTTGATGTTGCCGATCGCAAGCGGACCGATGCCGAGCGTCCCCCGCGGAGTGAGTTCCGTGCCGTTCGCCATCACGTCCAGGCCTTCGACGCCTGAAGGCGGAACGGCGTTGACGTCCGCCACGATCAGAAGACGCTGCGCTTGGGCGAGTTGCGCACTTGACAGGATGCGTACGCCCGCACGTCCCGCGCAGAGTGCGGCTTCCGCCTGCATCAGGATCTCCGCCTTTTTCGCGTCATCGCTGCCATCGGCCACGCCGACTTCGGCCTGGAAGCGGGCCTTGATCTCGCGTTGCGCGTCACTCACCCGTTTGACGCCGTCATGGCCGACGAGAGTGATGTCGGCGCCTTCCAGTGCGGCAATTACAGCGGAGGAGAAGCCAACCACCCCGGTCGCGCCGAAGATGGCGACCTTCAAGTCTTTCAGATTTCGTTTCTTTTTGTCGATCAAGATCTTCTCGACGCAGGCCACCATGGCCGCTGCTGTGGTGAATGATCCCGCGGGGTCGGCGAAGAATGAGATGCCGAACGGGGGCACCAGGGCCTTCCTGGCGGCGGAGAGCATGTCGAGTGCGAGGATGGCATTCTTGCCGCCGATGAACATGCCCGTCCGCACGCCGGTCTTGGGCGGCCGCGAGAAGATCGCGTCCTGTACCAGGCTGCCCACTTCGTCGAGCGCGACGTTCGTGTACGGGATTGCCGCGTCGTAGCCGGCATCCAGAGCCATGTTCACGTCAAACGGGCTCATGTGCTTGAGCGGTGTCAGCATGTGAAGGATGTGCTTGTCGGTCATCATCACCTCCCGGACGCGTTGGTTCTTATCTTTGGTATCGCTCAGGCTCGCCCGCCTCCACGTGACTTACGATTTGTGCTCCGCGATTGAGACCGCTGACGGCATGAATGTCCAGATCCCGGTAACGTGGCTGCCGACGGATGCTCTCAAGCAGACGGTTTGCCTCTTCCGCAGACGACGCGAATGCAAAGCCCGTCGGCCCCCACGAACTTTGGCCGATGCCGAACGCGCCTTCATCCTCGAGAACGCCCAGCGCCGCCGCGACATCGGGGCTGGAGAAGCGGCTTCCACCCTGAATCGCAGCAAAATAGTCGCCGAGGAGCATCTGCATTTCTTTGATCGCCGAACCGAAGTCCGCAATGTTGCATTCCGCGAGCGCGGGCAGAGCCTTCATCAGGACGAGTCGGCACAGGTGAGACGCTCCCGTCTCCGAAAACGGCGGAAGCTTGCTGAATACATCGCGCTCGTCCGCCCCATGCACCCCTTGTCGGTTCGGATCAAGCAAAACCAGAATGCGCCAGCGCTCCGGGAAAGGCATTCGGCTGACGATCGGCGCTGGCTCCGCCAACTCCCCGCGTCCGCCATCAACGACAAGGCCGCCATGATCGAACAGCCCGATTCCGACACCCGAGCGCGCACCGCGCCCAAGTCGAATGGCATCGCCGCGCACATCGAGAGGCAATCCAAGGAGCTCCCGCAAGCCGGCCGCCACGGCAAGTGCGATCTGAGTGCCCGAACCGAGGCCGGCATGCGCCGGGACGACTTCGTTAATCCTGAGGTCGCAACCGCTCTTGAGATCGAGAGCGTTTTGCATCGTCTGCAGGTAGCCGCGCGCACGCTCAGTTTCGGGGCCGCTCACCCGAAGATGCGAGGCCGCGCTGATCGTGATGCTTGTCCTGAGGCCGCTGATCGCCAGGCCGATGCTCCCGAAGCGACGGCCTAGCCCGCCGTTGAGATCCAGAAAGCCAAGATGCAGCCTTGCCGGGACCGTGACGGTAACGCTCGCGCGGGAAGGGGAGCGGCTCAAACGTTCTCTCCCGAGATTTTTCGGTGACCGGGTTTTTCGAACCGGAATACCAGAATAGACTGCGGCACCTCGCGTTCGTTGGCAATCTCGGACGACTTGAGTTGTAGGACAGGTTCTATCGAGGAGTGGCACGCCATGACCGAACGCAGCAAGGAACGCACCTATTCCGAAGAAGAGGTTAAAGAGCGCCTCCAGCACGAATTGCCGCACTGGTATCTTGAAGGTGGCTGGATTCGCCGCAAGTACCGGACTCACGGTTGGAAAGGAACACTGATGGTGATCAATGCGGTCGGCCATCTCGCCGAGGCCGCTTGGCATCATCCCGACATCACCGCTTCTTATGCATGGGTGGAGGTGCGACTTCAAAACCATGCGGCCAAGGGCATCACCGACAAAGACTTCGAGCTCGCCAAGAAGATCGAGGACGTGGTCCACTGGCAGCCGGGGAAGGAAGCGAAAGCACTCGAGGGCACGCCGGCCACGGACCAGCGCTTCGCCTATATCAAATACGACACTTGAGTCCGCGCTCGCCGACGGGAGCGGAAATGAGCCACGCCTGGATCGATGGCAGACCGGTGGCGCTTCACGCCGCGACAGCGGAAGCGGCGAGATTGCTTGCGGCTAGCCGCGTTCCCGTCGTAGCTGGGCTGGGTACGGATATCGCGGGCGCACGCGCCGCGATCGCGCTGGCCGAACGGATCGGCGCGGCCGTCGATCACATGAGTTCCGACGCCATTCTTCGTGACGTCGAGGTCATGCGCGCGACCGGCATGATGGTCACGACGCCGAACGAGGCGCGCCTGAGAGCCGACGTTCTGCTGTTGATCGGTGCGGGACTTGTGGAGGCGTGGCCCGAACTGCCCGCGCGCCTCCTCGTTCGGCCGCCTATGGCGCATATCGATGAAAAGGTTCCGCGGCGTATCATCTGGCTTTGCGCAGGCGGCGGCCCGACCAAGCCTTCAGGCCACGACGAAGTGCAAATGGTGGGCCGCAACTGCAAGGATTTGCCGGCGCTGCTTGCGGCACTGCGCGCGCGCGTCGCCGGCAGGCCCGTCGGCAAGACCTCGCTGTCGGCAAAAGCGCTCGACGCTCTCGCTGCCGATCTGCGTGCCGCCCGTTTCGGCGTCGCGGTCTGGTCGGCGGCGGCTCTGGACCTACTGACGATCGAAATGCTCTGTGGCCTGGTCGCGGACTTGAATACGACCACCCGTTTCACCGGTCTCGCATTGGCGGCCGCCGACAATGCGCTCGGCGTGCTGCAAGTCTGCGGTTGGATGACCGGCTTTCCCATGCGCACGGGCTTTGGTCGAGGCTTTCCCGAACATGATATGTGGCGTTTCGATGCCGAGCGTCTGGTGGAAAGCGGCGAAGCGGATTGCGCAGTTTGGATTTCTGCCTACCGCGCGGCGGCTCCTGCGTGGAACCGCCCCGTGCCGATGATTGCGCTGACTGCATCAAATGCAAGATTTCGGCAAACGCCGCGCGTTCACATCGATGTTGGCCGACCGGGCGCCGATCACGACGCGGTCGAGCATTGTGCCGCGACCGGGACGCTCGTGCCCGCGGTCGCAACGAACCCAAGCCGGGCCGTCTCGGTCGCCGACGTGCTCGCGCATATCATTTCGGCGCTGCCGTCCATGGGAGCGGGGCCGTGTTGACCCGGGTCAAGGGCGGCCGCGTGATCGACCCCGCCAACGGCCGGGATGGCATCGCCGACATCTGGCTCCGCGATGGGCGGATCGTCGACGCGCCCGCCGACAGCCGACCCGATGAGACGTATGACGCCGCCGGCAAGATCGTGACGGCCGGCGCCATCGACATCCATTCGCATATCGCTGGCAGCAACGTGAATACTGCGCGTCTGCTGCTGCCCGAGCTTCATCGTAGCACCGAGGCGCGCCGGGCGCGGGCACCGCTCTCGAACGCCGAATGGGGGACCTTTCAGACCGGCTGCCGCTACGCGACCATGGGCTTTACCACCGTCGTCGAGCCCGCGGTCGCCCCGAATTACGCCCTGCACGCGCATCTCGAGCTCGCCGATATTCCCATCATTGATAAGGCGACGTTGTCGGTTCTTGGCAACGATGACTATCTTCTAAGCTTGATGCGTTCGGGTGCAAGCGCGTCGCTCGTTCGCGACTACGTAGCCTGGACGCTTGCAACATCGCGAGCGCTCGGAATCAAGGTGATCAACGCCGGCGGCGCCGCCGCCTTCAAGTGCAACGTGCGTCAATTTTCCTTCGATGACGTCGTGCCGTTTTACGGCGTTTCATCACGCGCCATCGTAAAGACGTTGCAGCGCGCGGTGCACGAACTTGGCGTTCCCCATCCGCTGCACGTCCATTGCAACAACCTGGGTTTGGCGGGGAACGCCGAAACGGCGCTGGAGACGATCGCGGCGGCGGAAGGCCTGCCGCTTCACCTCGCCCACCTGCAATTCTATGGCTACGGCAAGGAAGGCGAGCGGGGGTTTTCCTCGGCGGCGGCGCGGTTGGCGGAGGCGGTGAACGGGGCCAAGAGCGTGACCGTGGATGTCGGCCAGGTCATGTTCGGACAGACCGTCACCATCTCCTCTGACGTGTTGCGTCAATTCAACGCGCGCGCTCAAGCGAGCCCGAAGAAATGGGTGATCTTCGACGGCGACGCGAACGGCGGCGGCATCGTACCGTACAATTATCGTTCGACCGATTTCTACAATGCCGTCCAGTGGTGCGTCGGCCTCGAATTGTTTCTGCTGATCGATGACCCGGCGCGCGTGTTCTTCACGACCGACCATCCGAACGGGGCGCCGTTTACCACCTATCCGGAGATCTTTGCGCTGCTCATGGATCGCGATCTCCGCACGCAATGGATTGCGACATTGCCGCCGGCGGCGGTAGCGATGACCACGCTCGCGTCCATCAAGCGCGAATATTCGCTCAATGAGATCGTTACCATGACCCGCGCCGCTCCAGCCCGGCTGCTCGGTCTCCGCGATCGTGGACATCTCGGCGTCGGGGCTGTTGCCGACATCGCCGTCTATGCCAACGAGGCCGACAGAGCGAAGATGTTCCGCGCGGCTTCGCTCGTCTTTAAGGACGGCGAGCTCGTCGTTCGCGACGGCGAGGTGACGCGTTATCGCTGGGGTCGCGCCCTTACTGTGGCGCCGGGACACGATCGGGCGATCGAACGCCGGATGCAGGACTATTACTCCGATCGCTATGGGCTGTCGGCGGACGTCATGACAGTGCCCGCGACCGCGATCGGCCGGCCGGAGCCGTTCGAGGCGGTGCCATGCGCGAGATGATCGTCAAGGGCATACGAATCGACGACACCTTTGCCGAGGCGTTCAACATGCGCGCGACTGCGGTCATTATCACCGCCGACAGCGCGCACTGGGCCCGGCAGGCTGCGGTCACCATGACTGGCTTCGGCACGTCGGTCATCGGCTGCGGGTGCGAGGCGGGCATCGACGGCGAATTAAGTCCGCGCGAAACCCCGGACCGCCGTCCAGGCATCCGCGTGCTTTTGTTCGCGGTGTCCACTAGCGAATTGCAGAGGCAGCTACAGAATCGGGTTGCCCAATGCGTGCTCACGACGCCGGGCTCCGCCTGCTACGCGGGGCTTGAAGGCGAAGAAGCGCTCAAGCTCGGCAATGCGCTGCGCTTCTTCGGCGATGGCTGGCAAATCTCCAAGCGCTTTGCCGGCAAGCACTATTGGCGCGTGCCGGTCATGGACGGCGAATTCGTTTGTGAGGCCGCTACGGGGTTGACCAAGGGCGCGGTCGGCGGCGGCAATCTGCTGATCATGGGCCGGGAGCCAAGAATGACGCTCGCTGCGGCAGAGGCCGCGGTCGATGCGATCGACGCGGTTCCGGACGTGATCATGCCATTTCCCGGCGGGATCGTCCGGTCGGGATCAAAGGTGGGATCGAAGTACAAGGCCAGCGCCTCCACCAACGAAGCCTATTGCCCCACACTAAGGGGGGCGGTGAAGAGCGCGCTCGGGCCCGAGATCGGGTCTGTGCTGGAGATCGTCATCGACGGATTGACGTCGACAGCGGTTGCGGCCGCGATGCGCGCAGGCCTCGCCGCCATGATCAAGCTCGGTCCCAAGCAGGGTGCCGTGCGCATCGGGGCCGGAAACTACGGGGGCAAGCTCGGTCCGCACCATTTTCACCTGAAGGACCTGTTGCCGTGAAGCCGTTGGTCCTGACCATGCGCGCGATCCCCGACGAGCGGCTCGACCTCTCGCCGCTGGTCCCACACCGCTTGTCCGGAAAGACGGCCTCCGAGATCGCCAAGCTTGACCTGCAGACGGGACGGCAGCGCATCACCGTGGGCGATATTTTTCGCGTGCGTGGCGGTGACGTTCAATCCGTTCGCCTGGAGGGCGCCACCGATCGGCTCGATCAGATCGGTCAGGACATGGCGGGTGGGGAGATCGTGGTCGACGGCGATGTCGGCAACCAAGCCGGCCGCTCGATGACGGGCGGTCGTCTGGTCATCAACGGCAATGCTGGACGGTGGGCAGCGTCCGGCATGCGGGGCGGACAGATGGAAATCACCGGCGCGGCCGGCGACCTGCTGGGCGGTCCGCTGGCCGGCGAAGTCGCGGGGATGCGCGGCGGCGTGGTGGTGGTGAGAGGCGACGTGGGAGAGCGCGCGGGCGATCGTCTGCGTCGCGGCACCATCGTCGTGGAAGGTCGGGCCGGCGCTCGCGCCGGCAGTTGCATGATCGCAGGCACCTTGATCGTGCGGCGTGCAGCCGGGCCACTGCCGGGCTATCTCATGCGCCGCGGGACGGTCGTGCTGGCGGGGGGGTGTGATGAGCTGTCGCCGACATTTCTTGATTGCGGGGTGCACGACCTCGTCGCCCTGCGATTGATGGCGGCATTCGTCAAAGGCCATAGCGCCCCCGCGGCATCAGCCCTTCGGGCACCGTTGCGGCGGCTGGCGGGCGACATGGCGGTACTGGGCAAGGGCGAAATATTCTGTTCGGACGAATGACCGTCGCGAGCAAACGTTCCATATTGCGCGAGGCGGCCGAGACAACCAGCGGAGGCGGCGATGGGCTTGATCGAACTGGTACTAACCGTTTGCGCATTGTCGCTCCCCGATCAATGCGAAGATCAGCATCTTCACTTCGCACCAGACATGTCGCTCAATCAGTGCGTCAGGAATGCGCAGCCCTACATCGCGCAGTGGATCAACGAACACCCTAAATGGGTCGCCGTGCGCTGGCGGTGCGAGTACGGTGGCACCAAGGAGAAGACCTGATGCGCGCCGAAGCGCGCGCCAAGCGTGACGCCTTTCTCAAGAAGCTGAAATCCCGTCCGGCCGTCATGGGAATTCTGAACCTGACGCCGGATTCGTTCTCGGATGGCGGCCGATTCCAAGCTTTCGATGCCGCCATCGCTCATGCCAAGGCCATGGCCGTTGCCGGATGCGACGTGGTCGATATAGGCGGGGAGTCGACGCGGCCCTCCGCGATTCCGGTGAGCCAAGCCGAGGAGCTTGCGCGCGTCGAGGAGGTCTTGACGGCGCTGGCTGGCATTCTGGATGTGCCGCTTTCCATCGATACCAGCAAGGCCGCGGTCGCGGCGCGAGCGGTGGAAACCGGTGCGG